>Ga0116222_1000122_pt1 | contig 53702 bp, 55 predicted proteins | sample Sb_taG_12_FD_88963 | JGI IMG/M metagenome (GOLD analysis project Ga0116222, IMG submission 88963) | Peat soil microbial communities from Weissenstadt, Germany - Sb_50d_9_AC metaG | ecosystem: Environmental > Terrestrial > Soil > Wetlands > Peat | place: Germany: Weissenstadt | collected 2010-09-21
ACCGCGTCGACTACCTCGCGAATCGAGTCGATCACGAGTTGAGGCTGTTCCTTGTGTATCTCGTGGCCGCTGTTCGTGTTCGTGATGTGCTTCGCATTCGGCACGAGCTTGGCAAGTCTTTCCTGTGCCTGTTTCTGCGCGGCGTCGGTGACGTAGCCGAAGTCTGGCGGAACATTGGCTGGGAGCGTGCCCGCAGCAATCATTGACGGGATTTGTGGCCCCCAGGGCCGGTCGGCAGACAGAACAATCAGGGGGAGTGGACGCGGTGACGGGGCGGCGCCGACTTGGTCGAAGCTGCGGTCCGGGTCGATCCTTTCAAGGGCTGGGTACAAGACCAAACTTTCGCGTATGTCGCCCTCCATCAGGATTCGCTGAATCGCCCACTGTTCAGGCGTCTCCGCATCCCGAAGTCCGTCGGTAAGGGCGTCGACGAGGACGAGACCGGACACGTTTTCGGGATAGATGCTCGCATAGAGTCTGGCGATCAGGCCGCCATAGGAATGCCCGACAAGCACGTAGGGACTCGCCTCACCAGCGGCATTCAGCAGGGCATGCAAATCGGCGACCGCATCGCCCGCCGTGGTCGGCTGCGGCACCGGGTCGCTCCGGCTCGGCTTCTCACCGACCGGCGTTCCGGGACGGTCGTAAGCACAGACCCGGGTGAACTTGGCGACCTCGGGAAACACCGTCGGCGCGGTTTTCTCGGCGATGCTCCAATCCTCGGCGGAAGCCTTCAGGCCAGCCACCAGCACGACGGTCGGCGATCCCGTACCGCGGCATTCGAGGTAAATCTTGCGGTCGTCGCCGATGTCGACGAGGTCAGCGAAGTCGGCAGGTGCGGAATAGACGGCCGTCGGGACGGCGACCGGGAGAAGAGCGGCGAGGATGAATGTGCGAAGGGATATGGCGCCGAACTCCGCTCCAGGTTCGAGGCAGTTGCGCAGCCGTCGCCTGGAAACTTTTCCGGGAACGACCTTACTGAGGAATCCAGCCGCGCACGGCGACATCTTACATGAAATGCTGCGACCGCGACCGGTTGCAGCGAATGGTGGCAGTCGAAACGCATATGGGCCGGCGGTAGTCATCCGGTTTAGCGGAATATCGGTTTCGCGACCGGGTTTTTCTGCCGTACATATCCAGTTGTTGACGCGGGACAACTTCCGCTTTGGGTCAGTCGGCGACATAAGCGGGCCACGCGCCGATGTCCGAAAGGGGCCCGGAACCAGACATTAAACCGCGCCGCGTGAATGTCGCCGAAGTGCCAGAAGCAGACATAGACCTGGCAGAGGGGCGTCGCTAACAGGAGGGCAAATTATTGACGGCCGAGAAGGGGGCGAATAAATCGGGAATGGGGAAGGAGTCCCCCCTTCAAAAACTGCCGAAAGGCTGATGACTCCTACCGCGTAATGTCAGGCGGTGGGAGTTTGAAACTCGCCCACGACTCTCGCCTGTGCCGGACGTCACGCGCGCTGTGGCAGCAAGCCATAAGGGAGCGTGCGAGCGCCATGAAGGCCTTTGCCAGCCCTTCGTTCTTTCGCACCTTCGATCTTCTCTTGAGCACGACTAATCCCGGCAGAGAGCATTCCCGGGGGATGTTCGATAGCGTCGAGTGGGAGCGCGAAAGGCACAGCTTTGCGAGCCAGAACTACAAGGTTGCTCTCGAGGTCTTTACACTAGTGCACCCTGGTCGCGATGGCTGGAAGCTTATGGTGATAAAGGAGTTTTGGTGGGCCGGAACACAGAAGGATGTTCTAAAAAGCATCCGCCCTTGCCTTGTTCCGAGTTGGAACCCACAGCGCTACTCCGTTTCAATCGATCTGCTCTAGGTCGCGTTCGACCTGCTGGCGTCTAAACCACGCCACGCCATGGCGTTGCTGGCCCGGCCGCCGAGCGGGCGCGCCCCGTCCTTTAGGCCCGAACGACTCATGTCGATCAATCGGGCAGAAATCGAGTGCCGCAGCTCATCTGATTCGGGCCAGTCAGTCATGGCTGTAATCCCCCCGGAAGAGAACGAAAAATAGCCCGACAAAAATAGCCCAGATCAGGAAAAGTTCACAAATCACTTACGGCGGCGCCTAGTTTTTTGCGAGTCTCGACAACCTCCCCAGGTGACTTACTACCTCCCATCGCCTGTGCAATGCGCTGGCCCACAGCGTCACTCGCAGACTTCAGCGGGTTATCCGCCAGGTGTGCGTAGCGAGAATAGTCGAGCTGGTTGCCAAACGAGCTGCGAGTTATTTCCGTCTACACCTTGAGCAAAATCAGCCGCGCCGGTTTCGTAGCTGGGGCTGGCGTTTGATCCTCGGGTTTAGTTTTAGGATGGGTCCAGGAACTCTCCGGAGCCGTGAGTGCCACCATGTTCAAGCCCGTTAGAAATGCCGCGCCGGAGCCGACAGCCGCGACAATAGCACCTACGCGCAGTAGGTCCCGCATGATCAATCGGCTTGGCGTCTCAACCACAATTCGACCGAAATATGCAAGGAGCGAACTCAGCAACCCCGCTATTGCACCGGACCCAAATACCATCATGGCCCAGGCAAGCCTGTGAGCATCCGTTGTCGATTGAGGGGCAAAAGCGAGTGCCGTCAGTAGGACGAGGGCTGCGACCCCATTGAGCAGGATGACGTAGGCGAGGCCACGACTAACATACCGGTCTTGCTCTCGTTCTGGAAAAGGGTCGTTCATATTAGGGTTTTTGATCGGCAAGCGGTTAGTGAGGCTGATCTTCGGCCCCTGATTCTTTGCAGAGTCGTTTGACGTCGGCTTCGGCCTTTTCCCGTGTTTGGTAGACGTCCTTGCCAACCTTAGTAACGGTCTTGTCATTGCCCGTTGGCTCTATGTCGACGACGAGGCACTTTTTGTCGGATGAGCGAACGATCCACCAATTCGCGAGGGCCGGATCGGCGAAGGCGAGCACAAGAGCAGCTACCAATACAACCCTATCCATAAGTGGTCCGCTCCAATTGATCGTCGCCGCGAAATCGGGTACCGGCACCGCTATCCTCAGCTTATGGCATGAGGAGCTAAGCCGGAAACAGATAAGTCGCCGCGCTGAACTCAGATAGCCTAGCTCGTGAGATCTTTCGATGACCGAACAGTCCTCACCCGCACCATCATCGCGTCGCTCCCTTCGGCTCTTTGTGCTCGCCGCAACGGGCATATTCTGGCTTTACACCTTTCGCTTGATCGACGTGAATTCCAATCCTATGGGCGACGGCCTAGAAGGCATGGCGATCTTCCCATTCGGCTTTGTCTTCTCTGGGCTGGAAATGGGGCGAGTTCATGGGTATGCAAAGTTCAACACTCCCCCCGCAGGGGGGAGGGGGAAGGAGCAAGCGTCGAGGGCGGCGGCTAGCTCGGCTCTTCGGCTTCGGTGAGGGACGCGGGATCGAAGCGATAGCGGCTGTTGCAAAACTCGCAGGTCACCCACACCTCGCCGTCGACGACCATGTCCTTCAAATCCTCGCTGGTGAAGCGCCTGAGCAGCTCCTCGACCCGCGCCCGCGAGCAGCTGCAATAGGTCTCGAGGCTGAGAGCGGGGTAGGCACGCACCTGCTCCTCGTGAAATAATTGGTAGAGCAGCCGGTCGGGCGGCAGCAAGGGATCGAGCAGCTCGTGATCCTCGACTGTCTCGGCAAGCGTCCGCGCCCGAATCCAGTCCTCCTCATCCAAGGCCGTGTCGCCTGTCCCGCCATGGCCGCCTTCGCGGGTGAGCTTTTGCACGAGCAGGCCGCCCGCGCGCCACGTCCAGGGGCGTCCCCCCGCTTGGCCGGCGCGATAATGCTTGGCGACGGCGAGCTGGATGAAAGTGGGAAGCTGCTCCGATTGCCGGAAATAAGTATCGGCGGCCTCGGTCAGGCTTTCGCCTTCGAGCGGTACCACGCCCTGATAACGCTCCATCTCGGCGCCCCGGTCGATGGTCATGGCGAAATGGCCGTGGCCGAGAAGCTCGGATAGGGCGCCGTCGTCCGACACAAGCTCGGCAACGCGCTCGGGCGAAAAACGCGAATAGCCGCGCAAGCGCCCCGGCACCTGATAGTCGGCAACGAGCAGGTCGACGGGGCCATCCGTGGAGGCCTGGAGGATGAACTTGCCCTCGAATTTGAGCGAGGCGCCGAGCAGCGCGGTAAGCGCCACGGCCTCGCCGAGCAGCTTCGACACCGGCTCGGGATAGTCGTGGCGCGACAGGATGGTGTCGACCACGGGGCCAAGCTTGACCAGGCGGCCGACGACCTCGGCGTGCTCGGCCTGGAACGGCAGGATCAAATCATCCGTCGGGATGACGAGCTCGATGCGCTCGTCCGATGCAGGGTCCGACGGCATCACTTGGCCCCGGCACCCTCGACGCGACGGATTTTTGCACCCCGACGCTCGGCATTGGGACGCTCTCCGGCCGTGTTCCCGGCATGACGCGTGGGGTCGAGACGATTTGTGTCAAGACACCAGGCGAGAATGGCTTTCTGCACATGCAGCCGGTTCTCCGCCTCGTCCCACACCACCGATTGCGGGCCGTCGATCACCTCTGCCGTGACCTCGTCGCCGCGATGGGCAGGCAGGCAGTGCATGAAGACGGCGTCGGGCTTGGCGCAAGCCATGACGGCGGTGTCAACCTGGAAGGGCCGCAACAGATTCTTGCGCTTCTTCTTATCCTCGCCGTCGCCCATCGATACCCAAACGTCGGTCACGACGCAATCGGCGCCCTGCGCGGCCACATGGGGATCATGACCGACTTCGACGTCAGCGCCTTCCGCTGCCGCCCAGACAAGCAGCTCAGGCGCGGGCCTGAACTTCTTCGGGCAGGCGAGCTTGAGCGTGAAGCCGAGGCGTGCGGCGGCGTGCATCCAGGAGGTGGCGACGTTGTTGGCGTCGCCGAGCCAGGCGACGGTATGGCCTTCGATGGCGCCCTGCTTCTCCTCGAAGGTCATGATGTCGGCCATGACCTGACAGGGATGCGAGCGAACGGTCAGCCCGTTGATCACCGGCACGCTGGCGTGCTCGGCAAGCTCGAGCAAAGTCTCGTGCGGCCCGGTGCGTAGCATGATCGCATCTACGTAGCGCGACAGCACGCGCGCGGTATCGGCGATGGTCTCGCCCCGGCCCAATTGCATGTCGCCGCGGCTGAGCATGATCGAGGTGCCACCGAGCTCCAGCATGGCGACCTCGAAGGAGACCCGCGTGCGCGTCGAGGGTTGCTCGAAGATCATGGCGAGCACGGCGCCGGGCCGGACCCTCACGCCCTTTAGCACATCCGAGCGGCCCATGGCTTTCATCGCCCGAGCATCGTCGAGGATCGCGCGCAACGTTTGGCGGTCCAGGGAAGCGATATCCAGAAAATGGCTTGGCTGCATGGGGCGACTTCGGTCGTTGGCATCAGGCCTGGGCAAGCGCGCCGCTCTTCAAGGCGACGCAAGCGGCTTCGATCTTGGCGCAAGCCTGATCGATCTCGGTTTCGCCGACGATGAGCGGCGGCAGTAGGCGCACGACGTTGTCGCCGGCCTGCACGGCCAGCATCCGCTCGGCGGCCAGAGCTTTGAGCAGCAGCTGGTTCGGCACCTTGCATTTCAGCCCAAGCATCAGGCCCCGGCCGCGCACCTCTTCGATGATGGCGTGATGCTCGTCCTTGAGTCCCGCGAGACGCTGCTTCAGCCGGAGACCCATCGCCCCGACGTGATCGAGAAAGCCGGGCGCGAGCACCACGTCGAGCACTCCGTTGCCGACCGCCATGGCGAGCGGGTTGCCCCCGAAGGTGGAGCCATGGCTTCCAGGCGTCATCGCCGCGCCCACATCCTCGGTGGCGAGACAGGCGCCAACGGGAAATCCACCGCCAAGCCCTTTGGCAGTCGCCATGATGTCCGGGGTGATGCCCGCCCATTCATGGGCGAACAGGCGCCCGGTGCGGCCCATGCCGGTTTGCACCTCGTCGAGCAGGAGCAGGATGCCCTTCTCGTCGCAAAGCGCCCGCAAATCGTGCAGGAATGGCCATGACACCTCGCGCATGCCCCCCTCGCCCATGATCGGCTCGATGAGGACGCCGGCCGTGGCCTCGCCGATAGCGGCCTCCACGGCTCCGATATCGCCGGCCGCGACCTGATCGAAGCCATCCACGGGAGGCCCAAATCCCTCAAGGTGCTTCGCCTGTCCGCCGGCGGCGATGGTGGCAAGGGTCCGCCCATGAAAGGCCCCCTCGAAGGTGACGAGGCGATAGCGCTCTGGGGCCCCGCGGCTCGCGTGATGGCGCCGCGCCACCTTGATCGCCCCTTCCATCGCCTCCGCACCGGAATTGGCGAAGAACACAAAGTCCGCGAAGGTCGCCTGGCAGAGCCTCGCCGCGAGCCGTTCCTGGCCAGGGATGCGGTGCAGGTTCGACACATGCCAAAGTTTCTGCGCCTGCTCCGTCAAGGCCGCGACAAGGTGGGGATGGGCGTGGCCAAGCGACGTCACGGCAATGCCAGAGGCGAAGTCGAGATAACGCTCGCCATCAGGCGTGAAGAGATAGGCGCCCTGCCCGCGTTCGAAGGCAAGATCGCTGCGGGAATAGGTCGGAAGCAGGGCCGATTTCGACACGGGAGGTAGGTCCCAAAATAAAATTGCCGCCGGCTAGGCGGCAGCATGGAATTGCAGAGCTTTAGGTCTCGCGCCGAGGCCTGTCAATCAGCCGCAATGCACGCTCTATCCAACGCTCGTCCACGCTTTCATCCACTCTGGCATTTGTCTTCTCGCTAAAGAAGTGGCAGACTCACGTTTGTCCGGTGGAAAAGCGCGGGACCAAGCGTGGCGGACGCTTGCCGCGTTATCCTGGATAAAGTAGGTTAGTAGCCGCTCAGCCACAATATCTCGTGGATGCGGCGTTACGCCTGAGCGGCCGTTTCTCATCAGTAAATCAGCGTGACTGAACGCCGTCTCGCGACGAGACGGGGGGATTCTGAGTCGAAAATGAGGAGGCCAACCATGGCTTGGAATGATGAGAGGGTCGAATTACTGAAAAAGCTTTGGGCGGAGGGGTTGAGCGCCAGCCAGATTGCCAGCCGCTTGGGCGGAGTGACGCGCAATGCGGTGATCGGCAAGGTGCATCGGTTGGGACTGTCAGGGCGGGCAACGAGCTCGCGTTCGGCGAGCCCCAGGCCGCGTCGCGTACAGGCGCCGCGGCAACACCGCGTCCCCTCTTTGCTGTTCGGGACGCGCGGCAACGTCGCGCTGAAGCCCGTATTTGAGGAGGATATCGAGCCGGCGCCGGCACCGGTCGAGGAGCTCTATATACCGCCCGCCGAGAGGGCCAGCATTCTCACGTTGAAAGAGGCGATGTGCCGCTGGCCGATCGGGGATCCGGGCGAGGAGGAGTTCCATTTCTGCGGCCGCAAGACCTGCGCTTCGCTCCCTTACTGCGAGCATCACGCGAGGCTCGCCTATCAGCCGGTTCAGTCGCGGCGCCGCGAGAAGAGCGTCGCCTTCGGCTAAGTCCGAATTCGGTCAATCGGGGGGAAGGGAGGCGCCCGTTCGGCGCCTTCTTTCTTTTTGGCCGACATCGTTGCCTGTCATTGCCGCGACAGCGGGAATCCAGGATCCGCTGACCTTGCGACTCAAGATCAAGGCGGTGGTCACTGGGTCAAGCCCGGCGATGAGATAAGAGTCGTCGAACTGGTCTCAGACGGTCTCTTCCAGCTTGTCGCTGAAGGCGTAGCCCGCGCCGCGCACGGTGCGCACGGGGTCCCGCTCCGCGCCTCGTATCATCGCCTTGCGTAGGCGGCCGATATGGACGTCGACCGTGCGCTCGTCGACATAGACGTTACGGCCCCATACGGCGTCGAGCAGCTGGGCCCGACTGAAGACGCGGCCGGGGCTCTGCATGAGGAATTCGAGCAGGCGAAACTCGGTCGGGCCAAGATGCACCTGGCGGCCGTTCCGCGACACCCGGTGCGACTCCCGGTCGAGCTCGATGCCGCCCGCGCTCAAGACCGAGGCGATGCGCTCGGGGTTGGTGCGCCTCAGAATCGCGCGCACCCGCGCCATCAGCTCCGGCAGGGAGAAGGGCTTGACCACATAATCGTCGGCGCCGGTGGTGAGGCCCCTGATCCGGTCGCTCTCCTCGCTCCGCGCCGTGAGCAGGATGATCGGGATGGTGCGGGAGTCCTTGCCCGTCCTCAAGCGACGGCAGAGCTCGAGCCCGGAGATGCCGGGCAACATCCAGTCGAGCACAATCAGGTCCGGCGAGCCTTCGGCGATGGCCACCTCCGCCTCGTCGCCCCGATGCACGACATCGACCGCGTAGCCTTCGGCCTCCAGATTGTAGCGGAGCAGGAGCGCCAAGGGCTCCTCGTCCTCCACCACCAAAACCTTGGCTCTGGGGTTCATGCCGGCCGTGCTCAACATCTCAGCCCGCCGACCTTAGAGCGACGGGGGTCGAGCTCGTATTGTCGCCCTTCGGCCGTTGGTCGGTGATGGCCCTGCCATGGACGAGAAAGTACACGGTCTCGGCGATGTTGGTGGCGTGGTCGCCGATCCGCTCGATGTTCTTGGCGCCGAACAGAAGATGAGTGCAGAGCCCGATATTGCGCGGGTCCTCCATCATGTAGGTGAGGAGCTCGCGAAACAGCGAGTTGTACATGGCGTCGATGTCCTCGTCCTTGTACCAGACCTTCAGCGCGCGGTCGGCGTCGCGTTCGATATAGGCATCGAGCACCTCTTTCAGCTGGCCGAGCGCCAGCTCCCCCATATGCTTCAAGCCCAGCATCAACTGCTTCGGCTGCTGCTCACCCACCACGGCAAGCGCGCGCTTAGCGATGTTCTTGCCGAGATCGCCGATGCGCTCGAGGTCGGTGGAGATGCGGAGCGCCGCCATGATCTGACGAAGGTCGTAGGCGAGTGGCTGCCGCCGCGCGATCATGACGATGGCCTGCTCCTCGATCTCCTTCTCCAGCTCGTCGATGGCCTCGTCCTGCTGGATCGTGGCGCCCGCGAGGTCGGGATCGCGGCCTTCGAGCGCGTCGATGGACTGGCCGAGGACCTGCTCCGCCAATCCGCCCATATTGGCGATCCTGTTGTTGAGCGCCGAGAGCTCCTCTTCATAGGATCTGACGATGTGCTCGTGCGTTTCCATCTCTGGTCAGTCTCCTCGAATGCGCATGCGGCCCGGATTGGCCTGTGCTAGCCGAAGCGGCCGGTGATGTAGTCTTGCGTGCGTTCCAGCCTCGGATTGGTGAAGATTTGGGTGGTGTTGTCGAACTCCACAAGCTCCCCGAGATACATGAAGGCGGTGTAGTCCGAGGTCCGCGCCGCCTGCTGCATATTGTGGGTGACGATAGCGATGGTGTAATCGCGCTTCTGCACGTCGATCAGCTCCTCGATCTTGGCGGTGGAGATCGGATCGAGCGCCGAGCAAGGCTCGTCGAGCAGGATCACCTCGGGTCTGATGGCGACAGTGCGGGCGATGCAGAGCCGCTGCTGCTGCCCACCGGACAAGCTCAAGCCGCTCGCGTCGAGCTTGTCCTTGACCTCGTCCCAGAGCGCGCCCCGGCGTAGCGCGTCCTCGACGCGGGTATCGAGCTCGGCCTTGGGCAGCTGCTCATAGAGGCGGATGCCAAAGGCGATATTCTCATAGATGGTCATGGGGAATGGCGTCGGCTTCTGGAACACCATGCCGACCTTGGCGCGAAGCAGATTCACGTCCTGGCCCGGACGGAGGATATTCTCCCCGTCGAGCAGGACCTCACCGTCGGCGTGCTGATTGGGATAGAGGTCGTAGATGCGATTGAGGATGCGCAACAGCGTGGACTTGCCACAACCGGACGGCCCGATGAACGCCGTCACCTTGTTCTTGTACAAATTGACGTTGTTGTCCGCGAGCGCGCGATATGCGCCATAGTAGAAATTCAGATGGCGCACTGAGACCTTCGCTTCCAGGCCTTCGACGGCGGCAGGCGCCTGCTCTTTTACATCGGTATGAATGGCCAAACTCATGTCAGCACCCTCTTAGAGGCAAGCATGCGCGCCAAGATGCTCAAGCCGAGCACGGTGGCCGTGATGAGGAGAGCCCCGGTCCAGGCAAGTTGTTGCCAATCCGCGTAGGGGCTCAGCGCAAATTGGAAGATCACGACGGGTAGGCTCGCCATGGGAGCGTTTAGATTCCAACTGAAAAACTGGTTGTTGAGGGCGGTGAACAAAAGCGGTGCCGTCTCGCCGGTGATGCGGGCGACGGCAAGCAGCACACCGGTGGTGATGCCGGCGCGTGCGGCCCGATAGGCCACGTCGCGTATGACCAGCCATTGCGGGACGCCGAGCGCGGCAGAGGCTTCGCGCAAAGTGTTGGGCACAAGCAGCAACATGTCTTCGGTGGTGCGCACCACGACGGGGATGACGAGGATGGCGAGCGACACAGCTCCGGCCCAGGCCGAGAAATGCCCCATCCGGGCGACCATGATCTCATAGACGAACAGGCCGACGACGATCGAAGGCGCGCTCAATAGGATGTCGTTGATGAAGCGGACAACCATGGTGAGCTTCGAATAGCGGCCATACTCCGCCATATAGGTTCCGGCCAGGATGCCAAGTGGGGCGCCGAACAGCACGGCGAGCACGGTGAGGATCAGGCTGCCGACGATCGGGTTCAACAAGCCGCCAGCGCCGCCGGGAGGGGGCGTCATCTCGGTGAAGACGGAAGGCGAGAGCCCGCCCACACCCTTCACGACCAGGACGATCAGGATCAGCGCGAGCCAGGTCAAGCCGAACAGGGCAGCGCCGATCGACAACGCCGTCGCTATCAAATTGCCCCGTCGCCGGCGGGAATAACGTGCGTTTGCGAATGCCGCCGCCATGGTCAAACCCCTGCTTTCTGTGCGATGCGCATCAGCATCAGCCGCGCTATAGCGAGAACGACGAAGGTGATGAAGAACAGGATGAGGCCAAGCGCGACCAGCGAGGAAGTGTAGAGATCGCCGGTAGCCTCGGTGAACTCGTTGGCGATGGAGGCCGAGATCGTGGTTCCCGGCGCCATGATCGAGGGCATGATCCTGTGGGCGTTGCCGATGACGAAGGTCACGGCCATGGTCTCGCCCAGCGCACGGCCGAGGCCCAACATGACGCCGCCAACGATGCCCACCCGCGTATAGGGGATGACCACGCGGCGCATCACTTCCCAGCGAGTGCAGCCGATGCCATAGGCGGCTTCCTTCAGTACCGGGGGAACGGTCTCGAACACTTCCCGCGTGATCGAGGTGATGAAGGGAAGCACCATGATGGCGAGGATCAGGCCGGCGGTTAGCAGACCAATGCCATAGGGAGGCCCAGCGAAGAGCTGATTGAACACCGGTACATTGGCGAAGGCATCGATCAGGAACGGTTGCAGATGCGCCTGGAAGAACGGGGCGAACACGAACAGGCCCCAGATGCCGTAGATGATGCTCGGAATGCCGGCGAGCAGCTCAATGGCGATGCCGATCGTCCGCCGCAAGTGTTCCGGACAGATTTCAGTGAGGAAGATGGCGATGCCGAGGCTGACGGGAACGCCGATCAGCATGGCGATGAAGGAGGTCACGATTGTGCCGTAGATCGCCGGCAGGGCCCCGAATTTCTCGGTGACCGGGTTCCAGCTTTGCGAGGTGAAGAAATCGAAGCCGAAAGCGCGCCAGGCGGGCAGCGAGCCAATCACAAGCGAGATCATCACGCCTGCGAGGATCACCAGCACGGCGATGGCCGAAGCTTGCGTCAGGATGTTGAAGGTGCGGTCGCCGATGCGAAAGCGGCGCAGGATCCGGGCGCGCTGCTCGTCATTCCCGACCCGGACCTGAATGGGCACGGACTGAAGCGCCATGTCCATCCTCTCGGCCCCTTCTGCAGAAATGTTGCAAACCAAGTGGAAAATCGAGGCAGGAGCGGAAGGTGGCTGCCCCTGCCTCGATCGAGACGCCCTTTAGTTCATCGCGAAAACGGGCTTTCCGGCGGAGTCCTTGATCTTTGCCCACTCCCCGCGGGAGAGTTCAACAACGTTGGCGGGCATCGGGATGTAATCGAGCTCTTCGGCCATCTTAGCGCCGTTCTTATACGCCCAGTCGAAGAATTTGAGTGCTAGGACAGAGGCTGCCGCGTCTTGCGGAATGGTGTGCATGAGGATGAAGCTCGCCGCCGTGATCGGCCAGGAGGCCGCTCCGGGCTGTTCGGTCAGGATCACGCCATAACCGGGGACTGACTTCCAATCGGCGTTGGCAGCAGCCGCTTGGAACGACTTCATCTCCGGGGGCACCCGCTTGCCGTCCTGGTTCATCATGTCGGCGAAGGTGAGCTTGTTCTGCTTGGCATAGGCATATTCGACGTAGCCGATCGAGCCTTTGGTCTGGGAGACGTTGTTGGCAACGCCCTCATTGCCCTTGGCGCCGATGCCGGTCGGCCACTCGACGGCCGCGTCGGAGCCCACCTTGGACTTCCAGTCGGGGCTCACCTTGGCGAGATAGTTGGTGAAGTTGAAGGTGGTGCCCGATCCGTCAGAGCGGTGCACAACGGCGATCGCCACGGCGGGAAGCTCTACTTTCTCATTTAGCTTCTTGATCGCCGCATCATCCCATTTGGTGATCTCGCCCATGAAAATTTTGGCGAGGGTCGGGCCGTCGATCACGAGCTCGCCGGGCTTGATGCCTTCGATATTCACGACGGGCACGATGCCACCGATAATCATCGGAAACTGGATCAGGCCGTTGGCGTCGAGCTCCTTCTGTTCGAGCGGCTTGTCGGTCGCGCCGAAGGTGACGGTGCTGGCCTCGATCTGCTTAATGCCGCCGCCAGAGCCGATCGACTGATAATTGAGCCCATTGCCCGTGTCCTTCTTATAGGCATCGGCCCATTTTGCGTAGATCGGATAGGGGAAGGTAGCGCCTGCCCCCGAAATGTCGGCGGCGTGGGCGGTGGAGATGGTGAACGCTGCGGCTAGGCCGACAGCGGCCGCATAGGACATAAACCTCATCGTCGCTCTCCCTGTAGGGTGGAGATTTCCGGTTCCCATAGGAACCTCCGGCGGGGGACCCTTCCCCCACCGTCGGGGGAGCGTTAACGCCGCGCAATAACGCTACTATGTCACTTATGTGACAGTTAGATAACAGTGCCGGAAAGGCCCGGAAAATGGCCTGTGGACAGCGGGGAGCGGTGGGTGGGTGGGTGGCCTCGGCGAAGGCCGCCGGACTCCAGAGCAGCCGACGCTTGGCTTCTAAGGGAGCGCGTCCCGCCGGGGCGAGAAGCTCGTGTCCGGCTCGCGCCGAAATGACGAGCTTGATGTAGGCGACTATTCGGCCGCGGTTGCCTTGACCGGCAGGGCTTCGCGGGCCGCGTCGAGCAGCACGGTGAAGGACGAGCCCTTGCCGGGCCGTGAGGAAATGGCCAGCTCGCCGCGGTGACGATTGAGGATGTGCTTGACGATGGCGAGCCCAAGTCCGGTGCCGCCCTTCTCCCGGCTCGAGGCCACGTCGATGCGGTAGAAACGCTCGGTCAGCCGCGGCAGATGCTCGGGCGCGATGCCCGGCCCCTCATCGATCACGGAGATGGCATAGCGGCCGAGCTGCCGGCCAAGCGGAGGCGTATGCTTAGGCTCGAGCCGCACCTGGCCTCCCTTTGCGCCATAGCGAAGAGCGTTCTGCACCAGGTTCTGAAACACCTGCACGAGCTCATCGCGATCGCCGCGGACAATTGCCGCGCGGCCAAAGCGTCCAACCTTGAGGGCGCCGCCGGACTCCCGCGCCAGCGGCTCCAGCGTGTCGCGGACGTGATCCAGCACATCGTTGAGGTCGACGAGGCCGCTCGGGGGCACGTGGGCGTTCATCTCGACGCGGCTCAGCGAGAGCAGCGCATCGATGAGCCGCGTCATGCGAGAGGCCTGCTCGGCCATGATCGCAAGGAAACGCTCGCGCGCGTTGGGGTCTTCCTTGGCGGTGCCTTGCAGCGTCTCGATGAAGCCGCGCAAGGAGGCAAGCGGCGTGCGAAGCTCGTGGCTCGCATTGGCGATGAAATCAGCGCGCATCTGGTTGATGCGCTCCACCTCGGTCAGATCCCGCAACAGGATGAGGATATTGCTGTCCCGCCCGGGCCCGCGCAGCAGCGGCGCGACGGTCGCGGCCATACGCCGGCCCACGGGAACCCGCTCGGCGTAGGTCACGGTGACGGCACGCCCGCGCAAGGGGGCGGCGCTTACGGCATCCAGGAATTCCGGGGTCCGGATCACCGAGGAGATGTGACTGCCTTCGCGTAAGGACGCGAACAGGCCCCTCGCCGGAGCATTGCAGTAGAGCACGTGTCCCGCGGTATCGAGAAGGATGGCGGGGTCGGGCAAGGCCCCAGCCATGACCTGCATTTGCGAGACCGCGCGCGCCGACGCCGCCACATGCGCAAGGTCATGGGCGTTGGTCTCCTCGTGCTCATGGCGCGGCAGGAGCGCGACCGAGGTCACGAAGCCCAAAAAGGCGGCGATGGCGAAGGGCAGCGAGAGATGGGCGAGCACGACGAGCGACGCCATGATCACGGCGACCGCGACGATCAGCCAAAGCGAGGCCCAAAGCCGGGCTAGAAGCTCCTGACCGCCCCGTATGACCGCGGCGCTGGCCCGCACCGGCAGGCTCGCAGATAAGGCGGGGGCGCCGCGTTTTGCCTGATCGCTCAATACCTTCTCCCCGCGACGAAGCGAATCATTAGAGGCATACTTCTATAAAATTGCGCTCGGATTATCACGCTTTTGCGACGGAGTACCGGAACTCTCATGACGAAGCGGTGACGGAGGCTAGCTCGCCTCGTTCCGTGTGCTGCTATAGTCGTTCCGGCCGAGGGGACTTGCAAGAATTGTGAGGGAAATGTCCAAAAACCTTCTGCTTGAAGATGTGGGGCCCGGCGAAGAACTGCCGGGCTTCGATATCGACAATCCGGTGCTCCTCAACGAGATCGCCGACAAGGCCCTGAAAAGCGGCGGCCTGCACATGGAACTGCTCCTGCTGCCGCATTATCTAGGAACGCGTTTTCAATGATCTTTGAGGAGGGTTCCATGAGGTGTGAACCAGCCTGCGTAACGCTCGTTGTCCTGCTCGCGGCGCAGGTCGCATTTGCCGACCCGCTTGTGCCCGACTCCCCGTTGGGCTGCCCCCCTTCGAAAACGGAGACGGTTAACCCTTCCGGAAACGCCTCGCTTGTGCTCGCTGCGGGCTCGCAGTTCGGGGGTGCGGGTTGCCGGCCCCTTCGATTCGCCATGGTCGGTCGCCTTCCTGCCGGACGGCTCGTTTCTCGTTACCGAGCGGCCTAGAAAGCTTCAACTGGTCAGGCTAGGCGACTGACGTCCAGCCCATCGCAGGCATCCCGGCGGTGCTGCCCCTCGGGCACGGGGGCTGCTCGATGTCGGTGTCGATCCCGACTTTGCCACGAACGGCATAATCTACCTCTCCTATCTTCACGGCGACGAGACATCCTCTACGCTCCCTCTACGCTCCGCCTGCTAAGAGGCAAATTGGATGAGCCGAACGCAACTCTCACCGAACAGCAAGTCATTTTCGAGAGTTCGCCGTCGGCCAAACCTGAGCTGCTTGGCGGGCGTCTCGCGCTCACCTCAGATGGATATCTCTTTACTTTCGCTCGGTGACCGGTGGGGCCGGGAGCTTGCCCAAGACCTCTCGATGACGCGGGCTCGATCATTCGCATCCGCACCGACGGCTCGATCCCGGAGGACAACCCGTTCCGGTGGCTGGCCGGTGCGCGGCCTGAAATCTGGAGCTATGGCCATCGCAATCCGGAAGGTCTCGCATTCGACCCGGTCACCGGCCAATTATGGTCGCATGAGCACGGGCCCCAGGGCGGCGACGAGCTCAATCTGATCATCAAGGGTCGCAATTATGGCTGGCCGGTCATCACCTATGGCGTCGATATTCCGGGCGCTCGATCGGGATGGGCAGCGCGCAGCCGGGCATGGAGCAGCCGGTCCATTATTAGGTCCCCATCTCTATCGCTCCGTCAGGGCTGGCGGTCGAAGCGGATCCGGCCAAGCGGGTCATCTGGATCGGCGCTCTTGCCGGACAAATGCTGGTCCGTCTCACCTTGGGAGTTGGTTGCGCGGTCAGCGAAGAGCATTTTTTCGAGCATCGGCTCGGCCGCATCCGCGATGTGCGCATCGACGCAAGCGGGGTCCTCTACGTTCTGACAGATGGATCTGAGGGGATGCTGTACCGTATCGAGCACTCGCCCGGCGATAGCGAGGACAGGGGTAAGCGCCCATTTATAGGAATGAGGGAGGTGGCCTCACCGCGTGAGGCCTTTGGCAGCGAGCTCGGCAAGATAGGACTGCCAGCGCGCCTCTCGGTGTTGCCCGAGCTCACGCAGATAGGTCCAGGTATAGAGGCCCGTGTCGTGGCCATCGTCGAACACGATGCGCGTCGCGTAATTGCCGACCGGCTCGAGCCGCGTAATGCGCACGGCCTTCTTGCCCGGCACGGTGACGCGCTGCTCCGGACTGTGGCCCTGCACCTCCGCGCTCGGGCTCATCACTCGCAACAGCTCGGCAGGCAGCGCAAAGCCGGCGCCATCGTCGAAGGTCACGGTGAGCAAGGCCCGGTCCTTGTCGACCTTGATCTCAATGGGCCAGGCATCGCTTGCCGCCATCGGACTTCCCTAGCCCAAGTCGATCTTGCCTTCGACCACGTGGTTGAGGCCGGTGCCAGGTGCCGTCAGCACCGCCTTCACCTTCAGCGTGCCCTTGCCGCCCAAGCCCTCCTCGCGCACCACGCGCTCGAGCGCCTGCTGCGAGGTGACGCCGACCTCTTTCAAGAACTTCCGCATCGACATATTGAAGCGCTGCTCGTCCATCGTCGGTCTCCTTGAGCGGCCATGCATGGTATGCAAAAGATCAAGCGCTATATTAGGCGCGAAAGACTAGCGCGGTCACGTTGGACGCGAGGCCAGCCACGAAACGGAAGACGGCGAGCGGGCGAAAGATGCAGCCGAAACGGACGGTCAAACGCCGCGACGGCTTCGCTGCCGCCCTGCGAGACGCGCACTACCGCAAGCGCGTGGTGAGAAGCGCCAAGGCCTATAACCGCAAGCCCAAGCCGCCGCCGGAGGACGCAAACGAGTGATGACGGCGCCCATGCAACCCATGATTGACCCGTTCGGCCGGCGCATCACCTATTTGCGCGTCTCGGTCACCGACCGCTGCGATTTCCGCTGCGTCTATTGCATGGCCGAGACCATGACGTTTCTGCCCCGGAAGGATCTGCTTACGCTTGAGGAGATCGATCGGCTGACATCCGCCTTCATCTCCAAGGGCGTGCGCAAAGTGAGGCTCACCGGGGGCGAGCCGCTCGTGCGCAAGAACCTGGTGTGGCTGCTCAAATCGCTATCTCGCCATCTCGGCCACGGCCTCGACGAGCTCACGCTCACCACCAATGGCAGCCGGCTCCACGCTTGCGCCGCGGCGCTCGCCGATTGCGGCATCGCCCGCATCAATGTCTCCCTCGATACGCTCGATCCGGCCAAGTTCAAGGCGATCACCCGCTGGGGCGACTTCGATCAGGTCATGCGCGGCATCGATGCCGCGGACCGCGCCGGGCTCAAGATCAAGATCAATGCGGTGGCGCTTCGAGGCGTGAATGAGGATGAGATCGAGGCGCTCTTGCGCTGGAGCCACGCCAGAGGCTTCGATCTGACCCTGATCGAGACGATGCCCATGGGTGAGACCGGCAGCGACCGGACGGAGCAATATCTGCCGCTGTCGCTGGTGCGGGCGCGACTGCAAGAGCGCTTCACGCTTACCGACATTCCCTACCGCTCGGGCGGACCCGCCCGCTATGCAAGCGTGCGGGAGACCGGCGGCAGGGTCGGCTTCATCACGCCCTTGACCCACAATTTCTGCGAGGCTTGCAATCGCGTGCGGGTGACCTGCACCGGCACGCTCTATATGTGCCTCGGCCAGGAGGATGCGGCCGATCTCCGGGGGCCGCTCCGGGCGAGCGAGGCCGATCATCTGCTTAACGCCGCCATCGACGCGGCGATCGCAGCCAAGCCCAAGGGCCACGACTTCGTCATCGAGAGGGGTGGGAAGCCTTCGGTCTCCCGCACCATGTCGACCACGGGCGGCTGAGCGTCCGGGGCGCTTGGCAAGTCTCTCGACGCGACCGTCACCGCGGAAGGCGTCGAGACCCAGGAGCAAGCGGCAATGCTTCGCGAATTCGGCTGCCCGCAGGTGCAGGGCTACCGCTATCCCGGCACGCCGGAGGAGGCAGGCAAGGGCGGCGCCACGGTGACGCAAGTAAAGGCAAGAAGCAGCGCCACCTAAGGCTTTTCGCATCGCGCCAATTTGCCCCGCGATCACCGTTGCGTCGTGGCGCGCCGCGACGCAGCGCTCCCGGCATTGCCCGGCGGCGCGGCGACGGGTCCGCCGAACAGCGACTTGAAGACGCCGCCCTGCTCGACGGGAGCTTGGGCCTTCGCCTTGACGGCGCGGCGCGCCCGCAGTGGCGTGCGCTTGACAGGTTCGGCGCGCGTCTTCTGCGCTGGCATCTCGGCCTTTGCCGGTGCCTTGGCCTTGGGTTCAGGCCGGGTGTTCGATTCCTTGGAGGCAGCGCTTGCTTCCGGTGCGGTGGCGGCAGGACTCGACGACGGTGGCTCGGCGCGGGCCATAGATGGCGAAGTCTCCGGTCCTTCGCTCGCCGCGGGCGGCTCGCTCCCCTGCGCGCCCGTGCTGCTGGCATCCTTGGCCGCAGCCGCGTCGACCTGACCCGTCTCAGCCAGCGGCGTGGTGGATTGGGTGGTCACGGGGTCGGTGCCGGTGGATGCGCTTTCCGCCACGGTTGGCGAGGATAGGTCAGGCTCGATGGCTCGGAGCGTTTCGGCGGGAGGAGCAGCGTTCGCCGAGATCGGTCCGGACTGAGCAGACCCGGCTGGGTCTGACGTCTCGCTCGGAGGCGCAGCATCCGCCAGGCTTGGGGATCCCCCGAAGGGCTGAGCGGGAGGTGGGACCGGTTCCGCCGCAGCAGGAAGAGCCGAGGTCGTCTCGGGCGCGGCCCCGGTATTCCCCAATTCGTTCGGCGCCGAGGGATGAAGGGTGGCCGCCGCGGTGGCGTCACTCGCATGCGATCCGTTGCCGACGGAATCGGCACCCGTTTCGGTCGACGCCGACGCAGGCATCACCTCGACATCGATGACCGACGGTCCGCTGTTGCCCGGACCCGGCAAGGTGATCAACATGGGAAGGAGTGCCGCAACACAGAGTCCGTGCACGGCTCCAGCGCCAAGCACGCAGAGCGGCAGGGTGATGGAGCGTCGGTCGGTCAAGGCAGCGGCTTCCGTCAGGGACGCACCGGTGCACGCTTTCGCCCCAGACTCGGCTTAGCTGAGTCGGCGCCTGCCGCCAACCCATTAGCTTTCCATCACAATTTTGGGCGCTACGCGCGCCTCCCCCTTGTGGCGTTGCAGCTCAGCCCATGCCCTCGCGGCAATGTCGCGATAGGCCTCCGCCGCCGGAGATGCGGGCTCGCTCACCACCACCGGCTTGCCGGCATCCGAGGTCTCGCGGATGGCCATGATCAGCGGCACCTCGCCCAAGAAGGGAACACCGAGCCGCCCGGCTTCGGATTTGGCGCCACCATGGGCGAAGATGTCTGACCGGCCGCCGCAATGGGGGCAGACGAAGGTGCTCATATTCTCGACGATGCCGAGCACTGGAACGTCCACCTTCTGAAACATGCTCAGACCTTTGCGTGCATCGATCAGCGCGAGGTCCTGCGGGGTGGAGACGATGACGGCGCCGGCGAGCGGCACCTGTTGCGCCATGGTGAGCTGCGCGTCTCCGGTGCCGGGGGGCATGTCGACCACGAGCACGTCGAGCTCGCCCCAGGCGACGTCCTTCAGCATTTGTGAGAGCGCCGACATCACCATGGGCCCGCGCCAGATCATCGGCGTCTCCTCATCGACGAGGAAGCCCATGGACATGACCTTGAGCCCAAAGGCCTCCATGGGCGCAAGCTTGTCCCCGGCAAGCTGCTGCGGCCGCCCCTTGATGCCGAGGAGACGCGGCATGGACGGGCCGTAAATGTCTGCGTCGAGCACGCCCACCTTGAGGCCGCGGCCTTTGAGCGCGAGCGCCAGATTGACCGCCGTGGTCGATTTGCCGACGCCGCCCTTGCCCGACGCCACAGCGACGATGTTGGCGACGCCTGGGATGGCGCCGGTGCGGTGCCGGGCGGCTTGCGACGCGCCGCGGGCGACCGGTGATCCCGGCGGGGGGGCAGCGCGGGCGCCGGCGCCGTTGCCGCCGCTTGGACGCCCGCCAGACTCACGGTCGGCGGTGAGCGTGACGGCAACGCCTTCGACCCCCGGCAGATCCTTCACGACCTTCTCGGCGGCCTGGCGCAAGGCTTCGAGCTCGCGCGCCCGCGCCGGGTCGACGGAGATCGCGAAATAGACCTTGTTGCCGTGAATCACGATCTCGGAAACGAGCCCGAGCGAGACGATGTCGTCGCTCAGGCCGGGACCTTTGACGCGCTTGAGCGCCTCGAGCACGCGCTCTTTGCTGATGGGTTCCGACATGGTGCCGGATATGTATTCCTGCCGGCCCGGAACACCAACCGTCTATTCACAATCCGGCAGGAGGCCTCCCCGCGTCAGGGGCGCGGCCTGGCCGGTCAGGAAGGACGTTCGGCTCGGGGCACACAAGGGCAAATCGACGAAGCTGGTGAAGGTGACGCCCTGCTCCGCAAGCAAGGAATGCACCTTCGGCATATAGGCCATGGAGCCGGTGTCTTCCTGATCGTCCGTCATGATGACGATGATATTCGGGGCCGCCAAAGGCGCCGTCGTCGAGGCAAGGAGCAGGAGAAGGGCGCCGAAGAAACGCATGTTTGGCCTAAGACGACGCAAGCCCGGGGAACAGGCGAGGATAGTTCTCGATCTTGCGCCAGCCCTCGCCTTGCTTGACCCGCTCGACGCGAATGTCGCGGAAATACTCGTCGAGCACGGCGGACGCTCCTCGGCAAGCGGCGGGCGGCAATAATCCGCCCCCTCCCACGCGGCTACGCCGTCTTCCCCGATCCGCGCATTTTTGAGGGAGTGCATGAAGGTGGGCCCGAAGGGGCGCAATGGCTCGAATTCCCCACGGGCAAGCCGCTCGCGGAGCTCCTCGACGAGGCCATACTTGAGAACTGCGGAGACCAGATAGTGGGCCATGGCAGGGACCTATTTCGCGCGGCGCTTGACCGCGTAGCCATATTGCACGGGCCAGCAAGGCCCGGCCCCAAGGGCCGCTTCTGCCTTGAGCGCCCAATAAGGCTCGCGCAAAAGCTCGCGACCGATCAGGACAAGATCGGCGGCGCCCTCGGTGATAATCCGATCGGCCTCGGTCACCTCGGTGATCATGCCGACCGTTCCGGTTCTGATCCTCGCCTCCTCACGAATGGCCCTCGCGAACGGAACTTGGAAACCCTTAGCGATGGGAATCTGCGCCGTCGGCACCATGCCGCCGGACGATACATCGATCAGATCGATCCCCAGCACCTTCAGTCGCTTGGCGAGCTCCACCGACTGAGCGATGTCCCAGCCGCCAGCGACCCAATCAGTCGCCGAAATGCGGATGAACATCGGCAGCGAGGGAGGCACGATGGCGCGGAGCCGTTCGGCAACGCGCAACGGGAGCCGCATGCGGTTCTCCAAGCTCCCGCCATAGTCGTCGCCCCGTTGATTGGCGAGCGGTGAGAGGAACTCATGCAGCAAATAGCCGTGGGCGGCATGGATCTCGATCAGCTTGAAACCGGCCGCGAGCGCGCGTGTCGCTGCCGCCTCGAAGGACGCGACAATGCCGTCGATCGCGGCCTGATCGAGGGGAACGAGCAATGGGTCGTCGTCGTGAAATGGAATTGCGCTCGGAGCCACCACGGTCCAGCCGCCCTCCGCCGTCTTCAGGCGGCGTCCGCCTCGCCAAGGCACGTCGCAACTCGCCTTGCGCCCCGCATGGGCAAGCTGAATGCCGGGCACCGTGCCCTGGCTCTCGACGAAGCGAGCGATGCGCGCGAGCGGCTCGATATGCGCGTCGCTCCACAGCCCCATGTCGCCCGGAGAGATTCGGCCGTCCCGGGTGACCGCCGTCGCCTCGACCATGACGAGCGCAACGCCGCCCACGGCGCGACTGCCGAGATGCACGAGGTGCCAGTCATTGGCCATGCCCTCTTCAGCCGAATATTGGCACATGGGCGACATGGCGATCCGATTGCGGAAGGTGATCTCGCGGATCGACAATGGGCTGAGGAGATCGATCTCCGCCACGCCGCGGTCATGGTCGCTGCCCGCCCGGCAGCCGGGCCGTTCAAGGGCCAAGACGTCGTCTTGGGACCTGGTCGAATTCCGCTCGGTCATCGGGCTTGCCTCCTTCTATGCATTTTCATCGCCCATCATTCTTCTTGCCGGTGAACCGGGGCAAGCACCCGATTGTCTTCCGCGGCCTTTTGGAGCAGGGCTGCGGCGAGCAGCCTTTTAGCGCGTTGGCCTCCGCCTCCGAATATCCTGCGCAGCAGCGCCGTGAGCGCGACACAATTCCGCCATCCGATAGAGGCTCGAGGCGGCTCGCGGTCGGAAGCGCAACATCAGGGCCGCCGGGTCTGGTGTTAGGTCTCGCGCATGTTCCGCCTGCTCCGCTGGCTCGCTCACGCTGCCGAGCTCATCGTCACTAGCCCCATCCGCGCGCTCCGCTTCGTTTTCGCCACCTTCGTCTTCAACCCGCGCCTCGGGCGCCTCCGGCTCGTGGTGGTCCCGGTGATCCTCTATGTGCTGTTTGCGCTGGCCCTCACCTATGTCTATGCACCGATCCGGGGGCTCATGGGCCAGGCCTGGATGGCCAAGGTGTTCGCTTACGCGATGAGCGCTCGCTCGGCACCGCCATCTACGACGTGAAGGGCCGCTTCGTCAGCATCTTCGACCCGATTCTCGATAGCGATGCGGACTTCAACTATACCGGACGCCCGATCGAGCTCCCCGACTACATCGCCTATCCGGACCACAAATCGCTGCATGTGGGGGAGGTGCCGGAGGACTATTGGCATTGCCTGCGCTACCAAGAAGACCGGCATCAGGGCGGGCTGATCAATCTTTACGGCATCGATCTCTATGGCGTGTTGAAGATCCCGGTCTCGGCGGTCACGCGCACGTTCAACTCCGGCTCGCTCAGTCTCGGCATGGGCGGCTCGACGCTCTCCATGCAGCTCGCCCGCATCTTCTTCAAGACGCCGCCGCAAGACGATGAGAGCGTAAGCGAGAAACTCGCGCGCAAGCTGAAGGAATGGTGGCTCGCGCCCGTCATCCAATGGCGCCTCACGCGCTCGGGCGACGCGACGCTGATGCAGCGCTGCGCCGCGAACCATTTCCCGCTCGCGCAGCGGACTGGTGGGCAGGAGCTCTACGGCGTCGAGCAGACGGGCCTGATCTTGTTCGGCAAACCCACGGGCTCGATCTCGAGCCTGTAAGCGCCGGCAGCGAGCGCCTGCGCCGCCGTCCCGACGTGATCATCGCCGCCGCCGACGAAAAGGGCCGGCTCATGCGCTATTTCGAGTCGAATTTCAACGCCGCCTATTTCGGCTCGGCCTCGGCGCGCGACCCCGCGGCCGCGCGTTACGACAGCGCGCGCGAGTCCCGCGCGATCGCCTCGCTCGGCAAGATGCTGGCGGCGGTCGCCATCGCCAATGAAGGCACCGACACGCCATCGAGCCTCTGGCTCGATACGCAGGCGCCAACGGCAGGGCTCGAGACTTGCAGCCATGGCGAGGAGCGGCGACTCCGGGGCGCCCGAGTGGCCTTCGCCTGCTCGCTCAACGCGCCGGTCGAATGGCGCACTGCGCAGGTGCCTTTGAGCGACCTGCAGGGCGTCGTGGACGGTTTCGGCATCACGCTCACCGAGGGCCCGTTACCTCCGCCGCCAACCTGGCCAAGAGCATCGTGGTCGGCCATGTGGCGGCAAGCCCCCGCACAGTGAACCGCATGGCCGCCACCGTGCTCGCTTCGCTTATAGGCAACGGAGCCGGTCCGGTCCCCCTCCCCACCCTGATCGACGGTCTCGGTCTCAGCGAGAGCGGCCCTAGTGAAGTCAGCGCGGATGCCGGCGCGCTCGTCCCCGCGAAACTGGTGAAGCCCGAGGCGAGGGAGACGCTCGAGGCCTTTCTGTCGGCGCCGCTCTGCTACAAATTCGGCACTCTCAACCACCTCTCCGACTGGTGCGCCGACCGCCACTCCGGCGTTCAGCTCCATTTCGCCAAGACCGGCACACGGGGAACGGGTACGCTCGACCCCGAGGCCGACGATACGGTGGACCTTTGGGTCGCGGGGGTATCAAATTCGCGAACGGCCCTGCCTATTTCTATGTCCTCGTGATCGGCTCCGGCTCGCCGTCCGAGCCTTGGGCGCGAGATCTCTATGCCGGCCAGGTGGCCGAGCGGCTGCTCAGGGTTTTGCTCGAAGATCTGGAGACGGCCCATCCGGCGCCAAGGGAACTTACCGAGGCCCGTTAACGTTTTACCTTAGTCCCCAGTGACCTTCGTCACGAAGTGACTTCGTCACGAAAGTGCCTTGTTTGGCGGCGAGCGTTGGTTAAGAGGAAGTAAAGGGGATCGGCGGCTCCGGGGGGCGGACGGCCGGTCGAGGGGTCCGGAGTACGTTCAGTTTATGTCTGCCCCCCCAGTGGCGTCGCGGCGTGACGGCGCACGGTTCGACCGCGCCATCGACAGCCTCGAGTCCCACAATCAACGGCTCGAGCGCTTAAGGACCCTCTTCCCGAGCTTCAAGAAGATCTTTCTCGTCGTGTGCCTGGCCGGGCTCTCTTGGTACGCCACCTATACAGGCATGCTCGAGCTGATCCGAGCCAATACCGGCGACGTTCCGTTCGTGCATCAGATCGCCATCGGTTTCGCCGTGGCGACGCTGATGCTGATGGTGCTGTACATCCTCGACGCGCTGTTCTCGCCGATCTCCTGGTGGCTGCGCCTTCTCTACATCCTCGGCTATGTATCCCTGACCCTGATCTCGATCGGCTTCAGCTTCGGCTTCTTCTGGAAGGTGCTGGAATCGCGCGGCGAGGCGCCCCGTTCGGCGGAAGCGGCGACTGGCCAGGTGCAGAGGACGCTGGAAGAGGGCAAGGCACGCATCGCCCAGCTCGGCTCCACTCTCGATACGTTGACTGGGGTCTCCAGAGAAAAGGAGGCCGAGGAGCGCGAGCGTGGAGGCACCTCTCCCAACAGTCCCCCCGGCAGCGGCCGGCGCATGCGCTTGCGCGAGGCCGACGCCAAGGACTTCGCCTTCAGCGCGGACTTCATCAAGTCGCGCTCGGGCGGCATCCAGACCGATCTCGACGCGCTCAATAGCGACCTCACCAAGGTGTTGAGCCGCGATCCCTCCACGTTCGATGTGGCCTCCGGCACGCGCAACGAATTCCTGCGGAGCGTCGACCGCAGGCTCGATCTCACGCTCACGCGTTTCGAGGTCTTCCAACACGCGGTGTTCGATTTCCTCGGGGATTATTACGTCGCGGTGCCGGTCAACGCCACGCGCAGCGAGGCGCGCTATCTCGCCAATCTGTTCGTCGGCCTCGAAGGCAAGGGCATTGTCGACCGCGTGCTGTTGCCGCCGGCCTTCATCGTGCGGCGCAAGCTCAAGCTTCAGGGAAGCGCGTTTGCGGACGAGAAGGCGCCTGTCGCCGCGCGCCCGGCTCCCGAACCCAAGGGCGCCAATGGCCACAAGCCGGTCGAGGCCTAAAGACCATGTCGATCGTGCCAAATAGACACGGCCATCAAGCCTTCCTTAACCCTATTACGGCTATTCATAGCAACGCACAGGCAAGCGCCTTAGCGTTTGCCCGCAATGCTTCCACAGAGCGAGGGGGATCATGCGCGTTGTGGTCGGTTCGGGAAGTTCGAGGGATCTGAAGCAGGCCGAGCTCGATCGGCATCTCGAAATCATGTCGCGGTTCGTCGAGCGCGTCGAAAGCGACGGCGGGGAGCTGCGCAGTCTAACCATGATCTTGCGCTCCGCGGCCTCCAGCCCGGCCCAAGCGCTGATCGGCATGAGCCGGCAGCTCACGCTCAGCGGCATCGCCGCCAAGGTGGTCGTGTCCCAGCTCGAGCCGGAGGACGACCTCCGGCAGCTTTTTGCGAGCCTCTCCGAGCTAAGCCCCCGCGAGCCCGCCAAGGAGCTCATCCGCTGGGCGCGCAATCCGCGTCTGCTCGATGCGCATGAGCAGGTCACCTATGGGGCCTCGATGTGCTGGTCCGGCGACGCCATGCGGCGCGAGGCCGACAAGCGCAACGCGCTCAGCCTGTTCGACGAGGCGGCGCCCGGCACGGTGCGGCTCGCTCAGCTCGCCTTCGAGGCGCTTTGGTCCGCCTCGGCGGTGGTGACCGAGCGGCGTCTCCTCACACCCGCGGCGACCAAGCCCTCCGGAGCTTATGAGCGGGCCGACGAGTCGCGCGTGACGGCTGTCTCGCCGCTCCGCCCGAGCCTGCAAGGCTGGCCGCTCGTCCGCCATTAGGCGCCCCACACTTTCAGCCTCCGGTTCGATGTTCCGCTTCCGCCTTGAGGGGGAGGGAAATATGCTTTACCGCTGGGGCTTGACCTATCCGCCGCGAAGCGCAGCATCCCCCAATGTCATCCGTGACTATGCAGGCCATGGTGCTCGACGCAGCAGGGCAACAGCTCAAGCTCGCCGAGCTTCCGGTGCCGGAGCCAGGACCGCAACAGTTACGCTTGCGGGTCGCTGCCTGCGGGGTGTGCCGCACCGACCTGCATATTCTCGACGGCGAGCTCGTCCAGCCGAAGCTCCCGCTCGTGCTCGGGCACGAGATCGTCGGCCGCGTCGAGGCCATAGGCTCCGAGGTGGAAGGCTTCGCCATTGGCGACCGCGTCGGCGTGCCGTGGCTGGGCTTTACCGACGGCACGTGCGGCTATTGCCTGAGCGGCCAGGAAAATCTCTGCAACGAGGCCCGCTTCACCGGATACCAAATCGATGGCGGCTATGCCACCCATACGGTCGCGGATGCGCGCTACTGCTTTCCCCTGCCTGAATGCTATAGCGATGCGGAAGCGGCGCCGCTCCTCTGCGCCGGGCTGATCGGCTATCGCTCGCTGAGGATGACGGCGGACGCGCGCCGTCTCGGCCTCTATGGCTTCGGCGCCGCGGCCCATATCGTGGCGCAGGTCGCGCGGCATCAGGGGCGCCAATTCTTCGCCTTCACGCGGGCCGGTGACCATCGGGCGCAGGACTTTGCGCGAGCGCTGGGCGCCGTCTGGGCCGGCGGCTCCGACGAGAGCCCGCCGGAGGCGCTCGATGCGGCCATTATCTTCGCCCCCGTCGGAGCGCTGGTGCCGCTCGCGCTGAAAGCCCTTCGCAAAGGCGGCGTGGTGGTCTGCGGGGGAATCCATATGAGCGACATCCCCACTTTTCCCTATGAGCTTCTTTGGGAGGAACGGGTAATACGCTCCGTCGCCAACCTCACACGCGAGGATGCGCAAGAGTTCCTCGCGCTCGCCCCGCAGGTTCCGGTAAAGACCACGGTCGTGCCCATGCTACTGGCTGAAGCCAATGAAGCGCTCGCGCGGCTCCGCAGGGGCGAGCTCACCGGCACCGCGGTGCTGATCCCCTGATCCTGTCTGGCCTTGCGGAGTCCAACGGCAGCGAATGCTGCTAGGCAGAGCTAGGGCTTGCCGACCTTGATGTCCACGCCCTTGTCCTTGGTGATGGTTCCGGAGAAGCCCGGAACGTCGATTTTCACCACAGGCTTCTGCGTCATGTGATCGTAATAGAAATAGGCGAGCACGCCCAAGGCTACTACGCCTGCGCCTAGCAGGACTCCAAGCAGTAGATTGTTGCTCCTGCGATCGAGATCGTCTGCCATATCCCCTCCGCTGTTTTGGCCGTCCAATCAACGTTTTCCCGCTGCGGAGGGTTCCATGGCAGGCATCCAATCAGCTTGACGGGGATCAAGGAGAAGGATCAGACTTCGTCTAGAAACTAAATCATAATCGAAGCGGTCTAGGGAGGCGTCCATGTTGCATCAGGTCATTGAGACCCTGAATTCACGCGTGGCCTTGCGGCCCCGGTACGACAATTTCGTTGGGGGGGCGTGGGTGGCCCCGGTCGATGGCCGCTATTTCGACAATATCAGCCCGATCACCGGGAAGCCGGTCTGCCAGATCGCGCGGTCTCAGGCCGCCGACATCGAGCTTGCGCTCGACGCCGCGCATAAGGCCAAGGACGCCTGGGGCAATACCTCGCCCGCGGCACGCGCCGCGATCCTCAACAAGATCGCCGACCGCCTGGCCGAGAATCTCGAGCTGATCGCAGCGGTCGAGACCATCGACAATGGTAAGCCGATCCGCGAGACGCGGGCCGCGGACATTCCGCTCGCCATCGATCATTTCCGCTATTTCGCGGCGTGCATCCGGTCCCAGGAAGGCTCGCTCTCCGAGCTCGATCGCGACACCGTCGCCTACCACTATCACGAGCCGCTCGGCGTGGTGGGCCAGATCATCCCGTGGAACTTCCCGATCCTGATGGCGACGTGGAAGCTCGCGCCGGCTCTCGCCGCGGGAAACTGCGTGGTGCTGAAGCCCGCGGAGCAGACGCCCATGAGCATCATGGTGCTGATGGACCTGATCGGCGATCTCCTGCCCCCCGGCGTGCTCAACGTCGTCAACGGCTTCGGCGTGGAGGCCGGCAAGCCGCTCGCCCAGAACAAGCGCATCGCCAAGGTCGCCTTCACCGGCGAGACCACGACGGGCCGGCTGATCATGCAATATGCGGCGGAGAATCTGATTCCGGTGACGCTCGAGCTCGGCGGCAAGTCCCCCAACATCTTCTTCGCCGACGTGATGGCGGAGGACGACGACTTCCTCGACAAGGCGCTCGAAGGCTTCACCATGTTCGCGCTCAACCAGGGGGAGGTCTGCACCTGCCCGTCGCGCGCGCTGGTGCAGCGGTCGATCTATGATCGCTTCATGGGGAAGGCAATCGCGCGGGTGAGCAAGATCAAGCAAGGCAATCCGCTCGAGCCCTCGACCATGATCGGCGCGCAGGCGTCCAACGACCAGCTGGAGAAGATCCTCTCTTATATCGACATCGGCAAGAAGGAGGGGGCGAAGCTGCTCGCGGGCGGCGAGCGGGCGTCTTTGAATGGCGAGCTGAAGGAGGGCTATTACGTGCAGCCCACCGTGTTCGAGGGCCATAACCGCATGCGCATCTTCCAGGAGGAGATCTTCGGACCGGTGCTATCGGTCACCACCTTCGAGGATGAGGATGAGGCGCTCGCTATCGCCAACGACACGCTGTACGGCCTCGGTTCCGGCGTGTGGACGCGCGACATCAACTGCGCCTATCGCATGGGCCGCGGCATTCAGGCCGGACGGGTGTGGACCAATTGCTATCACCTCTACCCGGCGCACGCGGCCTTTGGCGGCTACAAGAAGTCCGGCATCGGGCGCGAAACACACAAGATGATGCTCGACCATTACCAGCAGACCAAGAACGTGCTGGTGAGCTATAGCCCTAAGGCGCTCGGGTTCTTCTAGGCGCGTGTGCAGAATTCGGCGTCATTCCCGCGAAGGCGGGAATCCAGTAACCCCGGCGGAAAATACCTAAGGCCGCGGGGGTTGCTGGATCGGCGGATCGGGCCCGGTGATGACCACAACTGAGATTGGGGGCCCATGGTTGAACGGGTGCTTGCCACCGACGCTACACTTAAGCTGATCGAGCAGCTGAAGCGCACGCATGGGCCGCTGATGTTCCACCAATCGGGCGGCTGCTGCGACGGCTCCGCCCCGATGTGCTACCCGCAAGGCGAGTTCCGCGTGGGCGGCAACGATATGCTCATGGGCGAGATCGGCGGCTGCCCGGTCTATATGGACGCGGATCAGTTCGCCTATTGGAAGCACACCCAGCTAATCATCGATGTGGTGCCGGGCCGGGGCTCCGGTTTCTCGCTCGAGGCGCCGGAAGGCGTCCGCTTCTTGACCCGCAGCCGCGTCTTCACCGACGATGAGGTTACGAGACTCGAAGCAGCGGAGTAGCGCCCGACCCGATCGATTGTCGTGCCCGCGCAGGCGCCCCCATCCAGTAGGTGCCGCTGGCTTCACGCCCCGCTCTCCAAAATGTGTCTGGTCTTCGGTCTTTCCTTGCGCTGAGAGTTCAGGAGCTCCCGCCGCCCCGGTAACGGGGGCGGTCCGGAGAAGGGGCAAATCCAATGACAAGCGAAGCTTTCGACGTGCTGATCATGGGCGGCGGCAATGCCGGCTTCGGTGTCACGGTGCCGACGCGCCAGGCCGGGCTGAAGGTGGCGCTGGTGGAGGAACGCGACCTTGGTGGCACTTGCCCCAGCCGGGGCTGCACGCCGAAAAAGGTGCCACGGACCAACCCGCAACGCCGGACACACGCAGTGACAAGGATTTCGTGGTGATGGAAGCGCCGGCAAAATGACCGGCCCCAACAAGGGACGCCTCGGCCAAAGCGCGGCTGCGGCACAACGCTTGGCCAGGTGCACCTTGATCTTGCTTGGGTCTAGGAGCGAATCCAGTCCGTCGGAGAACCGGGGTGAAGGCGCTAATCGTGACGGCCGATGATTTCGGTCTTTCGCTGCCCGTGAACGATGCCGTCGAGAGCGCCCATCGGCATGGGATTCTCTCCGCGGCAAGCCTGATGGTGGGTGCACCTGCCGCTGAGGATGCTGTAGAGCGTGCACGCACCCTGACGTCCCTCGGCGTCGGCTTGCATTTGACCCTGCTCAATGGCCGCCCCGTGTTGCCAGTCGATGAGGTGCCGGGTCTCGTGGGGCCAGACGGTCGGTTCTCAAGCGATCCGTTGCGCTTCGGTGTCGCTCTCTATTCATCGCTGGAATTGCGTCGCCAGGCTGACGCCGAGATCACCGCTCAATTCGATCGCTTTCGCGCGACGGGGCTTAAGATGGATCACATCAATGGACACAAGCACTTCCACCTGCATCCGGTTGTCCTATCGGCGATAATAAGGATTGCGCCGCGCTTTGACTCACCGCCGGTGCGTGTCCCGCTTGAGCCCTTCGGTGCATCCTTTAGGGCAAACCGCGATCGCGCCTTCGGGCGCCTAGCATACTGGCTCTTCTACTTTGTTCAAACCCGACGGCTGCGGCGACAATTGAGCGCCGCAGGCATACGCTCAAACGATCATGTGTTCGGTCTGAACGATAGCGGCGCGATGGTCGAGAGCCGCATGCTTGGGCTGATCGATCATCTGCCCGACGGCATATCCGAGCTCTATTGTCATCCGGCAACGCGACGGTGGGATGGGCCGGACACTTTTCCTTCCGGTTACCGCGCTGAGGAGGAATTGGCTGCGCTGCTCAGCCCAGCTGTGAAAACGAGGATCGAGGCGTCCAACTTACGGCCCTTGTCATACCGCGCAGCCCTTGAGGGGCTCGTTGAGCGCGGGACGTGACCGGCTCGAAGCCTACTCGCTGCAACAGCAGTGTTGATGGTCGTGCCCATCCTTGTGCGTTCGGCGTATTGGCATTGCGAGCGTACCGGTCAGCGTAATCGACACATCAATCGTCTGCAGCCTTGCCCTCATGCCGCCCTGACGACGACACCCGCGGGGTCCGACTGCTCGGTCAGCAGGCTGGTCAGGAAGAACGGCTTGCGCTGTTCGCGGGTCAAACGGAAGCGAGGAGACTGGGAGAAGGTCCGATGAATACGCCGCGAGATGCGCGACGCAGAGTCGGCCGCAAAGAAATAGTGGTTCACCAGCACACACAGGCCACCGGGCACGATGAGATCGGCAACGCGCAGCGCCATCCCTTTTAGCGTCTCATCGTCGAGCGGTGAGAGGTAGTACAGCGTGTCGACCACCAGCACGAGATCGAAGCTACGATCGAGGGTCCTCGGCAAATCGAGGAGATCCGCCTGTTCATAGCGAAGATTGGGGAACGCCGCCGCCCGCTGCCGAGCACGGTCGATGGCGGCTTCGGCGATGTCGAGCCCGAGCAGCTCGTCAACTTGCGGGGCCAGCAGCTGCGCCAGAAGACCGAGCCCGCAACCGAGATCGAGACCCCGCCGAAAGCGGCGGCCGGAGAGCATGCCCACCACCTGCTCATATTTCCGGCGCTGATAGCGATAGCGCGGCGAGGCCGATGCCCAAGGGTCGTTCCACCGCGAATAGACGGCTTCGAACGCCGCCCGCGCGCCATTGGTCGCGCCCAGCCGGGCAATCGTGGCGTCCGTTCGAGCACTCATCAAGAACAGCCCGATATCACGAGGTGTCATAAAGAACTGCGATCGGGCGCGGCCAAGAACCGCAGGCTGCCGCTGCGACACCTCGGATAAGGTCTTCTTCAAATCAGCGCGCTTATCCATTTTTCGGGAGGTTCGTGCCACTCGCCCTTCGTCATGGCGAGCGCTTTGGATCCGTCATGGGCTGGCCCGTCTCGTACTATAGAGTTCCCCCGACCCCACCTTGCAAGTTTTTGTCCAGCCGGTGTCGCTAGGTTCCTGAAATTCCCGTAGGTCGTAGCGACAAGGCCGGAGATTCTCTGTTAAACCGAGGCCGCTGGCCCCTTTTGGCCACGGAGACAAAGTTGACTGTGACGCCGAATAGGTCGGTCGAGGAGGCTGTGGTGAAGTTCGGCGTGATCCTCGGCGCATTGGCGGGGCTTGGCGTTGCCACTGGCCTTATCCTTCATTTCGGCTGGCGCCAGATTACCGACGCGGCTCTCGCCGCCGGCTGGCAAGGACTCGCTGCCATAATAGCCATCTATTTTGTTTGCCTACTGATCAGCGCGATGGCCTGGCGGGCGGTCATCCTCAACGCGCCTCTTAATGCCATCCTCGCTTGCCTGTGGGGCCGCTGGCTGCGAGAGAGCGTCGGCAATTTGCTGGCGTTGCTGCCGACGGCCGGCGAGATCGCCGGTGCCCGCGAGCTGACCCTTCATGGCGTCCCTCCGGGCATGGCAGGCGCGAGCACCATCGTCGACCTCACCTTGGAATTGGTAAGCCAAATCGTTTTCACGCTCTTTGGTTTGGCGCTCTTCCTCATAGTGTACCCCGGCGAGGGAATCGGGATCGGGCTCGTTGGGCTATCGATCTCCGTGGCGGTCGTCGCAGGATTCATCCTGGCGCAGCGCAAGGGTTTGTTCGACCTGTTGGAAAGACTGCCTGAGCGTCTTGATCTTAAATGGGCTTGGAAGACATTGCCGGCGACCGAGAGCGTCCAGGCCGGCATCCACAATCTCTACCGTCATCATCGACGCATCTTGACCGGCGCAGTGTTGCATCTCGCCGGCTGGATCGTCGGCGCCAGCGAGGCCTGGGTTGGCCTCTGGTTCATGGGCCATGCCCTGCCGTGGTCGGACGCTTTGACTTTGGAGAGCCTTGCCTTCGCGTTGCGCACAGCGGCCTTCGTAGTTCCCTCGCGATTGGGCGTTCAGGAAGGCGGCTATGTCGTGCTCGGAGCCCTATTCGGCCTTTCACCCGAGATTGCGCTTGGCCTCTCGCTCTTGAAGCGTGCCCGCGAAATCACCACTGGCGTGCCCTGCCTGATCATCTGGCAGGGCCTTGAGGCCCGGCGACTTTGGGGGGGCCGGCAACATTCGCAAATCGGATAGGCTGATGCCTCGACGCGATCAGCTTCCAGCAAGCAGCTTGTCGCCCTGTTTCACAAGCGAACTGACCAGGGCATCTGGGCCGCCTGACTTGAGGATCGCTCCGAATTCCGCCCGTCGGCTCGCAAGTTCGCTGATCGTGCCGTCGAGATACACGTCTATGACCTTCCAATCGTTGCCACTTTTGCGCATCAGATAGTTGAGCGCCACCGGCTTCCCATTGGACTGAATGATGCGAGTCTTGACGATCTTGTCCCCGCTCGGCTGCTCGACAGTCTGCAAAATCTCGAACTGCTCGCCGGAGAAGTCATCGAACCGGCTCGCATAGGTGGCCGTTGTCATCCTCGTAAAGGCATTGACGATACTGAGCTGTTGCGGCGCGGAAAGTGTGCTCCAGCTCTGCCCGACGGCGATCCTCGACATCGACGCAAGGTCGTAGGTCTTGGTGAGCACCGGCGCGAGCTTGTCGTAACGCCCCTTCACGCCGAGCTGCTTAGCCTGCTTCATCATTTCGAGCAGCGTGTAATAGAAGCTGTTGATGCGCGACGCAGCGGGATCCGTGCTCTCGGCATACCCACTGACGGGCACGAGGAGAGACAGCGCGAGCCCCAGCGCAACGACAATGGATGCACACCGGCAGATACCGACTCGCGACGCCGTCATTGCCCGCCTTGGAACGTATTAGCTACGAGTTCCTGCTCCTTTGTCGCAGGAATTGGCACCTGCAACAGGGAGGCGGCCGTGACTGACGCCGTTCCAGGTCCATCAGGCGAACTGGGCGCAGAGGGATGAGCGGCCCAGCCGCTCGTTTCGAGAGCTTCCTGCAGCTCCGCCTGCCGCTTCTGGTAAACGACGCTGCGCAGCATGGAATAAAAGTCGATTGAGCTCTCCTCGAGCTCCTGCATCTGGTCGGCTTGGCCCAGCTTCGTGAAGGGGCTCGCAGCCGTGCCAGCGACGCCTAGGTTACTGACCGTGGAAGCAACCTGAGTTGACAGCAATCCCACGAACTCTCCGGCGGGGATGGTAGCGGCGAGTTCGGCGGTCGTCCCAACTAGATCGCGTAGGTTGGTTGGCCCAATAACCGGCAACACCAGATACGGGCTGTCGCGCATGCCCAAAACATACAGCGTCTGTCCGAGATCACCGGATTGATGCGGCAGGTTTTGGCGCGTCGCGACATCAAAGAGGCCGGCCCCGCCTAAGGTGGAGTTGATTGCGAAACGTCCGACGGTTGTCGCAGCAGCCCCCAAGCGGAGCTGCAATACGTCGTTGGCGAAGACCATGGGCTCAGTGAGGTTGCTGGCAAAGGCTTCAACCGAGTCGCGCACCGGTTCCGGCACGTTATTGCGGTATGCCTTGGCAACCGGATAGACCACCGCATGATTGAAGCGCTGGTTGCGCTCAAATACTGAGCGGTTCATGCTCTCGAGCGGATCGGAGACCTCCGTCGGTTCGCCCGGAAGCGCCGCCAGGTCTTTCGGTGCATCGAGCGCGGCTCGGGCATCTCTGGGTTCGAGGGACGGGTCATGCGAAGCCAGCCGCTCAGGCGAGGGAAAGGAAAAGCCGCTCGCCGCGCATCCTGAGAGCGCCGTCGCAAGGGCGATTGTAGCTACCCGCCCAAAAATCGATAGTATCCTGGCTCTCATCGCCCCCAACGCGTCGAGGGTTCTATTCTTGTTGTTCGGTCTGCCGCTGCACGGAAGCCTAAAGTTCCCTCATGCATGAGCTTACAGTGAAACTGGCTGCTTGGCTCTGGCCAATTTTTGCCCTCTCCACTATTTCAGGCTGCATCTATGCCCTTTTTGCGGCAGAGCTCCTGCGGCGATTTGCGCAAAAAATGCCCAACTCCCTGCCGTCGAGCCAGGACCTCACAATTCTAAAGCCGCTTTGCGGGGGAGAGTCCGAGCTTGAGACGAACCTGGCCACGTTCTGCAACCAGGACTATAGCGGCCGCATACAGCTCATCTTCGGCGTTCAGGATCCGGCCGACACCGCGGGCACGACCGTAAATCGGCTCCGCGAACGGTTTCCAGACCACGATATTGAATTCGTGGCCAACCCGAACGTGCATGGCAGCAATCTGAAAATCTCTAACCTTGTCAATGTGTTGCCGTACGCCCGCCACGACATCCTAGTTGTGTCGGACAGTGACATTCGGGTCGAGCCGGAGTATCTCCGAGAGGTGGTCTCCGGGCTCTCTGCGCCAGGGACAGGGCTCGTGACTTGCCTCTATCGGGGAATCCCCGTTGCCGGCCTTTGGTCCAGTCTCTCCGCGGCGGCCACCAATCAGCATTTCCTACCCAGTGTATTGGTGGGTCTGAAGCTCGGGCTCGCGCGCCCATGCTTCGGCTCGACCATCGCGCTACGAGCAGCGACCCTCCATCACATTGGCGGCTTTCTGGCCTTTTCGGATCGGCTTGCCGACGACTACGCCATCGGTATCGCCGTTCGCGGGCTGGGACTAAGGGTTGCCATTTCCCGGCTCCTTGTGGGACATATCTGCTCCGAGGAAAACTTCGGCGAACTGCTTAGCCACGAGCTGCGCTGGGCACGTACGATTCGTAGCATTGATCCGTGGGGATATGCGGGTTTGGTGGTAACCAATCCCCTGCCCCTCGCCCTTGTTGCCGCAGCCCTCCAAGGCTTCGGCGCGGCCGCGCTTGGACTGGTTGCGCTTACGCTTGCTTGTCGGCTTCTGGTTTCGATACAAGTGGGGACGATGCAGGACGGAAGCGGAAGGAGCGTTCCGCTCTGGCTTAGTCCGCTTCGCGATCTCCTGAGCTTCGCAATATTCCTGGCGAGCTTCGTGCCATTGCCAGTAATCTGGCGGGGGCATGAGTACGAGCTTCACTCCGATGGAACGCTTACGCCGAGCTAAGGAGACTTAAGGCATATGCGGACGCTCTTCCTGCAAGCTCCCTCGTATGACGGCTTTGATGGTGGCGCCGGCGCCCGCTACCAAATGCGGCGCGAGGTTCGCTCGTTCTGGTTCCCGACCTGGCTTGCGCAGCCCGCGGCCCTGGTTGAGAACTCAAAGCTTATCGACGCGCCGCCGCACCGTCTCAGCTTCGCCGATATCGCGCCTTTCGCCCGCCAATACGAGCTGCTTGTCCTGCATACCTCATCCCCGTCCTTCGCCAGCGACGTGAAGACCGCCGAGGCAATGAAGGAGCTCAATCCGCGCCTCAAGATCGGCTTCATTGGTGCCAAGGTCGCCGTGCAACCAAAGGAGAGCCTGGAGGCTTCGTGGGCCATTGATTTCGTCGCCCGCAACGAGTTCGACTACACCATCAAGGAAGTGTCGGAAGGACGGGACTGGTGCAAGATCGTCGGCCTTTCCTATCGCAACGCCGATGACATCATTGTCCACAACGCCGATCGCCCTGTGCTCGAGGACATGGATGCGCTGCCTTTCGTGACGCCGGTCTATAAGCGCGACCTCGTCATCGAGAACTATTTCGGCGGCTATCTCAGACATCCCTACATCTCCTTCTATACCGGCCGCGGCTGCAAATCGCGTTGCACCTTTTGCCTTTGGCCTCAGACAGTTGGCGGCCATCGCTATCGCGTGCGCAGCGTCAGCAATGTCATAGACGAGCTGAAATGGGCGACAGCCGCTTTCCCACAGGTCAAGGAGTTCTTCTTCGACGACGACACGCTCACCGATGACCTGCCGCGCGTCGAGGCGCTCGCTAAGGAAATCGGCAAGCTCGGCCTAACCTGGTCGTGCAACGCCAAGGCCAACGTCCCGCGTGCGACGCTGAAGGTGATGAGGGACAACGGCTTGCGGCTGCTTCTTGTCGGCTACGAAACCGGCAATCAGCAGATTCTCTACAACATCAAGAAGGGCATGCGCATCGACTTCGCCCGCCGCTTCACCAAGGATTGCCACGAGCTCGGCATAGTCATTCACGGCACTTTCATTCTCGGTCTTCCCGGCGAGACCAAGGAGACGATCGAGGAGACGATCCGCTTCGCCACGGAGATCAACCCGCACACGATCCAGGTGTCGCTCGCCGCGCCCTACCCCGGCACCTTCCTGTACAACCAGGCGCGCGAGAACAAATGGCTGTTCGACGAGGATCAGGAACTGCTCACCGAGCTCGGAACGCAAATCGCGCCGCTGTCCTATCCGCATCTGAGCCATACCGAGATCTTCGACTCGGTCGAGGCGTTCTACAAGCGGTTCTACTTCCGCGCCCCAAAGATCGCCGCCATCGTCGGCGAGATGGTGCGCAGTCCCGAGATGATGAAGCGCCGGCTGCGCGAGGGCATGGAATTCTTTCGCTTTTTGCGCGAGCGGCGCGACGTTGCCGCCTGACCGCTAATCGACACTGCGGCAAGCTAGCTTGGCGGTTCCGGCCGCGGCGGCGGGCCCATGAGGATTGGCTGAAACAGTACGGCCGCGGCGAGCGTGGTGACGAGCGACAGGCATAAGAGCTTGCCCATGCTGGACGTGCCAGGATGATTGGACAGCCAGAGGCTTGCGAAGGCGGTTGCCGTCGTCATCGCGCTGAATACGACGGCGCGCGTCAGCGATGATGCAAGCGGGCTGGTCTCGCCTCCTCGCCAGGCCAGCACGTAGTAGATCTTGAACGCGACCCCAACGCCGAGCAGCAGCGGCAGCGCGATGATGTTGGCGAAATTGAGCGGCAAACCCAGGAGAACCGTCAACTCCAGCGTGACGACGCCCGCAAGCAGCAGGGGCACGAGGGTCACCAAGACATCGCTGGCGCGCCGGAGCGCGAGGAACAGGATCAGCGTGATCGAGACAAGCGCAAGCGCCGCGGCCTGAAGGAAGGCGCGCACGATCGTCTTCGCCGATTCTTGGACGAGGATCGGTAAGCCCGTCGCTTCCGGGGCCACCGCGAGCACCGCGGAGGCAAAGCGTCGCATCGTTTCATCGTCGTTCTGATCGCCTTCAGGGGCGACTTCGACCCGGGCCCTGCCGTCCGCGGTCACCCATTCGCGCAGCAAGTCCTGCGGCATTCGATCGATCGAGACGTGTTCTGGCCGAAGCGCACTGCGAATCTGCTCAAGCCGAAGCTTTAGGCCGTCAAGGAGGGTTCTCTCGACCGCGGCGCGGCGCGTTGGATCGGTGCTGGCGAGCTTCGTCAGCGCCGCGGCAACGCCGTTGAACGTGGAGTTGGACCCCCCGGGGGCTTCCGTAAAAGCCTGCGCTGCATCGATGAGTGCCTGCTTCGTCTCTTCATCGCTTGGGAGCGGTCTAGGATCGGAATTTTCGAGGGTGGGACGGAGCAGAGAAGCCGTATCTGCGATTAGGGCCAGCTTCTCGTCCTGGTTCTGCGGCACGAAGCTAGCGATGGTCATCGCACGGGAGATCTCGGGGAGGTTCTCCAAACGTTGCTCAATCGCCTTCGCATCATTCAGCGAGGGTGCGAGGACATCGGCTCCATTGAGCGTGTTCGCCGAGTCCTTCATCAGCTCGAGCAGCGTTGCGACCGATTCGACTTTTGCGCTCCTCAAGCTCAGGGGATTGAACTCGAATTTGAGGTCATTGAGGAGCGGCAGGCCTGCCACCACCAAAGCGCCGGTGAGTAGCAGGATAGGAATTCTATGGCGCGCCATGAAGCGGTCGACCGGAACGAGCCTGCGATACCCGATCTCCCTGGACTCGGGCGGCGGCCGTAAAATCGTCAAAAGTGCGGGCAAAAGCGTAATGGTGGTGATGAAGGCGACGATCATGCCCGTGCCGGCAACGAGCCCCAATTCCGCGATGCCGCGATAATCCGTGGGCACGAACGCGTAGAAGCCGGCGGCCGTGGCGGCCGCGGCAAGCGCCAACGGATTGGCGATCCCAACCGCGGCCGCCGCGAGCGCGGCATTAAGATCGGTGCTGGCGTGCCGTTCCCGGCGATAGCGCACGGACAGTTGGATGCCGAAATCGACGCCGATGCCGACGAAGAGGACGGCAAAGGCGACTGAAATAGGATTGAAGGCGCCCACCATCGCCAGACCGATGGCGGCAGTGAGGGCGAGGCCAGCGAGGAGACTGAGAACCACCGCGAGGATGATCCGGCCCGAGCGGAGCGCGAGCCAGAGAACGAGCAGCACCACCGCCATCGTTAGGAGAATGTTGAGCATCGCGCCGTCGGCCAGCGTTGAGAACTCCTCGTCGGCAATTGCAACGGGGCCGGTAAGGCGAACCTTGATTCCGCGATCTGGCGTGAGACCGAGCTTGGCCGCGCTGCTGCGGATCGTCTCGGACGCTGCGGCACCCGGCTCGAGCGCAGCATAATCGAGGACCGGCTTGACGCGGATAAAGCGGCGCAGCTCGTTGGCGGCAGGCGCCGCCCCGGTCATCAGCTCGTTCCAGGAGAACGCAGCCAAGCGCCCATTGACGAGGTCTTCGATGGTGGCGGACACGCGCGAAAGCGGAGTGATGAAGTCGTTGCTCCCGATTTGACCTTCCTTCACCCCCCTCGGAATGAGGGCGAGCGCATCGGCGAGACCACGCAGCGTTGGATCGGCGGCCAGCGTGCCGAGAAACGGCTGGGCTCGGATGAGTTGCTCAGTCGCGCGTTGCACCTCTGCGACGGGCAGGAAAAGGAGCCCATTCTTCTCAAAAAAGGCGCCGCCGTCGGGCCGATAAACTGCTTCAATGCGTTCGGGCTTCTGGAGCAGGGCCGCCACGAGCGCCTGCGTTGCAGCTTCGGCAAGTTCGGGGGTCGCCCCGTCTAAGACCACCAAGATCGTGTCTGCCCGTTGCGGAAACGCCGCGTCAAGCCGCAGTTCGCGCTGACGCCACGGAAGGCTCGATGAGATTAGCGCGCTCGTGTCCGTATTGATTGCGAAATGTTCGCAAGTGTAGGCGATCGCGCCGAGGGTGATCGTCGACGCGACGAGCAGCGTCAGCCACGGAAGCCGACAACATGCTCTGGCAATTGCAGCAATGGCCTTTTCAGGCATAGCCGCGGTTCCGGTTCAGGGCTTCGATTGCGAGGCCATTATGCGTCGGACGAATAGCTTGTCCTCTTGGCTAGACGGCGCGATGGGCGGGCCGCTCGCCTTTTTGCGTCATTGTTTGGGCGCTCTTTGGGCCTTCGCCTCAAGGGGATGATGCGGGTTGCTCCGTATCGGCGACACGGAAGCGCTTGACCGTGTGCCCCAGGGGCCGCCTAATGGTGGCACCGCCGCCTCTCGGCCGGCGTAAGGGGTTCCTAACAGTGGATTGGCCTCATGCGGGTCATCTTGGCGCAGCCGCGCGGATTTTGTGCCGGCGTTGTCCGGGCGATCGAGATCGTGGAGCGGGCGCTCGATAGATATGGGGCGCCCGTCTATGTGCGCCACGAGATAGTCCACAACCGGCACGTCGTCGAGAGCCTAAAGGCCAAGGGGGCTCGCTTCGTGGAGGATCTTTCCGAAGTGCCACCAGGCGCGGTGACGATTTTCAGCGCCCATGGGGTATCGCGTGCCGTCGAAATCGATGCCGAAGCGCGGGGCTTATCGATCCTGGACGCGGTCTGCCCTCTCGTTGCGAAAGTACACCATGAGGGTCAGCGCTATATCGACCAAGGCCGTATCGTGATCCTGATCGGTCATGCCGGGCATCCCGAAATCGAGGGCACCATGGGCCAGCTGAAAGGCGAGGTGCATCTCATCCAAAGCAAGGACGACGTCGAACGGCTCGATATCCCCACCGGTGCACCGGTAGCCTACATCACCCAGACGACGCTTAGCGTGGACGACACGCGTGTCACTATCGCAGCGGTCAGAAAGAGGTTCAAAGATGTTGTCGGTCCGGAGACCCGCGATATCTGCTACGCCACGCAAAACCGGCAAACCGCCGTGCGCGAGCTCGCTAGCTTGGTGGAGCTGATCCTGGTCGTTGGCGCAAGCAACAGCTCGAACTCAAACCGCCTACGCGAGATTGGCGCCGAGGGCGGCGTCCCGAGCTACCTCGTCGCCGATGGAAGCGATCTCAAGCAGGATTGGTTTGCCGGCAAGACGACGATCGGGCTCACCGCCGGGGCTTCGGCGCCGGAGGTGCTGGTTGACGACGTCATCGAAGCTCTCGGGCGCTTCGGGCCATTGGAGCTATCGACCCTCTCCGGCATCGAGGAAAAGGTTCACTTCCGCATTCCGCAAGAGCTGGCGGGAGCCTAAATCGATGTGGTTCCCGTCGCGAACACGCCAACGGAGCCCCTGATGGGTATTCCTCTCGGTCAGGCCTTAGCCGTTGGGGCGTACGTTCTGCGCCAACATTTGCAAGGTCGAAAGCGTTACCCTCTGGTGCTGATGCTGGAGCCGTTGTTTCGCTGTAACCTCGCTTGTGCGGGCTGCGGCAAGATCGATTATCCGGACAAGATACTGGACCAGCGACTGCCGGTTGCCGATTGCATGCAGGCAATCGACGAATGCGGGGCCCCGGTCGTCGTGCTTGCGGGCGGTGAGCCGCTGCTCCACAAAGAGCTTCCCGAGATCGTCCAGGGCGCTCTCGCCAAGGGCAAATATGTTACCGTCTGCACCAATGCGCTGTTGATGGAGAAGAAGCTCGACCGATATCAACCGCACAGCCGGTTCAATTGGTCGGTGCATCTCGATGGCGACAAGGAGATGCACGACAGGTCGGTTTGCAAGACGGGAGTCTATGACCGCGCCGTCGTCGCCATAAAGACGGCCAAGGTGAAAGGCTTCCGGGTGAATATCAACTGCACGCTGTTCAGCGATGCCGAGCCTGCGCGGGTGGCCGAGTTCTTCGACAGCGTCATGGCGCTCGGTATCGATGGCATCACGCTGTCGCCCGGCTATGCCTATGAGCGCGCGCCGGACCAGCAGCATTTCCTCAATCGCACGAGGACCAAGCAGTTGTTCCGGGACGTGTTCCGACGCGGACGGGGAAAACCACGCTGGCCGCTGTTCCAGTCGCGTCTGTTCCTCGATTTTCTCGCCGGCAATCAAACCTATCACTGCACGCCTTGGGGCAACCCGACCCGGACGGTATTCGGCTGGCAGCGCCCCTGCTATCTGCTCGGCGAGGGCTACGCCAAGACTTTCAAGGAGCTGATGGAGGACACGGACTGGGACAAATACGGCACGGGCAATTACGAGAAATGCGCCGACTGCATGGTGCATAGCGGCTTCGAAGCCTCCGCCGTCATGGATGCGGTGAGGAAACCGTTGAAGGCTGCAAGAGTCGCACTTGCAGGCGTCAAGACGGAGGGGCCGATGGCCCCGGATATCCCGCTCGACCGGCAGCGACCGGCGGAATATGTCTTTGCAAGACACGTCGAGCAAAAGCTAGGCGAGATCGCGAAAGCCGAGGCCCGGGCCCAAGAGGTTGTGGCAGCGGAGTAGCTCAGCCATGGCGCGCCGCGTATCGGCGGCCAGGCGAAGCAGCGCCGGCAGCTGACCCGGGTGCTCTAAGAGCGAGGCGAGCACCGCAAGAACGTCGATCCCGCCGTCGCTTCGCATGCCCACAAGCGCCGCGGATGGTATCTCTCGCTCGGCAGGATCGGCGATCACGCGCAGCACCGCAAAGGGCAGTCCATGTCGCGTGGCAAGCTGCGCAACACTATGGCTTTCCATGTCCGCCGCGACGGCGTCAGTCTCCGCATTGAGCGCCCGCTTTTGCAAAGCCGATGTCAGCGGGTGATCGGTGCCAGCGATTGCGACGAGCTCAGTGCTGCCGATCGCCTCCTCGATACGTGCGGCCCAGGCCGCGTCGGCACGATACGATCTACCGGCGTGGACGACCTTGCCGCCGACGATACACACTCCGGGCGCCAGGCCCGGTGCAAGGCCGGCGGCAATGCCGAAGCTGATGATGGCTTGGCCTCCCTCGGCAATCGAACGCTCGATGAGCTGTTCGAGCCGCGCTCCGTCCCCTCCCCCAGCCACGGCCCTGACGCCGTCCGATCGCGCGGCGATGCGGGCCTCGGCGCGGAGACCCGCCGCGGCGATGACGAAGCCCGGCTCCCGCCCGTTCAAGCTCACATCCCGACCAGAACGGTCTTGGTGTTGGCGGCTTTGAGATTGCGGTAGCGGGCCATCGCCCATAGCGGAAAGAATTTCGAGTAGCCGTGGTAGCGGAGATAAAAGACGCGCGGGAAACCGGTCGCGGTGAAGCGTGCCTCTTCCCAGAAGCCGTCCTCGCCTTGAATTTCCTTCAGATAGCGAATGCCGTTGGCCACCGCCGGATGATCGACCTCGCCGGCCGCCATCAATCCAAGCAACGCCCAGGCGGTTTGCGAGGCCGTGCTCGGCGCCGGATCGTATCCTCGATAGTCGAGCTTGTAGGATTCGCCGCGCTCGCCCCAGCCGCCATCGGCATTTTGGATCGACAGCAGCCATCGCACTGCCTTCCGCAGCGCCGGCGATAGCGCGTCCATGCCTACCGCGTTCAAGGCGCAAAGGGCGGACCAGGTGCCATAGATGTAGTTGATGCCCCAGCGGCCATACCAGCTCCCGTCCTGCTCCTGCGTCTTGAGCAGGTAGGCGATCCCCCTGTCGAGCGCTTCGCTCTCGCCGGTCCTCGCCCCGAGCTGAGCGAGCATCGACACGCACCGCGCGGTGACGTCGGCGGTCGGAGGATCGAGCAGGGCGCCGTGATCCGAGAACGGAATCTGGTTGAGGTAGTAATATTCGTTATCGGCATCGAAGGCAGCCCACCCGCCATTGCTGCTCTGCATGCCAATGACCCATTCCTGGGCGCGATCGATCGCCTCGCGGTATTCGTCATGCGGCCCGTTTGGCATACGTGCAGAAGCGCGATCCATGGCCATGACGACGACGGCGGTGTCGTCGAGGTCGGGATAGTGTGGGTTTGCGTATTGGAAGGCCCACCCACCGGGGCGAATGCCGGACCGGCTGGCAGCCCAATCGCCCACGGTCTCAAGCACCTGCAACGGGCGCAGCCATTCGAGGCTGGATCGAGCGCGCCGCTCGCAATCCGGGCCACCCACCTCAAGCAGAGTGTGCGCGACAAGCGCCGTGTCCCAGACGGGCGAGAGGCAGGGCTGGCAATAGGCCTTGTCCTCCTCGATCACCAGCAATTTGTCGAGCGAAGCCCTCGCAGTCAGCACCTTCGCGTCGTCTTTGGGATAACCCAAGGCATCGAACATCAGCACCGAATTTGCCATCGCCGGGAAAATCGCGCCGAGCCCGTCCTCCCCATTCAGCCGTTCCGTGACGAAATTGACGGCTTTGTCAATGGCTCGGGCGCGGACGGCCTTCGGGAAATAAGGCTCCAATGCGCGCAACACCTGGTCGAGGCCCCCGAACAGCTCGGCCCAAGGCCTTTTCTGATGCGCGCCCTTCGGCCAATGCCGCACTGCGTCGGGCGGCGTGACGAAGAGCTCGTCAATGCGGATGCCTTTCGGATTAAGCGCACGCGGCTTGAGCGCATTCAGCACCATCAATGGCACGAGCACGGTGCGTGCCCAATAGGAGACCTTGTCGAGATGGAAAGGGAACCACCGGGGCAAGAGCATGATCTCGACCGGCATCACCGGCACGCCGCGCCATGGGATTGCGCCATAGAGGGCCAGCAGATTTCGCGTGAACACATTGCTATTCGCGGCGCCGCCATGCGCGAGGATCCACCTGCGCGCGCGCGTCATATGCGATGCGTCCGCGGCATCGGCGATCATCTTCAGCGCGAAATAGGCCTTGACGCTCGCGCTCATATCGGACGCGCCTGCATAGAACAGAGGCCAGCCGCCATCGGGCGACTGAATGCGGCGGAGATATTGCGCGATTTTCCGTTCGAGCTCGGAATCGACCGGCTCGGCGAGATAATGGCGCATGAGCACATATTCAGCCGGGATCGTGGCATCCGCTTCGAGCTCGAAGAGGAAATGCCCGTCCTCCCGCTGCAACGCGCAAAGCGCCCGCATCGCCGAGGCGATCGAGGCCTCGAACCCGTCCCCCGCGCCGCTTGGCACGGCCGCCGCTTCCGCTTGCGCTCGACTCATCGTCTTTACACGCCTCTTCCACGTCCATTCAGCGGCCGCGCTTTAGCCGCCTCCGTCACGAGACGGGCGGCGCTATTGCCCGACCGGATGGCGCCCTCGATGGTGGCGGGGAGTCCCGTCGCCGTCCAGTCGCCAGCGAGGAAAAGATTGCGCCAATGCGTTTGCGAGCTGGGTCGTTTGGCGTTCTCTTGCGGAAGCGCGGCAAAGGTCGCACGTCGCTCTTTGACGATCTGCCAAAGTGGCAGGTCCTCGCCCATGCCGGTCAGTCTGGCGATGTCCGCCCAAATCTTTTTTGCCAGGAGCTCGCGGGGTGCATCGATCCATCGATCGGCGGCGCTGATGGTGACGGAAAGGCGCTCGGGAAAGGCGAACAGCCATTCCGCCGTCCCGCTGACGATGCCGAGGACTCTCGGGATGGTCTTGGGAGGATCGAGCCTGAAATGCGCGTTGACGATTGCTCGGAATTTGCTTGGCGTAGACAAATTCGGCAGCAACTGGGACGCGACCGTAGCCGGGACGGCGAGAATGACGCCATCGCCCGAAGCAAGGGTGATGATATCCTCGCCAAAATCGAGCGCGCGGACCCTCTCGTCCGCAAGCTCCAATCGGCGGAGCCGATGGTCGAAGCAGAGCTTCGCTCCGTTGCGCTCGAGATACGCGAGTGCAGGATCGATGAAGGCGGAGCCAAGACCGTGCTCGGCCACCAGCGGGCGGCAGGCGCTGCCGCCGCGTGCAAGCGTTTCGCGCAGGACGGCGCCAGCAAGCAGAGCCGAAGCTTCCGGCGGCTCCGTGTTCAGTGCTGCCAGCAACACGGGGCGGGAAAGCCGCTTGTAAAGCGCTCCGTTGCATTCAATGATATCGCCGAGCGTGCGGTCGCGACGTATCGGTAGCAGCCTCATCAGCGCCAAATAATCGGCCGGCCGCGTGCCGGGCACGCGCCGAGTCTTGGAAAAAATCCACCAAGGAACCCGCCCCTTATTCGGATGGAGCACCCAGCGCTCGCCTGACGCGAGATCTGCGAAGGCAAATTCTGCCTCCTTAGGCCCAACGAGTTTTTGCTCGCTGCCGATCGTCTTCAGAAACGCGAGCGCCGCATGATTGGCGGACAAGAGGAGATGATTGCCGTTGTCGATGGTGAGCCCCAAAGCTGGCTCGTAATAGGAGCGGCAACGGCCGCCGGCGTGACGCGCAAGCTCGTGCACCACGACCTCGCGGCCGGTGCCGACGAGCCCGATTGCCGCGGCAAGGCCGGCAAGACCGGCGCCCACGATATGCACCGTTCCGCCCACCATCACACAATGCCGTGACGCATAACCGCGCAGAGAAATTGAAGCTTCGAGGGGGCAACCTCTTCCCGCGGCGCCGTCCAGCCGCGCGCCACAAGTCTATCGAGGAGAGCACGATAGACCGAGGCCATGACACGCGGTGAGCGCACGCTTTCCCGACGGCACCGCCCCATCACTGCTGAAGCTTCATCGAAATGCCGCCGCGCGCGGGCGACGACCGCCGCGCAAGCGACATCGAGCGCCGGATGCGCCAACACCTTGCTGATGTCCTCGTCATTTATGCCGACCTCCGCCAAACCCTCTTTCGGCAGATACAGACGGCCCATGCCAGCATCTTGATCGAGGTCGCGGAGGATGTTGGTCATCTGCAGGGCGCGCCCGAGGTGATGCGACAACCGCTGCCCCTTCTCTTCCTCCACGCCAAAAATCCTGACCGACAGGCGCCCGACCGCAGAGGCCACGCGGTCGCAATAAAGATCAAGGGCCTCCCAATTCGGGGCTCGGATGTCACGAAGCACGTCCATCTCCATGCCATCGATGATGCAGAGGAAGTCCTCCTGGCGTAAACCGAAGCTCTGCACTGGGCCGGCCAGCCCTTGCGTCAGCTCGGTTGGCCCGGCTCCGGCATAAAGCCGCGCAAGAGCTGCTCGCCAGCGATCGAGCTTGGCGAGGCGCTCCGATTTTGCACCTCCGTCATCGGCGATATCGTCGACCGCACGGCAGAAGGCGTAGATCTCGTACATGGCTTGCCGCTGCTTCGAGGCAAGGATGCGCATGGCGAGGTAGAAGGAGCTCCGCGATACGGTGGCCGCGGGCGCTTCCGGCGCTGTGCTCTGTCGCTCCGTGGCGCTCATCGCTGCTTACTCGCCCAAGGCGAGGGCTGAGCGAGCCTCGCCACAAGCGCAGCTGCCGCTCCTTGCGCCGCCTGTAGAGCGGCACCTGCCTTGGTCAGGTGCACGCGCTCGCTCAGCGGATCGCGGGTCATCAGCCGCGCGATCAGCCTATGCGCGAGCCTCACGATAACGCCGGTCTCAAGACCGAGCCGCGCGTCCCTAACCGCGAGCGGCAATTTCGAGGCTTCGGATAGGAGGTCGCCGGTCCGGCCGGCAATCGATCTGAGGCATGCCCGCAGAGCAGACGAGGCCCTGGGTGCGGCCAAGGCATCCACGCCGATCCCCTGCGCTGCCAAATGATCGAGCGGCAAATAGACCCGATCGAGCGCGCGATAATCCTTCGCGCAATCCTGCAGATGATTGATGACCTGCAAGGCGGAGCAAAGTGGGTCGGAGGAGGCCCAGGTCGAGCGCTCCTCGCCGTGCAGATCGAGCACGAAGCGCCCCACAGGCATGGCGGAATACCGGCAATACTCCATGAGTTCCGCCCAATCCGCATAGCGCCGCTTGGTTACGTCGGCGCGAAAAGCGGTGAGGAGGTCGAGCGCGTACGTCGGCGCAAGGCCCCTCTCCGCAAGTACGCGCCGAAGCGGCAAAGCCTCCCTAGCAGCATCTGCCCGCCCGAGGAGCGTGTTCTCAAGCGCCTCCAGTCTTGCGAACTTCTCGCTTTCGCTGAGCGTCGGTTGATCGGCGATATCGTCCGCCGCGCGGGCGAAGCGGTAGAAGCTCAAGATCGGCGCGCGCAAACGCGGAGCGATGAGAAGGGAGGCAACAGGGAAGTTCTCGTCGCGCTCCGTCTTGCTCGCATCGATATTGGCCGCAATCATCATCGCCTCGCCGGAAGGGCCTGACTGCGCCCTTTCCATAATCCACCCTGACCACGCCAATGCTGGTACGCCGAATCGACCGTGAATGCCAAATAAGCAGCTGCGATGAGGGGCAAAGCGAGCGCCCAGAGCGGGGACACGCCGTAGAACCGCAAGATAGGCAGGAAGGCGAGGCTCATCAGCGCCCACGCCCCGGCGGCGATGACAGACGCAGGGCGGCCGGCAAAAAGGACAAGGGCCGGAGCTGCAAGATAGATGAGCAACATGCCGGCCAAGACCGCGACCAGAATGAGCGGCGAGTAGCCGAGCTGCGCATAGGCAGACCGGGCCACCATGCGGCGGATGTCCCCGATATGCGGATAGGGTCGCAAGCTGTGGACGCGGCAGGTCAGACCGAGCCAGATGGGTCCTTCGGCCTTCATCAGTCTTGCTAGTGCGCAATCGTCAATCAACGCGTCGCGAATCTTGGTGATGCCGCCAGCCCTCACAAGGGCGCGCCGTTCGACCAGCATGCAGCCGCCGGCCGCGGCCGCGGTCTTGGTGGTGCCGCGGTTTACCCAAGCGAAGGGGTAGAGCATCTGGAAGAAAAAGACGAAGGCGGGGACGAGCGCGCGCTCGGCGAGGCTCTGGCAATGGAGCTTCGCCATCAGCGAGACGAGCACAAGGCCCTTGGCGTTCGCCCGCGCGACAAGGCGCCTCAACGCATCAGGCGTGTAGTCGATATCGGCGTCGGTCAGGAGCAAATATTCGGGCGGCGGCTCCAGGGTCTGAGCTTGAGCTATGCCCTGATGCATGGCCCAGACCTTGCCGGTCCATGACGCGGGCAAAGGCTTACCCTCAAGGGCGACCATCTTGTAGTGCGCCTTGGCCGCGACCGTTCGGGCGATTTCGGCGGTGCCGTCGCTGCTCTCATCGTCCACGAGCATGATCGAGAAGTCCCCAGGATAGTCCTGGGCCAAAAGCGAGCCGAGGCAGTGCCGAAGCATCGGGGCTTCGTTACGCGCCGGGATCACGGCGACAACACTCGGCCACCCGCCAGCCGGCGGTGTGGGCTCGTCTTGGTCGTCGCGCGCGCGCGCGCGCCAAAAACTACCACGAAAGAAAATGAGATAAAGCCAGATGGAAAGCGCAAGCGAGGCGACCATGAGCGACGGCGTCACGACAGAAAACCCGCTTTGCGAAACCAGTCGATCGCATCGCAAAGGCCCTCCTCGGCCGGCCTCGCTTTGTAGCCGAGATCGCGCTCCGCCTTTGCCGAGGTGAAGTACATCCAATGCTTCGACATCCTCAAGCCGTCGAGCGTCACGAAGGGCTCGCGCTTGGTGATTCGGGCAATCGCCTCGGCCCCGAAAGCGAATGGGTAGATCAGCACGCGCGGCAGGCGGAGGCGCGGCGGAGAGCGGCCCATGCGATGGGCGACCCTGCCAAGCAGTTCCGAAAGCGTCATGTTCTCTCCGCCGAGAATATAGCGCTCGCCGATGCGGCCGTGGCTTAGCGCCGCAAGGTGCCCTGCGGCAACGTCATCCACATGCACCAGATTGAGGCCGGTATCGACAAAGGCCGGCATGCGCCCCGAGGCCGCTTCGACGATGATACGCCCGGTGGGCGTTGGGCGCAGGTCGCGCGGGCCGATGGGAGTCGAGGGATTGACGATGACCGCCGGAAGGCCGTCGCCGACCATGCGCTCAACTAGTCGCTCGGCAGTAACTTTGCTGCGCTTATAGGCGCCTATCCCCTGGTTCTCGGAAAGTGGAGTCGTCTCGTCCGCAGGCAAGCCGTCCTCGCGGAGCTTGAGGGTCGCAACGCTCGACGTATAGACGATGCGCTCGGCACCGGTCGCGCGTGCCGCCTCCATCACCACCCGCGTTCCCTCCAAATTGGCCCGCATGATTTCGTCCGGGTCGGGCGCCCAAAGCCGGTAATCCGCCGCCACGTGGAATACGTAGCGCGCATCCTTGACCGCAGCGAAAACGGCAGCCTTGTCCCGCATGTCGCCTTCGACAATTTCGATCTGGAGCCCGTCGAGATTGGTTCGAGGACTGTGGCGGCGCGCGAGGGCCCGAACACTAAATCCGGCGGCCACAAGCTTTCTGGCCACAGCGGAGCCGACAAAGCCGCTAGCTCCAGTTATGAACGCGCGATCCGTGTTCGCCACGCAGCTCTGTAAGCCTCCATTCTTGGGGTTGAGCAACTATTCGCCGGCTCGATCTAATGGCTCAGCGGCGGCCATCGTTTCGTTCGACGCGAGACCAGGTCTGGCTCCTGCCGAAAATGGACAACCCGAGATAGCCTCGAACGGTGAGCAGAGTGCCGTCGGCGCTGAGATGCATGGTTGCGCTGTAGACCTTCCCGGTTTCCGGATCGAGGATCGTGCCTCCGTCATAGTCCAACCCAGATTGCTTCATTCCTTCAATGAAAACCAGCCCGAGGACCGGTTGATTAAGCTTGTCGCCGGGACATAGATTGCAAATTGGATTCGGGTCCTCGTCGGGATCTAGGAATAAGTGCGAGAGGCGCCCCACAAACACGTCTCCTTCCTGGGTTATCGTGACGAGCGCTCCAACCTTGCCAGCCTCATCAACTTGTCGCCAGATGCCTGCCGCCGTCGGTGCGCTTGCAGCCGGATTGATCGTGAGCAGGATGCCCACGGCCGCGAGTGCCAGTCTCAGGGCAATTCCAAACCTCTGTTCACGACAATCGTACAACGCAGCCACTCGCTTTGAGCAATGCCCCAGACCAAATTTTCGGGCCAATTCTGGCGTTGTTGTGATCGATGCGAAGCGCAGCTCCTTCGCAGGGAGACAATTCAGCGTCCCAATGCGTCCAATGCGCTTTGGCAGTTGGGCGACAGCGACGCGGCCTGGGCCTCAAGACAACCGATAGCGCGTCCGCCGCCCAGGCCCACTCCGGGGCAATAGGTGCGGAAGTCGCCGCCGCACGCGGTGCGCAGCAAGAAAAGTACTTCGCGCGGCGTGACGACGCGGACGACCGAGTGCCGTGCAGGCGTCGCTACCGGAGGTGCGCCGCCCGGTGGTGCTGCAAGGACCCTCCCAGTTGGCTTTCCACCCGTCACGGCGTGTACAGCCTGCTGGCAGGGCGGCGAAAAGCTCGCCACCTTCGCCTGGAGACAAGACCAAGCGGCGGTGCCACCCGGTCCGGCAGGCCGAGCGGATCGCGCTAGTCTGCGCCTGGCTCGGCTGTTGAGCCGCGGCCGAGTCGGCGGCGCCGAGCAGAATCACTATTAGCGAGGTGATGTGCGCCGCGGCCCTCATGAGCGTGCATGTCAAGACCTTCATGTCGGCTCCCGGTGCTAAGGCCAGTTTCTGAGGCTGTCGTTGAATCGAACGTACCAGATCGGAGTTAGACGGAAAAATGCTCAACTGGATGCAGTCACTGCGGCAAAATTCGTTTGCATGGCAGGTCTCCTTTTCACGTGAGGTCTTGCCAGGCAAGATCTCTAGTCCGTCGCCGCCCCAGTCATCAAACCAACTCAGAGGTGTAGCGCTTGGCCGCGTTGCGACCTGCTGAAAACGCCGTGAGTTTCTTGCCGAACGGCAATCTTGAGTGAGCAGCTCCCTGTGATCCGTGTTCGGGACGGAAGCTGGGGTCGCCCGTTCGCAGCCGCTGTCACGCAGGCCTGGCTGCCTTCGCCGCGATTTGATCTACCGCCTCCAGGGCCTGGGCGGCGTACATCACAGAGGGGCCGGCGCCCATACGCCATCGCCAGGGTCTCGGCCACTGCCGCGCGCGAGGCGCCCTGCCGCCCTCGGCGTGGTAAGGGATGCAGGGCGCGCAACGGGTGGCGACGGCAATCGCGAGCGCCACCAGCTCCTTGGTCTTGCCGTCGAGCGCTTCTCCACCATGCACCGCGCGGGTCATGTCGGAAAAAGTCTTCATTATTTCCGGCGCGGCCTGCCGCAGGTCGCGCACCGCGCCGTTCATATTGCCGATCAGGGCCAACCAGTCCCATCGCTTTGCTCCTTGTTGCGAGCTGATCGCGACGCTCGCGCCACGGTAGTTGCGGCAGGCCGTCGCTGTGCCTATGCGGTTGGCATCGGTAGTCATTGTGACGGCAATGACTTGCTCGACGCCCTAGACTCAACAAAAGGTGTAGCGTTACAAGCGCCGGAGTCGACGCACCTCCGGTTGCCTACGGGGTCGGACTCCGCGCGCGTATTTACCCGGGCAGACACCATGATCCAAAAATACTCCGATCATGCCGCCAACGAGCGAACTTTCCTCGCCTGGATTCGCACCGGCATTGCGGTAATTGCCTTCGGATTTGTCGTTGAAAAATTCAATCTGTTCATGATTGTCCTTGCGAGTACCTTATCCCCGGAGGCGGCTAGCCGATTGTGGATCGACCGGCTGACCAAGCCGTTTGGACGATACGATGGCATTGCCCTTGTCGTTGTTGGTGTGGGCGTCATCTTCGTCGCTGCCTTGCGCTTCTATCGTACAGCAAAGCTGATTGATGACCCTGAGCCGCGCCCGGCGCTCGACACGCGGGTGGAGCTGGCATTCTCTGCGATACTAGCGTTGCTTACGACAGGGCTGTGCGTTTATTTGGTTCTTAGCTGACCCCCAAAAACAATGGCCGCACTGCAGAACTCGTTCCAACGCATCAGACGAGTGGTGGCTTCAAGAAAATCGCCTTAACCGCCCCGCTCCTCAGATCGCCTAATTGTGAAACAAAATCTGCCCACCATCAGAGGTCCGCCATTAGGGGCCTGTTGCCTGTCGCGCAAAGGTTTCAAGTGCCGCGGCCATCGCGGTGACGGCTTGACTGACTTTGCTGTCAAGCTCGTGGCGGGCCGCAATCCAAGAGGGATCGTTATAGGTGAGGTTGACAACTCCATTCGCATCTTGCCAGACAAGCGCCTTTAACGGCAGATCGATACCTGCGGTTTGGGCGGCTTGCATTAGCGGCGTGCGCCTTGTCGTTGGCAAGCTTCCAGGCGCGAGCGAGGAATTCAGACAGCCTCATCGCGGTGCGCGGATCGTGGGAAGCTTAGCGACAGCCGCAGCGCGCCAATGCGCCAGGACGCCCTGGCTACTTTGCCTTGACCAAACCGGCCTGACAGCCTGCCTTGAACTCATCGGCGTCGATGGTTCCATCACTGTCAGTGTCGACCATGGTGAAGTCCACGATATAGGGCACCGCTTTGTC
>Ga0116222_1000125_pt1 | contig 53615 bp, 43 predicted proteins | sample Sb_taG_12_FD_88963 | JGI IMG/M metagenome (GOLD analysis project Ga0116222, IMG submission 88963) | Peat soil microbial communities from Weissenstadt, Germany - Sb_50d_9_AC metaG | ecosystem: Environmental > Terrestrial > Soil > Wetlands > Peat | place: Germany: Weissenstadt | collected 2010-09-21
CCATGTACGGGTTCGAGGACTACACCAGGGTCAAGCACGTCATGTCCGCACTGGACTGAACCTGAGCCGGGCTGAGCCGCACCGGACGGAGCCGCACCGGACGGAGCCGCACCGGACTGAGCCGCACCGGACGGAGCCGCACCGGACGGAGCCGCACCGGACTGAGCCGCACCGGACTGAGCCGAGCCAGACTAGGCCGCAGTCATGCCGCTAGGTCTCCGGCGCGAATTTTGCGACCTGAGATCAATCGCTCAGCTCGTCTGGACCAGGTCAGCCACGTCCCGGTGCAGTGCGGCCAGTCCCTGGTCGAAGGTTGCGAGCCGACCACCGCGAACTCTGGCGAGTTGCGCCAGGTAGGCATCGGTTACCTGGCGGTGGCCGACAACACCAGTCATCGGCACATCCCCGTAGCCAAGGTCATCGGGCCAGAATTCGTGCCGCGGATCGGCCGATGTGGCTTTGACCAGTGCAGCCGCAGCCTCAGCCGGCAGGCCCTCGCGGATGACCAGCCGGATCAGGCTGCCCTGGGTGATCGGGCACGTCGCAAATCCGGCAGCGGTGGTGGTCAGCCACGCTTCCGCTGCCTCATGGTGGACATGATCAGCAACCAGCAGGGCGATCAGCAGATTGGCGTCGAGCAGCACGGTCACTGATCGTCCTCCAGCGCTCTGACGTCCTCGCTAGTGATCGTGGTGCCGAGGCGGATCACGGGCAGACCGGTGCGGGCGCTGCGAGACATCTCAGTCTGACCGACCGCACGGGGCTCGCCCAGGCCACGCCTGATCAGCATCGCGACCGTCTCGCTCAGTGTCCGCGCTGTGTCGCGCGCGATCGCCAGCGCCTGCCGGTGCAGATCCTCGGGAAGATCAATCGTTGTTCGCACCGCCACATCGTACCATCATCGCATCTCGATGCAGCGATGACTAAGGCGGCTAGTGCTCAGGGACAGGTCCTGAGAACTATCCGCGCCGATCTCGGGCTCGGCCGGGCACCGTAGGATCGGAAGCGTGCTAGACGACACCGAGGTCGGCCGGATCCTGGTCATTGCCGCGCACCCGGACGACGTGGACTTCGGCGCGGCCGGGACCATCGCGGGCTGGACTGACAACGGCATCGAGGTCATCTACTGCATCGTCACCGACGGCGACGCGGGCGGCAACGACCTGTCGGTGTCCCGTACCGAGATGACCGCGCTGCGGCGGGCCGAGCAGACGGCGGCAGCCAAACACGTTGGCGTGCATGACGTCCGATTCCTTGGCTACCCCGACGGCCAGGTCGAGGCCACCATCGGGCTGCGCAGGGACCTCGCGCGGGTGATCCGCCAGGTCCGGCCGGATCGCGTGGTCACCCAGTCGGCGGACCGCAACTACGCCAGGATCCAGGCTAGCCACCCCGACCACCGGGCGGTGGGGTCCGCCGCGCTCGACGCGGTCTACCCGGACGCGCGCAACCCGTTCGCCTTCCCTGATCTGCTTTCCGACGAGGGCCTAGAGCCCTGGACGGTCCGCGAGGTGTGGCTCTCCGCCAGCCCCCAGGCGCACCACTTCGTCGACATCACCGAGAACTTCGGGCGCAAGGTGGCTGCGCTGCGCGCGCACGAGAGCCAGACCGGACACATGACGAACCTTGAGGAGTTCCTGCGCGGCTGGCTCAGCCGGTCAGCCGCGCTCGCTGGGCTGCCGGAAGGCCGGCTGGCCGAGGCCTTCCAGATCCTCGACACACCCTGACTCACTTTTCCTGGGTGGTCTCAGCACGCTTTCCTGGGCGGTCTCAGCACGCCGGTGCCACTGGGGTAATCCCGGCATGGGCTGGGTCACCTTGTTCCGCAGACTTGATGCGTTAACTCCCGACGACCGGAATATTGCTATTAGCTAAACGATTCTTTGGGTCGCTCGACGGGCCAGGATGGCGCCTTCGCAGACGTCAGATCAACGGTATTAACGTCCCGTGTCTGATTCATGAATGATGGCTGAATGAATCTCGACATTCAGTTCGCTTCTGTTGCGCTCATCAGTCGGTACCGGGTACCTGGTCGCCCCGGAGTGGACCGTTGAACTGCGACTTCACCGACGCGATGAGGTTTGTTAAGCAAGAAATCACATACTCGCCTATGCGCGTTCCCTTGTCGCAAAACGCCGCCATCTGCAAGCTAGGGCCGTCGGCTATCCGGCCGGCCGGGAAGAGATTCCGCAGGCGCGCTTATCTAGTTCGCAGGAGGAGCAGAAGAATGCGCACGTTCAACAAGCTGATCGCGGCCACCGCTGTGGTGGTGTCCGCGGCGGCGCTGGCCATGGCCCCGGCCCTGGCCGACCCGATCACCGGCAGCGGTAAGGCCGTGACGCCGAAGTCGACCGATGTCGTCGGCGTTGGGTCCGACACGATCCAGAACCTGTTCGACCAGTTCTCGATCGACTACAACGCCTCGCACCGGACCGGCGCCCGGCTGTACAGCTGGGACGCGCTGAACCCGAAGACCGGCCTGGACGACAACATCAAGACCAAGAGCGGATGCTCTGCCATTCTTCGCCCGAACGGCTCGTCGGCCGGAATCACCGCCCTGACAGCCAACACCAAGGTCGGCAGCCACTTCTGCATCGACTTCGCCCGCTCTTCCCGCGGCCGGAAGTCCACCGACCCGTCCAAGGGCCCGGGCGGCGTTCTCTTCGTCGCACTCGCCAAGGATGCCGTCACCTACGCGACCAACAACGGGAGCAACGCGCCGACCAAGCTGACGACGGCTCAGCTGCACTCCATCTACACCTGCACCGCGACCACGTGGAACCAGGTCGGCGGCACCAGCACAGCCACCATCGTCCCCGAGCTTCCGCAGTCCGGCTCAGGCACCCGTGCGTTCTTCGAGACCGCGATCGGCATCACGGACTCGAGCGTCGGCGCCTGCGTCGGCCAGAGCGCCGAGGAGAACGAGGGAGTGAACCCGGTGTTCACCGGGGCGAACGCCAAGAACGTCATCTTCCCTTACTCGATCGGCAAGTACATCGCCGAGAAGTTCCACTCGGCCAAGTGCCTCAACAAGGGCTGCACCCCGATCAAGGGCGTCACCTGCCACCCGAGCAAGACCCAGAACCGGTTCGGCTGCGACACCCACGGCAACATGCTGCTGCGCGAGATCAACGGCACCGCGCCGACCACCGGAACCGGCAGCAAGACCGTCATCAACCCGCATTTCAGCGCTAACTTCGTCCGGACCGTCTATGCGGTGGTCAGGTGGGCGAGCACCAAGGACCACATCCCCGCCTACCTCGATGGGTTCTTCGGTTCGGCCAGCCGCAAGGGCTGGATCTGCGGAAGCAAGACCGCCCATGCGGATCTGATCAGCTACGGATTCCTGCCCACTCCGTTCTGCGGCACTGGCTCCTAGGCAGCGTTCGTCTGCACGACCGTGATGTGGTGCCGGGCCTGGCTCGGCACCACATCACTACCAGCAATTCCCGACCAGACACAAAGGAGTGCAGTACATGCGCATTACCATGGGCCGCTGGTCCCGCCTGGCAGCACTGGGCGTCGGCGTCGCGAGCGCGATCGCAATCGCCACCACCACCACGGGCTCCGCCCTCGCCGACACCGCCGACACCGGCGGTACCGCCAGCATCAGCATGGCCGGCTCTTACTCGCTGTCGCTGGCCAAGGCCGGCGTCATCGTATTCGCCTCGGGCACCGCCAGCGAGAGCTGGAACAGCGGCATCGTCGCCTACAACCTGACGGTGACCGGTGGCAACGGCGAGATAGCTAACTTCTTCGGCTCCGTCGACCTGGGCGGCCATCTTCGCGTCGTCAATGCCAAGAACGGCAAGGCCGTCATCCTCAGCAGTCTGTCCTTCAGCTTCGACACGGGCATCATCTCCGCCAGGCCGCTCGGCGGCACCGCCCGCGTCGCACTCGCTGATGTCGGCGGCGACCTGTCCACGGACTCCTCTCCCGGGCCGCCAGCTACCGAGACCTTTAGCTGTGACGGGCTGACCCTGGACAGCGCGGCCGCCAAGTACCTCGACAGCAAGCTCGGCACCACTGCCTTCAAGGCTGGCGCCGCCCTCGGCGGCTTTACCACCACCTACACCGTCACCATCACCTGACGTGGTACCCGAGGAAGGCGCCGCGCGGCCCTGATCTGCGGTCAGCGGCGCCTTCTTGGCGCTTCGAACGCGACGGCTAGCTCAGCTATCGGCGGAACTCACCGCCATGCCGCCTGCTGTTAATCGTTCATTCACCCCAGCAGCGGCAAGTCGTCAGACATATCGGCGAGCATGGTTCGGCCCGGGTGCAAGAGCCGCGGCGGTGATCAGATCCGGGCAGAGAGGGGGGCGGGCCAGCATGTCCGGCGCAACGACGTCGCCGCTGCCGCCGTTCTCGCCGGAACTAGCTGGCGACGACGTGCCGCGCGGCATCGTCTCGTCCGTCTCCGGCGGCGACAAGGTCTTCCGCGGCATCTTGCGCGGCTCGGGCATCACCGTGCTGGCCATCACCGGCATGATCCTGCTCTTCCTGATCCTGCGGTCACTCAGCGCACTGAGGCGCGCTGGTCTTGGCTTCTTCACCATCCAGAACTTCCTCCCCGAGACCAGCAATCAGTTCGGGGTCGCCGCGTTGCTGCCGGACTCGGTGCTGATCGCCCTGGTCGCACTGATCATCGCGGTACCCGTCGGCGTGGCGACGGCGCTGTTTATCTCCGAGTACGCGCCGGTCGCGCTGCGCCGGGTCATGATCGCGCTGATCGACCTGATGGCGGCGATCCCGAGCATCATCTTCGCCCTGTGGGGGGTCTTCTACCTCATGCCGAGGATCCTCGGACTGACCAGCTGGCTAGCCCAGCACCTGGGCTTCATTCCGGTCTTTCATTTCACCAAGCCGAACGTGGTCAGCTATTACGTTGGCTCGCCCTTCATCGCCGGAATAGTGGTCTCGATGATGGTGATCCCGATCATCACCTCACTGTCCCGGCAGGTCTTCTCCCAAGCGCCGCAGGGAGAGCGGGAGGCGGCCTACGCACTCGGCTCGACCAGGTGGGGCATGATCCGCGCCGTGGTGCTGCCCTTCGGCCGGGCCGGGGTGATCGGCGCGAGCATGCTGGGCCTGGGCCGCGCACTGGGCGAGACGATCGCGGTCACCTTCATCCTGACGCCGCTGACCTACACATTCGACTACCGCGTGCTGGAGGGGGGCGGGAATTCAATCACCGCCGAGATCGCGAACTTCTATACCCAGTACGACACGAAAGGGATCTCGGCGCTGCTCGCCTGCGGTCTGGTGCTTTTCGTGATGACCCTCATCGTCAACAGCCTGGCGGCCATCGTCATCAACCGGTCACGGTCCGGCGCCGCGACAGCGGACTGACGAGCTAGCTGGCGAGGAGGTGACCCGGATATGGCGGCGCAGACGACGGCACCATCCAGCGACCCGCGGGTAGTCATCCGACGGACTACTCCTGAGGGAATGGCCACGGTGACCGGGGCGGCGACCGGCGCGCTCGGTTTGGTCTGGCTGCTCTACGAGCGCGTGCTGCCGTTCACCGGCGTGCTCGGCTTCTGGATCTGCTGGTACCTGGTCTTCCTGATCCTGTACCTGGTGATGGCCCGGATGCAGTGGGACCGGCTGGAAGCCACGAACCGGCTGACGGCCGTCGCCCTTGGCACCGGCGGTGTCGTCTCCTTCGTCATCGTCGCTGAGCAGGTCGGCTACACCCTGTTGCGGGGCTCGAGCGCGGTCGCGCACGTCAATTTCTGGACCCAGTCGCTGGCCTTCGCCGGGCCGGACAGCCCGATGTCCGTGGGCGGCGTGCTGCACGCCATCGTCGGGTCGCTTGAGCAGATCTTCCTGGCGACGCTGTTCGCCGTTCCGCTTGGCGTGGCGACGGCGCTGTACCTCGCCGAGGTGGGCGGACGGCTGGCGCGGATCGTGCAGACGATCGTGGAAGCGATGACCGCACTTCCCGACCTCGTCGCCGGTCTCTTCGTCTACGCCCTCCTGATTCTCACCTTCGGCCTGCAGAAGAGCGGATTCTGTGCCGCGGTCGCCATCGGCATCACCATCATGCCCATCGTCGCCCGGGCTTCCGAGGTCGTGCTCAGGATCGTGCCGGGCACGCTGCGGGAGGCGTCCTACGCGCTGGGGTCCAGCCAGTGGCGGACCGTTCTCGGCGTCGTGCTACCCACCGCACGGTCGGGCCTGGCGACCGCGATCGTGCTCGCGATGGCCCGAGGCATCGGCGAGACAGCACCGGTGCTGCTCGTGGCCGGCTACACCAAGGAGCTTGCGCTGAACCCCTTCAGCGGGCCGCAGACCAGCCTGCCCTTGTTCATCTTCAATGCCGTGCATGTCTTCGCGACGCCGCGGTATGACGAGCGCGGCTTCGGAGCCGGCTTTGTCTTGGTAGTCGTGGTGCTCGCGCTGTTCGCGGTCGCGCGCCGGCTGGGCGGCTCGACGCCGGGCGAGCTGACCAAGCGACAGGCCCGCCAGCTGGCCAGGGAAAGGGCGCAGGAATGACCACCGCGCGATCCGGCTGGCCGGTGCGCGCGCTAGGTGGCATTGTCGCCGTCGCGTTCGGCGTGCTGCTGCTGCCGTCCGCTCCTGCCTCACACGCGGCCTCCGTCGGTTCGACCGCGACTCCAACCCCGTCAGCAAGCCCCAGCCGTAGCCCGAGTGCCAGCCATAGCCCGAGTGCCAGCCCAAGCCCAAGTAAGAGCCCGAGCCCAAGCAAGAGCCCGAGCCCGAGTAAGCGTCCGGGGTGGCCCCACAAGAAGCCACCAGGGACGACGGTGCGCGGGCCGCGGATGTGGGACCCTGCCCGGCAGCGCAAGTTCAGCTACTCGAGCACGGTCACCGTGAACCAGACCACCAACCTGGTCAATGAGGTCGTGCATGTGTCCTGGACCGGCTTCACTCCGAGCAGCAACCCCTTCTACGACCCCACGGCGACCGATTACCCGGTGATGGTCGCGGAATGCGACACGGCGCGGCCGAGATTCTGGGACCAGTGTTACGGCGCGAACAACGGCGGCGTCCAGGGTGCCTTCGGACCCTTTGGGCCGGAGAACACGACCTACGCGACGAGCGCGCCCGACGGATCCGGCCAGGCCGATATCCAGATCCTGACCTCGCAGGAGAACCAGTTTCTTGGCTGCAGCCCCGGCCACGAGTGTTCGCTGGTCATCGTGCCGGCCCAGGGCGGCAACCCGTTTACGACTCCGGTCAACTGCGCCGACCACAGCCTCGATACCGGAGGCAGCGACCTCGGCCAGTTCGCCTTTGTCAGCGGCACCGGTCAGTGCTCGTGGGAAAGCCGGATCATCGTGCCGCTGCGATTCGCGCCGCTGCCCGTCAACTGCAGCATCACGAACATGGCCTTTACCGTGCTTGGCTCGACCATGATGCTCCGGGCGATGACCCAATGGCGCTCTTATCTTTGCGCCGCATCGCCTTCGCTGAGCATCGTCTACAACGCCTCGATCACCGAGCCCTCGGCGATCGCCGATGTCCCGCTCGGACTTGGCGATGTCGCGCTGACCACTCGGCCGGGGCCGGTCACGAGCGGAAAGTACACGTACGCCTACGCTCCGATCTCGATCTCAGCGGTCGCGGTCGCCTACTGGGTGGATAGCCCGGTGACCGGGCTGCCGGTCAGGACGCTGAAGCTCAACCCGCGCGCTCGCCAAGCTGCTGACCCAGTCCTACAACTTCGACAACTACGGCTGCGGGCATGCGAAGCCGCCCAAGGGGATCGGCTGCGACGGCGCGGTCGACGGCAATCCGACCAGCCTGTTCGCCGATCCCGAGTTCAGGCTGCTGAATCCCAGGGTGCAGAGCCCGATCGGGTTCGGCGCCGCGTTCCAGGTACCCACGGTGATGTCCGGCCATAGCGACATGACCTGGGAAGTCAACCGCTGGATCGCGCACGACCCGGCCGGCGACGGGTTCATGAAGGGCCAGTTTGACCCGTGGGGCATGCACGTGAACACCAACTACCTCGGGCTCGGCTTCCCGACCGACTCATTCACTGGCCAGGACAATTTCCCGATCATCGCGCACAGGTACGACCCGACGTTCCCGCTGGGCGGCAGCTACAACTCGGTGGCCGGCTACCAGGTGCAGGATGCGGATCCCGGCACATCCTGGGTGAAAGACCAGTTCGGGAACTTCCCCAGGGACCCGGTCCAGCCGCCAGGCGAGCGGGCGCTGTTCGCCGTGCTCGATGAGGCCGACGCGGCCGCCTACCGCTTCCCGACGGCTGAGCTACTCAACGCCAAGGGCCGCTATGTGGCACCGAGCCTGAGTTCAATGGCTGCGGCACTGTCGTCTCTGTGCCACACCAGCACGGCGCAGAACGTCACTGCGGACGTCAACTTCAGCAGGCAGCAGGCGGGTGCATACCCGCTGACCATGGTGATCTACGCGATGGTGCCGACCAGCGGCATCTCCGCCAGGAAGGCCGCGGCCATCGCCCGCTTCCTGGCCTTCATCGCCGGGCCGGGCCAGAATCCGGGCGTCCAGCCAGGCATGCTGCCACCCGGCTACCTGCCGCTGCCTGCGGCGCTCCGGGCGCAGACCCTGCACGCGGCGAACCTGGTGCTGGCCCAGCAGGGCAACCACCCGTCGGCCAGGCCGAGCCCGGCGACCAGTCCTAGTCCCAGCCCGAGCCCAACTCAAGCACAAACACCCGCGCCGAGTAGCGCGCCGCACATCGTCACCATCGCGCTCAGGGCGCCGCAGAACGCCGGGCTGATCAGGTACGCCCTGCCGGTAGTCCTGATCGCCGGCGGCCTAGCCGCGCTAGCCGGAGCATCGTCACTGCTCGTCAGCACCGCAGGGCCAGCGATCGGCGCAAGCTTGCGGCGGGTTCGCCGACTGCGCCTGAAGGTGAGGAGGAAACAGTGACTCCCGGTTTCCCGCGGATCGCCAGCAGGGCGTCAACCGTCTCGCTGCTTGCGGCGCTCGCGCTGTGCGCCGCCGGGCTGGCGACCCAGCCCGCGTACGCCACCAGCTATGTGGCGATCAGCGGATCCGGGTCCACCTGGAGCGCGGTCGCGCTGGACCAATGGCAGCAGGACCTGCGGCCAAGCGGGATCGTGGTCAACTACAACCCGGACGGATCGGCAGCCGGACGCGCCGACTACATGGCCAACCAGGACGACTTCGCGGCCTCGGACCCGCCGTTCCGCAACGGCCACGACCAGCTCGGCGGCACCGGCGCGGAGCGGCCGACCCAGGGCTACTCCTACATCCCTGACACCGCGGGCGGCACGGCGTTCATGTACCACATCGAAGTGGCTGGCCACCTGCTGGAGAACCTTCGGCTCACCGGCCTGACGATCATGAAGATCTTCACCGGTCAGATCACCAACTGGGACGACCCGGCGATCACTAAGGACGCCGGCCAGCAGCTGCCGAACCTGCCGATCACGCCGGTGATCCGGTCGGATGGATCCGGTGCCACGTTCTTCTTCACCCGGTGGATGTCACATGTCTTCCCCGCGCAGTGGAATGCGTTCTGCAAGAGGGTCCGCCCGAGCGTGACCCTGCCGTGCGGCCAGACCGAGTTCTACCCGCTGTTCCCCGGCGCCAAGTCCGAGAATGGCTCCGATAACGTGGCGACGTACATTACGGCGAGCTACGGCAACGGCGCGATCGGCTACGACGAGTACGCCTACGCGCTCAACGCGCACTACCCGGTGGTCAAGCTGCTCAACCCGGCCGGATATTACGTGCTGCCGACCGCATCTAACGTGGCCGTGGCGCTGACCCAGGCGGTCATCAACGAGGACACCGCCAGCCCGGATTTTCTGCAGCAGAACCTGGACTCGGTCTATACCTATAACGACCCGCGATCCTATCCGCTGTCCAGCTACAGCTACCTCATCGTGCCGCGCGAAGGCACCTCGCAGCCCACCAACTTCAGCCCTACCAAGGGCAAGACGCTCAGCGTGTTCATTAATTACCTGCTCTGCGCCGGCCAGCGAGAGGTGGCCGCACTTGGTTACTCGCCGCTGCCGCTGAACCTGGTCGAGGGCGGCCTGCTCCAAGTCGACAAGATCCCTGGGCACATCTCCGCAAGCATCGGCAACTGCCCCAACCCGACCTTCACCAACGGGGTGCTCACGCTGCTCACTACGGCACCGCAGCCCTCGCCATGCGACAAGTTCGGCGAGCCGCTGAACTGCGTCGTGGTCAACGGGAAGGCAACCAAGCCAGGTGCCGGCGGCAGCGGCTCGCCGTCGCCGAATGCGTCAAGCGCCGCCCCGGCGCCGGGCGGGCCCACCGCTCCGGCCACCGGACCGGCAGCTGGCACGCCGGCCCCGGTAACCGGCCAGGTCGTCCTGGTAGCCGCGAACTCACCCAACAAGCTGCTGCTGAGCGTGCTCACCGCGGTCACGATCGTGATCGCGGTCATCGCGCCGCCCCTGCTTGGCAGCTGGCTGCGCCGTCGGCGGCGGCAGGTCACCCGGTGAGGTCACGCACTTGCTGCCGACCGGCGGCGCACCGGACGGCGAGGTGACATGGATACCCTCGCGGGAACGTCACAACCAGCCGTCACCCGACAGAACGGACAACCGGCTGAATCCCGCGGATCGTACGGTTTCGGCGGAACTTTCCAGCCCGCGCCGGCGGCTAGCGGACCTTTCGCGACCGCGGATCGCAGTCCCGGCGCACTGCCCGCCGCCAGGCCGATGCTGCACGGTGTCGGCGTCGGCCTGACCCTCCTCGGCGTGTTCCTGCTCGGGTTCCTTGCCTACCTCTACGGGTTCTCCGCTATCCAGGAGGCCAGGGCGCAGACGACCATGTATCCGGGCCTGCGGATCGAGCTGGGTAACCAGGTCGCCCCGCTCGGCGCCACCACGCCGGGGAATCCGGTCGCGATCCTGGACATCCCCCGGATCGGCATCAGGAACATGATCGTCGTCGAGGGCACCTCGGCCGAGAACCTGACTCTGGGGCCCGGCCACGTACGCGACACTCCGCTACCCGGGCAGAGCGGCGTGACCGAGATCTTCGGGCGTCGGGCCACCTTCGGCGGCCCGTTCGCCGGTCTGATGCGGCTCCGGCCCGGTGACAAGATCACATTCCTCACCGGCCAGGGCAGGTCGGTCTATACCGTCATGGCCAGGGGCGACAGCGGCCACCTGGTCGAGGACCCGGCACCCAACCGGCTGCTCATGGTCACCGCGTGCTCCGCGTACGTGCCAACCACATACTGCTATCTGGACGCCGATCTCAACACCGCAGCTGCGCAGGACCCGGGCGGCCGACCCGGCATTACCTCGGCAGAGATCCCGCTCAGCGGGGACAGCGGAACCCTGGTACTGACCCTGATCTGGGGCCTGGCGCTGGTGATCATCTCGGCCACCGCGACCGTCGCCGCGGCCCGCTGGTCGCCATGGCTGACCTACCTGGCGGCAGGACCACTCGCCCTTGCGGTCCTTTGGAATCTCTATCAGAGCCTGGCAGCCCTGCTGCCGAACGTGTACTGACCGGCCGGTGACCAGATGACCGAGCCTCCGACCGCAGGGAGCACAGTGCCAGCTAACACGGGGCCAATAAATCCGGGGCATGCGAACACAGGGCCTACGAGCACGGGGCCAACGAGCACGGGGCCAACGAGCACCGGGCCGGCGAGCACGGGGCCGACGAGCACGGGGCCGGTGGACCCAGGGCCGATGAGCACGGGGCCGACGACGCCGAACCCGGCAGATCTCAACTTCGGTGCTGGCCCGCCGGCCGAGCCGCCGGTGCAGCTTCCGCCGCTGATACCTGGGTTCGGTCCGGCTCAGACCGCCGTCATGGACTTCACCGAGATGGGAGTACCTGCCCGACCGCCGCGCGAACTGGTCGGCCTGAACGCGCGCAGCATCTCCGCCTGGTTCGGGAACCACAAGGTCCTTGAGCAGGTGTCGCTGTTCATGCAGCCAGGCACGGTCACCGCGCTGATCGGGCCGTCCGGCTGCGGCAAGTCGACCTTCTTGCGAATCCTGAACCGGATGCACGAAATGGTGGCCAGCGCCGCCCTAGCCGGACAGGTGCTGCTCGGCGACACCGACATCTACGATCCCGGCCAGCGCCCGGCGGACATCCGGCGCCGGATCGGCATGGTCTTCCAGAAGCCCAACCCGTTCCCCGCGATGTCGATCTACGACAACGTCGCCAGCGGCCTGAAGCTGGCCGGCATCAAGGTGGCCGACAAGGACGAGGTCGTGCAGACCAGCCTGCGCCGGGCCGGCCTGTGGAACGAGGTGCACCGGCGGCTGCGGGCTCCTGGCGGCTCGCTCTCCGGCGGCCAGCAGCAGCGGCTGTGCATCGCGAGGGCACTCGCCGTCGAGCCAGACGTGCTGCTGATGGACGAGCCATGTTCGGCGCTTGACCCAACGTCGACCCGGCGGGTCGAGGACACCATCGCGGAGCTGCGCGGCCAGGTGACGATCGTGATCGTGACGCACAACATGCAGCAGGCCGCGCGGGTCTCGCAGAACTGCGCCTTCTTCCTGGCCACTGACCAGACACCCGGGCACATCGTCGAGTCCGGCCTTACCGAGCAGATGTTCGAGGCTCCAGCGGATCCCCGGACCGCTGACTACGTGCACGGCCGGTTCGGCTAGGCCACCCAGCCCCGGCGCAGCATGCGCCGACAGCGGACTATTCGGCCGCCGCAAACGGGGAATGGGGACTGGTGCGCCGCGCTCGGCGGCTCTAAGTTGGCAACAGGCGCACCAGCCGTCTCCGGAGGAGCTAGCGCATGACCCAGATCAACGTAACTGTCGACGGCGTGAGCTATGTCGACCAGGTAGAACCCAGACTTTTGCTCGTCCACTACCTCAGGGATGTGCTCGGCAAGACCGGCACGCCGATCGGCTGCGACACGTCCAACTGCGGTGCGTGCACCGTGCTGATGGACGGCGTCTCGGTCAAGAGCTGCTCGGTCCTGGCCGTCCAGGCGGACGGCACCGAGATCACCACGATCGAGGGCCTCGCCAACGGCGAATGGCACCCGCTGCAGAAGGCGTTCCACGAGGAGCATGCGCTGCAGTGCGGTTACTGCACTCCCGGCATGATCCTGGCCTCGGCCGACCTGCTCAGAGACAACCCGAACCCGACCGACGCCGAGATCCGCGACGGACTGGAGGGCAACCTCTGCCGCTGCACCGGCTACGAGAACATCGTCCGCGCCGTCCGGCGCGCCGCGCAGGCAGGAGCCGGCCAATGACCGCGACGACCGAAACTCACCAGCCCGAGCTCGGCAGGGCGCGCCGCCGCAAGGAAGACGCCAGGCTGATCACCGGCCAGACGACCTGGACCGACAACCTGGTGCTGCCTGGCATGCTGCACATGGCGTTCGTCCGCAGCCCGTTCGCGCACGCCAAGATCACCTCGGTTGACGTCAGCGCTGCCAAGCAGATGCCAGGAGTGGTAGCCGCGTTCTCCGGCGCCGACTTCGCCGACGAGCAGGCCAGCCTGCCGTGCGCCTGGCCGGTCACCCCGGACATCCTGATCCCGGCGCACCCGCCGATGGCGGTGGACGAGGTCCGCTACGTCGGCGAGGCCGTCGCCGTCGTGATCGCCCGCAGCCGGTACGCGGCAGCGGACGCGGTCGGCTCGGTCGACGTCAGCTACACCCCGCTTGAACCGGTGCTCGACATGCGGACCGCGCTTGACGAGGGCTCGCCCAAGGTGCACGAAGCCGGCAACAAGAGCTACGAGTGGCCGTTCGCGGCCGGCGACATCGATGCGGCCTTCGCGGGCGCGGCGGTGGTGATCGAGCGCGATTTCCGGCAGCAGCGGCTGATCGCGTGCGCGATGGAACCGCGGGCAGTGGTCGCCTCCTGGGTCGGCGACGAGGTCACGCTCTGGTCGGCGACCCAGATCCCGCACGTGCTCCGGTTCGCGCTCGCCGCCTTCTTCGGCATCCCCGAGCAGTCCATCCGGGTGATCGCGCCGGACGTCGGCGGCGGCTTCGGCTCCAAGCTCCAGGTCACCGCCGAGGAAGTGCTCGCGGTTCTGGTGTCCCGCAGGCTGGGGAAGCCGGTCAAGTGGACCGAGTCGCGCAGCGAGGGCAACATGACCGTGCACCACGGGCGCGACCAGTGGCAGCGGATCAGCATCGCCGCCGACAGCGACGGCCGGATCCGCGGTCTCAAGGTCGACCTGCTCGCCGACATGGGCGCCTACCTGATGCTGGTCACTCCCGGCGTCCCGCTGCTCGGCGCGTTCATGTACCCGGCCATCTACAAGATGGACGCCTACTCGTTCAAGTGCACCGGCATCTTCACGACCAAGATGCCGACCGACGCCTACCGCGGTGCCGGGCGCCCGGAGGCGACCTTCGCGATCGAGCGGATCATGGACGAGCTCGCCGCTGAGCTCGGCATGGACCCGCTGGAGCTCAGGGAGCGGAACTGGATCAAGCACGAGGAGTTCCCGTACACAACGATCGCCACCCTGGTCTACGACTCAGGAAACTACGAGGCCGCGACCGCCCGGGCCAAGGAACTGTTCGGCTACGACGCGCTCAGAGCCGAGCAGGCAGAACGAAACGCTCGGGGCGACTCGGTCCGGCTCGGCATCGGCGTCTCCACCTTTACCGAGATGTGCGGTCTGGCGCCATCCCGGGTCCTGGGCTCGCTCGCCTACGGCGCGGGCGGCTGGGAGCACGCCTCGATCCGGATGCTGCCGACCGGCAAGGTCGAGGTGGTCACCGGGTCGAGTGCGCACGGCCAGGGTCACGAGACAGCCTGGAGCCAGATCGTGGCCGACCAGCTCGGCGTGCCGTTCGAGGACATCCGGGTGCTGCACGGCGACACTCAGATATCCCCCAAGGGGATGGACACCTACGGATCGCGGTCGCTGGTGGTCGGCGGCATGGCCGTGGTCGGCGCCTGCGACAAGGTGATCGCGAAGGCCAAGGTGATCGCCTCGGCGATGCTCGAGGCGCCGCCCGAGTCGGTGGAGTTCGCCCATGGCGTGTTCCGGGCCGGCGGCGGCGGCAAGGAAGTGGCCATCCAGGAGGTCGCGCTTGCCACCTTCGCCGCGCACAACCTGCCGGACGGCGTGGAGCCGTCGCTCGACTCCGACGCCACCTACGACCCGGAGAACTTCTCGTTCCCGCACGGCACCCACCTGTGCGCGGCCGAGGTGGACACCGAGACCGGCATGGTCAAGATCCGGTCCTACGTGGCGGTCGATGACGTCGGCAAGGTGGTCAACCCGCTGATCGTGGATGGCCAGGTGCACGGCGGCATCGCCCAGGGCATCGGGCAGGCGCTGTACGAGGAGGCGGTCTACGACGACGCGGGCAACCTGCTGACCACGACGCTGGCTGACTACCTAGTGCCGTCGGCGGCCGACCTGCCGTCGTTCGTCACCGACAAGACCGAGAGCCCGGCGGGCAACCGGCTGGGCGTCAAGGGCGTCGGCGAGGCCGGCACGATCGCCTCCACCCCTGCGGTGGTGAACGCGATCGTAGACGCGCTCCGCCCGCTCGGAGTCAGAGATGTCACGATGCCGTGTTCGCCCGAGCGCGTCTGGCGCGCGATCGAGGCAGCCCGCGGCGGCGCCGCAAACAGCAACGGAGGGACGGCATGATCCCGGCACAGTTCGACTACGTCAAGCCAGGCTCGGTCGACGAGGCGGTCCGGGCCCTGGCTGATGGCGGCGAGGACGCCAAGGTGATCGCTGGCGGGCAGAGCCTGCTGCCGCTGCTGCGGCTGCGGCTGTCCTATCCGAGCCTGCTGGTCGACGTCGGCGGGCTCGACGAGCTGCGTGGTGTCACCGACGCCGGTGACAGCTTGCTGATCGGAGCCAGGACAACGCACTACCAGATGGTGCACGACCCGCTGATCGCCGAGCACTGCGGCCTGCTGGCCCAGGCCGCTGGCACGGTCGCCGATCCGGCGGTCAGGCACCGGGGCACCCTCGGCGGCTCGCTCGCGCATGCCGATCCGGCCGGTGACCTCCCGGCGGTGGTGCTGGCCCTGGCGACCACGATGATCGCCCGCGGCCCCGGCGGTGAGCGGGAGATCCCGGCCGCCGAGTTCTTCGTGGACTACCTGACCAGCTCGCTGGCGCCTGGCGAGATCCTTACCGGGGTCCGGGTGCCCAAGCTCGGCCGGGACTGGGGCTATCGTTACGAGAAGTTCCACCGGACTGCGCAGGCCTGGGCAATCGTCGGCGTAGCCGCGCTGGTCCGGCGCTCCAACGGACACGTCGCCGAGGCCAGGATCGGCCTGACCAACATGGGCCCGGTCCCGGTCAGGGCGGCGGCTGCCGAGGCGGCAGCTGCCGGAGCCCCGGCCAGCCGTGCGGCGCTGCACGAGGCGGCGGCCAGCGCAGCCGAAGGAACGCAACCGCCGGCCGACCTGCACGGGGCGCCCGACTACCGGCGCCATCTGGCGCGGGTGCTGACCGGCCGGGCATTGGCAGCGGCGGCGGGCGCCTGACGCTGTGCACCAAACGGCATTGGAGTTGACGAGATGGAACTAGAGCACTCATTCACTGTCCCGGTTCCCAAGGACCGGGCATGGGATGTGCTGCTCGACGTGGAGCGGGTGGCGCCCTGCATGCCGGGCGCCACCATCGACTCGGTCGACGGCGACGAGATTCACGCCAGGATCAAGGTCAAAGTCGGGCCGATCAACATGACCTACGCGGGCACCGCCCGGTTCGTCGAGAAGGACAAGGCGGCCGGGGTGGTCCGGCTTGAGGCTTCCGGCAAGGAGACCAGAGGGGCCGGAACCGCGTCAGCCTCGGTCAGATCGATGCTGACCGATGGCGGCGACGAGACCCACGTGACCGTGCTGACCACGCTGAACGTCACCGGCAAGCCAGCTCAGTTCGGCCGCGGCGTGATGAACGAGGTCGGCGGCAGGTTGCTGACCATCTTCGCGGCGAACCTGGCCGCCGCGCTGGCCGAGCCAGGCGGTGCAGCGGATGCCGCCGAGGGGCCCAAGATCGCCGGAACACCGGGGTCGGCTGCGGGCATAGCAGCGACCCCGGCCGGGGCGGCAGGCTCCGAGACCACCGCCGCACCGGCTGGAACGCCTGGTGCGGCGGCGGTCACCGGGCCTGCCGCTGACGATGGCACCTCGGTGGACGAGCTCGGGCTGCCATCGCGGGCGGCGGCGAGCCTGCGGCGGGCTGGTGTCAAGACCCTCGGCGAGCTGGCGGCCAGGACCGAGGACGAACTGCTGGCGATCGATGGCATCGGGCCGGCGTCGGTCCAGGACATCAGGACAATGCTCGGAAAGCGGGGGCTGGCTCTCGGCCGGCCGCTCAGCGGAGCGGGAACGCCGCTGGCGGCGAGCAACGGCTCATCGGGATCCCCTGGCGCTGAGTCGGGCTCCGCCGACGCCGGTGCCGCTGGAACTGGCACCGCTGCTGCAACTGGCGCCGCCGCAGCTAGTGTCGATGCCGCAATTGGCGCCGCCGCCGAAAATGGCGGGCCGACCGGGCATCATCCGACAACTGCCCGTGCCGCCGCGGCCCAGCTGGAGGATGACGCGCTTAACCTGCTCAAGGTCGCCGGACTGCCGATTCTCAAGCGTGCGCTCCCGGTCCTGGCCGGACTTGCCGCAGTCGGCCTCCTAGCCATGCGCGCGCGCTACCGGTGGCGTCACCGGCACGACTAGCATCACCCTGTGCCAACGCTGTCGTGGGCGGTACGCCCGCGTACCGGCGCCAGTTCGTCCGCGATGACATCCCGGAAGGGATGTCGGATTTCGACAGCTGGGTGTGCCGGACAGTACTCAATCCGCAGGTGCCGCTCTTCCGCGAGGCCAGATATCTGCTTGCCGAGGCCGTCCCCGCGCGGGAGCCCGGCATCTACCACTCCGTGCTGGGCGCGATCGCCGACGGCAACACGACCAACGGCGGCATCGCCAGCTATGTCGGGCGCAGTTCCGCCGAGATCGCGCGTCCACTCAACGTGCTTGAAGACTGCGGGTTCGTGACCCGCGACGCCGACATTTTCCGCCGGGGCAGGTCTGCCTACCGGATCGCCGAGCCGCTGATCTCGCGGGTGCTCTCACTCGGCGAGGCCAAATGGGCCAAGCCGATGGGACTGCGGCACCTGAACCGGCTGGCCCGCGCTCGGGACCTGCTAGCCCGCCACCAGCTGGACACCTCGGCCACCGTCCTGGCCTGCTACAGCGGAGCTGGCTTTGACACTGACCTGCGGGCCGCAGCCGCCAGCCGAGACGACGTCCTGCTGGTCGATCTCGACCTGCTGTACAGCTGAATCCGGTGCCGCCGGCTGCTTGGTGACGCGGATCAGACCGCCCAGATTGCCGTTTACCGGCTCGCGGTCGCCGAGCGGAGAGTCGCTGACGTCAAGAAGGGCTCACTTAGGGTATGGCTGTGACGAACTTCTCCACTGAGCGGGTCTTCGCCGAGCGGATGGACGCGGTCGATCCGCTGGCGGCGTTCAGGGACCGGTTTGTCTGGGCCGACGAGTCGCTGATCTACCTGGACGGGAACTCGCTCGGCCCGCTGCCGCGCGCCACCCAGATCCGGATCGCCGAGGTAGTCGGGGCCGAGTGGGGCGCCGGGCTGGTCCGGTCCTGGAGCCGGTGGGTCGACCTACCGCGTCAGGTCGGTGACCTGATCGGTGCGCACCTGATCGGCGCCGCACCAGGGCAAGTCCTGGTCAGCGACACCGCCACGGTGAATCTCTACAAGCTGGCCTGCGCCGCGCTGGACGCTCAGCCCGGCCGGGGCGTGATCGTCACCGACGACGATAACTTCCCGACCGACCGGTACGTGCTGCAGGGCATCGCCGCGCAGCACGGCTGCGAGCTGCGGATGATCCACACCGACATGGATCAGGGCCTGGGCGAGGAAACGCTCCAGGCGGCGCTGGATCCCGAGGTCGCGCTGGTCAGTCTCTCCCACGTGGCCTACCGCAGCGGCGCCCTTGCCGATATGGCGCGGATCACGCAACTGGTGCACGACGCGGGCGCGCTGATGCTCTGGGACCTGTGCCACTCCGTCGGCGCGGTGCCGGTCGAGCTTGACAGCTGCGGTGCCGACCTGGCAATCGGCTGCACCTACAAATACGTCAACGCCGGCCCTGGTGCTCCGGCGTTCCTCTACGTCCGCGGCGAGCTCCAGGAGCAGCTGCGGCAGCCGGTGTGGGGCTGGTTCGGCCAGAGCGATCAGTTCCAGATGGGACCTCGGTACGACCCGGTGCCCGGCATCGAGCGGTTCGCCACCGGCACGCCGCAGATCATCGGCACCGTCGCGGTACAGGAGGGCACCAGGCTGCTCGCCGAGGCAGGCATGGAACGACTGCGGGAGAAGGGAATCGCCCTGACCAGCTACCTGATCCGGCTGGCGGACGAATGGCTGGCACCGCGCGGCTTCACGCTCGCCTCACCGCGGGCCGATGCTCGCCGGGGTGCCCACGTGTGCCTGCACCATCAGGATGCCTGGCGGATCAGCCAGGCCCTGATCTCGGCGGGGGTGATCGGTGACTATCGGATGCCAGACCGGCTCAGGCTCGGCCCGACCCCGATCAGCACGCGATTCACTGACGTCTGGGACGCGCTCGACCGGCTCAGGCAGCTGGCCGCCGATAGGTCCTACGCCGGCCTGCCCGCAGAGCCCTCGCGGATCACCTGACCCGGCCGTCGATCAGTCCGGCACGAAGCGGGGGACCAGCCGGGATGGCACCACCTCGACCGGGAAAGGCCGCTCGGCGTGGAACGGCTCGTCCCCGGTGACGTACGCGATCTGCTCATAACGGCCGGCCCGCAGCTCGAAAACCATCAGCTCCGGCTGGTCGGCGTCCGGCACCACGATCCAGTACGACTCAATGCCGAACCGCTCGTACACGGCCTTCTTGGTATTCAAGTCAAACAGCGCCGTGCTGGGCGACCGAACCTCCACAGCTAGCAGCGGCGGGCCAGTCAGCCGACGCTCGGCGAAATCCCGTAGCCGAGCCACCGCGAGGTCGGGGATCAGCTCGCTGCTCGTCGACATCCGCACGCCTGGGCCCGGAACGAGGTACAAGTCTCCAGGGCAGGCGTTGTGTAGGAGCACTCCTAGCTCCATGAGCACCGCCTGGTGCAGGAGACTCGGCGCCGGGCTCACGATGAGCACCCCGTCCACCAGCTCATACCTGCGGCCGTCTTCGGGCGTCCGGTCCAGGTCGTCGACCGTGAATTCCCTGCTGGTCGTCGGCCAGGCGTCGGCGATCGTCATAGCAACCATGGTGCCTCCTGTCTGCCATGACCGCCACCGTGCCACCGGGTACCGACAGTCCGGGTGGCGGCGGCCGACCGGGCTGACTGGAGTCCTTGAGGGCTTTGCGTTAAGAAAGAAATCAGGCAGCCAGCGGCCTGGGCAGTCCGGTTACTCCCACTCGATGGTGCCGGGCGGCTTGCTGGTCAGATCGAGGACCACCCGGTTGATCTCGGGAACCTCGTTGGTGATCCTGGTGGAGATCGCGGCAAGCACGGTATCAGGCACCCGGGCCCAGTCGGCGGTCATCGCGTCCTCGCTGGTGACCGGCCGCAGCACTACCGGGTACCCGTAGCTGCGGCCATCCCCCTGGACGCCCACCGATCGTACGTCGGCAAGCAGCACCACCGGGCATTGCCAGATCTGGCGGTCCAGACCGGCGCTGGTGAGTTCCTCGCGGGCGATCGCGTCCGCCGCCCTGACGATCCGGAGCCGGTCCGGCGTCACCTCGCCGACGATCCTGATCGCCAGGCCGGGCCCGGGGAACGGCTGCCGCCAGATGATCCGCGACGGCAGGCCAAGCTCGGTGCCGAGCGCTCTGACCTCGTCCTTGAACAGCGTGCGCAGCGGCTCGATCAGCGTAAAGCCGAGGTCCGCTGGCAGCCCGCCGACATTGTGATGCGACTTGATGTTCGCCGTTCCGGTTCCGCCGCCTGACTCCACCACGTCCGGGTAGAGCGTTCCCTGCACCAGGAACTCGGCCTCGCGGCCAACGGTCCGCGCCTCGCTGGCCGTCTGCGCCCCCGCGGCGGGCCCCGGTTCGGTCCGGCCGGCCACCTGCCGCGCGGCCTGCTCGAACGCGCGGATGAACTCCCTTCCGATGATCTTGCGCTTGGTCTCCGGATCGGTGACTCCGGCCAGCGCGGCGGCGAACTGGTCGCGGGCTTCCACCACCACCAGGTCCACCCCGGTCGCGGCCACGAAATCCTGCTCCACCTGCTCGGCCTCGCCCTTGCGAAGCAGGCCGTGATCGACGAAGACACAGGTCAGCTGCGAGCCGATGGCCCGCTGCACCAGCGCGGCGGCGACCGCCGAGTCGACCCCGCCGGACAGGCCGCAGATCGCGTGACCGGTTCCGACCTGAGCGCGGATCAGCTCGGTCTGCTCGGCGATGATGTTCCGCATCGTCCAGTCCGTCCGGCACCCGGCCGCGGTCAGGAACTGCCTGATGATCTGCATGCCGTGCTCGGTGTGCGCGACTTCGGGATGGAACTGGATGCCGTACAGCCGGCGGACCGGATCCTCGGCCGCGGCCACCGGCGTGCCTGCCGTGCTTGCCGTGACAGTGAATCCGTCCGGCGCCTGGGTGCAGGTGTCCCCGTGCGACATCCAGACCTGCTGCCGAGCGGGCAGACCGCCGAGCAGGACGTTGCCCTGGCTGCGGCCCACCTCTGGCAGGCTGTCCGGCAGCGCGCTGTCCGGCAGCGCGCTGTCCGGCGGCAGGCTGTCCGGCGGCACGCTGGTCAGCTGCAGCGTCGCGGCCCCGTACTCACCACCGCCAGTCCTGGTGACCTCACCGCCGAGCCCGCGCACCATCAGCTGGAAGCCATAGCAGATCCCCAGAATCGGCACGCTCGCTTCAAACAGTCCAGCAGGCGCGGGCGGCGCTCCCGGCGCGTAGACCGAGGCAGGCCCGCCGGACAAGATGATCGCCGCAGGCTTGCGTGCCAGCATCTCGGCGGTCGACATGCTCGCGGGCACGATCTCGGAGTAGACCTGGCACTCGCGCACCCGGCGGGCGATCAGCTGCGCGTACTGAGCGCCGAAGTCAACCACCAGAACCGGACCCGACTCGACAGCCGGTCCACCACTCCGGCTAGCCAAGGCCCCCACCGCCACCGCAGGCATGCACCGCGCTAGCTTACTTTGCCGGCCGTCGCTGAGCCGGCGGCGCGTTTCCGGTGTCAGGCTGGGCCGATCCTGGGCTGGCGAGCGCGTCACCAGATTCCGCGGACCCACCACCTGGGCCACCGCGCGATCCGCGACCGGGAGCGTCGCCAGAGCCGCCAGAGCCGCTGCCGGGCGCCGCACTGGATGCGCCGCCGGACGGGCCGGCCGGCGCGGCAACCTGTGCCGCGGCCGGGGGCAGCTCGCTGACCTGCACCCGTGCGATCCGGCGACCGTCGAGTTCGGTCACCGTCAGCCGACTTCCCGAGACCTCGGCCGACTCGCCAGGCACCGGCAGATGGCCTAGCGCGGCGAGCAGGAAGCCGGCCACCGTCTCGTAAGGTCCATCAGGCAGCTCAATCCCGGTCTGCTCGGCAAAGTCGTCCAGGTTCATCAGGCCGTCGACATCGATCTCCCCGGTTCGCAGCCGTCGTGATGGTCTGTCCTCGACGTCGTACTCGTCCTGGATGTCGCCGATCAGTTCCTCGACCAGGTCCTCCAGCGTCACGATCCCGGCCGTTCCGCCGTACTCATCCACCACGATCGCCAGGTGGGCACGGTCCCTTCGCATCTCCGACAGCGCTGACATCACCGTCTTGCTGGTCGGCAGCATCTTCACTGACCGGCTGATCTCGCCCACCCGGGCGGATCCGTTGCGGCCTGGATCGAGCAGATCGCGGGCGTGCACAAATCCGATCACATCGTCATAGGATTCCTGGAAGACCGGGAACCGCGAGTGCGTCGCCCCGGCCACCACGGCGGTGGCCTGGGTCAACGGCATCGACGCTGGCAGGAACTCAACCTCGGTCCTTGGCACCAGGACCTCGCGGATCTGCCGTTTTCCAGCGTCGAACACCTCGCTGACGATGTGCCGTTCGTCAGCCGACAGGTTCTGATGCCCGGCGACCAGGTCGCGCAGCTCGTCGCTGCTCATGACGCCGCGGCCTGCCTTCGGGTCCCCGCCGAGCAGCCGGACGACCAGATTCGTCGACTTGGTCAGCAGCCAGACCAGCGGCCGGGCGAGGGTCGCGATCCGGTCGAGCACAGGTGCGGCGGCCAGCGAGATCCGCTCCTGCCGCTGCAGCGCGATCCGCTTGGGCGCCAGCTCACCGAAGACCAGGGAGAAGAAGGCAATCCCCAGCGTCACGATCAAGACAGCGAGCACCGAGGCGAGCTGACTGGGCAGCTGCCGGGCCAGCGGGCGTTTGAGGTCCGCCGCCAGCGTCGCGGCGCCGAAGGCCCCGGACAGCAGGGTGGCGACGGTCACACCGATCTGAACGGCGGAAAGGAACCTGTTCGGGTCGTGGGCCAGCCGCGCCGCTCGCAGCCCGCGCTTGCCGCGTTTGGCCAGCGCCCTGACCTGGCCCTCGCGCAGCGACACCAGGGCCATCTCAGCGGCAGCGAAAAACCCGCCGATGAGAACGATGGCAAGGACAAGCAGGATGTCCCAGCCGACGCCACTCACGTCTGATTCCTGACCTCGGCAGTCAGCCAGGCTCGACGGCTGCGTTGCTGGCAGCCACCGTCCATGACCGGCACCGCGCGGACGCGCGGTGTCCGAACAGTCTAAGCAGTCCCGGCCGGACGAGCGAGCCTGGCCGCCGCCCCCGTCCGCGGACCCCGGTTGTCGTGCTGTGCGATGCTGAGCAGATAGGCAGAGATCAGGCGATAACCACTCGCGAGGAGGCAGGTGCATGGTGGCTGGGGTCAAGGACGATGCGGCCGCGATCAGCGCGGAGATAGCCGAGCTTCGGCACGCGATTCACCGCGAGCCCGAGATCGGGCTGCACCTGCCGGAGACGCAGCGCAAGGTCCTGGCCGCACTGGACGGGCTGCCGCTGGAGATCACCTGCGGCAAGGCGCTGAGCTCGGTGACCGCCGTCCTGCGCGGCGGCCGTCCGGGCGGCACGGTCCTGCTCCGCGGCGACATGGACGCGCTGCCGGTGACCGAGCGCACCGGTCTGCCTTACGCATCAGCGGTACCTGGCCGGATGCACGCCTGCGGCCACGACCTGCACACCGCCATGCTGGCTGGCGCGGCCAGGATCCTCGCCGCCCGGCGAGCGGATCTGGCCGGAAACGTGATCTTCATGTTCCAGCCGGGCGAGGAGGGCCACGGCGGCGCCAAACTGATGATCTCCGAGGGCGTCCTTGACGCGGCAGGCGATCGCCCGGCCGCCGCCTACGCGCTGCACGTCGCCTCCAACAAGCTGTCGCTCGGGACCGCCTCAAGCCGGGCCGGCACCTTCATGGCCGCCTCCGATACCCTGCATGTCACCGTGCGGGGCCGGGGCGGGCACGGCTCCCAGCCGCACCTCGCCGCCGATCCGATCCCGGTCGCCTGCGAGCTGGTGACCGCATTGCAGGCGATGGTGACCCGCCGGTTCGACGTCTTCGATCCGGTGGTGATCACGGTCGGCACCTTCCATGCCGGAACGGCCGACAACGTGATTCCCGACGACGCCAGTTTCGTCGCGACGGTGCGCACCTTCTCACCAGCCACCCGCGATAAGGTCCGCGACGCGGCCCTGCACCTGGTCCGGCAGGTGACCGCGGCCCACGGGCTGGGGGCTGACGTCGAGTTCGTAACCGGCTATCCGGTGACCGTCAACGATCCGGCCGAGGTCGCCTTCGCCGGGCAGACCACCGCCGACCTGTTCAGCGAGCAGCGGTTCGAGACCGCCTCGAATCCGCTGACCGGCTCGGAGGACTTCTCCTACGTGCTGCAGCAGGTTCCTGGCGCCTTCATCATGATCGGCGCCTGCGCACCCGATGCCGACCCGGCCACCGCACCGAACAATCACTCGGCTGAGGCCGTTTTCGATGACGGGATCCTGGCCGACGGCACCGCACTCTACGCCGAGCTGGCGCTGCGCAGGCTGGCCGCTGGCTAACCCGCCGCCGCCCGCAAGCGCGCGCCCCGTCGGCCGCCAGTAGGCGCCGGTGCTTCGGCGCGCGATCGCCTGCCAGCGCGCGCCACCATCGTCCGCCAGCGCGGCCATCGCCCGCCGCTGTCGGCGGAGTTACAGGCTGGCTACGTCGGCCTGCTTGGCCCGGACTGCCTCGGCGGCCGCCCGCAGGCCGGCCAGCTCGTCGGCAGTCAGCTCGCGCTCGCAGATCCGGCGGATGCCGGACGCGCCGATCTCCGCCTCGACACCGAGGAAGACGCCGGAGATACCGTACTGGCCGTCCACCCACGCACAGACCGGCATGACGTCACCAGCATCGGTGGCGACGGCACGGGCCATCCTGGCCGCAGCCGCGGACGGTGCGTAGTAGGCCGAACCAGTCTTCAGCAGCCCGACGATCTCCGCACCGCCGTTCCTGGTCCGCTCGACCAGCGCGGCGATCTCATCCGCCCCGAGCAGGTCGGTCAGGGCTCTGCCGCTGACCTCGCACGCCGACGGCACCGGCACCATCGTGTCGCCGTGCGAGCCCAGGGTCAGCGTCCGCACCGAGCCGACCGGCACACGCAGACGCTCGGCGACGAAGTAGCTGAACCGGGCCGTGTCCAGCATTCCGGCTTGCCCGATGACCCGATGCGTCGGGAACTGCGACACCTTCGCAGCCAGCGCGGTCATCTCGTCCAGCGGGTTGGAGACCACGACCAGGACCGCGTCAGGTGCGTGCTTGACCACCTGCTCGGTCACGCTGCGCACGATCTTGGCGTTGACCCCGATCAGGTCCATCCGGCTCATGCCTGGCTTGCGCGGCAGTCCGGCGGTGATGATCACGATGGACGATCCGGCGACCGACTCATAGCCCTCTCCGGCCGGGCCGGTCGTCTGGCCGGTGACCGTGGTCTCGAAGCCCTCGATCGGGCGCGACTGGTTCATGTCCAGCGCCAGCCCCTCCGGCTTGCCCTCCACGATGTCGGTCAGCACCACCTCATCGAAGATGTCGTACTCGGCCAGCCGCTGAGCGGTGGTCGAGCCGTAGAACCCCGCGCCGACGACGGTCACCTTGCCTGAACGGGCCATTGACATGATCTCCTTCGTTTCTCGCTCGGTGCCTGCGCACGCGGTCACTCCATCGCGGCCTGCAGGTTCTGGTGCAGCGCGCCCAGGAATTCCTCGGTGGTCAGATACGGGGCGTCCGGGCCGATCAGCAGCGCCAGGTCCTTAGTCATCTTGCCGCTGACCACTGTGTCGACGCACACCCGCTCCAGGGTCTCGGCGAACGCCGAGACAGCCGGCGTGCCATCCAGCTTGCCGCGGTACGCCAGCCCCCTGGTCCAGGCGAAGATCGAGGCGATCGGGTTGGTCGACGTCGGCCTGCCCTGCTGGTGCTGCCGATAGTGCCTGGTCACCGTGCCGTGCGCCGCTTCGGCCTCGATGCACGAGCCGTCCGGCGTCATGAGCACGCTGGTCATCAGCCCGAGCGAGCCGAACCCCTGGGCCACGATGTCGGACTCGACGTCGCCGTCATAGTTCTTGAGCGCCCAGACGATGCCGCCGTCGCCCTTGATCACCTGGGCCACCATATCGTCGATCAGCCGGTGCTCGTAGATCAGGTTGGCCGCATCGTAGTCGGCCTTGAACTCGGTCTCGAATACCTCGGCGAAGATGTCCTTGAACCGCCCGTCGTATGCCTTCAGGATCGTGTTCTTGGTGGACAGGTAGAGCGGGAAATGCCGGTCCAGCGCGTAGCGCATCGTGGCCCTGGCGAAGTCCGCGATCGAGTCATCGAAGTTGTACATCCCCATCGCGATGCCACCCCCGGTGAACTGCGCCACCTCCATGGAGATCGGCTGCACGCCGGACCCTTCGGCCGGCCGATACGAAATCGTCACCACCCCGGGCCCTGGCACCACGAAGTCGCTGGCGCGGTACTGATCACCGTGCGCGTGGCGGCCGATCACGATCGGCTTGGTCCAGCCTGGAACGAAGCGAGGGATGCTCTCGATCACGATCGGCTCGCGGAATACGACGCCGCCGAGGATGTTGCGGATCGTCCCGTTCGGCGAGCGCCACATCTTCTTCAGCCCGAATTCGTCCACCCGAGCCTCGTCCGGCGTAATCGTGGCGCACTTGACCCCGACTCCATGACGCTTGATCGCATTGGCCGAATCGATGGTGACCTGGTCGTCGGTGGCATCGCGATTCTCAATCGACAGGTCGTAGTAAAGAAGCTCAATATCGAGGTACGGCAGGATCAGCTCGTCCTTGATGAACTGCCAGATAATCCGGGTCATCTCATCCCCGTCAAGCTCTACGACGGGGTTGGCCACCTTGATCTTGGACATGCCGACGCATCCCTTCATCTCCGCTAGCTGCTAGCAATACCGTTTAACCTGGCTGCCTGACGGCGCCTGCCGAAACCGCTCAGCCAGGTGCCGGCAACACCAGCGCGCCAATAAGCAGGCAGATACCTAGCGCGGCGAGGATCGCGACATCCAGCAGCCGCTGTCTTGACGAAAGCATGCCTGCCCGATGCTCGGGCAGGATCAGCCTGGCTAGCGCGGCAGCAAGCAGCACGCCTGCAAAGACCAACGTACCGCCCCGCACCTGCCGGATCCCCTGGCGGATGGTCAGCAGCGCGGCTGCGGTGCCGGCCAGCACGAGCAGATACGGGAGCTGCGCGAAGCGCAACTGCCCCGACCTGCGCAGCGGCACAGACGATGAGTCATCAGCCACGCCGCGGCGCTGCGCATCAGTCCGGTTCGCGGCGCTGCTAGCTGACGACTCATCCAGGTCGGCGGGCCGTTCGCTGGCCGACGGCCACTGCGGATCCTGGGCGACCCGCCCCGCTGGCCTCAGCTGCCCGGCTGCGGTCCGGCGCCTCCCGGCCTGGCGGCGGCCGACCAGTATCCGGCCCGAGGCCGGTGCCGCGTGTCTCATGCCTGTTCCTCCAGACCACCCGCTCGGAAGTGTACTTCCCTTCGGGTCCGATACCGGGTCGGGGAGTCAGGTCCCAGCCGGCTTGCTCCCTGGCTGCGGCGATAGCCCGATCCGGACCGGATTACGTCCCGGTCAGCGCCCGGCAAAGATAGTCGCGCTCAGCGGCGGAACGCCGTCCCGGGTTGGATTCCGCCGTCGCGGGTAGCTGGAAGGTGAAGCGGAGCTGCCTGCTCCGGGCGTGCGGGAGGCACTGTGATGGAAGGCCCCTACATCCAGGTCGCCGACACCGGAGCGGTCGTGCCGCTCCTTCCTGAGATCACCACGATCGGCCGCGGCAGCTATGTGGACGTCCGGCTGGCCGACCCGAGCGTATCGCTGCTGCACGCCGAGATCGTCCGGCGCGGGCCTTACACCTATGTGAGCGACCTAGGTTTATCGCGAAACGGCACCAGGGTGAACGGTCGGCTCGTCGCCAGGCGGGTGCTGACCGAGGGCGATGCCCTGGCATTCGGATCAGCCAGGTGCCGGGTCGGCGGGATCACGGCCGACGAGCTCGCCGAGACCGAGCTGCCCAGGTCATCAGCGCCCGAACTGACCCGCCGCGAGCTTGACGTCATCGCCTCGCTCTGCCGGCCGGCCATGTCCGACGACGCGTTCGTCACCCCGGCCACGGCGCGGGAGATCGCGGCGGATCTGGTAGTCACCGAGGCGGCCGTTAAGCAGCATCTACTTCGGCTGTACTCCAAGCTCAGGATCTCCGAGGGACAGAACCGCAGGATCCGGCTGGCAAACGAGGTGGTGGCGCTCGGCCTGGCCCGGCCACAGCTGCCGGAAGACGGGTACGCCGCCCAAGTACCGCCAGCGCCGGTTCCGTCAGCGCCGCCGATTCCTCGGCAGGGGCAGCCGGTCCGGGCCGCGTCCAGGCAGGCGTTACCCGCCGCAGCGGCATCCAGGCAGCAGGCCCGCGGCCAGCCTGGGCCAAGGCCGGCCGCGCTCAGGCAGGTCGGCCCTGGGCTGGCGGTGCCTGATCGGGCCGGCCGCGCCGGGCTCACAGACCGAACTGGCGGGCCAGCCTGAGCAGACTCAGCCGGATGTCGCTCAGCATGGAATGAACCGTGGACAGTTGAGCCAGCTCGGCGTGCAGCGTGCCTACCGGCCAGTAGGCGGCGGGCTGGGCGACGGCGGTGGTACCAGCCCACGCTGCCAGCGCGAGCACGCCGACATAGGCGACAGCCAACCTGCTTGGCGTCCGAGCGACCGAGCCGAACAGGCTGGCCAGCGTCCTGCGGCTGCTCCCAGAGCCAGGGCCGAGACCCACCATGGCGACCAGCGTCCCGGCGCCGAATGCCACCGCCAGTGGCAGCGGGTGGACAGGCACGGCGATGATCGTGATCGCGGCGGCGACGCAGAAGCCGAGCAGCGTGATCGGTGCCAGCAGCAGCAGGCTGACCAGCGAGCGCAGCACCGCCAGCGGGTAGAACGCGATGGCGACCACCCGATCACCGGCCCGCCGGCCGTCGGCCGACCGCCGCTTGGCCAGCTGACGGCTGGTGATGCTGGCCGCGCGCAGAGCCACGAGCAGGACGAGCGCGATTCCGGTGCCGATGATCGGGGCCAGCACGCTGGCAGCGGCCAGCACCGCGATCGTCGCGATCACCAGCGGGCTCCACGCGGACACCGGGCCGGCGGTCCCCTGCCCGCGCCCGGCCTTCGCGCCCGCCGCCAGCGGCGCAGCTCCGGCCGGCCCGCCGGTGCCGACTCGTCCCGGCAGCTCCGCCCAGCCCGGCCCGGCACCAGCTGACCCGGCACCGCCAGCCAGCCCAGCACCGCCAGCGAACCCGGGTCCGCCAGCCAGCCCAGCACCGCCAGCGAACCCGGGTCCGCCGGCCAGGCCTGCTCCACCCGGCCAGGGCGGTCCGCCCGCCCAGGACCCCGCGCCTGGCGCCCCGGTGCGGCGATCGGCTGGCAGACCGGGGGCGTCAGGCACGCCGCCGACCGGACCGTAGTGCACCGGTGGCAGCAGGTCGCGCACGTCGCCAGGCCTCGCCGCGGGCAGCGGCCGGGTCGAATTCGGCCTGGCCAGGCCGCCAGGCTGATCAACCATCGTGTCCGAGGGCCCGCCCAGCATCGCCGCTGGCCGGCCAGCTACGGCACCGCCGGCCACGGCGCCCCCCGCAGCGGCACCGGCGGCTGCGGGACCGCCGGTCACGGTATCGCCGGCCACCAGCATCGCCGGGCCAGGCACCAATGCAGCCGGGTCCAGCGACGCCGCCCACTGGCTAAGCTCGGCCGCGGACGGCCGGGCGGCGGGGTCACGGGACAGCGACCGGAGCACCAGGGGGCGCAGCGGGACCGGCAGGGTGTCCAGGTCCGGCTGGCCGTGCACGATCCGGTAGAAGATGGTCTCGAATGTCCCGGTGCCGAACGGCGGCCGGCCGATGGCGGCGAACGCCAGCGTGGCGCCGAGCGAGTGCACGTCCGCGGCGCAGCCGCTTTCCTTGCCCTCGATGACCTCGGGCGCCAGGTAGCCGGGTGTACCCATGAACATGCCGGTCATAGTCAGCCGGCTCGTCTCAGGCAGCTGGGCGATGCCGAAGTCGATGACCACCGGCTCGCCGTCGGCGATCATCACGTTGCCCGGCTTGAGATCGCGGTGCACCACGCCGGCGGCATGCACGGCCGCGAGTGCCTCGGCCAGGCCGCACGCCAGCCTGGCCAGCGCAGTACCCATCAGCGGGCCGCTCTGGCTGACGATGGCATCCAGCGTCAGCCCGGGGACGTATCTGGTTACGATGTAGGGCGGATCGCCGTCCACGTCGGCATCGACGACCTCGGCCACGTACGGGCTGCGCACCCGGCGCATCGTCTCGACCTCGCGGGCCAGCCGCCGCCTGGCGTTCTCCTCCGCGGCCATGGCCGGATGCAGGGCCTTGACCGCCACCAGCTGGCCGGCCGCGTCGGCGGCCAGGTACACGACCCCCATGCCGCCCTCGCCGAGCCGCCTCAGCAGGCGGTACGGCCCAAGCCGCTCCGGCGTCCGGTCCTGCACCTTCATGACCTAATAGCTTACGGATCGGATCGCGTCCGGTGGCTGACGGCGGCCACGGAAGCGGGCCGGCTACCGGCGCCAAGCCGCTTTTATGGCATAACGAATCGCTTGGCGCGGGACAATCCGCGACAGGCCGGTGACCGCCTGGTACTGCGTGCCCGGCACGCACAGCGGTCGTCCGGCGGCGACCGCGGCCAGCCCGGCCCTGGCCACCCGATCCGGGTCCAGCCAGGCGAATCGCGGCACCCCGGCTAGCTCGTCCGGCGTGTCCTGGGACTCGGTCCTGGTGAATCCCGGGCACAGCGCTGTGACGTGCACCCCCCGGCCGATCACCTCGGCGTGCAGGCTCTCGCTGAACGAGGTCACGAACGCCTTGGTCGCGCCGTACACAGCCGATCTGGGCAGCGCGAGGAACCCGGCGACCGAGGACACGTTGAGCACCCCGCCATGCCCGGCGGCCAGCATGGCTGGCAGCGCCGCGTGGGTGAGTCGCACCGGGGCGAGCGCGTTCAGCATGACCTGGCCGACGACGGCATCGGGCCCGAGTTCGGCGAACTCACCAGGCACGCCGAAGCCTGCGTTATTGACCAGCAGCTCGATTGGCCTGTCCTTCTCGGCCAGCCTGCTCTGCACCGCCGCCACCCCGGTCTCGGTGGTCAGGTCCGCGGTCAGCACCTCGACGTTCACCTGGTGGGCGACGCGCATGGCCACCGCAAGCCGGTCCAGCCGCTCGGTCCGGCGCGCCACGATCACCAGGTCGATGCCGTCTGCCGCTGCCAATCTGGCGATGTGCTCGCCGATCCCGCTGGATGCTCCGGTGATGAGGGCAGATCGGTAGGCCTGGTGCACAACCCCGCCTAGCTTCCGGCCACCAGGCGGCGCAGCGCCGTGGCGGTGGCCGCGTTCTGCTCGGCGTGCGCGACCAGCCCCCTGGCCAGCTCGGCCGCCCACTCGCTGATCGGGACGGTGTTCCTGGACAGCACGATGCCGCGGACCTCATGGCAGACCTCGGCGACCGGTGCACCACGCTGGACGCCGAGGGTCATCGTCTTCTCGCCGAGCCGGACCGCGATCTTGGTGATGGTTCCCGGGCGGTTCTTCGCCCGGTCCGACATGGTCCTGGCCCGCTCCACGGTGACGCAGCCTGGCGGCAGGGACTCGCCCAGAGACTCGGTCAGCACCCTGGCGTAGATGGCGATGTCACTGCTGTCAGCCCGCAGCGCCGCAGTCACCATCTCCAGGGACAGGCCATCATCGGCCCGCGCGCTGTCATTCGCGTCGGTCATCTGTCGTTCCGTTCTGCCCAGTCCCCGCCAGCCACAGTCGATGCCAGCAACCAGCCACAATCGATGCTAGCCAGCACCCGATGCGAGGCGGCACCGATCTGCCGCCCGCCACCGAGCCCGGCCAGCCCGGCCAACCCGGACCAGGCAGGTCGCTGGCTACCGTCCGGCGAACGTAGCCTTCCCTGGTCCATTCTCCACGAAGCTGCGCATGCCCGTGCGCTGGTCCTCCGTGGCGAACAGGCCGGCGAAGTGCAGCCGCTCGATCTCCAGCCCGGTATCGAGATCGGCATCGAGGCCCTCGTCGATCGCCTGCTTGGCGGCCCGGAGCGCCACCGCGGGACCATGCGCGTATCTGGCGACCAGTTCCCGCGCTGCCTGATACACCTCGGCGTCGGGTACGACCTTGTCGACCAGCCCGATCGCCAGCGCCTCTGCCGCGCCGACAAACCGGCCGGTGAAGACGATGTCCTTGGCTCTTGCTGGCCCGATCAGCCGCGGCAGCCGCTGCGTGCCGCCGGCTCCGGGGATCACGCCGAGCAGGATCTCGGGCTGACCGACCTTCGCGCTCTCGCCAGCGACCCTGAAGTCCGCGCACAGGGCAAGCTCGAGGCCGCCGCCCAGCGCATAGCCGGTGATCGCCGCGACCACCGGCTTCCCGATCCTGGCCACAGCGGTGAAGGAGTCCTGCAGCCGCCTGCTGTCGGCGGCCATCGTGGTGTAGCTGGCGTGCTCCATCTCCTTGATGTCGGCACCAGCGGCGAACACCCGCTCGCCACCATAGATGACGACAGCGCGGACCTGCTGGTCCTCACCGACCTGGGCCGCAGCTGCCGCGATCTCAGTCTGAACCTGGGCATTCAGTGCGTTCATCGGCGGCCGGTCCAGCCGGATCGTTGCGATCGCCTGGTCGGTCTCCACTCGCACGAACTCGCCCATGAGCACCTCCGCCGGTCCGCGGTGCGGCTGCCCAGCCGCGCCAGAGTCAGGAGTCGCCCGGGCTCCTGCCCGCGCATCGGTGATCTTACGCAGAAGGTCATCGCAGATCGAGCCGCGACCGTCCAGCTCTTACCCGAGCATTCCCCGGTTCCCCGGGCAGGCTAAGCCAGGAGCGATACCGTGATGCGGCCAGCAGGCGCATCGATCCATCGCTGCGCAACTGCGCTCCGCAGAGCGGTAGCTGCAGGAGCCTGCCCGGTGACTAACCGGGCAGGCTCCTGCGTCCGAGCCGCAGGATCGGCTGCTCGGTTACTCACCGACCGCACGCGGCAGACTCACTCCCTGCCAGCTGTTCAGGAAGCCTCGCACCTCTGACTCGCTGTACCGGCGGTGGCCGCCCGGGGTGCGGATCGAGGAGAGCTTGCCGCCTCTGGCCCACCGGGTCACGGTCTTCGGGTCGACCCGAAGCATGGCCGCAACCTCGGCGGGCGTTAGGAGGCGATTGTCCGGCTTGATCTGGGTTCTCACGGCTGCGGTTCCTCTCATTTACTTCGGCGGTGATGATGTTGTGACTGAGAGTGACCACTCTGGCCACTACTCATTGGAGCCGTCGAATCACAGGATGTCACATGAGCCTAGATTTTGCAGGCGTTCTGACCGGCAAGACGACAAATTTCGCCGGGCACGCCTGATGTCTTCGCTTGAATGACGTTAAAGGGAGCAATGCGGTTTACTGCGCACCGTAACTTCTTAATCACATCGAGTATCCGACCTCGGTTACGGCTACCGACCTGGGCTTTTACCGCAGATCGCCGCTCACCATTCCAGCCGTCGCGACCGGCGCTGAGATCAGGCCCATCTCGGCAGGGCCGTAGAGCAGCGGATGGCGCGGCAGCACCCGGACCGTATAGCCGAACGGCCCCGGCTGGCCGAGGATCGCATCGCCGCAGTACCAGGCGACCGAATCCGGACCCGGCTGCGTCTCGAGCGACAGCTCGGCACGGACCGGATCGGCGATCTCGTCGTCGTCGCCCGCCCGCCCGTAGACCACCTCGACGGTCACGTCATCGGGCGAGAGTTCGCCGAGCGCCACCCCAACTCGGACGGTCAGCCTCGAGCCGGGGCGCAACTCGCCGTCGTCGGTATCCACCAGCCCAACCTGAACGCCTGGCCAGGCAGCGGTGACCCGCTGCTTCCAGGCGGCCAGCTCGGCCGCGCCGGTGAAGGCGCCATCGGCGCCGACAGCCAGCGCACGGCAAGCCTGGGCGGCTGGCCGATACAGCTCGGTCGAGTACTGCCGCACCATCCTGGTGGCCTGCGCCTTGGGCCCCATCGTCCGCAGCGTGTGGGTGATCATCTCCAGCCAGCGGCGCGGCAGGCCGTCACTTCCCCGGTCATAGAACATCGGTGCCACCGAAAGGCTGAGCAGGTCGTACAGTGCCGCGGCCTCGACTCCATCCCGGCGCTCCGGATCTATCACCGAGTCGGCCGACGGGATCGCCCAGCCGTTCTCCCCGTCGAACCACTCATCCCACCAACCGTCGAGCACGGAGAGATTCAGCGCACCGTTCAGAGCCGCCTTCATCCCTGACGTCCCGCACGCCTCAAGGGGCCGCAGCGGGTTGTTCAGCCACACGTCACAGCCCTGGACCAGGGTCCGGCCAAGCGCCATGTCGTAATCAGGCAGGAAGACAATGCGGTGCCGCACCGCTGAGTCATCGGCAAACCGGATCATCTGCTGGATCAGCGCCTTGCCGGGGTCGTCGGCTGGATGCGCCTTGCCGGCGATCACGATCTGCACCGGCCGATCGGGGTCGAGCAGCAGCGCCCTGAGCCGCTCCGGATCATGCAGCATCAGAGTCAGGCGCTTGTAGGAAGGGACTCGCCGGGCGAACCCGATGGTCAGGATTTTCTCATCAAGCGCACCGCCGATCCAGGCCAGCTCAGCGTCGGACGCGCCCCGCTGGCGCCAGGATGCCCGGAGCCGGGATCGCGCCTGGTGCACCAAGCGGCCGCGGAGCAGCGCGCGGATCTGGAAGATCCTGGCCGGATCGGCCGCGACTGCGGTCCAGGCCGCGTTGTCATCGGCGGGCCAGTCGGCGTCGCCGGCCTGGTGACCGGATTCGGCCAGGCTCAGGATCTCGGTAGCCACCCAGGTCGGGCCGTGCACGCCGTTGGTGATCGACCCGATGGGAACCTCAGCGGTATCGAAACCAGGCCACAGCCCGGTGAACATCTCCCGGCTCACCTCGCTGTGCAGCTTGCTGACACCGTTGACCCGCTGGGCCAGGCGCATGCCCATCACGGCCATGTTGAAGACGTCCGGGTCGCCGCCCGGGTACGTCTCAGCGCCGAGCGCGAGCAACCGGTCCGCCGGCAGGGCCGACTCACCGCCGTCGGCGCCGAACTGCTGCTCCACCAGTCCTTTGGCGAACCGGTCAATCCCGGCGGGGACCGGAGTGTGGGTGGTGAAGACGGTACCCGCCCTGGTCAGCTCGATCGCCTCGGCGAATGACGCCCCGGCGGCCAGGTACTCCCTGATCCGCTCGATGCCGAGGAAGCCGGCGTGGCCCTCGTTGGTATGGAAGACCTCCGGCGCGGGGTGACCGGTGATCGCGCAATAGCGCCTGACGGCACGCACGCCGCCGATGCCGAGCAGCAGCTCCTGGCGCAGCCGGTGGTCGCCGCCACCGCCGTACAGCCGGTCAGTTACCTCCCGCAGCCGCGGATCGTTGTCCTCGATGTAGGAATCGAGCAGCAGCAGCGGTACCCGTCCGACGCTGGCGACCCAGATGTGCGCACCCAGCTCGGCATCTTCCGGCAGGCCCACCATCACCCGCACCGGCGCGCCAGCCTCGTCCCGCAGCAGGGCGATCGGCAAGCCAGCCGGATCGGTGGCCGGGTACCGCTCGGCCTGCCAGCCCTCAGCGGACAGCGTCTGGGTGAAGTAGCCATGCCGGTAAAGGAGCCCGACCCCGATCAGCGGGACGCCCAGGTCGCTTGCCGACTTGAGGTGATCCCCGGCCAGGATGCCCAGCCCGCCTGAGTACTGCGGCAACGCAGCGGTGATCCCGTACTCAGGCGAGAAGTAGGCGATGGCCGCAGGACCATCGGTCAGCTGACCAGAAGACTGGTACCAGCGGGGACCGGTCAGGTACACACTGAGCTCATCGACCGCGTCGCTGAGCCGCCTCAGGAAATCAGGATCCGCAGCCAGGCTGGCCAGCCGCTGCTGCGAGACCAATGCGAGCAGCGCGGCTGGATCGTGTCCCGAACGGTCCCAGGCCGCGTGATCGATCTCAGCGAACAGCTCGCGCGTCGGGGCATGCCACGACCAGCGCAGATTGAGCATCAAGGTGCGCAGCGGGGCGAGCGGCTCGGGCAACGCGGGATGGATGGTGAACCGGCGGATTGCTCTCACGCTGAGTGACCTTAATGCGTGATTAGGGCTACCGGCGCCACCGACCCCGGCCCGGCACGCTGTCACCCCGCCTCGCACGCGACCGAGCCGGGCGGTCAACCGGCTCCCGCGCGACCGTGAAATTCCGGCCGCCGGACCAGCCCCGGTTGCATGCGACCGCGCCGCGCTGGGTAGTTTTCTCCAGTGATCGGCAGGATTCCCATCCTCGATATCCAGCCAATGGTGGACTGCGGGCGGCGTCCGGCCAAGGCAGTCACCGGCGAGACCGTACAGGTCACGTCGACCGTGTTTCGCGAGGGACACGAGATGCTCGGGGCGGGCGTCGTGCTGCGCGATCCGTCGGGCACGCGCCAGCCGCTGGTCGGTATGCGCGAGCTCGCCAAGGGAACCGACCGGTACGGCGCTGACGTGACGCCGTCCGGCGAAGGCTTGTGGCATTTCAGGGTCGAGGCCTGGGGCGATCCGATCGCCCACTGGCGGCATGATGCGGCGATCAAGGTACCAATCGGCCAGGATATCGAGCTGATGCTTGCCGAGGGTGCGCTGCTGTTCGACCGGGCCGCACGCCACGCCGCGGCCGCTGAGCGGGCAGCCCGGGCTATTGCCAGCACGGCCGAGACCTCCGGTCGAAATCTGGGCAAGGGCGCCGAGCGAGCAACCCTCAGCACGGCCCACCCGAGCGCCGCCGCCCAGCATGCCGCCGATGACGAGGCCGCGGCGGACCAGGCCGTCGCTGACCAGGTTGCCGCCCAGGCGGCCAGGAAGCTGTTTGAGATGGTCGCTGCGAGGCTTCGCGAGACGGCTGGCCGGCCAGTCGACCGGCTCGGCGCGGCTTACACGGCCGAGGTCACTGAGGCGCTGACCAAGTTCCCGCTCCGCGACCTGACCAGTCACTCGGCATGGTGTCCGCTGATCGTGCACCGGCAACGCGCATTGTTCGGATCGTGGTACGAGTTCTTTCCCCGCTCCGAGGGGGCGAAGATCGACCCCAAGGGAGGCCGCCGGCCGATCTCAGGAACGCTGCGGACCGCAGCACGGCGGCTGGACGACATCGCCGCGATGGGATTCGACGTCGTCTACCTTCCGCCGGTGCACCCGATCGGCACGACCGCGCGCAAGGGCAAGAACAACGCGCTCACGGCCGGGCCTGACGATCCAGGCTCACCATGGGCGATCGGCTCGCCGGAGGGCGGTCACGACGCCATCCATCCCGTCCTCGGCACCCTGGACGACTTCGACGCATTCGTGGCGCGGGCCGCTGCTCTCGGCCTCGAAGTCGCGCTTGACCTGGCCCTGCAGGCCTCACCAGACCATCCGTGGGTCACCGAGCACCCGGCCTGGTTCACGACGCGCGCTGACGGCACGATCGCTCACGCCGAGAACCCGCCCAAGAAGTACCAGGACATCTACCCGCTGAACTTCGATAACGATCCCGAGGGGATCTACACCGAGGTCCTCCGGATAGTGCGGCACTGGATCAGTCATGGCGTCACGATCTTCCGAGTGGACAACCCGCACACCAAGCCACTGCCGTTCTGGGAGCGACTGCTCACCGAAGTGGCCGCCAGCGACCCGGACGTGCTCTTCCTGGCCGAGGCATTCACCAGGCCAGCGATGATGCATGCACTTGCGATCATCGGCTTCCATCAGTCGTATACGTACTTTACGTGGCGCAATTCCGCCGCCGAACTGGCCGAGTACCTGACCGAGCTATCCGGCCCTGCCGCCACCTACATGCGGCCGAATTTCTTCGTTAACACTCCAGACATCCTCGGCGAGTACCTGCAGCACGCCGCGTCCTCCGCGTTCAAGGTCAGAGCGGTGCTCGCGACGATGCTGTCTCCGTCGTGGGGCGTCTACTCCGGCTACGAACTATGCGAGAATTCCCCGCTCCGGCCGGGTAGCGAAGAGTACCTGGACTCGGAGAAGTACCAGTACCGACCCCGCGACTGGGCGATCGCCCGAAGAATGAACCTGAGCATCACGCCCTTCATTACTCAACTCAATGCAATCAGGCGATCACATCCCGCTCTGCAGCAAATTCGGAACCTCCGCTTCCATTTCCCGGACCAGCCGGAGATTCTGTGCTTTTCTAAGAGTGTGGGTGCGCCGAGGACCGGCGCTCCTGGCGGCGATACGGTTCTCGTCGTTGTGAATCTCGACCCACACCAGCCGCGTGAGGCAACCGTCTGGCTGGACGGAGCCGCGCTCGGATTTGATGTCAGCGCCGGGTTCACGGTAACCGACGAGCTGACCGGTGCGTCTTACCGGTGGGGCGCAGTCAACTACGTTCGCCTGGATCCGGGTAGCGCACCCGCGCATATCTTTAGGGTTACCGCCGACCAGCCAGGCGGCGGTGGCCGGCCGGGCTAGCGCCGCACGATAACGGCCATAAGGCACAATACTGCGAAAGCAGCACAGCGAGCACGACAAGCATCCGGTCCGCAGTCGGCCGGGCGCCGCGAGCGACCTGGCGCAACTTCGGGCGCGGCCAGGCAGCGCACCCCGCACCCCCACAATTTCGGCACGCGAGGGAGAGACCGCAGTGGCGATACATCCGGACCCAGCGCTTGGAACCGCCGGACCGCTGAGCCCGTTCCGGCCCAGTCCGGCAGCGCCCACCGAGCCGGTACCCGACTCGTTCTCCTTCGACAAACCGCGCGACCCGCAATGGTTCAAGCACGCCGTCTTCTACGAGGTGCTGGTCCGCGGCTTCCATGACTCGAACGGCGATGGTACCGGGGATCTGCGCGGCCTCATCTCCCGGCTCGATTACCTGCAGTGGCTCGGCATCGACTGCGTCTGGCTGCTGCCGATCTACAAGTCGCCGCTGAAAGACGGTGGCTATGACATCGCCGACTTCATGGAGATCCTGCCCGAGTTCGGCACGATCGGTGACTTCGTCGAGCTGGTGGAGGCTGCGCACGCCCGCGGTATCCGGGTGATCGCCGACCTGGTGATGAACCACACAAGCGACCAGCATCCGTGGTTCCAGGCATCACGCACCGACCCGAACGGCCCGTACGGAGACTTCTACGTCTGGTCGGACACAGACGACCGGTACCCAGAGGCGCGGATCATCTTCGTCGACACCGAGCAGTCCAACTGGACCTACGACCCGGTCCGCGGCCAGTACTACTGGCACCGCTTCTTCGCCCACCAGCCCGACCTGAACTACGAGAACCCGCTGGTGCAGGACTCGATGCTGGAGGTTCTGCGGTTCTGGCTCGACCTCGGAATCGACGGATTCCGGCTCGACGCGGTCCCCTACCTTTATGAGCGCGAAGGCACCAACTGCGAGAACCTCAAAGAGACGCACGAGTACCTGCGACGGATCCGAGCCGAGATCGACCGTCTCTACCCGGACCGGGTCCTGCTTGCCGAGGCGAACCAATGGCCGGCCGACGTGGTCGAGTACTTCGGCGATCCAAGCGTCGGCGGTGATGAGTGCCACATGGCATTCCACTTCCCGCTGATGCCGCGCATCTTCATGGCGGTCCGGCGCGAACAGCGCTACCCGATCTCCGAGATTCTCGCCCAGACGCCGGAGATCCCGTCCGGCTGCCAGTGGGGCATCTTCCTGCGTAACCACGACGAGCTGACCCTGGAGATGGTCACCGACGAGGAGCGGGACTACATGTGGAGCGAGTACGCCAAGGACCCGAAGATGAAGGCCAACATCGGGATCAGGCGCCGGCTCGCCCCGCTGCTCGACAACGACCGCAATCAGCTGGAGCTATTCACCGCGCTGCTGCTGTCGCTGCCCGGCTCGCCGGTCATGTACTACGGCGACGAGATCGGCATGGGCGACAACATCTGGCTCGGTGACCGCGACGGCGTCCGGACCCCCATGCAGTGGACGCCGGACCGGAACGGCGGCTTCTCGCTCAGCGACCACCAGCGGCTCTACCTTCAGCCGAACAACGATCCGATCTACGGGTACCAGGCGATCAACGTGGAGGCGCAGGAGCGCAACACCGGCTCGCTGCTGCACTGGACCCGCCGCATGATCGAGATTCGCAAGCGGCACTCGGTGTTCGGACTAGGCAGCTGCGCCGAGCTGACCAGCTCGAACCCCTGCGTGCTCGCCTTCGTCAGGGAATACACGGGAACCGGCGCCAACGAGCCAGCGGGGAATCCGATCCTGTGCGTGAACAACCTGTCCAAGTTCCCGCAGCCGGTCGAGCTAGATCTCAGCAGGTACAACGGGTACTCGCCGGTGGAGTGCATGGGCGGGGTCGCTTTCCCGCCAGTGGGCGAGCTGAGCTACCTGCTGACCCTGCCAGGCCACGGCTTCTACTGGTTCGTGCTCGAACCGCCCGGTTAAGCCCTCGACACATCATGATCACGCGGTTCTTTCAGTCGTAGCTGCTGAAAGAACCGCGTGATCAAGGAATACGGCAGCCTCGGGCGGCTACAGACGGACGTGAGCTGCTGGGAATGCGCCGGTAACGGGGAATTGGCGCTGGCCAACGTCGCCCGCACGACGTCGGGTCGAGCCGACCGGCACCCCGGGTCCGATCGCCTGTTAGGCGACTGTTTGACTCGTGTGATGACCCGTCGCGCCCTCGCCGATCTGCTGGCGGCCTGGCTTCCAGCGCAGCGGTGGTTCGCTGGCAACGGGACCGAGATCCGGGACATCGCCATCACGGCCGACACCACACTGGCCACCGGAGATGCTGAGCTGCGGCACCTGATCGTCGCTGTCGGCGCTGGTACCGAGGTCGTCAGCTATCAGGTACTCGTCGGCTTCAGGTCGGATCTGCCGCCAGCGCTCGCCCATGCGGTGATCGGGTCGGCTGGAGCCGGCCAGATCGCGTATGACGCGCTCCGCGATCCCGAGCTGACCTCCGTCCTGCTGCGAGGCATCGCCGCGGAGCGGATCGTCGGCCCGCTCCGGTTCGGCGCCGAACCTGGTGCCGTGATCGACCCCGCTGCGGCCGGCCGCACCCTGCCGGCTGAACAGAGCAACACCAGCATCGTCTTCGGTGACCAGGCCATCTTGAAGGTGCTGCGACGACCGTTCGAGGGGCGGCACCCCGACCTGGAGCTGCCCAGAGCGCTGGCCGCAAACGGCTCTCACCTGGTGGCCGTGCCGCTTGGCTGGATCGAGACGGCGGCAGGTACGGCCCAGGCAGCCGGAGCAAGGCAGGCCGACGGCGCGGAACCGACCGTGCTGGCCATCTTGTCGCAGTACTTCGCAGGCGCCCGCGACGGCTGGTCACTGGCCACGGCCAGCCTGCAGGCACCGGAACCTGACTTCACCGGCGAGTCTCGCCAGCTCGGGCAGGCCACGGCCAGGCTGCACGCCGAGCTCGCGACCGCGTTCGGCACGGTGCCGCTGAGCCGTCAGGAGCTGGCCGGGCTAGCCGGAACAATGAACGCCGAGCTGGACCTCGCCATCAAAGCGGTGCCCGAACTGCGCCTCCATCAAGACAACATGCGGGCCTGTTATGCCGAGCTCGCCGGACTGACGGGCCAGGCGCGCACGCAGCGGATCCACGGCGACTTCCACCTCGCCCAGGTGCTCAGCAGCGAAGGCGGCTGGGTGGTACTTGACTTTGAGGGTGAGCCTTCAGTGCCGCTGGCGCAGCGCCGGGCCCACGCACTGGCCCTTCGAGACGTCACGGGCATGCTCCGCTCGTTTGACTACGCGGCCCGGCATCAGTCCCTGGCCCGGCCGTCGGACCAGCGATTTCCTGAGCAGGCGCTTGACTGGGCCCGGAGCTGCACAGCTGCGTTCTGCGCCGGGTACGCGGAGGCGAGCGGAGCCGATCCGCGCGAAAGCGGACCGTTGCTTCGCGCGCTGACTTACCAGAAGGCTGTATACGAGGCGGTCTACGAAGTCAGGCACCGGCCTGACTGGCTGCCGATCCCACTCTCAGCACTCGCGGAGGCAGGTTCATGACAGCCACGGGCAAGCCGGCCGGCCAGCCTGACCAGTCCGGCCAGCCCAGCGCACCCGGACAGCCAAGTGCACCAGGTCCGGCCGATGCGGCCGGCCAGCCCGGCGCACCCGGACCGATCACCGCACCCGGACAAGCGCTGGAGGCCGATCCGGTCAGCCACGACGAGATCAACGCCATCCTGACGGGCCACCACCATGATCCGCACTCGGTGCTCGGTATGCACCCCGGTCCTGGCGGACTGATCGTCAGAGCGCTACGGCCACTGGCCCTGGCGGTCACGGTAGTGCTGCCTGACGGCACCAGGTACCCGATGCACCACCTGCATGAGGGCGTCTTCTCGGTGACGCTGCAGGTCGGGGAGATCAGTGACTACCGGCTAGCGGTCAGCTACTCCCCCGATGGGCCCGAGCTCCTGGTGGACGATCCGTACCGGCACCTGCCCACACTCGGCGAGGTGGATCTGCACCTGATCGCCGAGGGCAGGCACGAGGAATTGTGGCGCACACTCGGCGCCCGAGTACGGTCACAGCCCGAAGGGACAGCATTCGCGGTCTGGGCGCCGAACGCGAGGAGTGTCCGACTGGTCGGTGACTTCAACCACTGGGATGGCCGGGCACATCCGATGCGCTCGCTCGGCTCATCGGGCGTCTGGGAGCTGTTCCTGCCAGGAGTCGGCACCGGCGCCAGGTACAAGTTCGACATCTGCGGCAGGGACGGCCGCTGGCACCGCAAGGCCGACCCGATGGCCGCCTTCGCCGAGGAGCCGCCGGCCACCGCCTCGGTCGTCTTCGAATCCGGCTACCAGTGGGCCGACCAGGACTGGATGGCGGCCAGGGCGAAGCGAGATCCGCTGCGCGAGCCGATGAGCATCTACGAGGTTCACATCGGCTCCTGGCGACCCGGGCTTTCGTATCGAGAGCTCGCCGACGACCTCGTTGAATATCTAAGTGACCGCAGGTTCACGCATGTCGAGTTCATGCCGGTGGCCGAGCACCCGTTCGGTGGCTCCTGGGGTTACCAGGTGACGTCCTTCTACGCGCCGTCGGCCAGGTTCGGCACGCCGGACGAATTCCGCTACCTGGTTGACCGGCTGCACCAGGCCGGAATAGGGGTATTTGTCGACTGGGTGCCTGCTCATTTCGCCACCGACGAATGGGCGCTTGGCCGATTCGACGGCACACCGCTTTACGAGCATGCCGATCCGCGGCGCGGCGAGCATCCCGACTGGGGCACTCTGATCTTCGACTTCGGCCGGAAAGAGGTGCGGAACTTCCTGGTCGCCAACGCCGTGTACTGGTTCGAGGAGTTCCATATCGACGGCCTCCGGGTGGACGGCGTCGCCTCGATGCTGTACCTGGACTATTCGCGCGCCGCCGGTCAGTGGACTCCGAATGTGCTCGGCGGCCGGGAGAACCTGGACGCCGTCTCGTTCCTGCAGGAAGTGAACGCCACCTGCTACAAACGATCAGCAGGCATCGTGATGATCGCCGAGGAGTCCACTGCCTGGCCCGGCGTCACCAGGCCGGTGCACCTGGGCGGGCTCGGATTCGGCCTGAAATGGAACCTCGGCTGGATGCACGACACCCTGGCGTACCTCTCGCACGACCCGGTGTTCCGCCGCTACCACCACAACGAGCTGACGTTCTCGATGATGTACGCCTACAGCGAGAACTTCGTGCTTCCGCTCTCGCACGACGAAGTGGTGCACGGCAAGGGATCGCTGCTGCGCAAGATGCCGGGAGATGCGTGGAAGCAGTTCGCCGCGCTCCGGGCGCTGCTCGGCTACATGTGGGCCCATCCGGGTAAGCAGCTGCTGTTCATGGGATCGGAGTTTGGCCAGCAGGCGGAGTGGTCGGAGCAGCACGGCCTGGACTGGGGGGCGCTTGGCGATCCGGCCCACGCCGGGTTGCGCCGGCTGGTCGATGAGCTGAACCAGGCCTACACCGGCCTGCCGGCGCTCTGGCGCGAGGACTTCTCGCCGGCCGGATTCAGCTGGATCGACGCCAATGACGCGTTCGGCAACACGATCTCATTCCTGCGGTTCGCCGACGATGACCCGGCGGTCGCCTGCGTGGCGAACTTCTCCGGGGATCCGCACTACCGGTACCGGCTCGGGTTGCCTTCGGCCGGCCGCTGGCGCGAGCTGATCAACACCGACGCCGACGCCTACGGCGGTAGCGGGGTCGGCAACCTGGGGTCGGTCGAGGCCGTGCTCGAACCCTGGCACGGCCGACCCGCGTCCGCGGTGCTGACCCTCCCGCCGCTCGCCGTGCTCTGGCTCGTCGCCACGGATGCCGCCTCGTCCGGTTCAGCGTGATCGCGGTCGTTAGGCACAGCGACTGACAATCGCCCGCGATGACGGTCAAATGGCGGGCTCTACGAGCGCGTCTTCATCGGCGCCGAACTGGCGTGGATCGCGCTGACCATGGCACAGCTGTTCCGTGCGGGCAGCAGAGCGCAGATCGGCGCGGCCCCCGTGACCCCGCCGGAAGGCTGACTCGCTGCCGTCCCAACATGGCGCCGTGGGCTGCGTTAACGTCGCTGGTAAGGGACAGCCGCCGGAACGGGAGAGCAGCCTTGGATGAAGAGCTTCACTCGGACTTGCCCGAGCATGAACCGGTGCCCGCCGATGCGGCAGCGCAGGTCACCGCGCGGGTGGCGGCCGGGCTGGCCGCTGGCCAAGGCGGCGCGAGCGGCGCGAGCGGCACCGGCCGGATGCCGGCGATGTACCTCGGGCACGGCGCGCCGCCGTTGGTCGACGACCCGCTGTGGACGACGCAGCTTGCTGCCTGGGCAGGTGCTCTGCCACGGCCGTCGGCCATCCTGGTTGTGTCGGCGCACTGGGAATCGGCGCCGCTGACCATCGGCGCTACCGATGACGCCGCGCCGCTGATCTATGACTTCTACGGATTCCCAGAGCGGTACTACCAGGCGACCTATCCGGCCCCTGGCGCGCCGACCCTCGCCAGTCAGGTCCGGGCCCTGCTGTCCGGCACCGAGCCGGTGGCGCAGGCGCCCGACCGCGGCCTGGACCACGGCGCCTATGTTCCGCTGACCGTGATGTACCCGGGCGCCGATATCCCGGTGCTCCAGATCTCGATGCCCACCCTGGATCCGGACCGGCTGCTGCGGATCGGCGCGGCACTCGCGCCGCTACGGGATGAGGGCGTGCTGATCATGGGCAGCGGCTTCCTTACCCACGGGCTGCCGTTCCTGCGCGACTTCAGGTTCGACGCGCCGCCGCCCGGCTGGTCCACCGAATTCGACCACTGGGCGGCTGAGGCGCTCGACCGGGGTGACGTGGACGCGCTCGCGGCGTTCCGTCGCGCGCCCGGTGCCAGGTACGCGCACCCGACCACCGAGCACTTCGCTCCGCTCTTCGTGACGCTCGGAGCCACTGCCGCACCGGCGCCGGTCACCACCATCACCGGTTACTGGCTCGGCCTCGCCAAAAGGTCGTTCCAGGTGGCCTAGCCCGTCAGGACGTGCCAAACCGCGCCTCCATCGCCGCCAGCTTGTCGACCATGTCACTCAGCACCTGATCCTGGGCTTGCAGGTGCTCTTGGATCTTCACCGCCTCGTGCAGCACGGCGTCGGCATCGTTGTAGGTGGCCTCAGATCGCTTGTCCGCCGCAGCGGCCAGCACGTTCTGGCCGACGATGATGACGCTCAGCAGCACCAACTGGAGGAACGTCTGGGAGATCCAGGACACCAGAACGACCGCGCTCCCTGACTTGATCGCGGGCGGAAGGCTGACCAGGGCCAACGCGGCGAAAGCGTAGGCGCACCACATGGTGCCGACCCCGGTCGTCACCTTCACTGCGAACCAGGTGTTGAACCGGGCGGCGGCATTGCCGGTGGGCAACTGGTCGGCGACCTTGACCGGTCCCTCGGCAGCCCCCTCGAGCTTCTTCTTCGTCCGGTGGTGCGGGATGTACTGGTAAATATCGGTGGCCATCGGTTACTCCTTCAAGTGGTCGCGACTCGGTCGGCCGAACTCGACCTGCAGAAACTCATCTTGGCCTCAAGCCACGAACGAGCGCTCGACAACGAACCCATTTCGACCTAGACCAGACATCGATCAGCACGGCGCAGCCACGCCAGCTCAGTCATAGCAGGGCCAGCAGCCAGCGCGGGCCGGTCACGGCGGCACCTGCGGCCTCACATCGGGCGCGCAACTCCCGGTCGGCGGTAACCACCAGCCGGTGACCTGCGACCGACGCCGCGAGTGCAGCGATCTGGTCGTCGCCTGAGCCAGCAGCCCGGACGACTCGCAATCGGCCGTCGGCCGCGACCACCCGGTCGGCCGCCGCGTTCGCCGCGCCCTCAAGCACCACCACGATCTGCGGGAACCATCGCTCAAGCGCGGGCACCCCGACCGATTCAGGCAGCTCGGTCACGCCACGCGAAGCCACCGCCGCCAGCTCATCGCACAGCCGCAGCGCAGCTCCGGCCCGGTCTCGCCACCAGCCGTCCGGCCGTGAACCCATGACATTGGCGGCGTCCACGATGATGGTCAGCGGAGCCAGCACGTCCCGCAGGGCGGACCATTGCTCGGCGAATCCAGGATGCAGTCTGAGCTGGCCGACGTCGGTAACCGGCACCCAGGCGACGTCCCTGGTCTCGTCGCTGGCGGCGGTCACAGCCAGGGGTTCGGCGGCATTGGCCAGCACGGTCAGATAGGTCCAGCCGCCATGATCGTCCTGCAGTAGCCCGTGCACGCTGACCGCGGCCGGAGCGATGGCGCACTCCTCGGCCGCCTCGCGCAAGGCGGCATGCACCGCCGATTCATGGCTGTCCCGGGCACCGCCCGGCGGACCCCAGGCCCCGCCGTGACTGCCCCAGAAGCTGCGCTGCTGCAGCAGCACGGTGGTCCGGCCCGCCGGGTCAGGCGCCGACACCAGCAGGCCGGCCGCCCCGTGCCTGCCCCAGTGCCGATGGCCCTGGCGGCAGCGGGTCCAGCCATTCCCATCGCGCACAGTCATCCCTGCGACGATAGCTGACCTAGGCTGAACCCATGGAATCAGCGCTGACCGGTACTGTCACCAAACTCGCCAAGATGCGCGCTGCGCCGCTGATCCTGGAACTTGACCTGACCGACGGGCTACTCGAGGCCAGACCAGCCGAGCTGCTGTCGGCAGTGCTGACCAGGCGGCAGAACTCCCTGGCCGAGATCGTCAGCGGCCTGAAGCAGGCCCGCTCCGACGACCGGGTTAAGGCGCTGATAGTCAAGGTCGGCGGCAGGCCGATCGGGCTCGGCATGGTCCAGGAACTGCGCGGCGCGGTCGAGCAGTTCCGCGCGGCCGGTAAGGTGACGGTCGCCTGGGCCGATACCTTCGGCGAGTTCTCGGCTGGCAATGTGCCCTACTACCTGGCGACCGCGTTCGAGACGATCTACCTGCAGCCATCCGGCGACCTCGGCCTGACCGGACTCGCGGTCGAGCGGGTCTTCCTGCGCGGCGCGCTTGACAAGCTCGGCGTGACGTTCGAGGTCGGCGCCAGGCATGAGTACAAGAGCGCGGCCGAGCAGCTGACCGAACGCGGTTTCTCAGGCCCGGCCCGTGAGGCCACCGAGCGGATGACCAAGTCGGTCACCGCGCAGCTCGCCGAGGCGGTCGCTAAGCGCGGCCAGATCTCCGCCGATGACGCCGACCAGCTGATCAACAACGGCCCGTACCTCGCCGAACAGGCCCTGGCGGCGGGGCTGGTCGATGCGCTCGGCTACCGGGACGAGGTCTACGCAGCCGTCCGCAAGCGGGCGGGCAGCGATGCGATGCTGGTCTACCTGGGCCGGTACCAGCGGTCGAGGGAGCTGGCGCAGCGGGCCAGGCGGATGACGTCACCACGGGGCCCCGTGGTGGCACTCATCCACGCGACCGGCCCGATCCGGCGCGGCCGGAGCGGACGCAGCGCGATGTCCGGGAGCGCGATGGGCTCGGACAGCATTGCGGCCGCGATCCGCGCGGCCACCGCCGATCCGGGCGTCCGGGCGATCGTACTGAGGGTGAACAGCCCGGGCGGCTCGTACGTGGCGTCCGACACCATCTGGCGTGAGGTGGTCAGGGCACGGACGGCCGGGAAACCGGTCGTCGTGTCGATGAGCGATGTCGCCGCGTCCGGCGGTTACTTCATCTCGATGGCGGCCGACACGATCGTCGCCCAGCCAGGCACGGTGACCGGATCGATCGGCGTCGTGGTCGGCAAGCCGGTGCTGTCTGAGCTGCTCGGCAAGGCGGGCGTATCGACTGACTCGATCATCCAGGGCCAGCACGCGACCATGTTCAGCACCTCGCATCCGTTCACCGAGGAGGAGTGGGCGCTGGTCAACAGCTGGCTTGATCACATCTACGCCGACTTCACCGGAAAGGTCGCCACCGGCCGCAGGCTGTCCGCCGAGCGGGTGCACGAACTGGCCAGGGGCCGGGTCTGGACCGGTTCCGACGCGCTGGAGCACGGCCTGGTCGACGAACTCGGCGGGCTGGAAACCGCGGCGGCGATCGCCCGCCGCCGGGCCGGACTGCCCGCCACCGCACCGCTGGTCCCGTTTCCGAGAATGAGCCCGCTTGAGCGGTTCCGGCCCACCACGAGCAGCGAGGATCGCCGCGCCGCCGCCAGGCTCGCGGGCGGGACCTGGGCCGGCGTCATCAGCGCGGCCGGGACCGGGGGTCTCGCCGCTGTGGCAGGCGCGGTCGGAGCCGATCTGCTCGCCGAGAGCTGGGGCCCGGCGTGGCGGCTGGCAGCCAGGTGCGGACTCCCGCAGGATGGGCCGCTGATGCTCCCCGGCAGCTGGACATTCCATTGACGAAACGGACCAGCGCCACCGACTCGCCCGCCGCTTTCATGGACGCACTCGGGGCGATTGCCAGCAGCGTCTGCATGGTCACCGTGGCCGACGGGCGGGATGATGTCGGACTGACCGTGAGCGCGTTCTGCCCGGTATCGCTGGAACCGCCGCTGATCCTGGTGGCGCTGATCGCCGAGTCCTACCCCGCCGAGCTGCTCGGCAGGCTGGACAGGTTCGCGGTAACCGTGCTCTCGGCCGGCCAGCGAGCGCTGGCCGGCCGGTTCGCAGTCAGCGGCCGGCCAGGAGCACGGCTATTGCTCGACGACGTGCCGCACCATCGCGGCGCAGCGTCGGGCGCCCTGATCGCCGACGGCGGGCTGGCCGCCCTGGAGTGCGAGGTCACCGACCGCGTCCCGGCCGGCGATCACCTGCTGGTGATCGCTCGCGTGGTCGCCGTGGATGGGGTCGCTGAGTCGGGCAGCCCGCTGATCAGGTTCCGCGGCCGTTATCCAGCTATCGGCCCGCCTTAAATTCGCTGGAGACAGTCGAGGTGTTCTGGCTAGCCTGCAGCGATGGCGAACGCTAGCCAGACCCAGGCGATCAAACGCCGCCGCAGGGCACGTCGGCTGATCCCGACCGACCCCAGCCCGCGCAGCCCAGCCCGCGCAGCCCCAGCCGCCGTCAGCTCACGCCACGTCGCTCAGGCTCCGGCCGCTCAGACTCGATGACGAGGCTGCTTTCCTCGCCGGACACCGTCAGATGGCCAGGCGCAGGTCTCCTCGGCGGCAGTGCCGCCGGTCCGCGGCCGGCTTGCGGATCAGTTCGGGTTGTAGGGCGAGGATCGAAGATCGGGGGCTGGAGTCGAACTGAGCGAGCGCAGCATCGCGGTTTCCCTGGACAGCAGCGCGCGCTCCGCGGTCAGCCGCCGGACCGCGTCAGGTTCGGCGAGCAATGCCTGCCCGTCCGGGATGTCGATGATCATCGAGGCAGCGACCAGATAGGACAGCAGGATGGGCTCGTCGGGTAGCGCAGGGACGCTGATCTCGGCTGCTCCCTGTCCGGCCAGCAGGTCAAGGTAGCCGCGGAACGCGGCCCGCACCGTCTGTGCGGCCAGCCTGGCGGCCGTTTCGTCGCCGATCTCCTCAGCGACCGGCTCCACAACTCCTTGCAGGTACGGCCGCGAGTCGTCGACTTCGATCAGCCGGAATCGCTGAGCGCCGACCGTGATCAGGTCGAACCGGCCATCGTCGTGCTCAGTAACCTGGCGCAGCGTCGCGACGCAGCCGATCTCATACAACGCGGAAACGCCAGCTATCCCCGTTTCGCGGCCCTTGCGGATGGCGATCACACCAAACTGGCGAGGCCGCGGCCCGTCCAGCAGGTCGCGGACAAGCTGCCGGTACCTCTCCTCGAAAATGTGCAGGGGCAGCACCAGCCCTGGGTAAAGGACCGTGCCCAGCGGGAACAACGGCAGCGTCTCGCTCACCCCAGTGACCTTATGCCCGCCGAGGCGCCCAGCCAGTCCGCCGACACCGCTACCTGGCCGGCTGCCGTCTCGCCCTGATGGTGACCCGCTCGTTCATCACCGGCACGACCGCCGTCCAGCCCAGCTCACGGTCGATCCGCTCGCGCAGTGCCGCGGCGGCCGCTTCCTCGCCGTGCACCACATAGGTTGTGACAGGTTCTGGGGCACCCGCGAGCCAGGCCATGATGTCGTCAGCGTCAGCATGCGCAGAGAACGCGTCCACCTCGATCACCTCGGCGCGCACTGGCACGTACTCGCCGTGAATCTTGATCGCGTGGGCTCCGCTGACCAGATCGCGCGCGCGGGTTCCCTGCGCGGCGAAACCAACGATGAGCACCGTGTTGCGCGAGTCGGGGAGCAGATGCCGCAGGTGGTGCAGCACCCGGCCGCCGGTGGCCATCCCGGAGGCCGACACGATCAGCGACGGCTCGGCCGGGTGGTTCGCGGTCATGGACTCCTGCGCCGTGTGCAGTTCCTTCAGCATGCCAGGGTCAAGCGCCGCCGAACCGTCCGCGATGATCTCGGGACGCAGCTCGCTTGAGCCAGCGCTGATCGCCTTGTGGTAGACGGTCAGCGCCGCCAGGGCCATGGGACTGTCGATCAGCACCGGTGCCGACGGGATCTCGCCGGCCAGGCGCAGTTCCCGCAGTGTTCGCAGGATCACCTCGGTCCGGTCCACCGCGAACGCCGGGATGATCACCGAACCGCCGCGTTCCAGGGTGCGGGTGATCGCGTCCGCGAATGCCTGACGGGCGGCCACGTCGCCGTGCAGCCTGTTCCCGTAGGTCGCCTCGACCAGCAGGACATCAGCTCCGGTGAACGGCTCAGGCGGGCAGAGCAGCGGATGCCCTGGGCGGCCAAGATCACCGCTGGTGGCGACCGCGCACGGCTCCCCGCCGACGGCTAGCCTCAGTTCCGCCCAGGCGGAGCCCAGAATGTGGCCGCCGTGGTGCAGCGTCAGTTCGGCATCAGGTCCGATGGCGACAGCCTGGCCGGGATCGATCCGGCTGATCCGCTGCATCACCTGGTCGACGTCATCCTCGGTGTACAGCGGCAAGGCGGGGTGGTGCTTGGACCAGCCGTAGGCGTTCGCGTGCTCGGCCTCTTCGGCCAGCAGTCGAGCGCTGTCCCGCAGCACGATCTCGGTCAGCTCGGCCGTGTAGCCGGTAGTGAACACCTGGCCGGTGAAACCCTGGTGGACAAGGGCAGGCAGATAGCCGCAGTGATCGAGATGAGCGTGGGTCAGGATCACGGCGTCGATCTCGCCCGGAGGGACTCCGAAGGGCTCCCAGTTGCGGCGCCGCAGGTCCTTAGAGCCCTGGAATAGCCCGCAGTCAAGCAGCAGCTTGGACTGGCCGGTATCCACTGCGAACTTGCTGCCCGTCACGGTGCCTGCGCCGCCAAGGAACGTCAGCACTGGTCGCGGTAGCGGACTACTCACTGGTTCCTCCATGGCAGAGCACCGGTTCGGCCAGCCGCTCAGTGTGCCCGGGCCAGCATGACACCGGTCGCACAGGATGGTCGGGCTGTACGACGAGAATCGGGTCAGGCTGGCATGGACCACGATCCCGCAGCATCCAGGCGATCTGTCCCCGACGCGGCAATGCGGAGTAGACGTTTGACTTTCTCTTGCCTGCTCAGATGGCTGCTGGGAGCGCGCCGTGCGCGAGCCCGTCGGTCAGCTGCGAGCCACGACCTGGCCTGCCTGCCACACTTCCGCGGTGAGCGGGACTCCTGGCCGGTAGGCCAGGTAGGCGTGCGACGGCGCGCTGAGCATGATCAGGTCGGCTCGCGCTCCGACGCCGAGATGCCCGACGTCTTCACGGCGCAGCGCGCGCGCGCCGCCAGCGGTCGCCGCCCAGACCGCCTCCCGGGTGGTCATCCGCATCTCCCGTACTGCCAGCGCGATGCAAAACGGCAGGCTGGAGGTGAAGCAGGAGCCCGGGTTGCAATCTGTAGCGATCGCGACCGTCACGCCGGCGTCCAGCAGCCGCCGGGCATCGGGATAAGGCTGCCGGGTGGAGAACTCCACCCCGGGCAGCAGGGTCGCCACCGTCGCCGACGACGCCAGCGCGTCGATATCTGCGGCAGCGAGGTAGGTGCAGTGGTCAGCCGACGCGGCCCCGGCCTCGACCGCGACCTGGACGCCGGGTCCAGGGCCGAGCTGGTTCGCGTGCACCCGCGGCTGCAGGCCAGCCGCCCGGCCGGCTGCGAGCACGGCACGGGCCTCGTCCGCGCCGAACGCTCCTCGCTCGCAGAACACATCCACCCACCTGGCGTGCGGCGCGCACGCGGCCAGCATCGGGCCGCAAACTAGGTCCACGTAGCCGGCCGAGTCCTGGCCGAACTCCGGCGGGACAACATGCGCGCCGAGGTAGGTGACCTCCGGCGTGACCTCCGCGGCCAGCGCCACGCTCCTTGCCTCGTCCACAACGGTCAGCCCGTAGCCGGACTTGCACTCGAAGGTGGTGATGCCCTGGCTCAGCATCTCGGCGGCGAGCTTGCGCAGGTTGCCGCTCAGCTCCGCGTCGGTCGCCGACCGGGTGGCCGCGACCGTGCTGCGGATCCCGCCCGCGCTGTACGGCAGGCCGGCCATCCTGGCCTCGAACTCCGCGCCGCGCTCCCCGCAGAAGACCAGGTGCGCATGCGAGTCGACGAATCCGGGCAGCACCGCCGCGCCGTCGGCGTCGACGACCTGATCGGCGGCCGGCGCCTGCGACGCGGGCCCGGTCCAGGCCACCCGGCC
>Ga0116222_1000128_pt1 | contig 53257 bp, 61 predicted proteins | sample Sb_taG_12_FD_88963 | JGI IMG/M metagenome (GOLD analysis project Ga0116222, IMG submission 88963) | Peat soil microbial communities from Weissenstadt, Germany - Sb_50d_9_AC metaG | ecosystem: Environmental > Terrestrial > Soil > Wetlands > Peat | place: Germany: Weissenstadt | collected 2010-09-21
GGCCTGCCGACGCCGTGGCTGGCGCGCTGCATGCTCACGCTCGGCGTGCTGGCCACGCTGGGCGCGAACATCGGTTACGGCGCTCCCTACGGCCTGTCCGGCGAGCTGCTGAGCGGATGGCCGACCGTGGCGTTCGTCGGCTCGGTCGAGATGGTGCTCTCGATGGTCCGTCGCGCCCGCGCCGTGCCAGAGGCGGATGCACCGCGCCAGCTCGCGCTCGGCAACGGGCACACCGTGCCCGAGGGCGGGAGGAAGGCGGCCGAGAAGTACGCGGCCGGGCTATCGCGCGGCGAGGTCCCGAGCCTTCGCCAGGTGCAGCGCGAGATGCACCTGGGCCAGCCCAGAGCACGCGAGGTGCGGTCGTATCTCGAAGTGCTGGCAGGCACCTGAGCGCTGACCCTCCCGCAGAGCAGTGGAGGCGTCCCGCTGGGGCGGGGCGCCCACCTGCTGCCTAGCTGTCGGCTACGAACGCGCCCCAGTTCCTGACCACCGTCACCCTGCCCTCGTCGGCCAGCACGCGCACCGCGCGGGCAGCGGTGGTGCGGCTCACGCCGTACTCGGCGGCCAGCGCCGTGGCCGAGGGCATCTGCTCTCCCGGCAGCCACTCGCCCTCGTCCAGCCGTTCCCGCAGCGCATCAGCGATTGCCAGGTACGGGACCTGCGGTTTCCTGGGCACACTCCCATCGTCCCTGGCAGTGATCATGGACCGCTACCGGGCTGTCAGTGCCGTCAACGCTGTTAGGGCTGTACGCGCTGTCAGGGCTGTCGTACTCTGGGCTGTTGACAGAGCGGGACCGGCCAGCGCCTCAACGCCAGCCGGTCCCTAGGAACTGTCCTACGGAGAGGACAATCCCATGGCACCCAACCCAATCACGCCAGCGCCCGAGCCGGCCACCATCACTGGCCGCGACCTTCACGAGCGGTTCGGCGACCGCTGGGACATCCGGCGGGAACTGGCGATCGGCATCCTGACGGCCGAGCGGCGCTCACCCGATGGCCTGCACATCCGGTATCTCTGCGCGCGCACCCCCGCCGAGCTGGCCGCCAAGATCGAGCAGGCCGAGGCCGAAGCCGGGACCGGGACGCAGGCCCGCGAGCCGCTCGACGGCGGCCGGTTCCAGCGGCTGCAGGCGCTTGAGGACGCGATCAAGTTCCGCCGCGCTCGCGCGGCCGAGCCGTGCCCAGACTGCGACGCCACGGCCGACGGCCGGTGCGACGACCACGCACGGGATCTTGATCTCATCGGCGAGTACGAGGCGGCTGCCCGTCGGCTCGGCGCCGGGCAGGACTGCCAGCAGCCGGCCGGGGCGCGGTCATGACCGGCGGGCAGCCGCTGGCCAGCGGCGACCGGGTGGAGCTGTCCGCCGTACCGGACGGCTACCGGCGGTTCACGCTCAATGCCGGTGACCTCGGGACGGTTGAGCTAGTGGACTCGCTGGGAACCATCCACGTCCGCTGGGACAGCGGCGCGCGGATCGGGATCATCGCCGAGTCGGCCGGCCTCATCCGCAGGATCGGCGGGCCGTCATGAGCGGCGGGCAGCGGAACAGCACGGATAAGGCCGTGGCCAGGCTGGAGGCCGAGTGGCCGCTCTGGGAGTTCTGGCTGGTGCCCACCGCCTACGGCCCGAAGTGGTGGTGCGCGCGGCTGAAGCTCGATCATGGCCGGGTGCTGAACGCGCGCAGCGCGGCCGGGCTGGCGGAACTGCTCGAAGACGCGGCGGGCGGCGCACCCGTGTAGCTCGCGGCTAGTTGCTCAGCGCTGCGCCGCCGCGGTCGTCCTGACCCTGCACCCAGGCGCGCAGGTTGCCCGACCCGATGGCGGCGTAGAGCAACTGAGGCCCGGTCGTGCCTGCGCTGGAGTCGGCGTAGATCACCATGCCCCTGAGCAACGTCACCGGCAGCAGCCCGTACTTGCCTGATGTGCCCGGACTGACTGTCCCGGCGTTGCCCGGCCCGGCGGGAGCGCCCGTGCCCGGCTCGCCGGCACATGGTGATCTTCGACTGTCCTGATCTGCCTGAGCGGGATGTGGACCTTGCAGGCCATGCCGCAATTGCGCCGGCGCAGCGCGCTGCGGTGCCCGTCAGCTCCAGAAAGTGAGGACGTCCGGCAGGACGTACGGCCCTGGCGGGGGCCCGACTCGCCGGACGCCCACTGGGAGGCGAGGGAAGTTAAGGGGTCTAGGACAGTGCAGGGAGGTGACGAACATGGGCTTGATCCACACACGCGCGAGCAAGAAGCGCGATAAGGCTGAAGCAAAGCTGCTGAAGGCGGAGCTGCACGAGAAGGAGGATGAGGCTGCCACGGATCTGCCGTGGTGGCGCCAGCGCACGGTCGGCGCGGCGATCACTACCGCTATGCAGGACCGCAAGAAGGCCAGCTGAGCCCTAACAGCCAGAAACTCTGCCAACTTGCCCGGATCACCTCCGCGAGCCGGAGGCCCTGCCTGCGTGCATCATGGTCAGCGCCGTTATGCGGGCCGCGATAACCTGCGCCAGGTGGGGCATGCGGTGATGCGGCCCGCAGGTGTGGCGGGCCGCACTTGATCAGCGGTCAGGCGGAATGGTGCCCCGCGAGGCGGCTGCCTGTACCCTAACTAGCAGGCTGCCAGCCAGCCGCCAGGGAGACGATCACGATGAGCGAGCTTCCGCTCGAAGATGTGCCCGCCGCGTCGGATGCCGTGCACGAGGCTGCTCGCGGCCGGGTAATCCACATCACCGAGGGCGGCGAACGTCTCGCCGCGATCGTGCCGGCGGAGCTTGCCGCCGAGCTGGATCGGTTCTCGCTGGAGGAGCTAGCGGACCTGCTTGAGGATTTCGCCGATGCAGCCGCAGCCCGCGGCGCCCGAGCGAGCATCGAGGCGGGGGAGCCGCTGATTCCGTGGGAGCAGGTCAAGGCCGACGCGGGCCTGTGAGCCGTGGCCTATGAAATCGTCTTCCGCGATGATGCACGGAAGACATTCCAGCGGTTAGACCGCGCTGTGCAGCGTCGGCTAGAGCGCGCCATCGAGCGTCTTGCGGAGAACCCGCGGCCGGGGCAGGCAACGCAGCTCGTGAGTGACCCCCAGACCTGGCGCGTGCGGCCGGGAGACTGGCGCATCCTCTACGAAATCGATGATGAGCGGCTTGTCGTGCTGGTCCTTGACGTCCGGCACCGGAGCAAGGTGTACCGCGAGCACTGAACGGCTCAGCCAGAATCGGCCGCCGCTGATCACCTGCAGGTGACGGCTGGCTGCGATCAGCTAACGGCCTTCGCACCACGGGCACGTGAACAGCGCCAGATCCCGCGCGATGGTGCCGACCGCCCGCCGCACACCGTGCTGCTCCGCCATCGCCCGCTGCGCCTGGCGGACGCTGAGGCCGTCGCGGCAGACCAGGTTGTGAGCGAGCCAGCGCGCCCGGTTGCGCTCGGCCTTGCTTAGCGGATGAGCACGGTACAACTTCGAGTCCGCACCGCGCCTGACCTCGACGATGACAATGTTCACGTGTCTCAGTGTCGGCCATGCCCGAAGCGTCCGCTAGCTGCCTGACTTGTCAGCCATCGTTGAAATGTTGCCACCGGTCAGCGCTGCGCTGCGCGTGCCGGGCCTGGCCGCTTGTCATCAGGCGCCCGGCACCTGTTCAGCTAGGCCGCCACCAGATTCCGGCAGGATCTGCCCGTTCCGGTTTATGCCGATTCTAGATTTCCAGCATTCCTTTCCGACCATCCGACCAACCATTCGCAACCAGCCTGGTCGGTTGGTCGCAACCATCCGACCGACCCTATAGGGGTCGGATGTTGCAACGGTCACTCACCTGCTGTCCCCGTGGTCGGCTGATCCGCCTTCCGCAGACGGTGAATCTTCGCGTTGCCACAGTGCTCGGTCCTGTCTGACTCCGGGACCGACATCGAGGTAATCGCCGATGCGGTCGGCCACGTCAACAGCGGCGTGACCAGGACCGTCTACGGCACCAGATCGCGGACAGGATCTCCGCGGCGGCCACCGTCATGGATGGCGTGTTCGGCCTGGCCGGCGGCGCGTCATGAGGCGGCAGGCTCCCTCAGCAGGCTCCCTGATCATGGAACACCGTGGTCAGCGCGCTGCCAGCTATCCCATGTGCGGATAGCGGTAGTCGGCTGGCGGGACGAAGAGTTCCTTGATCGCGCGGGCATTGACCCAGCGGATCAGGTTGAGGATCGAGCCGGCCTTGTCGTTGGTGCCGCTGGCCCGCGCCCCGCCGAAGGGCTGCTGACCCACGACAGCGCCGGTCGGCTTGTCGTTGATGTAGAAGTTGCCAGCCGAGAACCGCAGCGCCGCGGTAGCCGCCGCGATCGCCGCCCGGTCGGTGGCGATGATCGATCCGGTCAGGGCGTAAGGGGCGATCTCGGCTGCCTGCTTGACGATCGCGTCGTAGTCGGCGTCGTCGAAGACATGCAGGCCGAGAATCGGACCGAAGTACTCGGTGGTGAACACTTCGTCGGTCGGGTCGGAGGACTCAAGCACCGTCGGCCGGACGAAGTAGCCGTGCGAGGCGTCGGTCGTCCCGCCGGCCAGTACCGTCACCGCGGGCCTCGATCTAGCCCGGGCGATGGCATCGGCGTGGGTAGTGAAGGCCGCCTCGTCGATCACCGCGCCCATGAAGGTGGACAGGTCGGCGGAGACATCGCCCATGGTGAGCGACTCGACCGTGGCGACGAAGTCATCCTTCATCCGGTTCCACACGCTGCGCGGGACGTACGCTCGGGAGGCCGCCGAGCATTTCTGCCCCTGGTACTCAAACGCGCCGCGGACCAGAGCCGTGCGCAGCACATCGGGATCCGCGGAGGGATGAGCGATCACGAAGTCCTTGCCGCCGGTCTCGCCCACCAGCCTCGGGTAACCGCGGTAGCTGGCGATGTTCTCTCCAACGGTCCGCCACAGCTGCTGGAACACCCCGGTCGAGCCGGTGAAATGAATGCCAGCCAGGTCCTGGTGCGGCACCGCGACCTTGGACACCGTCCGGCCGCCGCCGGTCACCATGTTGATCACGCCGGGCGGCAGACCGGCCGCCTCGAACAAGCGCATCATGAAGTGCGCGGAGAACTGCTGAGTATGCGACGGCTTCCAGATCACCACATTGCCGAGCAGCGCTGGCGCGGTCGGCAGGTTGCCGGCGATCGAGGTGAAGTTGAACGGCGTGATCGCCAGCACGAAACCCTCAAGCGGGCGGTACTCAAGCCGGTTCCACCCGCCGGGCGAAGAGTCTGGCTGCTCGGCGAGCAGGCGCCTGGCGAAATGCACGTTGAACCGCCAGAAGTCGATCAATTCGCAGGCGGAGTCGATCTCGGCCTGGTGCACCGACTTGGACTGGCCGAGCATGGTCGACCCGTTGATCGTGTTCCGCCATGGCCCGGCGAGCAGGTCGGCGGCGCGCAGGAAGATCGCGGCCCGATCGTCGAAGGACAGCTCGCGCCAGAGCGGTGCGGCCGCCCTGGCCGCCTCGATCGCGGCAGTCACGTCCTGCTCGGTAGCCACGCCGAGCCGGCCGAGCACATGCGCGTGGTTATGCGGCTGTACTATGTCGATCCGGTCGCCAGCACCCATCCGCTGCACACCGCCGATGGTCATCGTCAACTCCGCTGACTCCCCGGCCAGCTCCTTGATCTTCGTTTCCAGCGCTGCGCGCTCGGGGCTGCCCGGGGCGTAGGTCCTTACCAGCTCATTCGACGGAGCCGGGACACTGGTGACGGCATCGAACACTGATCGCTCCCATGGCCTCTTTGCACATGCACAACCGACCGCGAACGCGGCGGTCTCATCGTCGCACGAATCCGGCCCACTGCCGATAGCGAGCTTGCCAGGCGTGGCCGCCTTCGTCATCGGTGATCACGCGGTTATTTCAGAACTGCCTGCTGAGAAAACCGCGTGATCACTGATCAGCCGCAGGAGCAGTCAAGCCGCGGGATCAGGCCAGCAGGTACGCCAGTTCCTGAGTGGCGTACCAGAGCAGCTCGTGACCCTCGGCACCGTCCACGACGAACCGGGCGTCGCTGTCGCCAGCATCCGCCGCAGGCAGCGCCGCCGCGGCTGCCTCAATGTCGTCCGCCGCCACCGGGTCGTCGACGTGGCCCGATACGACGTCGGCCAGCAATACCGGCACTGTGACCTCAACCTGGCCTGGTTTGTCCAGCCCGTTGCGCACCATGACGAGGTCATCGGAGAGCTCGGCCACGAGCACCACCCGCCGGCGTGGCGCGGCCGGATCGGCGTGCAGCAGGCGCAGCGAGGCGCGGGCCGCCTGCGTCATCGCCACGTATTCAAGCTCCTCCAGATCACCGCTGGCGTACCACTCGCGCAGCGCTGGAGTGACCGCGAAACCGCGCACCGGGGCCGGCCCGATCTGGCCGACCGCCAGCACCGGGGCCAGGGCCGCCAGCGTGCTGGGCAGGTAGACGCGCATGAAGTCCTCAGAAGGATCGCTGCGAGCGTAACGGGACGTCCCCGCAGGCTCAGCAGCCACATCGGGGAGTGCCCTTGAGTCTGCCAGCGATATGGTCGCCGCGGGCGGGGAATCCGGCGACCAGGCCAACGCCGCCCCGTCCTGGACCTGGCCTCGCTGCCGCCCGGGGCCGGTGGCCGACGCTGCCTATCGCAAGAAACCGGCCGAGCCTGCCGACCCCAAAGCAGACGGTCGGATCAGCCGCTGCCTTACTGGGTCATGGAGACGCCGGGTCGGCCGACCCGGGCAAGGACCTCGGTCACCGCCGCTACCGCCGCGTCAACCGATTCGTGTTCCCACAGCCTGATCACGGTCCAGCCTGCCTGGCTGAGCGCCGCGTCGGCGGCGCGGTCCCGCTCCACGTTCCTGCGCAGCTTGGGCTCCCAGTACCAGGAGTTCGCCGAAGGCTGGGTGCCGTGCTCGGGACAGCAGTGCCAGAAGCAGCCGTCCACGAAGACCGCGACCTTGCGCGCGGTGAACACGATGTCCGGACGGACTCTGACGCCGACCGCCAGATCCAGCCGGTGGTCCTTGCGGTACCGATAGCCCTGCCCATGCAAGGCACGTCGCAACGCCAGCTCAGGCCCGGTGTCGGTGCGGCGATTGGCCCGCATGTTGGCCGAGCGACCGGCACTCGACGGCTTGGGATAGTTGGCCTTCGGCGATCGGATCGGACCGGCTTCAGACGGCCCGCCAACCTGGGCAAGCCCGGCCTCAGCAAACCCGGCGACGTCGGCAGGCCCGGGATCATCCGCGGCCGACCTTGCGGCGACCGCACCGCCCAGCTCGGGGTTGTCCGCCATAGCGGCTCAGGCTATTGCGGCCCGGCCCGGGGTAGCCAGCGATCCGGCCAATAGCCGCGAAATCTCAGCCCGGGTCAGCGCAGGCTCGCGATGGTGCACGGTGACGAAGCCAAGCTCCCGGGCCGCGACGACGTTGCGCTCGATGTCATCGACGAACACGCACTCCTGCGGCGACAGCCCGATCCGGTCGATGGCGAGTGCGAAGATCCGCTCCTCCGGCTTGCGCATCCCGACCTCAGCTGAGATCACCACCTGATCGAACAACTCGCCGAACAGGTGCCGTGGGTACCCGTCCCGCGCCCCCCAGGAATTGGACAGCAGGCCGGTCCGCAACCCGCTCCGGCGCAGCTCCCTGACCAGGTCGAGCATGTCATCTTCAAGCGCAGACGCGGCGAACATCCGGCGTAGCAGCCCATCGGCCTGGACCGGCCCGCCGTCGATGCTGACCAGCAGGTCGGCCAGGATCTGCTCGAACTCAGCGTCGGTCACCTCGCCGCGCTCAAGTGCGTGTACCGGAGACTCCTCGTCGACGGCGCCATACGCCTGGCGCACCCACGGGCGCATCGCGGCGGCGTAGCTCTCCCGGTCGATCTGATCGCTTTCCAGCCACGCGTTCACCGTGTCCGCGATCGGGCTGGTCAGCACGCCACCCCAGTCGAGAATGACGCCGCGCAGCGCCGGGGATGGTTTGGCCACGAATCCGATAGTAGGTGACCTGAGCAGGTCGGCCGCCCGCCCTGGCTGGCAGAATGCCAGCCATGCAGCGTACGGCGGTGATAACTGGCGCGAGCAGTGGCATCGGCGCCGCGACGGCGGAGCGGCTGGCCAGCGACGGATACCGGGTCGTGCTCGCCGCCCGGCGGTCTGACCGGCTGGAGGAGGTGGCGGCCAGGATCGCCGCAGCGGGCGGCCAGGCGCAGGTGTCCGTGCTCGACGTGACCGACCGGCCGCAGGTCGACGCGCTGGCCGCCACCCTGCCGCGGTGCGACGTCCTGGTCTGCAACGCGGGCGGCGCGATCGGCACCGAGCCGGTGGCCGACGCCGACCCCGCCGACTGGCTCACCATGTACCAGGCCAATGTGCTCGGTACCCTGCACGTCGTGCAGGCGCTGCTGCCGAGCCTGATCGCCAGCGGCGAGGGCACGATCGTGCTCATGTCATCCACCGCCGGCCTGGGCACCTACGAGGGCGGCGGCGGCTATGTCGCGGCTAAGCACGGCACCCACGCCATCGCGACGACGCTTCGCCTGGAGCTGTGCGGTGAGCCGGTGCGGGTGATCGAGATAGCTCCTGGCATGGTCAAGACGGCTGAGTTCGCGCTCAACCGGTATCGGGGCGACGCCGCGAAAGCAGCCGCGGTCTACGCCGGGGTAGCCGAACCGCTGACCGCGGACGATGTGGCCGACGCGGTGAGCTGGGCAGTCACCAGGCCAGCGCACGTGAACGTGGATCTGATGGTGCTGCGACCGCGCGCGCAGGCCGCCCAGCATAAGGTGCACCGCCAGGCCTGAGAATGCCCAGCAGGCATAACGCAACAGCGGATCGGCACTCGCCCGCGCCCTGCCGGTGCCGCACCCCGGGTAAGGCCGTCGCCCCCGCTCAGGCCGTCTGGGTCACCTTGCTCAGACCGCGCGGACTGTCCGGATCAATGCCGAGCTGGCGGGAGAGTGCCTCGGTCAGCAACTGGCCGGGAACGATCAAGGCGATCGGCGCCAGCCACTCCGGCAGCCGCGGGCCGGGCAGCGCCCGGCTGCTCACCGCGGCCAGCGCCGCGCCGCCACCGATGGCGTAGCACCGAGCACCGGCGCTGGTCACCCGGGTGGCGAGGCTGACCGCCGCGTCCAGGGTCGGGCCCGAGTCAGCGGCCATGATGATCGCTGGCGTGCGGGAGTCCACCACGGCGATCGGGCCATGCTGCAGGTCGGCGTAGGAGATCCCCATCGCGTGCAGGTAGCACGCCTCCTTGATCTTGAGCGCCAGCTCGAGGGCGGCCGAGTAGGCGAGGCCGCGAGCAGACACCACCAGGCCCTTGACCTCGGCCAGCTCGGCCACGATCTGGTCCATCCCCGCCTGCGGGCCGGTCGCTGTGGTCAGCAGGTCCTCGATCACCGCGGGCAGCTGACGCAGCAAGCCGACGTCGAGGTCGGCGCCCAGGCCGATGGCCAGAATCGCGAGCGCGGCCAGCTGACAGGTGAAGGTCTTGGTGGCAGGAACCGCCTGCTCGGCGCCGGCCTGCGTAATCAGCGCCACGTCGGCCAGCTCGGCCAGCGGTGACCCGCCGTCGTTGGTGATCGCGACCGTCGTCGCGCCGCAGTCCCGCGCCCAGTCCAGGGTTTGCACGATCTCCTGCGTGCGGCCGGACTGCGACAAACCGACCGCCATCACCCCGGATAGGTCGATCCGGCTGTGGTAGGCGGTCGCGACCGATGGCGAGCCAAGGCTCGCCAGCCTGCCGGTCCTGGTCGCAAGCAGGTAGCTGCCGTAGACGGCAGCGTTGTCGGACGTGCCGCGAGCGAAGAAGAGTATCTGACGGGTCTGCTGTGCCAGCGCGGCCAGTTCGACCGTGCGCGGCAGTAGCGCGCTGATCGTCGCCCGCAATGCCGCGGGCTGCTCACCGATCTCGGTCCGCATGTGCGTCGGTGGGGGCTGAGGCTTGGTCGGCGAATCCACTGCCAGCTCCGTCCTTTTACACCGCTGAACCAGGTATGGGACTTCTGCGACAGTCAACAGGTTAACCGCCAGGCAAGAGATCCGGGCTGCGAGGTTGGTACCCGAACCTAGCTCGGGCCAGGTCCGGGCATCTGCTGGTCACTGATTGGTCCGTGCGCCCGCTAGCCCTGGCCCGATCCATGCACCCGCTCGCCTGCGATCCAGGTCGCTCTGGCCCGCAGGTCGTCGCTCAGCCAGGTCAGGTCGGCTACCGCACCCACCGCGATCCGGCCCAGGTCGCGGCGGCCAATCAGGTCAGCGGGAATCCTGGTGGCCGCTGTCACGGCCTCGACCAGCCCGACCCCGACCGCGACCATGTTCGCTACCGCGGCGTCCATCCGCAGCACCGAGCCGGCCAGCGTCCCGTCGGCCCGGACCGGCGGCTCAAAATCAGCTGGCAAGTCGATCGGCTCGCCGCCGAGCAGGTACCGTCCCGCCGGCATGCCGGCGCACGCTGCGGCGTCAGTAACCAGGCAGATCCGACCCGGGGCCACGGCGAAGGCGATCGCGGCGACCTGACCGGTCACATGGTGCAGGTCCGCGATCAACCCGCTGGTCAGACGGCGGTCGGACAGCGCCTGCCCGACGACGCCTGGTTCCCGGTGATGCAGCGGGCGTTGTGCGTTGAACAGATGCGTCACCATCCTGGCGCCGCATCCGGCCGCGGCACTGACCTGCTGAGCCGTCGCGTCCGAGTGCCCGATGCTGACCAGCACACCCGCGCCAGTCAACTGCTTGATGGCCGCCATGGCGCCGCCTAGCTCGGGTGCCAGGGTCACCACCCGCACCAGCTGAGATCCCGCGGCGAGCAGCGTGTCGATGGTCGCCGGGTCCGGTTCGGCGGTCCAGGCCGGGTTATGCGCGCCGCACCTGCGCTTGGAGATGAACGGCCCCTCCAGGTGCACGCCGAGTACCCGCGCGCCCGCAGCCGCCGGTGATCTGGCGAGCCAACCCGGCCGGTCGGGCCCGCCCACGCCAGCAGGTGCTGCCGACCCAACCGCCAGCGCGGGAACGATCTGGGCGGCGCGGCGCAGCGCGGCGACCATCTGGTCGATCGGGCTGGTGATGAACGTTGGCAGGAACGCGGTCGTGCCAGTTTCCGGCAGCCGCCGGGCTACGGTCGCCCAGCCGTCCGCTTCCGCGCTGCCGAGCTCGATCCCGAAGTAGCCGTTGACCTGCAGATCCACGAATCCGGGTAGCAGCACGCCATCGGCTAGGTCAAGGTCGGGACGGCCAGGCGGCGGGCCAGATCCGACCGAGGTCACCACGCCGCCAGAGCAGACCAGGTACCCAGGGGCCAGCACAGGAGTATCGGCGATCGCGGGAATTATCCTCCTGGCCGCGATCAGCATCGGCTAGCTGCGAATCCAGTCACCTGCTTGCAGGCCAGTCGTCCGCTGGCCGGGCTCGCTCCACCTGCCTGACCCGCGCACTCGATCGAGGAAGGCACGAATCTCGCCGGCTACCAGGGCCGGCCGCTCCATCATCGCTACATGACCGACCCCTGGCAGCACCAGCACCCGGGCACCACGGAAGGCGCGCGCTGCCCTGGCCGCCATCACCGGGTTGACCAGCCGGTCGTGGCTGCCGTGCAGGATCAGGGCCGGCGCGTGGGTCCTGGCCGCATCCCGCCACAGCGACTTGGCACCAGGCCTGAAGTACTCGCCGACCAGGCTGCGGGCGGACAAGACCAGCGCCTCGTTCGCGTAAGCAAGGTCGTCACGCCGACCTACCTCGGCGATCTCCTCGTTCCGCCGGACCGGATGCACCACCCCAGGGTCGCGGTACACGTCCCTGATGAACCGGTCAGTTCGGTCCGAGGCTGGCACCCGGCGTAGCCAGTCCATCAGCAACGGGCCGACTCCTGGCGCGGCGGCCACCGCCAGCCGCAGTGGCAGCGGTCGCGGCCGCAGATCGGGCAGGGCCGGCGAGATCAGCGTCAGGGTGCGCACCAGGTCAGGTCGCCGCGCCGCAACCCTGGTGGCGACCGCGCCGCCCATCGAGTTGCCGACCAGGTGCACCGGCCAGGTGCCTTGCTGCTCGATCAGAGCAGCCACGGTGGCGGCGTGCGCGCTGATCGAGTAGTCGCCGTCGGTCGGCGGCGGAGAGCAGCCGAAGCCGGGCAGATCCACGGCGGAGCAGGCGAGCGCAGGCGCCGCGGGACGGGCATCCGATGGCCGTGACAGCAGATCCATCAGGTCGGTCCAGTTCGTCGAAGACCCGCCGAGTCCGTGGACAAACAGCGCTGGCTCCGCGCCATCCGCGGCCGGCGCGGTACGGACGAAGAGCCGCCCCGCAGGCACTTCGACAAAGTGGCCCGGCCACTGCGGAACTGGCCGGCTCTTCACCTGCAACATCGAACGACCTCGCATCGCGTTCACAACTCATCCGGCGCCGTCTGCCTCGGTGGCGCGGCGGGCCGTGGGCACGGTGCGTCAGCTGGCCGCCCTCCGGCCGGTCCGGCTCCCCTTGGGCGCGCCGGACTTCGGCGAGCCGCCGTTCGCCGCGCCCGGCTCGGCCGGACCCGAATCGACCGGCTCTGGCTCGGCCGACCGCGCGGATCCCGGCTTAGCCTGACCCGTCTTGGCCGGGCCGGGCTTAGCCGTGGCGGACCTCGAGGACTTGGCGGATCCGGCCTCGATCGCCTTAGCCGAATCTCGCCCAGTTCCTACCGCCTTGCCCCTACTTACATTCTGGCCGGCCGCCGGACTCCCCTGAGCCGCGGCCAGGCTGGCCGCGAGCGCATCGGCGAGGCTCACCGCCGGGCCTGCCGCGATCTCCAGGGTGCCCGGCTGCAGCAGCTCCCGGCCCTGCACCTTGGCCTCGACCAGCTCAGCCAGCGCCTCCCGGTACCCGTCGCGGTGAGCATCGGGGTCGAAGTCCGCGGTCATCGAGTCGATCAGCGACGCCGCCATCGTCAGTTCCTGCGGCCGGACCTCGATGTCCTCGTCAAGGAACGGGAACAATGCGGCCCTGACCTCATCTGGCCAGAGCAGGGTCTCAAGCACCAGCACCCCGTCTCGCGACCGCAGGGTGGCCAGTGACTCGCGCTGGCGGAGCGCAACCTGGGCGACGGCCACCCGGCCGGACAGCTCAAGTGCGTTGCGGAGCAGCACGTAGGCCCGCGCCCCCGCCGTCTCAGGCTCGACGAAGTAGCTCCGGTTGAACAAGATCGGGTCAAGTTGCTCGGCTGGCGCGAAATGCAGCACCTCAATGGACTTGGTGGTCGGCAGCGGCAGGTCAGCCATATCCTCGTCGCCAAGCACCACCATCTCGCCGGTGGGCAGCTCATATCCCTTGGCCACGTCCTCGTAGGGGACCTCTTCGCCGCACACCGAGCAGAACCGGCGGAACTTGATCCGGCCGCCGTCTGTCCGGTGCACCTGGCGGAACGAGATGTCCTTTTGCTCGGTCGCGGCGTAGAGTCGCACCGGAATCATGACCAGGCCGAAGGAGATCGCGCCTTTCCACATGCTGTGCATGATGTCTCCCTACCCCGGCGGATCGAGTACTGATACAAACAGCGTTGTCCCACTGTAGCTATTCGGCAATATGTTCGATGTTGCAAATTCGTTCCTGCCGCACCAGGCAGACGCAACCAGAGGGGGCCGGCATATGACTGACGCTGGACTGGACGAGCCAGTACCTGATGTGGTGGAGCAGGGCCAGGAGGCGGTTCCAGGCGCCAACGAGGACGACGACACCGAGCTGCCGGAGGAACTGCCCCTGGAGGCCGATGAGGCCGATGCGGCCGAACAGGCCCGCGAGTTCGAGCTTGGCGAGGAGGACTACCGCTGACTCCTCAGCGACCGGTCGCCAACCTGGCCCAGCAGAAGCGCTGGGCGGCACCCGGCCATAAGATGACAGCCGGGCAGTCGCCCGACCTTCCCCTTTAGGACAGTTCGGAGCCTTCAGTGACCGCGACGCCGCAGGCCAGACCAGCCAGCACGCGGCTACCACGCCCGGCGCGGCGCAGGCAGCTACTCGGGGCCGCACGCGAGGTCTTCGTCGCGCAGGGCTACCACGCCGCCGCCATGGACGAGATCGCTGAGCGGGCCGGGGTCAGCAAGCCAGTGCTGTACCAGCACTTTCCCGGCAAGCTCGAGCTCTACCTCGCGCTGCTCGACGAGAGCGCCGCTGAACTGATCGCCGCCGTGTCCCGCGCGCTGGCCTCGACTACCGACAACCGGCAGCGGGTGCCTGCCACTTTCAGTGCCTTCTTCGACTACGTGAGCGGTGCCGGAGAGGCGTTCCGGCTGGTCTTCGAGTCCGATCTGAGCAACGAGCCAGCGGTCAGGGCGCGGCTGGACCGCACCATGTTCGAGTGCGCCGGGATGGTGAGCGAGTTCATCCGCGAGGACGCTGGGGTCTCCGACGACGAAGCCGACCTGCTGGGCATAGCACTGGTCGGGATGGCCCAGGTCAGCGCACGGTTCTGGCTCGACTCCGACCGAACGATCCCGCAGGAGAACGCCGAGAGCCTGCTCGCCAGGCTTGCCTGGCGAGGGATCAGCGGCTGGCCGCTGGCCGAAGCGCCGCAAGACTGACCGAGTCGGCGCCGCGGTCGGCTCGGGGCGCAAGCAGCAAGCCGCGGCGATGGCGTACCGGTAGCGAAAGCCCACGGGCTAGCCCGAAGTTACGGCGACGTAACTTCGGGCTAGCTGGGCTGGGCCCACGGTGAGCCTGCACCGGGCTGGTGCTCGACTCGCGGCTTTCGCTGCCGGCGTAGCACCTGCGGCCGTCGCCGCGCCGCCGGTCGCCGTGCTTGGCGTTAGCCTCGGGACAGGAAGTGCGAGCAAGCCCTGGAGCGGAGGATCGCCGTGGAAGTCAAGATCGGCATACAGATGGCCCCGCGCGAGCTTGTGGTCGAGACAGCGGTATCGGCCAAGGAGGTCGAGCAGGCTCTCACTGCCGCGCTTGAGGGCGGCGGATTGCTCGTACTGGCGGACGACAAAGGCGGCTCGGTCCTCGTGCCCGCCGACAAGATCGCCTTCGTTGAACTGGGCAGGACGGAGCCGCGCCGGATCGGATTCGGCGGACCCTAGCCGGACCCGGAGAAACCTGTTACTCGGCTAGACCGAGCGCGGCCATCCGTTTCGCATGCGCATCGGTCAGAGTGGCGAACATCCGGCCGATATCGCCGAGCTGTGCCTCGGACCCCCCGGCCAGCAACCGGGCGAGTGGTTCCCGCTCGGCAGCCACCCGCTGCGCCTGGCTGAGCGCCTCACCAACAAGTCGGCGGGCCCAAAGCGCCAGCCGACCGGCCACGGACGGGTCGACCGCGATCGCCTCGCGAACTCGCCTGATCGCGAACTCGGCGTGCCCGGAGTCAGCCAGCACCTCAAGTACCAACGAGCGGGTGGGGTGATCGAGCAGCTGCGCGGTCACCCGGTAGAAATCGGCGGCGATCCCATCGCCCACGTACGCTTTGATCAGGCCCTCCAGCCAGTCAGCTGGCGCGGTTCTGGCGTGGAAAGCGTCGATCGGCTCGACGAACGGCTGCATGGCCAGCTGCGGGTCGGCTCCGAGTTCGACGATCCGCTCGCTCAGCAGCTGGAAGTGGCCGAACTGCGCGACGGCCATCCTGGCCAGATCCGCCTTGTCCGTCAACGACGCCGCCAGGGCGGCATCATCGGCAAGCCGGAAGAAAGCTACCAGCGATGCGTAAGCCAGCAACCCGAGCAGGTCGATGACCCCGTCGGCCGGATGCTCGTGCTCGGTCACTCCGGCAGCGTATCGCGCCGCAGCGGCACCGCCGCCGGTCCGAGCCGTCGACCATACGGTCATCAGCAGCGGATCGCGCCACCGCGTAGCCACCGCCGGTTCAAGCCGCTGACATTGCTACACTGAGCAGCGACTTCGTTTTGGAATGCGACCACCCCAAGGTCGCGTTAGAAACGTTAGGTGCGACGGTCGCCGAGACCCACCTTGGCTCCGAGCGTTGCGCCGACTCTTCCTGGCGACTGCCTGGGCCAGTGCTAACGGGGCCTGGCTGGCGCGGGCCGGCTGGCCTTGTGTCCTCCGGATGAGTCAGCTGCCGCCTGCGGCTACCGACTGGACGCTCAAGCGTCCGGCTGGCTGCAGGCCACCGATGGAGGCGGAAGCCCTGACTACGCAAGAACTGACCACGCAAGAACTGACCGCACAAGAACTCTCGTCCCAAGCCCAGAACGTGCCTCTCGAGACGGTGGCCATGCCGACCGATTCCGGGACGCTCGTTGCCGCGATCCTGCCGGAGGAGCCGGTCGGCGCCATTGCCGAGATTCGGCCGACCGCGCAGCACGCAGACCAGGCGGACGCCAGACCTAAGGTGTTCGGCGAATTCGGCGTTGCCGATCCGATCTGCGCGGCCCTGGCGGCCGCCGGAATCACGACGGCCTTCCCGATCCAAGCCCTGACCCTGCCGATCGCGCTCGACGGGCACGATGTCATCGGCCAGGCACGAACCGGGACCGGCAAGACCCTCGCGTTCGGAATCCCGATCCTGCAGCACATCGCGGCCACTTCCGGCCGCCAGCCAACCGCCCCGCGCGGGCTGGTCGTGGTTCCGACCAGGGAGCTGGCCATCCAGGTCGCCGATGACCTGCGGACGGCTGCCGCGCGCTGTGACATTAACGTGGTCACGCTCTACGGCGGCCGCGCCTACGAACCGCAGATCGAGGCTCTGGCCACCGTGGACGTGGTCGTCGGAACTCCAGGTCGGCTGCTCGACCTGACCCGCCAGGGTCAGCTTGACCTATCCTGCGTCGACATCCTGGTGCTCGATGAGGCGGACCGGATGCTGGACCTCGGGTTCCTGCCCGACGTCGAGGCGATCCTGCGGCTCACCCCTGCGGCCCGGCAGACGATGCTGTTCTCGGCGACCATGCCCGCTGAGGTCGTGACCCTGGCCAGGCGGCATCTGCACCGGCCGACCCATATCCGGGCCGAGCAGCACGACGAGCCTGCTCATGTGCCGACCACCGACCAGCACGTGTTCCGGGCGCATCACCTGGACAAGATCGAGGTGCTGGCTCGCGTGCTGCAGGCCGAAGGCCGGGGACTGACCATCGTCTTCTGCCGGACCCGCCGGGCCTGCGACACGGTCACCGCCGCGCTGGTCGAGCGCGGCTTCGCCGCCGCAGCCGTGCACGGCGATCTTGGCCAGAGCCAGCGCGAGCGGGCGTTGCGCGCCTTCCGCAGCGGGAAGATCGACGTGCTGGTCGCTACCGACGTCGCTGCCCGCGGCCTGGATGTCGATGACGTGACCCACGTCGTGAACAACGAGTGCCCAGAGGATGAGAAGGCTTACCTGCACCGGATCGGCCGGACCGGCCGGGCTGGCCGGACCGGCATCGCGGTGACTTTCGTCGACTGGCAGGACATTGCGCGGTGGAAGCTGATCAATGAAGCCCTGAATCTCGGCCACCCCGATCCGCTGGAGACGTACTCAACCTCCGAGCACCTGTTTACCGCCCTGAATATTCCGGCCGACGTGCGCGGGTCGCTGCCCAGGGCACGGCGTGACCGGGCCGGTCTCGAAGCCGAGGACCTTGAGGACATCGGCGAGACCGGCCGCAGTCGGTCCCGCCCGCAACCAGGCCAGAACGGTCGTCGGCCCAGATCCCGCGACGGCCAGCCAGATGATCGCGGCTCGGGTAGATACGGTCGGCGCGAGACAAGTCGCCTGCAGGCCGACCATGGGACCACCGGCCGACGCCAGCCAGGCGAGCACGAGTCTGGCCGCAGACCTGCGGATGCTGCGCAGACCAGTCAGCGTGATGGCACCACAAGGTCAAAGCCAGCCAGGCGGCGGACCAGGGGTGGCACACCGATCGCCGCGGCTGTGCCGGGCGGCGAGCATGGGTCGGCGACGGACTCAGAAGGCAACGGCCAGCCGCGCAGGCGCCGTCGGTCCAGCCGCGGCAGCCGCACTGCCGCGGACCGCCCCGCCGCGGACCGCACTGCCGCGGACCGCCCCGCCGCGGACCGCCCCGCCACTGGCCGCTCCGCCGAGAGCCAGCATGGCTCCACCCGGCCGGCCAGTCAGGCCGAGCGGTTGGACCTGCAGGCCGACTGAGCTACGGATCCGGTCTATGAGGTACTTCGACGCGGGCTAGGTCCTGACCGACTTGGCTGGGTAGGCTGCCACCCGATGAGCACTCCCAGATCGCTGCGGTTGCCGCCGCAAGTTAGACCGACCGTCATCAATACCTCGCGCGGCAGCTTCGCGGCGCTCACCGCCGAGTCAGCCATCGGCGTAAACGAGCGGCAGCCGGCCCTGCTGGTCCCCGGGTATACCGGTAGCAAGGAGGACTTTCTGCCGGTGCTTGAGTCACTGGCAATTGCCGGCCGCACGGTGACCGCCATTGACATGCGAGGTCAGTACCAGTCGGCCGCCGCAGCCAGCAGCGTCGGCTACCGGCACGACCAGCTGGCCAGCGACCTCGTGGCGGTCGCCGCCACGATTACAGCGGACGACGCCGGGCAGGTGCATCTGCTCGGACACTCGTTCGGCGGTCTGATCGCCAGGCAGGCCGTGCTGGCCGAACCTGCCGCCTTCGGTTCGCTGACCTTGCTCGGGTCGGGCCCAGGGACGATCGGCGGCGGCAGAGCGCAGGCGCTACGTGATGTGCTCGCGTTCCTGCAGCCAGCCGAGGGCGACGTCGGTGCGCTCCGTGGCAGGATCATCCAGATCTGGGATAACCAGCTTGGACCGCAGGCGCAAGCTGAGGGCACTCCGCAGCACATCATCGACTTCCTGCGCGACCGCGCGCTCCGTAGCTGCCCGGTCGGTCTGGCCGAGATGGCCAGGCAGCTGCTCGACTTCCCTGATCGCACGAGCGAGTTGGCCGCGATCGGACCGCTGCCGATCTTGGTCAGCTACGGCGAGAACGATGATGCGTGGCCGCCGGACGCCCAGGACCTGATGGCGAAGCAACTCGGTGCCGAGCGAATCTGCATCCCCGGAGCCGGGCATTCACCCGCCGTGGAGGCACCTGAGACAACGGCCTCAATGCTGACCACGTTCTGGAATCACGCAGAGCCCCCATGGTGAGCCGCCCCCGCGGTGAGCCGCCCCGTAGCCCTGTTTATCCGGGCAGCTCGCCCTCGCCATCGGCCAACCCGTCCCAAGGACGACGCTGCGGCGCCGCATTTCGGCCTTCGGGGCAATGAGCACGATAGTCGCACCAGCTACACCAGATGCTAGGCCGCGGCGGGAAGACATCGTCTCCGCGGCCGGAGTCCGGGTCACCGCGATAGCGGTCATCAGCGGCGGCGCATTCACCCGCGATGTCCTCGGCTCGGCGCAGCTGGCGATCCAGCGACTCCGGGGTGTGCTCCCAGCCAAGTACCCGGCCGGTCGGCAGATGGTGCAATTCCACCCGCCTGCAGGGCCGGCGAAGTACCCGCTCAGCGGCGAGCGCGTACAGCGCGAGCGCCAGCGAGGACCGGACGTCATCGATGGTCAGCAGATGACGGCCGGTCTTGTAGTCGACCACGACCAGCCGGCGGCCCTGGCCGCCAGCGCCCGGCGAGCCTGGATCGGTGGCCGAGCCTGGTACCGGGTCGCGGGCCGGGCGGTCATCTAGCCGGTCGATCCGGCCGGAGACCGCGATCAGCTCGGTCTTCGTCGCCACGGTCCGCTCGACCCCGGCCGGCTCGGACGCCGGGTCAAGTCCGGCTACATAGCTCTCGACCATGCTCCTGGTCCGTCGCAGGTACAGCGCTGACTGGGCATCGTCGGCATATCCGTCCGCGAGCCAGCCGCGGTCGAGCAGCTCCCCGGCGGCAGGAACGGTTCGCTCCGCGCGCGCCAGCCGCCACCAGCCTGCCAGGGCGTTGTGCACGCTGGCGCCGAGGCTGTTGTGAGCCCACGGCGGCCCCTTGGCTGGCGGCGGGCGGTCCAGATAGGTCATCCGGTATCGCCGGGGGCAATCTAGCCAGGCGCGGAGCCTGCTCGGCGTGCACGGGTAAAGCCGGCGCGGCATCCCGTCGAAGCCAAGCTGTTCCACTGCTCCATCCTGGCCCGCAGACGACCACGCGGCCAGTGCTAACGACCATCCGCAGCATGCGCCCGTGCACGGGCACCGCAGTCAGTCCTGCCCGAGGCAGTTTGGTGCGGGACGGCGTTCCCAGGGTCAGGATCCTGCGCTTACTCCTGCCCTGGCCAGCAGGAGTCGACCGAGGAACCCAGGTACGGCTTTCCCGGCGCTCAACTCTCGCCTAGCCAGTAATTGTCGAACGCCGTTCCAAGACGTAGCCCGGTTGGCTGCCCGATCACCTTGGAACCTGCCCCGACCTGGATGATCTTGGTGGCCCGCCACCAGCGGGCGTAGAACCCGGCGTTGTTCCCGCGCAGGTCCGTGACGGAGATGCCGGTGAAGCTCTCGGCGCCATAGTCGGCCAGCGGCTGAATCACGCCTGACACCGGGGTCGCCTCGCTGATCACCTCGGCGGACGAGCGCACGCACTTTGCCGTCGAACAGCTGGCGTACTTGGTGGAGAACTTCCCTGTCGTGTTGTCGGTGAGCGTCAGCACGAACCTGTGGTCGGTGCTGAAGGTGACGCTCGCGGTTATCGAGTCGCCCGCGTTCACCTTGAAGTCCCGCTGCACCGGGCTCGTTGCGTTTGCTGCCGCCTGATACCAGCTGAAGTACGTCGGAGCCCCGGCGGAACAGTCCGCCTCCACCCCCACGGCTTCCCGTGCGCCGTCGAGCAGATAGTCGAAGCCGACCCAGGCACTCGACGACGCAGCCGGGCTGACGACGCAGTTGAGGTAGGGGACGAAGAACGTGGCCTGCACGAACTGGAACGACCCGCGACGCTCTCTGACCGCATACCCGGCGTAGCCCTTGCTGGTCGTGTAGCCCTTGCTGGCCGGGGTTTGCTGGCTCGCCCGGCGGCTCTCGCTGGCCGAAACCCCCCGGCTGACCATGACACTATGACTGGCCAGGACACTCCGGCTGGTCGCAGCGGAATGCCGATCGCGAGCGCTGGCCGGCCTTCGCTGCTGGCCGGCTGACGTGACATGAGTGGCCAGTCCATGATGATCGGAGGGCTTCGGGCCGAGCAGGGAAGCCATCACTATGAGCGCCAGGGCACCAGACCCGGCGCCCAGGACGATGGGGATCCTTTTCACTTGACCGTCCTTCCCGCACTGTGGGGGCGAGCCAGCCGGATCACGGGCTAGCCGAAACCGCGAGCCAGCCGATCGCCGGCTAGCCGAACCACGAGCCAGCAGGATAGCGGTCTAACCGAACCGAGGGCAGACCTCTGGGCACGATCCCGGCCCGGGCAGCCAGCGATGGCAAATACGCAAGCTAATACCCCTGACACCGGGGGAAGGTACTACCCTAGCGGTCATTCGCCCCGATTCAGGGCACAGCACCGACAGTACGCCGCCGCATGCCGCAGCGGAGGCGGAACAAGAACGGTGACCCGTACGGCTGCGGCAGGGATCTAGGTACGGTAGATAGCTGCTATGCGACAAACAAGGGTGTTCTTGATCGTGCTGGCTTGCGGACTCCTCGGCCTGGTGAGCGCCTGCTCCACCGCCTCGTCTGATTCTGGGCAGGCGCAGTCGCCATCGCAACCAAGTCAGCAGACCGCACCGGTGCCTTCTGGCACGAATCACCCGCATCCGCACCGCACCCACCCGCGGGCACTTCCGGGTGGCTCGTCGGTGCCAGGCGATTCCTGGACCGGCCAGTTCACTGGGTTCGGCAACCAGTCCTGGCAGAATGCCTGGGGCTACGTCTCGCAGGGAAGCTACGGGCAGGCTCAGCTCACCGAGCTAACCGACCAATCCGCTCCCGGAAATGGCTCGGTGCTTCGGGTGAAATACGGACAGGGGTCCTCAGCCAACTCTTGCTCCGACTGCCCTAGTCCCGGCGGCGGTCAGTTCTATACCAGCTTCATTCAGCTTGGCCGCAGCGACCTGGCAAATGCCGACGTGCTGTACCTGCGCTACTACGTGAAGTTCCAGAACGGATTCGACTTCAGCCGTGGCGGCAAACTGCCCGGCCTCTATGGCGGACAGGTCGGGCAGGAGAGCGGCGGTCATCATGGGCAGGCGTTCAGCACCAGGTACATGTGGCGGAATCATCCAGTCTCCGGGAGCCTGAACGACTGCTCTGCCGCTGTCCCGTGCAGTGAGGTCTATACCTATTCGCCGCTGTCGAGCAGCGGCTACGGCGGTAATGTGGGCGGCGCCTGGAACTGGCAGGCCGACGGTCGCTGGCACATGATAGAGCAGGAAGTAGATCGGGCCACCGGAAGCCTCACGGTCTGGTACGACGGCGTCCGGGTACTCACGGCGCCTGGCGCGGTAGGCGGTATTTCAGGAATCCCGTTCTCTGGTGTGTTCTTTTCTACTTTCTTCGGCGGTCACGATCCGTCCTGGGGTCCGTCCAAGGACGAGTATGCATATTTTGCCGATTTCGCGGTAAGCACTAGTTATATCGGCTCGTGACCATCTCCACTGCGGCGAACCGGCGGAGTAGCCGCCCCGAGCAGGGCTGCCCTCGGCGAGTGATCCGGTCGCCCGCCGGGCCGCCAGATTGGGCTCGCTAGTCTGCGGACTTCTCGGCCAGCCCCTCTGGGCCTGCCGACACCCAGGAATCGAACAGCCGCTCAGCGACTCTGACCGTGAGCTCGTCACCGTGCCCGGGCAGGATCCTGGTGCCGCCATCCAGCGTGAGCAGGCTGGCACCGATCGAGCTCAGCTGATGCGGGAAGTTCGCGAAGTAGCCCTCGTGCGGGACCGGGCCGCGTTCGCTGACCACATCCCCGACGAAGACTGCCCCGAGGTCCTCGCTGTATAGGCACACCGATCCCAGACTGTGCCCGGGCGCATGGATCACCTCAAGGGTGACGTCGGCTACCTCGAAGATCCCGCCGTCCTCCATGGCGATATCCGGTTCGGTACCAGGATGCGCGTCGCGCCAGGCCAGTACGTCGGCCGGATGCAGCGCGACCGGAGCGTCGTCGCGCTTGGCCACCTCGAAGGCCGCCGCCACATGGCGGGCGTGGCCATGGGTGCAGATGACCGCGAGGATCTCTCGGCTCCAGACGGCATCGAGCACCGCGGTCGCGTCCTCGCCAGGATCGACGACGATCACCTCCGCGTCATCACCGATGATCCACGTGTTCACGGTTCCGGTGACTCGATCGATCCGCGCCTGCATCTGCCCTGCCCTCCCGGTGACTGCCTGCCCGGCGTCAAACCCGGCTCTAATCGTTGATCTCCGTGCTGACTCGCAGCGATGGTCGGATCGCGCTCCATGGTAGGACGCCTGGCACCGAGCCGGTGGCGGCAACCGGCTTAACGGCAGGATTCGTCAGAAGTGGCCCGTGGCCACCACGTATTTCAGCCAGGCCGCATACCAGTCGGTCTCCAGCGCGTGCTGCGCCTGGGTCAGCGTCACCATCCGTCGGCACACCATGTCCTTCAGAATGTGATCGAGCTGGACCTTCTGGAAGAAGCCGGTGCCCCGGATGGCCGCGGGCCAGATGTTCGCCTGGACCACAGCGCCGCCGAGAGAGACCGGGACCAGGAGGTTCAGGATGTACTTCTTCTGGACAGCCGGCGCTCCGTAACCGTACGCCTGGTAGACCGCGGTCTGTAGCGGAACTGGGATGTGCGGTGTGGGCACCCGGGTGGGCAGATTGCACACCGTGTTCGCGCTGGTGGTGGTCACCGCGCCCGGCGTCAAAGCCCGCTTGGGGAAGGATATCCCGCCGCTGATCAGCGGCATGATGAAGTTGGGTAGCTGGACTCCGGTCAGGTCCGGGCCGCCGGTGGCCTGGCCGGGCACCGCCGGAGCAACGGCCGCTGGCCCGGTCGGGTGCCCAGACGAGCCGCATCCCGTGATCAGGAGAGCACCGCAGAGCACCGCCAACGGCCAGCTCAGGTGACGTCTCGTCATGGCCGCCCCAGGACCCGGAAGTCCCATCCCGCGGCACGCCACAGATCCGCGTCGAGGGCGCACCTGGCGTCGATCATGGCCCGTTGCGCGACGACGGTACCGAGTGCGACCGGGTCGATCGCCTGGTAGTCGGACCATTCGGTCAGATGCAGCACCAGGTCGGCATCTTCGGCGGCCTCGGAGACCGATCTGGCGCAGCGCAGCTCCGGCCAGATCAGCGCCGCGTTGGGCATTGCGACCGGGTCATGCACGGACACGATCGCACCCTCCCGCATCAGCCGGGCGGATACGTCGAGGCTGGGCGAATCCCGGATGTCGTCACTGTTGGGCTTGAACGCCACGCCAAGCACTGCCACCCGCTTGCCGGCGAGCACGCCCCCGACGACCTCGCGGGCTAGCTCGGCGACCCGGTTCCGCCGGCCCAGGTTGATCGAGTCCACATTGCCAAGCAGGTTCACGACCGAGGTCACTCCGAGGCTGCTAGCGGTAGCCCGGAAGGCGCGGATGTCTTTGGGCAGGCAGCCACCGCCGAAGCCGAGGCCCGGCGACAGGAACCGGCGACCGATCCGCTCGTCGTGCGCCAGCGCCTCAGCCAGTCGCACCACATCGGCACCCACGGACTCGCAGACCTCAGCCATCGCGTTGATGAACGAGATCTTGGTGGCCAGGAAGGCATTGGCCGACACTTTGACCAACTCGGCCGTCTCAAGGTCCATGGCGAGTCCTGGCGCGCCGGCCGCAAGGGGCTGGGCATAGATCTGGCGCAGCAGATCGGCGGCCCACTCCGAGGTGACCCCGAAGACCAGGCGGTCAGGACTCAGGCTGTCCTGTACGGCGAAGCCTTCCCGCAGGAACTCCGGGTTCCAGGCCAGATCCACCTCGTCCCCGGCCGGCGCAGTCGCCCTGGTCCGGGCCATGACCTGCCGTGCGGTTCCCGGCGGGACCGTGGACTTTCCGACGATCAGGCACCGGCGGCGAAGGTGCGGTGCGAGCGCGTCCGCCGCGCCGAACACGTAGCTGAGATCGGCAGCACCGTCGGCTCCCTGCGGTGTGCCGACGCACAGGAAATGTACGTCTCCGAACTCCGCTACATCCTCGAAAGATGTGGTGAAACGAAGCCGCCCGGCCTCAATGTTCTTGCGCAGCAGGGGTTCCAGGCCCGGCTCGAAGAAGGGCGTCTCCCCGCGGGCCGCCTTCGAGATCTTCTCCTCGTCGACGTCGATCGCCATGACCTCGTGTCCCAGATCCGCCATGCAGACGGCGTGGGTGAGACCGAGATAGCCGGTCCCAAGCACAGTCAGGCGCAGATTCTCGGATTGCATTCCTTTGTCTCCTGTTTACTCACGCATTCGAGCAAGCAATAGCGGACAGACCCTGAGTGGCTCCGGAGGCCACGTTGCTGCAGGCAACGACTGTCCGCAGGTGGAGACTCGGTCCGTAGCTGCCGTAGCCCGGGTCGTTCACCTGCGGCTGGTTGTTAAGGAAGACATTGCCGATTCCCCATCCTGGATAGACCTGGTGCACTTGGAACTGGACCAGCATCAATGGCGCGACGACGCCGCGACGCCGGTGCATGCCCTAGTCCACAACCTGCGGCAGTGGCCGGGTCGCGTCCGTGGCGTCATCGGCGTTGCCCAGCGCGGCGTCAGCCGCGAATGGCTCACGCTCCTGGGCACCTGGCACCGACGGGACTCGCCGATGCGGCGACGTGGGCCTGCCGGGGAATTCCGCCACGGCCGGCTCATGGGAGTCCGGAACAGGAGCGCGGTGCCGTGCCGGGGCCGAGCGGGGTACGGGCTCCCACACGCTCCTTGGCGCAGTTGCGTCGCTGGGGGCGGACGGCGCCCGGTGCCAGACCGAACCGGCCGGTGACGGCACCCTGATCCAGTCCGGCTCGGCAACCTCTGGACCCGTGCCAGCGGAATCGCCTGGCTCCCGCGGCGCGGCGGCGGCCGGGGGAATGTCCGCGGAACTCGCTGGCTCCCGCAGCGCCGCGGCGGCGGCCAGGGAGATTTCCGCGGAACTCGCTGGCTCCCGCAGCGCCGCGGCAGCAGCCAGAGAGATTTCCCTGGCCGGCAGCTTGAGCTCCGGCTGCGCGGCCGGAGTCCGCAGCGGCCGGTCCGTCGCGGCATGGCCGTTTTGCGCCGCCACAGCCCCGGCGAGCGCGAGTTCAGGTCGGGCGTAGACCAGGTCGGGATCTGGCTTCGCAGCTGCGGTCTCGGCCATCGGGCGCCAGCGAGTACTTGCTGGGTACGGGTGCGGTGGCAGGCGCCGGCGGCGCGACCACAGATAGCAGGCGATCACCAGGGCCAGAATGCTCAGCCACAGTGCGGCCAGCGGGTGGAAGAGCAGGTACGACCAGAACGTGATCTTCACGTGATGCAGCCAGCCCGCCGTGTTGGTACCGGAAAGGGCCGGCTGGCTGGCGTCCGCACGGGCGTCGACCGAGCGGAACCCGGTGCCGGAAATCACATTGCCGACCCCCCTGACCTGCGAGGTCACACCGCGGGCTGTGATCCCGAATACGGTGGCCCCAGTGATCAGGCTGTTGTCTATCTCGATCCGCCCAGAACTGCGGACCAGCACCGCGATCCGCGCACCGGAGACGGTGTTGCCTGAGATGATCGCGCCGGGAGCGCCGGGCCCGATGGACAGGCCTGAGCGAGGACTGCAGCGGACATCGTTCCCGGTGACGACCGCGTTCGTCGCGTTGTACCTGACCGCGATGCCGGTGATCTGCGCGCATACCTGGTCCCCGAGCAGCACCGTGCCCGTGCCGCCCTCGACCAGGATGCCGGTGCGATCGTTGTACAGCGCTTCGCTGTGCGCGATCGTCGCCCCCGACCCCGGTGCTACCGCGCTGCCGGACGCTGAGGCGCCGTTGACCAGCGGCCGCCCATCGATAAAGAAGCCGTTGCCTTCGTTGCTCTCCGAGACGTCGTCACGCAGGTACGTGTTCTGGGTCGCCCGGTCGATCAGGAACCCGGTGCCTCCGTTGCGCGAGGCTGAGCTGAGAATCACCGAGGTGCCGATCGAGTAACGGTGGATGTGCAGCCCGTCCAGTGCGTTGAACTCGAACAGGTCAGATGAGAACCTGAGGTTCATGCCGCGGGAGACGAACGCGCCGTAGGTGTCGTTGGTGAATGTGGTGTTGTCAGCGCCACCGGTACTCGGCTGTCCGTTCACGCCGGTCCAGGCCACCCCGCCGGTCCGGCCGCTCCAGAAGCCGAGCGATGAGACCCGGACGTAGCTGAGGGTCATCTTGCCGCCCACATCACGGATGTAGGAGCGGCCGTAGCCCCGGTCGGCGGCCGGAGCCTTGGCGACCCGGTCCCAGCCCATGATCGTGAGTGGCTGGCTGGCGGTCCCCTGAAACGACAGGTCACCACCCCAGGCGATGATCGAGGCGAACCCGCCGGTGGAGCTGTCCAGATACAGAGCCTGCATGCGTGCCGACCCGAGGTCGAGCTTGGCGTTGGCCGCGACGAATACGTTGTCGATCAGCAGGGCGGCATGATGCGGCAGAAACACAAGAGCGCCGTAATTGGCCAGATCCGACGCCGTGTACGGCCGCGATCCCGCGGTCAGGACCAGGGTCGGCAACGACGCCCTGACCGGGAGGACCTCCGGCTGATAGACGCGGACCGAAGCGTGCAGCAAGATTCGGATCCGGGAATCTTCCGCGCTGACCAGCGCCGCCTCCCGAGCGGAGTCGACGGCAGGAAGGGACGCGGCCGGCTTGTTCGGATCGATCGGCACGGCCACCGGAGGCAGTGCCACCGGACGCGGATTCTTCGGAGCCGGGAGCAGCCTAACTCCGTAGCCTGACGTCGCCGCCACCGGCTGGATGTGCAGGTTCAGTGCCTTCAGGGTCAGCGGCAAGGTACCGAGCAGGCCAAAGACGCCCAGCGCGAACAGCGTGGTGAGAAAGGTACGGCCGCGCGAGCCGACCGATCGCTTCCGACGGTTCTTCCGGGACACGTAGGCCTCCTCTAGTTCAGCGACGAGGCGGACTGCGCCTCACCACCGAGACTGAGCTGGTCCGCGCTGCGGGTGAGCCAGCCGTGGACGTTCATGGTCAGGAATGCGTAGGTCTTGACCGGCAACGCGACGACGATGGTCATGCCGGCGACCAGCGGGAGCAGCCAGATGTCACCGGGTCGCTCACGCAGGTGCGAGATGCCACGCAGGGCCCGGCCAGCGACCAGCCACGACACAGCGAGCGCCGCGATCACGGGCGTCGGATGCAGCACCCAGGCGATCAGGTAGGTGACCGCGAAGCCCATCGTCAGCGGCGTGAACATGATCTGCAGCACGCTGAGCTGGCAGATGAAGGGCTGACGCCAGAGCCAGCCCTTCCAGATCGCCGTCAGGTAGGTCCGGTAGGAATTTCGGCTCCAGCGCAGCCGCTGCTTGAGGAAGGCGCGGTAGGTGTCCGGGAACATCGACAGCGCCCGCGCGGTCGACTGGTAGACGGTCTTGTAACCGGAGGCGAGCACGAGCCAGGTGAGCCGACCGTCGTCGCCTGAGACACACCGCCGGCCGAGGAAGAACTCGTCTTCCAGGTGCTCAAGCACGGGGATCACCACACTGCGGCGGTAGGCCGCCGTCCGTCCGGACAGGCAGGCCACGGCCCCGGCCCGAGCCTGCGCCCGGACGTAGTCCTTATACCGGACGTCGATCATCCAGTCGGCCACCCGCCGCCAGGCGCTGCCGTGCGGCTGATACACGTTCTGCCTGGTGCCGACGCCACCGACCTCGGGGTCGCTGAACGGCGCCAGGACGGCCGCCAGCAGCCCGGGCAGCCACATCGTGTCCGAGTCGCAGAGCACCAGGATCTCCGAGCGGGCGGCCCGGATGCCGACTCCGAGGGCAGAACGCTTGCCCTGGTGCGCGAAGGGGATGACCGTCAGCCTCGGCTCGACCGCTGCGCGCGCCTCCAATTGCCTGATCACGCTCTCGTCCGCCAGGTCAGGGACGACGATCACCTCGGACGGGTTCTCCGCCAGCCACGAGTCGAGGCAGCGCTCGAGGATGTCCGGGTCCTCACGAAAGGAGGGCACCACCACCGACGTGGTCGCCGTGTAACCCGGCGGCACTGGCCGGTAGATCCGGGACAGGGTGAAGCGGCTGAGCCACACCGACCACGAGAGCGCGCCCACGACGCCGATGGGGACGTAGTGATGCAACTGGTGCCACCAGGACAAGTTGACCCTGGGCAACGCAACCATCGCGTGGACGACCTCCGAGTACATCCCGAACCTTCCGTGATGTGCGGGAGCAACGGCGATCCCGACTAAACAGAACCAGGTGGGTCCAACATGCGCTCAGCCCTCTCAACCGCGTGATACGCGGCTGAGAGAGCCGAACCGTCATAGAAAGGACGGCTACGAGCGTACTTCGGGTTACAGCAAGCCGCAGAGAGTTGGGCCAAGCCGTCCCTTAAAACGGGATTTAGCCCCGGTGACCAGCGGGTGAACGACCTGCGCGGCCGCTGCGGTGGTGCCGAACCCGGCAACCGGATGGCCGACCACTTAGCCGGATGTGAGCACTGCGCCGCGGCCGCCAGCCAGCAGTCGCGCCAGGTCCTGCGGCGCGGTCGACTCGCAGCCGATCCGGTCGCCGGTGAGCTGGCCGTGATCATCGCTGCCACCGGTCGCTACCAGGTCAAGCTGGCTGACCAGGGCGCTGAGCTGCTCCCGCTGCGTCTGATCGTGGTCGGGATGAGCGACCTCAAGGCCCGCCAGCCCAGCCCGGGCGAGTTCGGTGATCAGCTGGTCAGGCACCGGCCCGCCGCGGGTGCAAGCGCGCGGATGGGCGAGCACGGTCACTCCGCCGGCGTCGCGCACCAGGGCAACCGCTTGGGCCGGGTCGAGCGCGTATCTCGACACGTGCGCCCGGCCGCCCGAGCCGATCCAGGCCGCGCTGAACGCCTCGGGTACCGAGCCGACCACGCCGGCCGCGACCAGCGCCCTGGCGACGTGCGGCCGGCCCACCACGCCATCGCCAGCGATCGCGGTCACCTGCTCCCAGGTCACCGGGGCGCCAAGCTCGGCCAGCCTGGCCACCATCGCCCTGGCCCGGTCCACCCGGCTGTCCCTGATCGCCTGGCACTGCGCCTTCAGGTCACGGTGATCGGGATCGAACAGGTAAGCGAGCAGATGCACGCTGCGGCCGTCACGGCGGCAGGACAGCTCCATGCCGGGCAGCAAGGTCAGCCCGGGCGGCAGCGCCTGCCTTGCCTGCGCCAGGCCAGCGACGGTGTCGTGATCGGTGAGCGCGATCAGGTCCAGGCCGGCCGCAGCCGCTCGGCGGATGACCTCGGCTGGCGGGCGGGTGCCGTCGGACGCTGAGCTGTGACAGTGCAGGTCGGCTCTGCGGGGCAGGTCGGCTCCGCTGGGCCGATCGGTCCGGCTGGCCAGGTCGGCTCTGCTGGGCAGATCGGCGGGCACCAGCCGACTTTATCCGGTCGAACCGGGGAGCCGCGGCGACCGAGCTCCGAACGGCAGATCGAACTCCTGGCCGTCATCGCGCAGATCCCGCAGCGGCATCGGCTCGACCAGCAGCGTGCCGGCCGTATCCGGCCAGAGCAAGATCCACAGCCAGCTGCCAAGCACCTCCCCGGCGAAAGCGGCACAGCCAGGGGCGTCGACATGCCAGAGCGGGAACTCGTGATTGCCAAGCCGGACCTGAGCATGTGGCAGGCTGGCGGCGAAGCCATCGCCAGGATCAGAACCCTCCAGACCGGCGCAGTAGGCACCCAGACCGACGCCCATCTCCTCGGAGACCAGCAGCATCTCGCCAGGCCCGCCGACCGGGTTAGGCCCGGAGAGCGCGACCACGCAACCACGGGTTCCGCTGCGCTCGTCTCCGGCGGCGGCGAAACCGGTCACCAGCCAGCCGTCAGGCAGCGGCCAGGGCAGCATGACCGGGACGACCGCGTTTCGCAGCAGACCGGCCAGGCCCTCCGGGGACAGACTCTGCACCTGCCGGAGTGGATAAACCTTGCCGTGCTGACCGCAGCGCCAGTCGCTGAACCACGCGCTTGGCGGCTGGACGGCGCCGCCACATCGCGGGCAGGTCAGGCTCATCACCATCGCGTTCGCCGCCCGTCGGCCGATCGGCGCATGCTCACCTCAGCTACGATGCTCGGCCGCTGGCAGCCGTAAACGGCCGCGCCCGCTCTGACCGGCCGCTCAGTCCGGCCGGACGAAGCGCTGACTTCTGGTCAGGCCGGCCGCCCGACCGCGGGCGGCAGCCACCAGCGCAAGCTTCCTCGACGCAGCGTCGATCATCTCATCGCCCAGCAGCACCGCCCCGCGCCGCTGCACGGTGGCAGCGTACTCGTATGCGTCCAGGATCAGCTCAGCTCGCTCATACTGCTCCTGGTCCGGCGAGAAGGCCGAGTTGACCGGCTCGATCTGATCCGGATGAATGACCCACTTGCCGTCGTAGCCCAGGGCTGCGACGCTGGCCGCCGCTGCGCTCAGGCCGGCCACGTCGCCAATCGCGGCATAGGGCCCGTCAATCGCCTGCAGCCCGGCCGATCGCGCGGCGACCAGGATCCGCAGCAGCGGATAGTGGAAGGCGTCGCCGCCCGCATAGTCAGCGGGCTGGCCGCCGATCCGCAGCGACCGCATCCCGACGCTGGCCATGAAATCGGCCGGGCCGAAGATCAGAGCCGCTAGCCGGCGAGATGCCGCCGCGATGGCATCCACGGCGACCAGGCCGGCCGCATCCTCGATCTGCGCCTCGATCATGATCTTGCCCTGCGGCAGGCCCGCCGCCTGCTCAAGCTGGCCGAGCAGCAAGTCGAGCCAGACGATGTGGGCTGGCTCGGACGCCTTGGGCAGCACGATCACGTCCAGCCGCGCTCCGGCACACTCGACAACCTCGATCACATCCCGGTAGGCCCACTGGCTGGTCGCGTCATTGATCCGGACGGCCAGCAGCCGGCCAGCCCAGCCCCCCGCGCCGACGGCCCGCGCGACAGCTGCCCTGGCCGACTCCTTCGCAGCCGGCGCGACAGCGTCCTCAAGGTCAAGAATCACCTCGTCGGCAGCCAGCCCCTGAGCCCTGGCCAGGAATCGCTCGCTGCTGCCTGGCACGGTGAGGCAGGACCTTCTGGGCCGATCAGCGCGGGTCATGGCTCGATGATGCTACGCCGGGCGTTCGACGGGGTGTGCAGGGCCTTCTAGCATGGGCGCATGGCCGCCACCTCGCCGCACGCCAGTCCGGAAGCCTCAGCCCCGTCCGGTGCAAGCCAGCCGCCGCCTACCGTCGAGCTAGTGACGCGCGCCCTGGGAAACGTCCAGGACCCGGAGATTCACCGGCCGATCACTGAGCTCGGGATGGTCAAGAACGTCGATGTAGCGCCCGACGGAGCGGTTCTCGTCGAGGTCTGGCTGACGGTTTCTGGCTGTCCGCTGCGCGACACCATCACCCGCGACGTGCAGGCGGCGGTCGGCAAGCTGGCTGGCGTATCCAGCGTCCGGGTCGAGCTTGACGTGATGAGCGAGGAGCAGCGCCGTGAGCTGCAGGGCAAGCTTCGCGGCGGCAAGCCAGAGCGGGAGATCCCGTTCGCCAGTCCCGCCTCGCTGACCAGGGTTTACGCGGTGGCTAGCGGCAAGGGGGGCGTGGGCAAGTCGACCGTCACCGTCAATCTCGCCGCGGCCCTGGCGGCGGCTGGCCTGAAGGTTGGCCTGCTCGACGCCGATATCTACGGGCATTCCGTGCCGCGGATGCTTGGCGTCACCGGCCGCCCCACCCAGGTTGAACAGATGATCATGCCGCCGTCCGCGCACGGCGTGAAGGCGATCTCCAGCGGCATGCTGAAGAAGGGCAACGAGCCGCTGCCGCTGCGCGGGCCGATCCTGCACCGACTGCTCCAGCAGTTCCTCGCCGACGTCTACTGGGGTGACCTCGACGTGCTGCTGCTCGACCTGCCGCCGGGCACCGGGGATGTGGCGATCTCGGCCGCGCATCTGGTGCCTGGTGCTGAGCTGATCGTGGTGACCACGCCCCAGCTCGCTTCGGCCGAGGTTGCCGAGCGGGCCGGATCGCTCGCCAGCCAGCTGCATCAGCGGGTGGCCGGGGTGATCGAGAACATGTCCTACCTGCCGTGCCCGCACTGCGGCGAGCGGATAGAGGTATTCGGCAGCGGTGGCGGCCTGGCCGTTGCGCAGACGCTGACCCGGCTGAGCGGCTCTGAGGTACCGCTGCTCGGCGAGGTGCCGATCGATCTGCGGCTCCGGGAGGCAGCCGATGACGGAGTCCCGCTGGTGCTCGCCGACCCGCAGGCCCCAGGCGCGCGCGAGCTGAGCAGGATCGCGCAGCTGCTGGCCGGCCGGTCGCGCAGCCTGGCCGGGCGCCAGCTCGGCCTGACCCCGGTCTGACCCGCCCGGCGGACAGGTCCAGGCCAGCTGTTTGAGCTGGTCCGCAGAGTGCTAGGTCGCCTCGGCGTCGTACGGCGGAATCTCGCCAGGGTCAAGGAGCACGGCGGTGGATAGCGGAGCAGCGGGGCGCGGATCGATCGGTCCCGCCCACTGATAGCCGTCGTCACTCGCCAGGTCGTCGAGCAGATGCTTGCGGACGAAGGCGCGCGGGTTCAGGTCGTTCAGGTCGAAATCCCGGAACTCGGGCCCGAGGCTCTCGGCCAGATCGGATTTCGCATTGTCGGCAAGCCGCCTTAGGTCTCGCAATGCCCGGCCGGCCTGTGCGGCCATCTTCGGAAGCTGGTCCGGACCGAAGATGATCAGGCCAAGCACCGCAAGGATCAGGATCTTGGTGATCGACAGATCGAACAAGCTGGCCTCGCGCTTCTGCTGTCGTGACCACGTCCGCCAATGCGGTCCGCAGCTACCAGATTAACCGCAATCGGCCGCCGGCGGGTCAGCTGAACGGGTCGAACCATGAGCCCATCCGCTTCAGCCCACGCGCAACCCGCTGCCAGAACCCGGTCCGCCGGTCGTGCGGCAGTTCAGCGACCATCCGCTGGACTGTCGCCGGGGGGGCGTCAGCGAGCACGGTATACACGAAGCCACCTGCGGCCCAGGCGAGAGTCCGTTCATCCGGCTCGCCGGAGAACACCTGCTGACCGCGGACGGCGGCTGGCTGCCAGCCGGGCAGCACGCGGGGCAGCTCGCCGCGCTGCATGAACACCGAAACGACAGACAGGCCGTCAGAGTAGGAAGCGTCGACCACGAAGCCTGACCTGGTCATCGTGCTGGTCACCGCCACCAGCGTCATATCTCCGGCCAAGGTGGCCGGCAGCGACCAGCCCTGCGCACGGAGGCTGGCCAGACCGTGCTCGGCAGGCTGGGTACTCCAGGGCAGGGCTCCGGCAGCGGGAACGTCGCCCACCTCGCGATCGCCGATCTGCAGGTCGATGAAGGCCGCCTCGTTCACCAGCCGCCCGCCGGAGTCGTACGTCTCCCGGCGAAGCGGCAGGCTAGTCGCCGCGTCCAGCCAGAACTTGGCCGCCAGCGTGCCGTCCGCGCGCCGCACCGCGACAATGATGGCGGGCCGGTCGCCGGATGATCCCGGCCCGGCGTACTCGATCAGGTAGTTGCCACGCATCAGGCGCAGCATCGAGGTCGAGAAGCTCAGCATGCCTTCGGCCGCGGCGCCGCCCGCTGCCTCCTGCCGGCCGAACCCTGAGGCGCTGGAACTCTGATCTCCCTCGGCCAGTTCCGGCCCGCCGGGCCGGTGCCAGACCTCGATCAGGTATGCGCTGGCACCACCGGGTCCCCACCAGGCCACCATCTGCACACCGCGGTAGCTGACAGTCTGGCAGGCCACCGCGGCGGCGCTCATCAGCTGCACGCCCTGGTGGATCCGGGCGAGGTCGGCTGCGGACGGGGCTGGCCGTCGCAGCTGCGCACCGGTCCGGCCGGCCGCAGCCCGTCGGGCCGGCGCTGGCTGATCGGCCCCCACTATCGAACCGGCGACAATGACAAGCGTCGCCATCGAGGCCAGGCTGAGACCGACCGCCAGGACGGCAGGCCGCCACCGATGCCAGTACAGCCAGATCACGGCAGTTACGGTGCGTGCTTGCGCTCGACTGGCCTGGTGGCTGGTTGCCTGGCAGGTGCCAGCCGGGTAGCTTGCGCCTGGCCCATGTCGTAGTCGTGCTGCGGCCAGTAGGTGTCGAAGGCCGGCGTGATCCGCGGTGCTGGAGCAGGCTGTGCTCCGCCGAGCATGAACGCGGCCGCGCCGATCGCGGCCAGTGCCATCCCAGCGGATCCGGCGGCCAGGATCCAGCCGGACCGGATCTGACGCCTTCCGAAGGCCGGCCCGGCGGCCGGCCATGCGGCCCAGGGAGCCGGCGGCAGCGATTGCGCCGCAGCCGCGAGATGTTCCGGCTCCGAGCGGGCGAGCTCGATCAGCCTGCTGGCGATGGACGAGTCAGCTGACGTGCCGCCGAGAGCGGTCATCCGGCGCTTCAGCGTCCGCAGCGTGTTGGCCTCCTGCCGACACGACTCGCATCCGGCCAGATGAATCAGCACCCGGTCGCGCTCGGACCCGTCCAGCTCTCCGTCGACCAGAGCCGACAGCCAGCGCCCAAGGTGGCTCATTGCTAGCCCCCCTCGCCAAGTACGACGGAAGCGGCGGTCTGAGGCAGGAGCACCGGCTTGGCGGTCAGCCGGCCGCTGGCGGCGGAGCCGGCCGCCGCGGCTGCCGCTGGACCGATCTGATGCCTAGGCCTGCGGTGTTCCAAGGCCGCGCGGAGCTGGGCGCGGCCACGGTGGATCCGGCTGCGGACGGTGCCGAGCTTGATGCCAAGCACGTCAGCTATTTCCTCGTAAGTCAGGCCCTCGATGTCGCACAGCACGACCGCGGCCCGGTATTCGGGGGGCAGGTCAGCGAGCGCCGCCGCGATGTCGAAGTCGAGATGACGGTCGTCGAACGCCTGCGATGGGGTCGGCTCGACGCCACGAAGTCTGGCCGCGGTCTCCTCACCCAGCCCCTCGAACCTGATCCGCTGCCGCCGGCGCGTGATGTCCAGGAACAGATTGGTGGTGATCCGGTGCAGCCAGCCTTCGAATGTCCCTGGCGTGTAGCTGGGCAGGGACCTGAACACGCGGACGAAGACTTCCTGGGTGAGATCCTCAGCGTCGTGGCTATTCCCGGTCAGCCGGTAGGCCAGCCGGTAGACCCGGGCCGAGTGGTCCCTGACCACGTCCTCCCAGCTCGGCGGCGTCCAGTCGGCGCCCTGCGCCGCCTCGCCTGCGGCCTGCTCTGCCGCTTCGGTCTGCATCGGCTTCCCAGCTCCATCACTATCTCGCGGCAGCTCCGCCGCCGTTGCGGCGCAGATCAACCTTCCGCCTGGGGCCGCGTCGCCTGCCGCTGCCGCAGTCTGCTGGCGCCGCGTCCTGGCAAACTGCTGCGCAGGCAGGCCGCCTGCGGCGTCCCGCTTGCCTCTAGCTGACTGCAACTCGTAAACGTGCGGGACGCCCGGCCTGTTCCCGGCTCAGGGCGGCTGACGCTAGGCTGCCGCCCGAGGACGTTCACCCACGGTACCGGAGGTCACCATCGCCAGCGCAGACGTCACGCCCGCGATCCTGAACGAGTTTCTCGGTGAGGACGAATTTCTGCTGACGGCCCGGAGGAACGCCGAGCAGGTGGGCGGCGCTGTCCCGGTGGCACCGGTGGTCGGCGCGGCGCTGCGCTTCCTGGCCGCCGCGATCGGCGCCAGGTCGGTGGTCGAGATCGGTACCGGCTGCGGCACCTCCGGCATCTGGCTGCTCCGCGGCATGCGAGCCGGGTCAGTTCTCACCAGCGTCGACGTTGAGCCCTCGCACCACCGGCTCGCCCGGGCCGCCTTCACCGCCGCCGGATTCCCGTCCGGCCGGTACCGGCTGATCACCGGCCGTGCGCTTGAGGTGCTGCCGCGGCTGGCCGACGGCGCCTACGATTTCGTCTTCTGCGACGCCGACAAGCGCGAGTACCCCGAGTACCTGGCCGCTGCGCTGCGGCTGCTTAGGCCAGGGGGGATCGTTGCCTTCGACAATGCGCTCTGGGCAGACGAGAGCGCTAACCCCGTGCATCGCGATCCAGATACCGCCGCGATCGGCGAGCTTCGGGAGCAGATCTCCGCCGACGAGGACCTGGTCCCGCTGCTGCTGCCGATCGGCGGCGGTCTGCTCGCCGCGGTGAAGCGGACCGGCTAGGACCTCAGGCAGGCTGGTCAAGCAGCCAGCGGAGCAGCAGCCTCGTCCCGAAGCCGGTCGCTCCCGCCGTCAGTTCACCGTCATCCGAACCGGACCTGGCCGCCGCCGCGATGTCCAGATGCGCCCAGGCGCAGGCTCCGGCGAACTCGCGCAGGAAGAGCGCCGCCGTGATCGAGCCAGCCTGGCCATCCGCCCTGGTGATATTGGCGAGGTCGGCGACGGGCGAGTCGAGCGCCTCCCGGTACTCCGGCACGAGCGGCATCCGCCAGAGGCGCTCTCCGCTCGCCTCACCAGCCGCCACGAGCGCTGCCGCTAGCTGATCACTGGTCGAGTAGAGCGCCGCATGCGTGCTGCCCAGTGCGATCCTGGCCGCCCCGGTCAGGGTGGCGACATCGACAAGGACATCCGGCGCGAGCATGACGTCGGCATATGCCAGCGCGTCGGCCAGCACCAGCCGACCCTCGGCGTCGGTGTTGAGCACCTCGACCGTGCGGCCGCCGAACTGAGTGATGACGTCGCCAGGCCGGTATGCCGAACCAGATGGCATGTTCTCGGCCGCCGCGATCAGGCCGGTGACCTGGTGCGCGACGCCGAGCTTGGCCACGGCCGACATGACGGCGATCACCGCGCCGCCACCGGCCATGTCGGTCTTCATCGCCTTCATGCCGTCGTTCGGCTTGAGCGACAGACCACCGGTATCGAACGTGATGCCCTTGCCGATCAGCACCAGGTGCCTGCTGGCACCGGGCGGGTGATAGCTCAGCTGAATCAGCCGGGGCGGGCGAGCCGAGCCTGAGCCTACGGCCGTGATGCCACCGAAGCCTTCGTCGCCAAGTTCGGTTTCGGTCCAGACCCGGGCAGTCAGCCCGGCTTGCGCGGCGACAGCCACGGCCGCTTCCGCAAGCCATTGCGGGCTCTTGCGGATGGACGGCGTATTGGCGAGGTCCCTGGCCAGAGCCACAGCCGCGGCGATCGCCCCAGCTTCGCCGATCGCATCGCCTGGTACAACGAGCCCGCCTGTTGCCACGGCCGCGCTACTCAAGTCAGGGCGGCCGACCGCACCGGCCTCGGTTGGCGACGGTGCCGCGGCGAGCAGGTGCACCTGTGCGGTCTTGTAGTCCTTGACCTCGGCCGAGCTCTTCTCCGAGTACCGGTAGGACCCGAGCAGGATCCCCTCGGCGAAGGCCAGGACCTGATCGTCGGGCTGGCCAGCGACCACAGCCGCCACCGCGCGATCACCAGGCCGCAGCATCCGGCCGAGCTCACCGCCCGCCCGCCGCAGCGCTCGGGCGGAACGGTCGCCGGTCCCCAGGAAAGCCACCCGTGTCGTCGCCTGGCCGACCTGGGCGACGACCTGTGCGGTCTGACCGGCCTTGCCGGTTAGCTGGCAGGCGGCAAGAACCTCGCTGGCGGGGACGCCGAGCACGGCGTCAAGTGCCGAGTCGCCGGCGGCCTCACCGCCAGCACCAACGGGCACGACCATCAGGTCAGCCGGCTCCGCCGCACCCCGCTCGACAGCTCTGAGGTAGTCACCGGCCGTACTCGGGCCAGTGCGGGATAGTGCCGTGACGGTTGTGGTGATAGGCATCCTTGCGGCTGCTCAGCCGACAGCCGTTTTAAGGGCGTCACCCAGCGCCGTGGCTTCATCTGGTGTCAGCTCCACCACCAGCCGGCCGCCGCCCTCCAGCGGCACGCGCATCACGATCCCGCGGCCCTCCTTGGTGACCTCCAGCGGACCGTCGCCCGTCCGCGGCTTCATCGCCGCCATCCGTCTCCCCTTCCTGCTCTCGGTGCCGCGGGACCTGCTTCGGGACCGCGGCACCGCTGCCAGCCGCCGGCTCCCAGAACTGCCAAGCCACATCGACCTCAATCAGTCCCTCTATTATCGGTCAGTTCCATGAGCTTGGTGGCATCGATCAACGTTCCACCGCTTCAAGCCCGCGTGCCGGGCGAGACTAGGTCTGTGAACGCCAGATCGGCACTCTTCGACCTGTACGGCGATCACCTGCTCTCCCGCGGCGAGCAGGCGCCGGTGGCGGCGCTGGTCAGGTTGCTGGCTCCGCTCGGCATATCGGCTCCTGCGGTTCGTACGGCGGTGTCCCGGATGGCCAGGCAGGGCTGGCTGGCCCCGGTCCGGCTGCGCGAAGGCGCTGGTTATCAGCTGACGCCGCGTGCTGCGCGCCGACTTGCACGGGCTGCCGATCGGATCTACCGCCTTGACGGACCGACCTGGGACGGCCGCTGGCATGTCGTCGTGGTCGAGCGGATCGGTGATCGTGCCAGGCGGGCGCGGCTGCGATCGGCACTCGGCTATCTGGGCTACGGCTGCCTCGACGGGTCAACCTGGATCAGCCCGCACCCGTCCGTCGAGCTTGAGGCGCTGCTGGCGACCGAGCGGGTCAGGGCCGAGCGCTTCCACGCCAGTTATGACGGCGATCCCCGCGGCCTGGCAGCCAGGACCTGGGATATCGATGGCCTGGCGCATGCCTATCAGCGGTGGCTGGAAGTCGCTGGCGAGCTGACTGCCCGGACCGGTCCTGACCTCTCGGACGAGGCGGTGTTCGCGGCCCGCAGCGCGCTGGTGCATGAGTGGCGCAAGTTCCTTTTCACCGATCCTGGCCTGCCCGCCGACCTGGTGCCGGCGCCGTGGCCAGGGACAGTCGCCGCTGAATTGTTCCAGTCCGAGGCGGCGCGGCTCTTGCCCGCGGCCGCGCGTTTCGTGGACTGTTGTCTGCGTGCGGGAGGCTCAGGTCGCCCGTCCCGAGACGGCTAAGACGGTTAGGAGAGCTCAGTGAGCGACAGCGTCCTGTTCAACGTCGACGACGCGGTAGCCACGATCACATTGAACCGCCCGGCGGCGAGAAACGCACTGACCACACAGATGAAGGCCGGGCTCATCGATGCCCTGCAGCGGTGCGGCTCGGACCCGGGAATCCGGGCGGTTGTCCTGACCGGCGCCGGCCAGGCGTTCTGCGCGGGCCAGGACCTGCGAGAGCATGCTGAGGAGATGGACCGCGGTGGCACCCCGCTGGATACCGTCAGGCAGCACTACAACCCGATCATCACGTTGATCACGACGATCCCAAGGCCGGTCATCGCAGCCCTGCCTGGCGTGGCGGCCGGGGCCGGCGCATCGATGGCTTTTGCCTGTGACTTCCGGATCGCTGCGCGGCGGTCCAGCCTGCTGATGGCGTTCGCCCGGGTAGGCCTGTCTGCCGACTCCGGAGCTTCATGGACCCTGCAGCGACTGGTCGGGACCGCGCGGGCGGCCGAACTGCTGATGCTGGCCGAGCCGATCTCCGCCGACCGGGCGCTGACGCTCGGGTTGCTCACGGCGGTCGTGGACGACGACGATCTGGCCATGGCGGTGCGGGACCTGGCCGGGCGGCTGGCTGCCGGTCCCACGGCGGCCTATGGTGCGATCAAGGAGAGCCTGCTGTACGCCGCCGGGCACGGGCTCGCCGAGGCACTCGAGAAAGAGGCCGAGCTGCAGGCCAGGCTCGGCCAGACGGCCGACCACCGGGCCGCGACGGCCGCGTTCCTGAGCAAGGCCGAGCCCGTGTACCAGGGCCGCTAGCTGCCTAACTGGGCTCGCAGGCCGTCACGAGTTCCTCGTGGAGTTCCTCGTGCGCGCAGACGATCCGCTCCAACGCTTCAACCACGTCGGTCACGGTTAGTCGGTCATAGCCGCCGTCTGCCGCCTTCCACCACAACAGGTCGCCATGGCACCAGACGGTCAACTGGTGACAGACGGAGAGCACGGCTAGATCACCGCCCGCCTCGGCGGCCGGGACCAGCCCAGCGCTGATGCCCCGGTCGCTCAGCGCGGCCGTAAGGTCCTCGATGGCCTGCCGGCCGCGCGGCACCGGCCACCGGATCCGGGCCAGATCGCTGCCGGGCGGTACGCGCAGCGCGAACCAGACCGCCTTGCCAGGCACTTTCCAGGCTCCCAGCCGGCTGCGGGACGGGTGATGCCCCCAGCGACCCGCGGACAGGCCTGCCACGAGTTGCAGCCCGCGACCGCGAATCGAGTCAGGACTCGCCTTCTCCAGCGCCCCCTCGGCGGCGGGCTCGAAGGCCTCCCAGGCCGGCTCCGAGTCGAAGATATTGCAGACCAGCTCCCGGCCTGAGCCGTGGGTCCGCAGATACATCCAGAACTCGGGAAAACCGCTGACCGGCCGGTGGCCGCTGCCGGCGAACTCGATGTTGCCATGCGCGTTGAGCGTGTTCGCCGCCAGTTCGCTGGCCATGGTGACGCCGTCGTGGATAAGGTCATCGGGCAGGCCGGCGCCGGCTACTGCCTCGCGGAAGAAGCTCCTGGCCGCGCTGGCGCAGCTGGCGTCCAGTGGCAGCGGTCGCACGAAGCAGCCGCCTGACCGCATGCTGCCCGTAGCCAGGCCGACCTCGGTTACGCTGCCGTGCGTCATGTTCATGGCCCGCAGGCCTGCCTGGGCCAGGCCGCCTGCTGTTCGGGGGAGCGGGACCGGCGTCTCGGCCAGCGGCGCTGCCAGCCAGGCATCACCCGTACTCCGACGCCCTGCGTCATTCGGGGCAGCCGGACCCCTGTCGGCGGGCGACAGCAACATCGGTGTCCGCCTTCCCGAGTCCGGCTTCTGTGAAGCACAGATTACGAGTCAATTGGCACCCTCCGCAATGACCTCGGCCAAATAGCCGCCTTGCCACTATGGCAGCCCGCTCCCGGCGCCGCTACAAACTGTCCGATTCAGGCCAGTTATGGTTACTTTGCAGGTTGCCGACGGAGTGTACATTGTCATTGGCGGTGTCCGCCCTGCGGCGGTCCGCCAGACGCCTTGAGACAGGCGCAGTCACAAGGAATCCCCCCGAGGCTCCCTCCTCGGGGAGATTCCGCTTGATGGGCCGGCCCGCGTGACGCGCAGAGTCCGGCGATAAGCCGCTAGCGCCAGCAGACCTAGATGTCGTAGCGGCCGCGCTTAAGATCAGCGAGCAGCGCAGCGAATGCCGGGCGCTTGACAACGTGCGCGCCATCAGCGGGACGAGCGCTGTCCCTGATCGCGATCACATCGCCGAGATTGGCGGCCACTTCCACGCAGCCTGCGTTCGCATAGCTTGCTTCGGCCTTCCGCCAGATGGCACGAGACAGGTCAGTCATTCCTCTACTCCAGTCGTTCGGCGAGCTGTTTCAGGTACATAGCCGTGTCAATGGGCTCAAGTGCCACATCGACGGCTCGGTCAAACGCCTCAAGGTAGCTGTTTACGTACTCGGCATCGCTGACCTCCTGGATCCCATGGTCGGTCTCGGTGAACACCAGGCTCGGCTCGCCGCCGCCATAGTCGAAGATCTGGACGGCCGAGAACATGCCGGGCGGCGGCCCGTCAGCGAAGCGCTGGAGATGCAGATGCACATTCGGGCGCTGGCCAAGCTCGGCGAGATGAATGAGCTGCTCTCGCCGCTCCGCCCGGCTGCCCCAGCGGTACATCAGCGAGGCCTCGGCGATGACCGCCTGCAGATGCGGCGCGGTGCTCTTGTCCCGGTCCAGGACCTGCTGGCGGCGCAACCTGGCCTCAGCCGCCCGGCGCCGCCAGGCCGGCGGCTTCCCGCCCGACCGCATCAGCGCATCGATGTAATCGGCGGTCTGCAGCAGACCCGGCACGACCAGCGGCGTAAACACCCGGATCCGCTCAGCGTCCGACTCGAAGCCAGGAAACTCGTTGTCGAAAATGTCCTGATAGTCGCGCCACCATGGTCGCACCCTGGCCTGGATCGCCAGCTCCTCGATCTCGCGGGTGCAGGCCTCGTCTGCCTGATAGAACCTGAGCAGATCCCGGATGTCGCTCATCTCCGGGCGTTTCCACTGGTTGGCCTCGAACCTGCCGACCTTGCCGCGCCCCCAGTTCAGCATGTCGCAGACGTGGTTAGCCGTGTAACCGGCAGCGACCCGCAGCTCGGTCAGCCGCCGAGCGAGCCGGAGCTTAGCGATGGTCGCACCATAGGCGTCATCGCTCATCCACGACCTCCTCCGGATGCTCCTGGGGGGACGATCGGGCTAGCCTAGCGCGACTTAACTTGCGATTCACAATTGCCGTACTTAATCGTTATGCACCAGAATGACGCACCGCTGCGGCGCATCGCGGGCAGCGCCTCCGCCGCTCCGGACCGGGGCTGAGCTTCGCCGCACGCCGGACCTGGGCCAGCGGCTGACCGCCGCCGCAGCGCATCGAGGGCCAACGCCTGGCGGCGCGGCGCACCGGGGCCGCAGGACTGGACCGCGTGCGGGTACCTACGGCCGGCCGCCGCCCTCAAGCGCCGCCTGAGGCCTGCCCGGCCGGATCACTCCGCCCCATCGTCGAACTCACCGCGGGCGACGCCGTCCAGGAAGCACTCCCACTCAGTCCGGTCGTAGACGAGCACCCGACCGGCTGGGTCGCCGGCTACCCGCAGCAGCACCCAGTCCGCGTCGGCGCGCGGGTCCGGGCTGACGGCATCGCAGACGAACGCGACCTCAAACGACCCGTCACCGGGCCCAGATCGCTGCCAGGCCTGTGCCGCCAGGTCGACGCCGAGTTGCGCGAAGGTTGGCTTGGGCCGCACTCCGCTCCGATCCCCCCGTACCTGGTCGCCTGGCCGAACCTGACGCATCTGAGCTACCTCCGGCGTTGCCCCAGCCTCGGTCAGCGGCTGATCGGTCCAGTCAAGACGGCCGACCCTCAGGCCTGCCGACCAATCCGACTTTTACCCACGCAACGGTACACCGGGACGTGGTGCCGGAGCTTCAGGCGTATGCACCCCGGCGAAAGCAGCCGACCAGATGATCATCGACGACGCCGCACGCCTGCATCATGGCGTAGGCGGTGACTGGCCCGGTGAAGCGGAACCCGTGCCGCCGCAGCCGACCGGACAGTTCCCTGGAAGCTGGCGTCCAGGATGGGACATCGGCCAGCAGCAGCGGTGGGTCCTGGCCGGTTCCGGCATAGCTCCAGACCAGAGCAGCCAGCCCGCCGGGCAGGTCACATGCAGCCCGGGCATTGCTGATCGTCGCCTCGATTTTGGCTCGGTTCCGGACTATCCCTGAGTCGGCGAGCAGTCTGGCTACGTCATCGGGACCGAAGTCTGCGACGGCGCCAATGTCGAACCCGCTGAACGCGGTGCGGAAGTTCTCCCGCTTGCGCAGAATCGTCAGCCAGGACAGGCCGGACTGGAAGGCTTCCAGACTGAGCCGCTCGAAGATGCCAGCGTCGTCCCGGACCGGGCGGCCCCACTCCTGGTCGTGGTACGCGATGTAGTCATCGCTGCTCAGGCCCCACGGGCAACGGGGCTGCCCGTCCGGACCGCCCACAACGCCAGTCACTGCTGCGGCCATGCCGAGCCGGGCGAGGTGCCAGGCGAACCAGACATGATGTCGGCGTTGTCTTCGTCCGACGCCTCGGCGTCGGCGACGTCTGGCGCTGCCAGCTGCGGGTTGGCGGCTGTGCCTTGGTCGAATGTGCCCTGGTCGAAGGCCGGCTGGTAGCCGGATCCGTCCAGCCGCACCTGGGCCGGCTCGCCGCCGGGGACGCCAGCGACCGTCGGCGTCCCGACCTGGCGCAGTTCGTCCCGCAGCTGGGCAATCTCGGCGTCCCGGTACGCGAGCAGGCCGGCTATCTCACGCAAAGCGTCGCCAGTAGCTTGCTGCTGATAGCCGAACAGGCCGGTCGGGAGCCGCAGCGTGGCAACGTCGAATGGCGTCCTTGGGTGCCACTGGACTTCGGGAGTGTCGCGCGCGGACAGGATGATCTCCCCGCCATGGCCCATGGCGACGGCTATCACGCCGACCACGATCACGGCCGCGGCGATGAGCAGCACGAGCGACATAAGCAGAATCGTGCCATGACAATGCCCATGCCGACACTCGCGTCCGGCGATGGCCCGCTGATCAGGCCGGCCTTGGTCGCGGTCGCCGCCAGTCTCGGCGCGGCCGACGCGGCCGTATCGGCAGGTGCTGACATCATCGACGTGGGGGACGCCGTCGGTCTCGATGTCGCGGCGTTCCTGGCCACGCACCCAGGAGTCGCGCTCTGTGCCGCTGATCACCGGGCTGTCCTGACCCGCCAGGCGGCCATCGCGCGCGTCACCGGCGCATTGCTGATCTGCGATGACCCGGCCCAGGCGCTGGCTAGCGGGGTATCGGCCGACCGTCTCGTGGTGCTGGTGCCGCCAGGGGCGATCGCAGCCGTCACGCGGGCTGGATTCGCCGCCATAGTCGACGTCGATCAGGTCGGCCTGAGCGCGGCTCGGCCGGATCCGGACACCATCTGGCGGAGCACGCTACCTGAGCCCGATCCGGCCTTCCTGGCCGGGTGCGTGGCTGCCGCCGCGCTCAGCGCTTGGCTTGGCGCAGCACTGATCCGAACCAGGTATCCGGTCGCGATGCGGCGCGCGCTTGACATGACCGCAACGATCCAAGGACTCAGGCCACCGGCCAGGACCGTCCGCGGCCTCGCCTGACCGAGCTGGTCAGCGGGGCGGACACGCCAGTCGGACCCGCCGAGACCGGCTGCGACCAGACCAGTCAGCGGGGCGGGCGTGCCATTCGGACCCACCGGGACCGGGTGCGGCCAGGCGAGTCAGCGGCGCGCACAGCCCGTCGGACCCACCGGGACCGGGTGCGGCCAGGCGAGTCAGCGGCGCGCACAGCCCGTCGGACCCACCGGGACCGGCTGCGGCCAGGCGAGTCAGCGGCGCGAGCCGTTTCGGCTGAACGTCTACCGTGGCAAGCCCGGTGCCGGACCAGCGCTTCAGGCATTGACTCCGTGGTCGCGGAGCACATCATTGAGCGCGGCCTTGTCCATCCTGTCGCCCTCGGCCAGCTGCCGCAGGACCAGTACGCACGGCATCCCGAACTCCCCGCCTTCGAACGCGCGGCTGCGGGTGCCGCCCACGCAGACCGACCAGGCTGGCGCCTCACCGCGGGGCAGTTCCTCGCCGGTGTTCACGTCGATGACGTGCGTGGACTGGGTGAGAATCGTGCCAGCCCCGAGCACAGCACCGGTCCTGACCCGGGCTCCGCCGACCACCATGCACCGGGACCCGACCATCGCCTCGTCCTCTACCACGACCGGAACGGCGTTCGGTGGCTCGAGCACCCCACCGATACCCACTCCGCCTGACAAATGAACATTTTTGCCAATCTGAGCGCACGAACCAACGGTGGCCCAGGTGTCGACCATCGTTCCCGAGTCGACGTATGCGCCGATGTTCACGAACGAGGGCATCAGCACCGCGCCAGGGGCCACGTAAGCACCCCAGCGGACGATGGCGCCGGCCACCACCCGCACCCCGTCCAGCTGCGAGGTCAGCGGCACGCGATCGTGGTAGCGGAAGTCACCGACCTGAGACCGCACCATTGGCAGCACGCGAAATGCCAGCAGAATGGCTCGCTTGGCCCGCTCGTCGACCACGATCTGGTCGCTGTCGGGGTCTATCCAGGCGACCCGGATGTCGCCGGCATCGATCCGGTCCACGGCCCTGATGATCACCTCCCTGGCGGCGGCATCACCGGGCGTCAGCGCCATCCGGTCCGCCCACAGCTCGTCAATCTGGGCCGGCAGCCTGGACGCGGGCTTGATGCCTGGCTGGGCAGCGGCCGACTCGGTGGCTGCAGCGGCCTGCCCCGTGACTGCAGCCGCCGGTCCGGTGGCCGCAGCGGCAAGGAAACCGGGCTGTTCGTCAGAACGCTGGCTCATGGCGAGCGAGCCTAGCCGCTGGCGCGAGGTAACTTCTGATGCGTGGCCGCATCACGACCGATCCGAACCGGAGCCGGAGCCGTTGGCGTCATCATCCTCATCATCGCTGCCCTGGCGATCGCCAGGTCGGTCCGTCAGCTCGCGCCGCTGCCCACCGGAAGCGGCTGCCTGGTTCGCGGCGGTAGCTTCGATGTGACGCTGGACACCGGCCAGGCCAGCATCGCGGCGACCATCGCCGGCGTGGCGCGGCACCGAGCCATGCCGGTGCGCGCGGTCACCATCGCGTACGCCGCGGCGCTGCAGGAGTCGGATCTGGAAAACCTCAGCTACGGCGACCGTGATTCGGTCGGGGTCTTCCAGCAGCGCCCGTCCCAGGGCTGGGGCACCCGCCAGCAACTGCTTGATCCGATCTATGCGAGCTCACGCTTCTTCGCCGCTCTGGCCAGCATCGCTGACTACCAGCGCCTGCTCATCTATCAGGCGGCGCAAGCGGTGCAGCGCAGCGCGGACGGATACGCCTACAGCCAGTACGCGGCGCAGGGGGCGGCGATGGCCGCCGGCTTCAGCGGTTCCCTGCCGCACGCCGTCTGGTGCTGGTATGGCACCGGGGTCAGCGGACGGGCTCAGCTGGCCGCCGCCAGCCGGGAACTGACTACGACATTCGGACCGATGCAGGTCAGGCACATCTCCGATCCGATGATGGCCGTGCAAGTCCGCCGTCCTTCAGCCGGCTGGGCCGTGGCGGCCTGGCTGGTCACCCATGCGAGCAGCTACGGGATCCGCGAGGTGCGCTATCTGGGCTACCAGTGGACCGCCGCGGACGGCGACAAGGGCTGGACCAGGTACCCGACTCGCGGGCATGAGCCGACAGCGAGCGGGACCGTAGCGTTCGGCTGATAACCTGCGTTTCCTAGCGGGCTCGGCCGACCGCCGTGACCGGACCCGACCGACTTCGCGATACTAGCCTGATCCGCGATACTGATTCCGGTGCGCAGCTCTGGCGCCCAGGCGCGGTTGAAAGAGGAGTTCGGTGTGACCTACATCATCGCCCTGCCCTGCGTCGACGTGCTCGACCGGGCATGCATCGAGGAATGCCCCGTCGATTGCATCTACGAGGGCGAGCGCATGCTCTATATCCACCCCGACGAGTGCGTCGACTGCGGGGCCTGCGAGCCGGTTTGCCCGGTCGAGGCGATCTACTACGAGGACGACGTCCCTTCGCAGTGGAAGGATTATTACAAGATCAACGTCGATTTCTTCGAGGACCTCGGCTCACCCGGCGGCGCCTCCAAGACCGGCAAGATCGGTAAGGACCACCCCGAAGTCGCGGCGCTCCCGCCGCAGGTGGCAGAGCACTGACACCAGGCAATAACAGGATGGACGAGGCTGGTGGAGTCCGAACCGCCAGTAGCCAGGCGCGAATGCTCTCGGCGCGCCTCCCCCAGTTCCCGTGGGACGCACTGGCGCCCGCCGCGGCCATGGCGCGGGCTCACCCGGGCGGAATCGTCGACCTGTCCATCGGAACCCCGGTCGACCCGGTCCCGGACCTAGTGCGTGCTGCGCTCGCGGCTGCTTCGGATGCTCCCGGCTATCCGCTCACCAAGGGCACCGATCAGCTGCGGCACGCGGCAGCTAGCTGGCTGGCCCGGTGTCATGGCGTACGAGTCAGCCCGGACGCCGTGCTGCCCGTGATCGGCACCAAGGAGCTGATCGCCTCGCTGCCGACGCTGCTCGGGTGCGGTCCTGGGGACGCCGTCAGTTACCCCGAACTGGCCTATCCGACCTACGACGTCGGCGCCCGGCTGGCCGGCGCGCACCCGGTCGCTACCGACGAGCCCGACCGGCCAGGTACTGGGCAGATCGCGCTGACCTGGATCAATTCGCCGTCCAATCCGACTGGCCGGGTGCTGCCCGCGGCCCGGCTGCGGGCGCTGGTGAGCTGGGCCAGGCAGGTAGGCACCGTGCTCGCCTCGGACGAGTGCTATATCGACCTCGGCTTCGACGCATCGCCGACCTCGGTGTTGCATCCAGGCATTTGCGGTCAGCAGCACGACGGCCTGCTCGCCGCCTACTCGCTGTCTAAGCGGTCCAACCTGGCCGGGTACCGAGCCGGGTTCGTGACCGGTGATCCGAGCCTGATCGCCGGCCTGCTCGAGGTCCGCAAGCACGCCGGCCTGATCGTGCCTGCTCCCGTTCAGGCGGCGATGACTGCCGCTCTCGGCGAGGACAGCCACGCCGAGCAGCAACATGCCAGGTACGCCGACCGACGCGACCGGCTGCGGCCTGCCCTTGAGCTGGCGGGATGGATCGTCAGCCACTCGGAGGCCGGGCTCTACCTGTGGGCAGCGCATCCGGATTACGACTGCTGGGAATCGGTCCGGGTGCTAGCTCAAACGGGGATCCTGGTCGCGCCAGGCTCGTTCTACGGGACGGCCGGCGGCCGGCATATCCGGGTGGCACTCACCGCCACCGACGAGCGGATCGGCGCCGCCGTCAGCCGACTTACCGAACTGGCGGCCTGACCCGCCGGCGGATGCGCCGGAGCGGCAGGGCGCTACGGGAGCACCGAACCGCCGCTTCGCCAGTACTCGCCGTCGGCCCTGGACAAGAATCCGTCGTCGACGAGATACCTGCGCAGCGCGGCGAAGTCCGCGTAGATGGAGCCGAGAAACTGGCTGACGCAACGTTCGGAATACCGGACCCCCGGCTCAAACGCCTGGGCGATCTCGTTCAGCAGCAACAGCCGCCGCGACTGTCTGGCAGGCATGGTCGCGATCCTGCCGTTGCCCAGGAATACCCGCAGCCGCTGATCGCGAGCCACCGCCTCGATGATGAGCGCCGGGTCAAGGTCAGTCATGTCGATAATTCTTAACCTCTTCTGCACCCATCGTCACCAGGATTGCGCTGGCCTAGTCGGCAGGACCGAGCCGGGCTGCCGGGCGCGGCGGCCTGCCGGACGATGTAGTCCCGGTGGGCTGGAGGCGGCTCTGACGCAATGATTCGCTCAACGCGACGCCGACTGCGCAATGGATCGACGTTGATTCGCATGAGGCTCGAGAGTCTATTGTGTCCGCGATCTTCTAGGCTTATGGCGCAACCCAGCATCTGGAGGACCCGGGATGGCACCGAAACCGACGGAAAACATCGCCCGCCGCGAGTCGACGCACGCCAGGACATACCTGATGTGCCCGCCGGAGTACTTCACGGTGAGCTACATGATCAACCCGTGGATGAACCCGGACGATCCAGTTGATCTCTCCCTGGCAAGGCAGCAATGGGAGCAGCTGCGGGCCACCTACGCTGGCCTGGGCCACACCGTGCGCATCATCGACCCGGAGTCTGGCCTGCCGGACATGGTCTTCGCCGCGAACGGCGCCACGGTCATCGGCGGCAAGGTACTTGGCTCGGCGTTCAGGTACGCCGAGCGGGCAGCCGAGGGTCCCGCCTACCTCAACTGGTTCCGCCAGCATGGCTACTCGACCGTGGTCGAGCCGCGGCACATGAACGAGGGCGAGGGTGACATCGTGTTCGCCGGCCGCGCGATCATCGCCGGACACGGCTTCCGCAGCGACGAGGCGATCTGCGGCGAGGCCGAGGAACTGTTCGGCCTGCCCGTGATCAGCGTGCGGCTGGTGAACCCGCACTTCTACCACCTCGACACCGCGTTGATCGTGCTCGACCCCGACACCGCGGCTTACTACCCGGCGGCCTTCGATGACGGGGGCCGGGCGGCGCTAGCGGCGCACTTCCCCGAGTTGATCGAGGCCAAGGACGAGGACGCGGAGGTACTCGGCCTGAACGGCCTCAGCGACGGGCACCACGTCGTGCTGCCCGCGCAGGCAGTGAACCTGGTGGCCCAGATCAGGGCGGCTGGCTTCGACGTAGTGCCGGTCGACATGTCAGAGTTCAAGAAGGCCGGCGGCGGACCCAAATGCTGCACGCTGGAACTCAGGTGAACGGGGAGGTAGCAGTGCCAGCCAACCATCTGACGGCGGCGCAGCTCAGCGCTCAGGCGGCCGTGCACAGTGCGCACAACTACCACCCGCTGCCGGTCGTGATCAGTACGGCTGAGGGTGCCTGGGTCACCGATGTCGGGGGACGACGGTACCTGGACATGCTTGCCGCCTATTCGGCACTTAACTTCGGCCACCGCCACCCGCGCCTGATCGCGGCCGCCCAACGGCAGCTTGAGCGAGTCACGCTGGTCAGCCGGGCGTTCGAGCACGACCAGTTCGGTCCGTTCTGCGCCGAACTTGCCGCGCTGGCCGGCATGGAGATGGTGCTGCCGATGAACACCGGCGCCGAGGCGGTCGAGACCGCGATCAAGACGGCGCGCAAGTGGGGTTATGAGGTCAAGGGGGTGCCCGATGGCGAGGCGGTGATCATCGCCTTCGAGGGGAACTTCCATGGCCGCACCACGACGATCATCAGCTTTTCGACCGACCAGGACGCTCGGGGGTCTTACGGTCCGTACACGCCAGGCTTCCGCGTGATCCCTTACGGGGATGCCAGCGCGCTCGCGGCTGCGATGGACGACCGGGTAGTCGGCGTGCTTGTCGAGCCGATCCAGGGCGAGGCAGGCGTGATCGTCCCGCCAGCCGGCTTCCTGACCAGGGTGCGAGAGCTCTGTACGCAGTGGAGCGCCCTAATGATCGCCGACGAGATCCAGTCCGGCCTGGGCCGGGCCGGAACGACGTTCGCCTGCGAGCACGAGGACGTTGTGCCCGATATGTACGTGCTTGGCAAGGCACTCGGCGGCGGAATCGTGCCGGTGTCGGCCGTGGTGTCATCCGCCGATGTCCTTGGGGTCTTCAAGCCCGGCCAGCACGGCTCGACGTTCGGCGGTAACCCGCTCGGCTGCGCGATCGCCAGGGAGGTCATCGCGATGCTGGTCACCGGCGAATTCCAGGAGCGCTCGGCCAAGCTGGGCACGCACCTGCATGACCGGCTGTCCGGGCTGCCTGCGCACGTCGTCCGCGAGGTGCGGGGCCGGGGCCTGTGGGCAGGCGTGGACTTCGCCGAACTGGACGGCCGCGAGGTCTCCGAGCGATTGATGCAAGCCGGCGTGCTGGCCAAGGACACCCACGGCAGCACGGTCAGGCTCGCACCGCCGCTGGTAGTCAGCCAGGAGGATCTGGACTGGGCGATCGATCAACTGGAGATGGTGATCCGCTGAGCACAGCGGTTTCCGGCCGGTAGGCAACTGTCCCGAGTGCCGCAGCGCGGTCCGCCAGATTTTCCGCGCTCATTTACCGCTGAATTGCCGGTAAGCATTCCGAAGTCAGCAGTTGACCTACTTTGACGACAGTCGGTAACTTGGCGCCACTATTCTCGGCTTGATCCTGGAGGACCCGTGGCACTTCGTGACTTGATGCGCGATTCCGCCGCCTCGTACCTGCGGCCTGGCGAGACCGTCCAGGCCGTGTTCGGCGCGCAGACTCGCTCCGCTTACCTGGCCGGCGGCCTCCTCTTCATCCTGCTCAACAAGTACCGGATCTTCGCGGTGACTAACGAGCGCATCCTGATACTCGATTCCGGCAGATGGAGCATGCGGAAAGCGATCGGCGTCGTGACTGAGCTGCCCCGGTCGACTCGCCTCGGCCCAGCGACCGGCATCTGGCACGTGATCCCGGCCAACGCCGAAAACCTCCGCGTCCACCGCCGCTTCTTCAAGGACATCGAGGCAGCTGACGCCGCTGCCAACTTCGCCAGCTGACCCCGCGCACGGGACCCCGCGACGGCCAAGCACTCCTTCGTAGCCTGGTCCAGTGCCAATCCAGCTGGTCTTCGAGACGCATTCGATCACCGAGGACAACGAGCAAGGTATCGCCACCGGCTGGCTGCCAGGCCGCCTGTCCCCGGCGGGCCGCGACCTGGCCCACGACCTCGGCCGTCGACGGCGCGATGACGGAATCGCCGCCGTCTTCTGCTCAGACCTCGCCAGGGCGGTCGAGACCGCGTCGATCGCGTTCGGCGGGACCGCAATTCCGGTCCTGCATGACTGGCGGCTGCGGGAATGCGACTACGGCCAGCACAACGGCATGCCGGCGGCGCAGCTGCACATTGGCCGTAGCGCGCATCTCGATCAGCCCTACCCGGGTGGCGAGAGCTGGCGGCAGGCGGTGCACCGGGTCGGCCGTTTCCTTGACGATCTGCCACTGCGCTGGTCCGGCCAGCGGGTGCTGGTGATCGGCCATGTCGCGACGAGGTGGGGGCTCGATCACCTGATCAGTGGCGTTCCGCTCGAAGACCTGGCCAGCGCCGACTTCGCCTGGCAGGAAGGCTGGGAGTACCAGCTAGCGGATCAGGCAGCTGCCGAGCGCCAGCCAGCCGACCAGGCAGGCACCTAGCGCCGGCCGGCCAACCAGGCAGGCAGCTAGCACCGGCTGGCCAACCAGGCAGGCACCTTGCATCGGCCGTAGCTATCCTCGGTCATAAGTTGCTACCGGTGGTAGCATAGTGCTATGACTGCTATGCCAGGCAATCAGGACCAGCCGGGCAAC
>Ga0116222_1000140_pt1 | contig 49360 bp, 49 predicted proteins | sample Sb_taG_12_FD_88963 | JGI IMG/M metagenome (GOLD analysis project Ga0116222, IMG submission 88963) | Peat soil microbial communities from Weissenstadt, Germany - Sb_50d_9_AC metaG | ecosystem: Environmental > Terrestrial > Soil > Wetlands > Peat | place: Germany: Weissenstadt | collected 2010-09-21
AAACCTTTTCTGAATTCGTCCCACGGACCGGCCGGAAGTTCGGAGAGACTGTCAATACTAGAGAAATCAGGCTTGGCTAGAAACTGTCCTAACGCGCATGCAAAAAGCGGAAGCGCCCCACAAAGGGGCGGCAATATGCGTGCAATATTGGTCTTGGGAGAGATGGGGTCCCTTTGGATGCTTTCGGTGGTTATCTGGTAGGTGCCAAACCATAATCCAAGAGCAATTGCCACAAGCGGCACGACAAATCTTATTAATTCGATCACAACCGTCTCGATATCTTCTCTTATAAAGCTGATAAAGGTTATGTTATCAATGAATATACGGTACAATTCGCGAATCTGATCTGGTACGGATAACAGAACACACAACAATATCGTGATAAGAATCATCCATTTTACATCGCGCAGGTATAGAAAAATTTGCTGTCGCTCCACCCAATACTGTCGGATCAACTGTCTCATGAGATACCCCTGGGGAGGACGCAATCGGCGGTGACGTGTGCGTGTAAGCGCAGCATAATTCAACCGAACGATCTGCTCAAGGCGCCCGGTGGTTTCACTTTGGTTTTGCTTGATCCGCGTTGGGCGCATGCGCCATGTTTCGGCGGCAGCTCGATTAGGTCGGACCAGATTGGTTCAGTTCGCCGCAAATCACCATCTCCCCTCTATCTGGGTGGGACCAAAGTGTGGCTCGATCCGGCGATAGCAATATCCCCCTCCGCGCGGGGGAGGGATAACGGCATGCCCGACGGAGACGATTGCCATCCAAGGACCGTTTGCGTTTGCGCGTGAGCCGCAAGCCCTTGGATTGACTTGGCCGATGGCGCCTCCTATAAGCCGCCAAACCCTGCACCGGATCGGAGACTTTCGCGTGAAACGCACCTATCAACCATCGAGGCTCGTCCGCAAGCGGCGGCACGGCTTTCGCGCGCGCATGGCGACCAAGGGCGGACGACTGGTGCTTGCGAGGCGCAGAGCCAAGGGGCGCAAGCGTCTGTCGGCTTGAGCCGCCGCAATCGCGCCTGCCCCGCCTCCCCGGTGACGGCAATCGGACGTCTCAAGACCCGCGCTGAGTTCCTGCATGTGAGGGAAGGAACGCGCTTTGCCGCGCCTTCCCTCGTACTGCAAGCGCGCGACCGCGGCGCTGCCGATCCGGCGGGCGGCGTCGCTCGCTTCGGCTTCACCGCCACCAAGAGCCTTGGCGGCGCCGTCTTGCGCAACCGGGCGCGCCGTCGCCTGAAAGAAGCGGTGCGCCTCGTGGGCCCAACCCACGCCGTCGAAGGCTACGATTATGTCTTGATCGCGAGGGCAAGCACGATACAACGACGCTTCACCGAGCTTACCAGGGACCTTGAACGGGCGCTGACCAAGGTCCATCAAGCGCCGAGGCCTCGGCAGCGCTGAACGCTCTCAGACGGGATTCATCCTACCCCCTGCCACGCGACCGCGCGGGCCGCGGTCAATAGCGAAAGCGACATGGACGAGAACAACCGCAATTTCCTCCTCGCCATCATGCTGTCGATCGGCGTGTTGTTCGCCTGGCAGTACTTTTTCGTGCCGCAGCACCCGCCGCCGCAGGCCGGGAGGCAAACGGCTGAGCAGCAGCAACAACAGCTTGAGCCCCAGCCCACCGCGGAAAGCGAGACACCGGGCGGCGGCAATGCGCCTTCCGCTCCCGCCGTGGCGCAGACGCCAAGTCAATCGCGCGAGGAAGCGCTCGCGGCCTCACCGCGCGTGGCCATCGACACGCCGAGCCTTAAAGGCTCGATCAATCTGAAAGGCGCGCGCATCGACGACCTGGTGCTCAAGAAATATCGGGAGACCGTCGAGCCCAATAGCCCCAATGTCGTACTGCTCTCTCCGGCGGGAGCCCCCCACGCCTACTACACCGAGCACGGTTTTGTGGCCGAGGCGGGCAAGGATGTGAGCGTGCCCAATGCGGATACGCTGTGGAAGGCGGAATCCTCAGCTCCGCTGACGCCGCAGTCGCCGGTGACGCTCACCTACGACAATGGCAAGGGGCTCATTTTTACCCGCACCATCGCGGTCGACGACAACTACATGTTCATCCTGTCCGACGCGGTCGCCAACACCAATTCGGAGCCCGTCACGCTTTACCCTTACGGTCTCGTCTCCCGCCACGGCCTGCCTGACAACAAGGCCTATTACATCCTGCATGAAGGGCTGATCGGGGTCGTCGAGGACGGCAGCCTTGAGGAAGTCACCTACAAGAAGGCGTTGGATCATCCGCCCGCCACCTTCAAGAGCAAGTCGGGCTGGCTCGGCATCACCGACAAATATTGGGCGGCAGTGGTGGTGCCCGAGCAGGGCAAGGCGTTCGAGGCGCGCTTTGCCGGGACGCCGGCCGAGCCCGCCCGCGAACGCTTCCAGACCGATTATTTGATGGCTCCGCTCACCATCGCCGCCGGCGGCAAGGCGGAGACCAAAGGCTACGTGTTCGCGGGCGCCAAGGAGGTCAATCTCGTCGACGGCTACGCCACGCGCTACAGCATTCCCAAATTCGACCTCCTGATAGATTGGGGCTGGTTCTACTTCCTCACCAAGCCGATGTTCTTCGCGCTCGATTTCTTCTACAAGCTCGTCGGCAATTTCGGCGTCGCCATCCTCATCGTCACGCTGCTCATCAAGCTCGTGCTGTTCCCGCTTGCGAATAAGTCCTACGTGTCGATGAGCAAGATGAAAAAGCTCGCCCCCGAGATGCAACGGATCAAGGAGCGTTTTGGCGACGACCGCATGCGCCAGCAGCAGGCGATGATGGAGCTGTACAAGAAGGAGAAAGTGAACCCGGCCTCTGGCTGCTTGCCGATCCTCGTGCAGATCCCGGTGTTCTTCGCCCTCTACAAGGTGCTGTTCGTCACCATCGAGATGCGGCACGCGCCCTTTTTCGGCTGGATCAAGGACCTCTCCGCGCCGGACCCCACCACCATCTTCAATTTGTTCGGGCTGATCCCGTGGCACCCGCCGGAGATGCTGATGATCGGCATTTGGCCGCTGATCATGGGCTGCACCATGTTCATGCAGATGCGCCTCAATCCGGCGCCGCCCGATCCCGTCCAGCAGAAGGTGTTCGCCTGGATGCCCCTCTTCTTCACCTTCCTGCTCGCCCGTTTCCCGGCAGGGCTCGTGATCTATTGGGCTTGGAACAATACCCTATCGGTGATCCAGCAGTCGGTGATCATGAGCCGCCAGGGGGTGGAGATCCCGCTCCTCGAGAATCTCGGGATCAAGAATTCCAAGAACCGGCGGGCTAAGGGCGAAACGAAGAGTTAGGGCTTCGTTCAGCCTCTCCGCTTGTCATTGCCCGTGCAGGCGGGCAATCCAGTAGCCACCGCCTTCGCGGTCAACCGACCCGGGCGGTTACTGGATCGCCGGGTCACGCCCGGCGATGACAATGGAAAGTTCGAACGTCACCAAAGCCGACATCGCCCGAGGCGAGACCTTGTTCAAGGGTCCTTGCCTCTTCGTCAAAGGCGTCGTCGCCATCGATGGCCTCCCCCAAGACGGGAAGCCCGAGGCCGCCTTTGCCGGGCGCTCCAATGTCGGCAAATCGAGCCTGATCAATGCGCTCACCGGCCGAACGAGCATCGCGCGGGTTTCGGTGACGCCGGGCCGCACCCGCGAGCTCAACTTCTTCACCCTGGGCAAGGACGAAGTCCTCTATCTGGTCGATATGCCGGGCTACGGATATGCGAAGGCCTCCAAGGCCCAGGTGAAGGGCTGGACGCAGCTCATCCGCGACTATCTCAAGGGAAGGCGCGAGCTGAAACGCGTATTCCTGCTGATTGACGCCCGCCACGGGCTCAAGGAAAACGACCGGGAAATCATGACGCTCATGGACGAGGCCGCAGTCTCCTACCAGGTGGTGCTGACCAAGGCGGACAAGCCAAAGGGGGGGGCGCTTGCCGCGACCATGGGGCAAGTGGCGGAAGAGCTCGCCAAGCACCCGGCCGCCTATCCACAGTTGATCGCCACCTCGGCCCGCACCGGCGCCGGCATCCCGGAGCTTCGCGCCGCGGTAGCTTCGCTTGCTCCAAACGCGATTGTGCCTTGAGCCCGCGCACCGCTATAAGGCGCAGGTGGCCAAAACCAAATCATCCCCTGTAAGAGCGAAGCACGCCACCGCCCCAAATGAGGGCGAAGGCCTATCCGCGGCCCATACCAAGGCGAAGATCCTCTCCGAGGCGCTTCCCTTCATGCAGCGCTACGACAGCGCCACGGTGGTGGTGAAATATGGCGGACATGCCATGGGGGATCCGGAACTTGCCACGAGTTTCGCGCGCGACATCGTGCTGATCAAGCAGGCCGGCGTGAACCCCATCGTGGTGCATGGCGGCGGCCCGCAGATCGGCTCCCTGCTCGACCGACTCAACATTAGATCGGAGTTCAAGGGGGGCTTGCGCGTCACCGACCGGGAGACAGTCGACGTGGTCGAGATGGTGCTCGCGGGCTCCGTCAACAAGGAGATCGTGGCCGCGATCAACGCCCAAGGCGGGAAGGCCGTCGGCATCTCCGGCAAGGACGCCAATCTGATGCGGGCGAAGCGGCTGGAGCGCCGCTGGCGCGATCCCGATTCGAATATCGAGGAGATCCTCGATCTCGGCTTCGTCGGGGAGCCGGCTTCGGTCGATCCGCATATCATCGACGTGATCATCCATTCGGACCTGATCCCCGTAGTGGCGCCGATCGGCGTCGGCCCTGAGGGCGAGACGCTCAATATCAACGCCGATACCTTCGCGGCAGCGCTCGCCTCGACGATGAAGGTGAAGCGCCTGTTGCTGCTCACCGATGTCGAGGGCGTGCTCGACGGTCGGGGCCAGCTAATCAAGTCGCTCACCACGGCTGAGGCGAAGGCACTGATCGCGGATGGCACCATCACCGGCGGCATGATCCCCAAGATCGAGAGCTGCATGGCGGTGGTGGAGCAAGGCGTGGAGGCGGTGGTGATCATCAACGGCAAGGTACCCCATGCGGTGCTGCTCGAGCTCTTCACCGAGCATGGCGCCGGCACTCTGATCGAGCGCCGGAAAGTCCGAGGCGCGCAAAGATGATGGAGAGCCAAACCATCTACCCGCTAACCGGCTTCGAGCATGTCGAGGCGTGGGTGTTCGACCTCGACAACACGCTCTACCCCGCCGATTGCCATCTGTTCGCCGAGATCGATGCCCGCATGGGCGAATTCATCGCCGAGCGCTTCGGGGTCTCTCAAGAAGAAGCCCAGCGCATGCGTAAGAATTATTACTACGAATACGGCACGACGCTGGCCGGGCTGATGCGGCTGCATAAGGTCTGTCCGAACGCCTTCCTCGAATATGTGCACGACATCGATTTGAGCGTCATCGCGCCCGCGCCCGAGCTTGGCCAGGCGCTCGATGCACTTCCCGGGCGCAAATTCATCTTCACCAACGGCTCGCGCCGCCACGCCGAATCGGTCATCGCGCGGCTCGGGCTCGACGGCCGCTTCGACGATGTGTTCGACATTCGTGCTGCGGATTTCATCCCAAAGCCAGAGCGCGCGGCTTACGAGCGCTTCGTGGGCGTGCATGCGATCGTCTCCGGACGCACCGCCATGTTCGACGACCTGCCGCACAATCTTCGAACCGCCCATGGGCTCGGCATGACCACGGTGCTCGTGGCCTGCGGGCATACCGACCACCCCGAGCATCGCGCCATTGCCGGCTGGGGGGAATTACCGTTCCACATCCATCACCGGACGGATGCGCTCGCCCCCTTCCTTGCCGGCATCGGCGGTCTGCGTGCGGCGGACGGGGATCGAGCCGAGGCGCTGACCTCTGGCGCGCCTTGTCGCCTAACCTGATTGAGGCCATTCCGAGCCATGACGCATCAGCACCTCAAGAGCTTCATCGAAAGCGCCTTTGAGCACGCAGGCGAGATCACGCCGAAGACCAGGGGCGTGGTGCGAGACGCCGTGGAGGAGACGCTCGATCTGCTCGACAGGGGCGAGGTCCGCGTGGCGGAGAAGCTCGACGGCGCCTGGGTCGTGAATCAATGGCTGAAGAAGGCGATCCTGCTTTCCTTCCGTCTGAACGATCCGCGCAAGATCGATGGCGGACCGGAGGGCGGCGCCTGGTGGGACAAGGTCCCGACCAAATTCACCCATTGGAAGGCGAAGGACTTCAAGGAGGCCGGCTTTCGCGTGGTGCCAGGCGCCGTGGTGCGCCGCTCCGCCTATATCGCTCCGGGCGCCGTGCTGATGCCCTGCTTCGTCAATCTCGGGGCGCGCGTCGATACCGGCACCATGGTCGACACCTGGGCGACGGTGGGCTCTTGCGCGCAAATCGGCAAGAACGTGCATCTGTCGGGCGGCGCCGGCATCGGCGGTGTGCTCGAGCCGCTGCAAGCCAACCCCGTGATCATCGAGGACAATTGCTTCATCGGCGCCCGCGCCGAAGTCGCCGAAGGGGTGATCGTCGGCGAAGGCTCGGTCTTGTCCATGGGGGTCTATCTCGGCCAGTCGACCAAGATCATCAACCGCGCCACCGGCGAGGTCTTACAAGGCCGCGTGCCGCCCTATTCCGTGGTGGTATCGGGGACGATGCCGGGCAGGCTTTTGCCCAATGGCGCGCCGGGGCCCTCGCTCTATTGCGCGGTGATCGTGAAGACAGTGGATGAGGGCACCCGCGCCAAGACCTCGATCAACGAGCTGTTGCGGGATTGACCTGTAGCTTGCAAACTCCGATCTTCGCTGCATGACCCGGTCTCTCACGATCGACGCCCGCTGGGACGCGCAGGCCCAGGTCTGGCTCGCCACCAGCGCGGAGGTGCCCGGACTCGTCGTGGAGGCCGATAGCTGGCCCGCCATGATCGAAGAGGTCCGGCTGGTGCTTCCCGATCTGCTCGAATTGTCGGATCAAGGCGCCGACAAGCTTTCCCTAACCTTCAAGGCCGAGGAACGTCTCGATCTTGCCAACTCCTGATGGCGAACTTCTATCGCGATCTTGTCGCCATCCTGCGTGCGCATGGCTGCAGGCTGGTGCGCCAAGGAAAGGGCAGTCATGAGATCTGGTACAGTCCCGTCAATGGTCGTTACGTCACCGTTCCGCGTTCGACCAAATCGCGGCATACGGCCAATGAGGTCCTCAGACAGGCTGGACTGCCAAAGGCATTCTGGCCTTGGCACCCGCGCCAAGACCTCGATCAACAAGCTGTTGCGGGATTGATCGAGGAGGCGGACGGGAGCAACTATGAGTCTGAGGCAGCTACTCTTCAGCCTCCAAGGTCGCATCAGGCGGCTCCATTGGTGGGTCGCGAGCATCGCCGCTGGAGCCGTGGCTGGCAGCGCCACGGCGATCCTCGAACTCGCCGCCAGGCTCTCCGGTAGCGTAGTCGTCGACCCTTCCGCGCAACAATTCGAGCCAACCGGACTTTACGGCATCGCCGTGATCACTCTGGGTCTCGCGAACACGTGGATAAACTTCGCGCTCGGCACCAAACGGCTGCACGATCGGGACCGCACGGGCTGGTGGCTGGCGGCGCAAATCCTGGTGGTGGCTTTGGCTGCGATCTTGGCCGTGGTGGCGCTTACCATGCCGGAAGAGCAGGCGGCAATTCGGTACGTCATCGCGGGCGCGGCAGGCCTCGCCGCTCTTGCCATCAGCATTTGGCTGTTCGTGGAGATCGGCTTCCTGCGCGGCACCCCGGGCCCCAACCGCTTCGGCCCGGATCCGCTCGGCGCGCGCCAAGCCGACGTCAATCTCTGAGCCCGTGAAGGCGATGTATCGCGCGCTCGATGCAGGGAAAGATCATCGCCACCATCGATCACCTCAATGCCAGGATCGAGATGCTGTCGCTGACCGGCAAGGTCGCGGCGCTCTATGCGCAAGATTTCGACGATGCCGTCGTCATCGAGGCCGTCAACGATATCGAGATGCTCGCCACCAATCTCAACCGCAAGATCTGGCAGAAGATTGCCATCCTGCAATCCGCTATACAGGACGCCGAAGGAGCGGGTGCCGTGTCATGACGGAACTGGGCGAAGGACCAGTCGTGCTTGCACAAGCGCTGATTCGCTGCGCGAGCGTCACGCCGATCGAGGCCGGCGTGCTCGACCTCTTGGAGCGGACCTTGTCGCGAGGCGGCTTTCGCTGCCGGCGGCTCGCCTTCAGCGAGGCGGGAACGCCCTCAGTCGACAATCTCTATGCGCGCATCGGCGCGGGCCCTCCCCACCTCTGCTTCGCCGGCCACACCGATGTGGTGCCTCCTGGGGACGAGGCGCGGTGGCGCCACCCGCCTTTCGCAGGCGAGATCGAAGGCGGCGTGCTCTATGGCCGGGGTGCTTCGGACATGAAGGGAGCCATCGCCGCTTTCGCTGCCGCGGCCCTCGACTATGCGCACAGCCAAGGCGACGCCCTTCCCGGCTCGATCAGCCTCCTGATCACCGGCGACGAGGAGGGGCCGGCCATCAACGGCACGCGCAAGGTGCTCGACTGGATGGCCGCTCATGGCGAGCGGCCGGATCATGCGCTGGTCGGTGAGCCGACCAACGCCACGCGGCTCGGAGAGGCGATCAAGATCGGACGGCGCGGCAGCCTCAACGGTCGGCTCAAGATCAGCGGCGTCCAGGGACACGTCGCCTATCCGCATCTCGCCAAGAACCCGGTCAAGGGCCTGATCGCCGTGCTTGCCGGTTTCTACGATACGCCGCTTGATTTCGGCACCGCCCATTTCTCGGCGTCCAATTTCGAGGTGACCAGCATTGACGTCGGCAATATTGCCACCAATGTGATCCCGGCGAAGGCCGAGGCTCTATTCAACATCCGCTACAATGGCCGTCATTCGCCTCAGTCGCTTCAGGCCTGGCTGCGCGACCAGGCGGCGAAGGTTCTCGCCCATAGCGGGCTCGATTTCGAGCTCAGCTTCGAGCCGCCCAGCCACAGCTTCCTTACCCAACCTGGACCGCTCGACGGGACTCTAAGCGAAGCGGTGCGCGAAATCACCGGGCTCACCCCCTCACTCGGCACCGACGGAGGCACCTCCGATGCGCGCTTCATCAAGGCGCTGTGTCCCGTGGTCGAGTTCGGGCTCCTGACTGCAACCATCCATAAGGTCGACGAGCAGGTGAGCATCGCCGATCTCGAGCAGCTCACGGCGATCTACCGGCGCTTCCTCGAGCTCTATTTCGAGGAGTTCGGGATCTATGTCCTCGAATGATCCGCGCCCGATCGGGGTCTTTGACTCCGGCATGGGCGGCCTCACCGTGCTCCGCGCCCTGGCGGGTCGACTGCCGCAAGAGCGCTTCGTCTATCTCGGCGACACCGCGCGGCTGCCTTACGGCACCAAGAGCGCCGAGACCGTGCAAGCCTATGCGCTGCAGGCGACGCGGCTCCTCATCGAGGAGGGCGTGAAGATAGTGGTGGTCGCCTGCAACACCGCCTCGGCCATGGCGCTTGCGCCTCTCGCCGAAGCGCTCGCCCCCGTCCTGGTGATCGGGGTGATCGAGCCCGGGGCGCGGGCCGGCGTCGCCGCCACCCGTAACAACCGCATCGCCGTCATCGCCACCGAGGGCACGGTGAAGGGCGGCGCCTACCCCAGAGCAATCCATGCGCTGCGGCGCGGGGTGAGCGTCGTGCAGCAACCCTGCCAGGTGTTCGTGGCGCTCGCAGAGGAGGGCTGGACCGACGCGTCCGTCACGGTGGCTGCGGCGGAGCGGTATCTTGGGCCGCTGTTCGAGGGACCGTCGGCGCCCGATACCCTCGTGCTCGGCTGCACCCATTTTCCGGTGCTTGCCTCCGCCATCCGGCAGGTCATCGGCGGACACGCGACGATCGTGGATTCGGCCGAGACGACGGCGGAGGCCGTGGCCGGCGCTCTTACCGCGAGAGTTATAGGTAATCGCGAGGGCGGCGGCGGCACGCGATTCTTAGCCACCGACTCGCCGGAGCGCTTCGCGCGCGTCGGCGCGATCTTCCTCGGACGCCCCATCGATGCGAGCGCGGTGGAGCTGGTCGATCTCAGGTCCTCACTCTAATCGCCGCCTTAGATGTTTGGTGGAGGGGTATTGTCAGGCAGGGCGGCCGAGTCCAGCATCGCGTCGGGCTTCTCGAGTTGCTTCGGTGGCGGCGCCTCGGCGGCGGTGCTCACGTCTTTCAGCAGGTGGCCGAGCCAACCCGGCCCGAGCAGCAGAAGCACGACGAGTGCATAAAGGACGGCGCCAACCAGAAGCAGGATGACGAGGGTAATCTCCTCGCGGAAATGGGTCAGCCCCGCCAAGGCCTGGCTCAGCGCGCGGTTGCCCAGGAACAGCGCGCCGGCAAGCACCGCGCCCGCCCCCAGGAGCTTCACCACGGGGCGGAGGCCCGCTCCCGATACGGCGAAGCCCTTGCGGCGAGCGAAGAGCCAGAGCAGCGTTAGATTGATCCAGGCGCCGGCGCTCGTGCCGAGTGCCAAGCCCACTTGCGCGAACTTGCCCATCAGCAGCACTTTCAGCGCGATGTTGACGCTCGCCGCAAGGAGCGCGGCCTTGACCGGCGTCGCCGTGTCGCCTCGTGCATAGAAGGGTGCGGTGAAGCTGCGCAGCATGACGAACGGAAGCAGCCCGATAGCGTAGGCCGATAGCGTCGCCCCCGCGGCCGCGGCGTCGGCCGCGGTGAAAACGCCGCGGGCGAAGAGGCCGCGCATGATCAGATCGGGAATGGCGACGGAGGCGGCGGCACAAGGCACGGTGAGCAGCAGCGCGAGCTGGATTCCCCTGGCTTGTGCAATCGCTGCGCCGCGCGTATCCCCCGCGGCCAGCCGTCGCGACATCTCCGGCAGGAGCACGATGCCGACGGCGATGCCGACGACGCCGATGGGGAGCTGGTTGATGCGGTCGGCGTAATACAGTGCGGAGAGCGCGCCGGCGGGAAGGAAGGAGGCGATGACCGTGTCGGCGAAAAGGGCGAGCTGCACGGCACCGGCCCCGATAATGGCCGGGCCGAGCGCCGCCAAGAACTTGCGCGTCGCTAGATCGAGCTTGGGTGCGCGAAATCTGAGCCCGAAGCCGTGCTTCTCGGCATCGATGCCCACCAGCACCACTTGCGCCACCCCGGCCAAGAGCACGCCCCAGGCGGCGGCATAGCCCGCATTCGGGAACCAATAGGCCAGACTCAGGGTCACGACCATGCAGACATTGAGCAGGATCGGCGCGCCGGCCGCTGCGGCGAACCTGCCATTGGCGTTGAGCTCGCCGGAGATCATGGTCTGCATTGACACGAGCAGCAGCGAGGGGAAGGTGACGCGGGTGAGCGTCACCGCGAGGTCATAGCGCTGCGGGTCCCGGTCAAGACCAGGCGCGAGCAGCCCGACCACTGAAGGTGTGTAGAGCAGCGCGAGCCCGAGCAACACGATGTTGATCACGAGGAGCGCCGCGGCGATGCGGTCGGCGAAGAGCCGCGCCGCCGGAAGCCCCGATTGCTCCAGGGTGCGGGCATAGGCCGGCACGAAGGCGGCGTTGAAGGCGCCTTCGGCGAGGATGGCCCGGAAATGGTTGGGGAGCCTGAAGGCGACGAAGAAGGCGTCGGCGACCGGGCCAGCGCCGAGCACCGCCGCCATGACCACGTCGCGGATGAAGCCCGTGAGGCGGGAGAGGAGCGTCAGGCCGCCGACGGTAGCGATGCGTTTGATCATCGGCAGATGGGCGGGCGGCAAATGCTGATATGTTGCATGTGTGCCCCCCTTTCCGGCCCTCCCCAAGAGGGAAGGGAGAATGCCTGGCCGCGTGCTGAGCCAAGCTCCTAACGTAGGGGCCGAGTCCTGTCCATGCCATCGGCGGGTCTTGGGTCTACTTCGACCGCAAGGCCCCCTCACCCGGGCGTATCCCCTGTCTGGACCGCAGAAAAGCCATCAGTAGTCGACCTTTACCAGATAGAGGCCGTGGGGCGGCGCCACGGGACCGCATCGGCCCCGGTCGCGCGCGGCGAGAGCAGCCTCAAGATCGCTCCGTCCCCATTTGCCCTCGCCGACGAGCTTGAGCGAGCCGACCATGGAGCGTACCTGATTGTGCAGGAAGGAGCGCGCGGATGCCTCGATCCTGATGATCTCCCCATGGCGCGACGCGGTCAGCTGGTCGAGCGTCTTGACCGGCGATACCGCCTGGCACTCGGTCGAGCGGAAGGTGGTGAAGTCGTGGTGCCCCACCAGGACTTTCGCCGCCTCGTCCATGGCCTCGGCCTCGAGGGCGCGGAACACCCCCCAGGCGCGCTCCCGCTCGAGTGCCAACGGGGTACGGCGGTCGATGACGCGGTAGAGATAGTGGCGCGCTGTTGCCGAGAAGCGCGCGTCGAAATCTCCGCGCACGATGTCGCAAGCCAGGACGGCAATCGGATCTGGTCTCAGCAGCGCATTGAGCGCGTCCCGCACCGTTTCGGTTGGCCAGTCCTTGGCGAGGTCTAGATGGGCGACCTGGCCGAGGGCGTGCACCCCGGCGTCGGTGCGGCCGGCGCCCCGCGGGATCGCCGCTTCCCCCGAAAAGGCCTTGACGGCTTGCGCGAGGCGGCCTTGCACCGAGACGCAATTGTCCTGGAACTGCCAGCCAACGAAGGGCGTTCCGTCATATTCGATGGTTAGCTTGTAGCGGGGCATTGATTGGTCTGCCTCAAGGCTGCTCTCCGCAGCCCCTGTGATTGTTACAGCATCGAGACACGTTCGGAGCGCCCATGGACCGCCAAGACAAAGTCACGATCCTTCGCCTGCTCGCCGAGCATCGGCTGATGACCGTGGCGACGGTGAGGCCCGACGGCTGGCCACAAGCGACGACCGTCGGCTATGCAAGCGAGGAGTTGGTGCTCTATTTCCTATGCGGCCGGCAAAGCCAAAAGGCCACCAATATCGCCGGGGATAACCGCATCTCGCTCGTCATCGATCACGATTCGAGCGACCCGATGGGCATCGAAGGCCTCTCCATGGCGGCGCGTGCCTATCCGGTGACGGACCCTGCCGAGACGGCAAGACTGCTTGAGCTTTTCGCCGCGAAATTCCCCGAATATCGGGCCTTGCCTCAACCGGATCCCGCCGAGATGCGGCTGTTCATGGTAGTGCCTGAGGTGATTTCCCTCCTCGATTACCGCAAAGGCTTCGGCCATAGCGATCTCGTCACCGTCACGGAGGCCGATCGCGATAAGGAAAGCCTTGCGAACCTTGCCCGGCAGGCGTTGCTACGCTCAAGCGAGCGCGCTGCCAACTGGCAGCTCCGCCCCCCGCCGAAACTCCGCAACCGGCATCGGCCGCTTGCCGGCCCGTTGCACCTGCAACAGGCGAATTGAGCCCTCACCGCAGGCGATGGTGAACTGATCGTCGAGCAGGGTGCCCGGTCTCCCCTTGCCTTCGGCAAGGATTGAATGCAGGGCCCGGATCCGCTCGCGGTTGCCGTTGAGCTCGACCTCGAACCAGGCGCCGGGACGCGGCGACAGACCCCGGATCAGATTATGCACCTCGCGCGCGGGCAGAGACCAGTCGATGCGCGTGTCCGAGGCCTCGATCTTCCTGGCATAGGTCGCGCCTTCCCCGTCTTGCGGCCGGCAGTCGAGCCTTCCCTGTTCGAGCGCGGCAAGCGCCCTCACCATCAGAACGGCACCAAGGCGGGCAAGCTCGTCATGCAGCTCGCCCGCTGTCATGTCCTCCCCGATGGCGACGGACTTCGCGAGGCAGATGGGGCCGGTGTCGAGCCCCTCGTCCACGCGCATGATGGAGACCCCCGTCTCGGCATCGCCCGCTATGATCGCGCGCTCGATCGGCGCGGCGCCCCGCCAGCGCGGGAGAGCCGAGGCATGCAGATTGAAGGCGCCGTGGCGCGTGGCGTCGAGGACGGACTGCGGCAGGATGAGCCCATAGGCCACCACCACGGCGGCATCGGCGTTGAGGGCGCGGAAGCGCGCCTGCTCGTCAATATTCTTGAGCCGACCTGGCGTGATCACGGGCAGCCCATTGGCTTCGGCGAAGAGTTGGATCGGGGATTTCCGGGGCGACATTCCCCGGCCAGCGGCGCGCGGGGGCCGCGTATAGGCGGCGGCGACCTCGTGGCCCGCGGCAAGGATCGCGCCAAGCGTCGGCACGGCGAATTCCGGCGTGCCCATGAAGATGATGCGCATCATGGGGGGCGTCTTAGGCCGGTTGTATCCTGAAGGGAAGCGGTCGTGGGCCCAGTCTAAAGCGCCTGCTCGGAGCGTTTGACCTTGGTGAACTTCTTCACGATCATGTCACGCTTCAGCCGCGACAGATAATCGATGAACAGTACCCCGTTCAGATGGTCGATCTCGTGCTGCACCAAGGTCGACCAGATACCTTCCAGCGTGGTTTCCTGTGGCTTGCCATGCAAGTCGATATAGCCAACGCGGGTCCTGGCCGGCCGCTCGATCTCGGCGGTGACTTCGGGGATCGACAGGCAGCCCTCGTCATGGACCCGCATCTCACTTCCGCGCTCGAGGATCAGGGGGTTGACCATGATCAACGGCTCTTTCGGCTGCTCGTCTTTGGCCGGATCCATGACGATGAGCCGGCACGAGATGCCGATTTGCGGCGCAGCAAGGCCGATGCCCGGCGCGTCATACATGGTGGCGAGCATGTCGTCCATCAGACGGCGCAAGGGCTCGTCCACACGCTCGACGGGAAGAGCCTGCCTGCGCAGCACGGGATCGGGAATGGTAATGATCGGGAGGATGGCCATTTCAAGCCGCTGACATAAGGTTGGCGCTGGTCGCGGTCAACATGTTCCTGTTTTGGTCTGGCGGAAGCCCGAATCGGGCTATAGCTTCCACCCATGCCTTTCGACGCTTTGCGGGTGGGGAGCGTCACGCTCGATCCCGTCCTGGTTTTGCTTGGGCTGCTCGGGCTCGCGGTGCTGGCCCTCCTCGTGCTTGTCACCATCGTCGCGGTGCATATGAGCCGGCGGCGGCGCGAGGCGCGCGAGCAGGAGGCGCATCTCGCCGAGCTGAAGGGCCGCTTGCAGACCTTCGCCGAGATCAGCGTGGCGCGCCATGGCGACCTCGCCCGCGCCGTCAATGAACGGCTCGACCGTATGACACACAGGGTCGGCTCCGACCTAAACGAGACCGCGCGCAAGACCACCGACTCCATCGCCAAGCTCAATGAGCGGCTCGCCGTCATCGACAGCGCGCAGAAGAACCTGACCGAGCTCTCCATCAACATGGTTAGCTTGCAGGAGATCCTCGCCAACAAGCAGGCGCGCGGCGCCTTCGGCCAGATGCGCATGGAGGCCATCATCCAAGACGGCCTGCCGAAGGGCGCCTACAGCTTCCAGGCCACCCTTTCCAACGGCAAGCGTCCCGACTGCCTGTTGCATATGCCGAACACAGCTGCGGGCGTGGTGATCGACGCCAAGTTCCCACTCGAAGGCTTCGAGGCGTTCCGCATCGCGCGGGGGCCCGAGGAGAAGAAGGAGGCGGCGCGGCGCGTGCGCATCGACGTCGGCCGCCATGTTGACGTCATGGCCGAGCGCTATTTCCTGCCTGGAGAGACGCAGGACACCGCCATCCTATTCGTGCCGTCGGAGGCGATCTATGTGGATTTGGCCGAGCACTTCTCCGACCTCGTGCAGAAGGCGCACCGCGCCCGCATCGTCATCTGCGCGCCGAATATGCTCATGCTCGCGGTGCAGACGATGCAGGCGATCCTGAAGGACGTGAAGATGCGCGAGCAGGCTCACCTCATCCAGCGCGAGGTGGGCAAGCTGATGGAGGACATGGGCCGCCTGCGCGAGCGCGTGCTCGACCTGCAGCGGCATTTTGGCCAGGCGAACCAGGACATCGAGAAGATCCTCACCTCGTCGGAACGGATTGCCTCACGCGGGCACAGGATCGAGAGCTTGGACTTCGAGGGAGAAGCGCAGGCGGCGGTCGAAGGTGACCGCGTGGCGCCGCTTGCTGCCCCTTCATCCAGACCCTCCTCGACGCGGGCAGAGGAAGAGAGGCGGCGCCCCACGGTCACGCGCCAGCCGGACCTGCTCGCCGGGGAATAGTCTCCAAAGCATGCTCGATCAGATCCTTGTCGGCGGCGGTGAAACTCGTCATCCACGCAGCGCAGAGGCCGAGGCCTAAGTTTGCTTCTTGCGCGTCTTGCTCTGCTTCGACGCTGCTGACTTTTTGCGCGCCGCGCGTTCGTGGCGCTCCCCATATTTCATGCCTTCGAGCTTCATGCCGTCGGGGTCGAGGAAGAACACCGCGTAATAGTCGTCGTAATACTCGCCCGCCGGATCGACGATGGTCGCACCCTGGCCTTTGAGGAACGCCTGCAGCGCGTCGACGTCCTTGCGGCTCCTCAGACGGAAGGCATAGTGGTGAAAGCCGATATCGCCCTTGCGGTAATTGTGCTTCTTGCCTTCGGCGTCGGCGGCGGCGATCCAGAACAGTGTCTTGCCGTTGGCCCAGCCCATCATGCTGCCTTCGTATTCCGCCTCGACGCCGAAGCCCAGGAACTCCATCAGCGGCGTGTAAAACCCCTTCGACGTCTCGAGGTCACCAACGCTGACCACCAGATGATCGATGCCAACCACGCGCACCATGTTGCTCTCCTTTGCTTGCTCTAGCAGGGTTTGAGAATAACGCCTTATCCAAGCCGACGTTCGGGGCACCATCCCCTCCCCTCGAGGAGAGGGTGGCGAGGATTTCGCGCGGCAAAATTCTTTGACGGGTGGCTTCTAACGTTCCTTTCGCCCCACCCGTCCGGGGAAGGATGAGGGCCCGGGCATGACGCGACGGCTTCGGCCTGCTATGAGCAGAGGCGATGACGGCGACTGGGGGAACCACGCAAAGGCTGACGCTGGCCGAACACGTTGCGCGCGCCGCCAGCGTGTTCCTCGACAGGCGCGTGCTCATCATTCTCCTGCTCGGCTTCTCGTCGGGTTTGCCGCTTGCGCTGTCCGGCTCGACGCTGCTGCTCTGGATGAAGGATGTCGGTGTCGATCTCGGCACCATCGGCCTCTTTGCGCTGGTCGGGGTCCCCTACACGATCAAATTTCTCTGGGCCCCCATCGTCGACGCCTTTGAGGTGCCGGTACTGGGCAAGGCACTCGGCCATCGGCGCGGCTGGCTCGTGCTGTCGCAACTCCTGCTCATGGCGGCGATCGTGCTGCTCGGCTTCCAGGATCCCTTGCAGGCGCCGCTGATGGTCGCCCTCGCCGCGGTGATCGTCGCCACCGCCTCCGCCACCCAAGACATCGTCATCGACGCCTTCCGCGTGGAATATCTGCCGACCGAAACCCAGGCCGCCGGCATGGCCTATTTCGTGGCGGCGTACCGCATCGGCATGCTCGTCTCCACGGCGGGCGCCGTCGCGCTTGTCGCCTATCTCGAATATCTCGGCGTCGATCGGGGCCTCGTCTGGGCTTACGGCTATGCCGCCATGGCGGTGCTGGTGCTCGTCGGCATGGCCGCAGCCTTGCTCGCGCACGAGCCGCGGGAGAAGGAGCGGGAGGCCGAGGCCGAGGCGCTTGGCGAGCAACGCGGCAATCCTCTTTCGCGTTTCTTCCGCGCGGCCTATGACGCCTTTGCCGATTTTCTCCCCAAGAAGGACGCGGCTCTGATCCTGCTCTTCGTCGTCGCCTTTAAGCTCACCGACACCTTCGCCGGCATCATGACCGGGCCGTTCGTGCTCTCCGTCGGCTTCGACAAAGCGAGCTATGCGGCGATCGTCAAGGGCGTGGGCCTGATCGCCTCGCTGCTCGGGGGGGTCGCTGGGGGCCTGCTCGCCCGCGCGCTACCCATGTCGCGGGCGCTTCTCGTCGCCGGCATTCTCCAGGCGCTCGCCAACTTCACCTTCTCATGGCTCGCCTCGATCGGGGTGAACCATGCGGCGCTCGCGCTCGCCATCTCCACCGAGAACTTCACCAGCGCCGTCGGCACCGTCGTCTTCATCGCCTATCTCTCGGCGCTCTGCACGAGCCCCGCCTATACCGCGACGCAGTTCGCGCTGCTCACTGCACTTTCGTCGTTCGGCCGCACCACGCTTGCCTCGGTCACGGGCTTCGTCGCCGCGGCCACCGGCTGGGTGACCTTCTTCGCGCTGTGCGCCGCGGCGGCGCTGCCGGGGCTCGCGATCCTCTGGGTGCTGGTGAAGCGCGGGGATTTCGAGGCGATCGAGGCCAAGGAGCGGCTGGAGGCGGCCGGCTGAGACTCTCGCCGCCCCACCAGCCGCCCCAGCCGCGATAGGCCCAGCCGCGGTAGCCCCAGCGGGGGCCCCAATAGCCGCCATGCCACCCGCCACCGTGCCAACCGCCACCACCATGCCAACCGCACCCCCACTATGGCCGGCAGACCTCGAGGCCTTCCGCACCATCGCATAGGAGCTGCGCCACGATCTGCTGCACCCAAGGGCCAGACTTGCCGTAAGTCGCAATGACGATGTCGTCGTCGCGGAACTTGAAGTCGTTCCGGATGGTGGAATCGAAATGATGGTTGTGCAGCTCGCGCTGCTTTTGCGGCCAAGGAATGGGAATCTCGCTCATGCCGGCAAAATAGCATGAAATTGCTCTCGTTAGGGCCGGCTATGACCCGCCGCGGGAAACCTACATCACCTTGCGGGACTTGACCGCGGCGGCGAGCGTGCCCTCGTCGAGGTAGTCGAGCTCGCCACCGATGGGAACGCCATGGGCGAGCCGCGAGACGGTGACGTTGCAGCCGGCAAGCTGGTCCATCAGATAATGCGCCGTGGACTGGCCCTCCACGGTCGCGTTCAGCGCGAGCAGCACCTCCTTGACGCGCGGATCGCACGCGCGCTCGATCAGCTTGTCGATGGACAAATCCTCGGGGCCCACGCCGTCGAGTGGCGACAGCGTGCCGCCGAGCACGTGATAGAGACCGTTGAGTACCTGCGCGCGCTCAAGCGCCCAAAGGTCGCCGACCTCTTCCACGACGCAGATGAGGGAACGGTCGCGGGTCTCGTCGCGGCAGAGCGTGCAAGGACTGACCGTATCGATATTACCGCAAATCTCGCAAGTAACGATCCGGTCGCGCGCCTCGGTCAGCGCGGCGGCGAGCGGCCCGAGCAGCTGCTCCTTCTTCTTGACGAGGTGAAGCGCGGCGCGCCGCGCCGAACGGGGGCCCAAACCCGGCAGCCGCGCCAGCAATTGGATCAGGCGCTCGATCTCGGCGCTCGCGGCGGCACGCGCCATCTATTTCCCCTGCGGCCAACACCGGCTCGTATCGACCCGGCCGAGAGCCTGTTGGTTGGTTTGACGAAGCCGCTTGCTCTCCCCTCCCCCTTTGTGGGGGAGGGGTATGGAGGGAGGTTCAAACAAATCGACTCGGTTCACCCCCCTCCGTTCACGCAATGCGCGAACGTGCTCCCCCATAAGGGGGGAGCGGGGCCCAAGTTGAACCCGCGCCATCAGAACAGCTTGAGGCCCGGGGGCAGGGGCAAGCCGCCGGTCAGGCCCTGCATTTTCTCCTGCAGCATCTGCTCGACCTTGGCCTTGGCGTCGGTATGGGCGGCGACGATGAGGTCCTCCAGGATCTCGGCCTCGCCGGGCTCGAGCAGAGAGGGGTCGATCTTCACCCCTGCCAGCTCGCCCTTGCCGTTCAGCGTCATCACCACGAGACCGCCGCCGGAGCGGCCCTCGCACCGCGTGCGCTCCATCTCCGCCTGCATCTCGGCCATGCGGCTCTGCAGCTCTTGGGCCTGCTTCATCATATTGGCGAAATTCTTCATGGGTTGGTCCCGTCCTCCTTCAACTCTTCGCCGTTCGCATCGTCGGCCTCGCCGGCAGCGTCATTCGATGTCATCGGCCGCACCGCGGCGATGCGGGCGTCGGGGAAATGTTGCAGCACCTGCCTGACTTGAGGGTGATCGCGGATCGCGTCGATCTCAAGGATTTCACGCGCGCGGCGCTGTGCTCCGAGCGGGGGGGCCCCTTCCTCCCCGCTCAGGGCCACGATCCAGACGCGCCCCGTCCAGGCCTTGAGCTTGCGCATAAGCTCCTGGCCAAGCTCCCTCGCCGCCGATCCAAGCGGATTGAGCTCGAGATGGCCGGGGCGAAAGCGCACGAGCCGCACTTGCTCGGTGAGCGCGTGCTTGAGCTTCAGATCGCGCTTCTGCTCGGCAAGGGCGACCAATTCCTCAAAGCTTTGCGGATTCGCTAAAGGCGTTGCCGCGGACGGCGCCGCCTCGGGCTCTGTTTCATTGGCGACCTCTGCTGCCGCCGACGGCGTTTCTGGCAGGGAAGCATGGGCGGGCTGGCGGGGCGAGGGCTTGGCGAGGATCGAGCCTTGGGTTCTCTCGCCCTCCGGGCCTCCGGCATCGCCTAGGCGGCGCATGAGGTCTCCCGGGGTGGGCAGGTCCGCGGCGTAAGCAAGCCGCACCAGAACCATGTCGGCGGCCGCGAGCGGCCGCGGACTGCCACGCACCTCGTCATAGCCCTTGAGCAGCATCTGCCAAGCGCGGGCCAGCACCGGCATGGAAAGGCGAACCGAAAGATCGGCGGCGCTCGCCCGCTCGGACTCGCTCGCCGCAGGATCGGAGGCCCCCGCCGCCTTCACCAGCGTCACGGCGTGCACGGCGTCGGCGAGATCGGCGATCACCTGGGCGGGCTCCGCGCCGTCATTGGTCAGCGAGGCAAGTCCTTGCAGTGCCTTGCCGGGATCGCCGGCGAGCACGGTCTCGAGCAGATCGAAGATGCGGCCGCGGTCGGCAAGACCGAGCAAGCCGCGCACCGAGCCCGCCTCGACTTTACCCGAGCCGAATGCGATTGCACGGTCGAGAATCGACAGCGCATCCCGCACCGAGCCTTCCGCCGCACGTGCGATCAGCATCAGCGGGGCCGTCTCCGCTTCCGCGCCTTCCTGCGCGACGACGCCCGCAAGGTGCTCGGCGAGGAGCTCGACCTCGATTCGCTTCAAATCGAAGCGCTGGCAGCGCGACAGCACCGTGACGGGCACTTTGCGGACCTCGGTGGTGGCGAAGATGAACTTCACATGCTCCGGCGGCTCTTCCAGGGTCTTGAGCAGGCCGTTGAAGGCCTGCTTCGAGAGCATATGCACCTCGTCGATGATGTAGACCTTATAGCGGGCCATGTTCGGCTTGTAGTGCGCGCTGTCGATGAGGTCGCGAATGTCGTCGATGCCGGTGTGAGAGGCCGCGTCCATCTCGACCACGTCGAGATGCCGGCTCTCCAGGATGGCGCGGCAATGCTCGCCCTCCTCACCCATGTCGAGCATGGGAGCACCGCCACCGCTGGGAGCGGCGCCACCGCCGGGAGGCACATAGTTGAGCGCCCGCGCGATCAGCCGCGCGGTGGTGGTTTTGCCGACGCCGCGAACGCCGGTAAGCATATAGGCTTGCGCGATGCGGCCGCTGGCAAAGGCGTTGCGGAGCGTCTGCACCATGGCGTCCTGACCGATCAGCTCGGAGAATAGCTTCGGCCGGTATTTGCGGGCGAGCGCCGCGTGACTTTGGGCCGCGCCTGCGGACGCTAATGTCCCGCCGGGCTTCGGCGCGCTCCCTTGCTGATCTACGTCTTTGGCCATGGGACGACGGACTTTCACGCGGGGGAAGGCTCCCGGTCCCGCAAGCAATGCAACGCGGCCAAGGAGCCTCGCAAATCACTGGTATGTGAGGCGCGGGTGGGAGTCTGGACGAACAACCCGCGTCAATCTCGTTGGGGCTGCTTCCTTCCGGACCTGACCCGGTTGGCGAGGGACGCGCCTGCCCGCCAACCTCCCGTCCGGAGTATATCGGGGATGGGCGCTCATGTGGCAAGCCGCCTACGTTTCCGTTCGCGGGTGAGGCCCTCCAGCAGCGCTTATTCGCGCGTCTGCTCTCCCCGGACGATCGTGTTAAAGTTAAAGGCCGCTCGCGCCCTTCTCGCGACGGTCCAAATCCCAACAGCTGCGGAGACCCCTGTGAGCTATCTCAACCATGTCCTGCAACCGGGCGAAACCGTTCGCTATCAAGGCAGCGTCCATTGGATTCTGTATCTGCCGCCGATTTTCCTTAGCGTTATCGGGGCGGTCGCCGCCTTCACCGGACCGGTGGGCTTGATCGTCGCGACGGTCTGCTTCGCCGTCGCCCTAGTCGTCGCCTTGCGCGCCTGGTTCATCCGCTGGACGACAGAGATCGCCGTTACCAACCTCCGCGTGATCTATGCTCAAGGCTTTATCCAACGTCGTTCGGTGGAAGTGCATATGGACAGATCGAGAGCGTCGACGTCGATCAGTCGGTGCTCGGCCGGCTATTCAACTATGGCAATGTCACCATCCATGGCACCGGCACGACACTCGAGCCGTTTCGCGGCATCGACCGCCCCATCGAATTTCGCAACCAGGTAACGGCAACCTGATGACGCGAGCGATCTCGGCTCAACGCGTCTAAGCCTTCAGCTCGAGGCGGAAGGGGCTTGCCTTGTAGGAGCCGAGCAGACGCACCTCGCTCGTGAAAAAGGCAAGCTCCTCCATGGCAAGCTGCACCCGCCGCTCATCCGGGTGTCCCTCGATGTCGGCATAAAACATGGTCGCATTGAATGAGCCCTCGAGCTGATAGGACTCTAGCTTGGTCATATTCACGCCGTTGGTGGCAAAGCCTCCAAGCGCCTTGTAGAGGGCGGCCGGAACGTTGCGCACGCGGAAGACGAACGTGGTGATGACGAGGCCGTCGCTGGCCTTGGCAACGTCAGGTTTCACCGCCAAGACCACGAAGCGCGTGGTGTTGTGATAGGCGTCCTCGATGTCGGCTTTGGCGATGGCGAGGCCATAGACCTCCGCCGCGAGCGCCGAGGCGATCACCGCCCGGCTGCGGTCTCTCGTTTCGCTCAAAGCGCGCGCGGCCCCGGCGGTATCGGCCTCGGCCACCGGCTTCAGCTTCAGCACGCGGATCTCCTTACGGCATTGGCCGAGCGCCATGGTGTGGCTGTGCACCGATTTGAGCTCGTCAAGTTTGACGCCGGGCAAAGTGAGCAGCTGATTCCGGATGCGCTCGAAATGCTCCGCGACGATGAACAGCCCCGAATCCGGCAAGAGATGATGGATGTCGGCGACGCGGCCGGCGACGGAATTCTCGATCGGGATCATGGCAAGCGTGGCCTCGCCGCCTTTGACGGCCGCAAGCGCGTCCTCGAAGGTGGGGCAAGGCAGCGGCTCCACGTCCGGATAGGCGTCGCGGCAGGCAAGATGCGAGTTGGCGCCGGGCTCGCCCTGATAGGCGATTTTCTGACGCTTGGCTGCGTTCATGGCAGGAGATGCCTAGGATGAGGGGAAAGCACTCGACGACGCGGCGAAAAGCTCTCGGGCCCGCGCAAGATCGGCCGGAGTATCGACACCGAGCGGTACGGTGTCAACGAGGGCGACGTGGATGCGCATGCCCGCCTCCAGCGCACGGAGCTGCTCGAGCCGTTCGCGGATCTCGAGCGGCGACGGCGGCAGGGACACGAAGCGCTCAAGCGCCCCGCGCCGGTAGGCATAGATGCCGATATGGTGATAGAGCGGGCCTTCGCCGTAGGGTGCCGTGGCCCTGGTGAAATAGAGCGCGCGCAACGTGCCCGCCACGCCCAAGGGCGAGCCGACCACCTTCACCACATTCGGATCGGCGCGTTCCTCGTCCCTGGTGATCGCCGCGGCGATGGTGCCGATATCGGCCTCGCTCTCGCCGAGCGCGCCAAGGCAAGCACGGACAAGGCGAGGATCGAGCGTCGGCAAGTCACCCTGTAGATTGACGATGGTCTCGAGCGCACCCGCGGAATCGAGCTTGCGCACGGCCTCGAACACGCGGTCCGATCCGCTTTGGTGATCCGGGCTGGTCATCAACGCCGCGCCGCCTGCGTCGCGCACGGCGTCGCAGATCGCTTTGGCGTCGGCGACCACGACCACGGGCCCACAATCGGCTTCCACGGCGCGGCGCCAGACATGGACGATCATCGGCTCGCCGGCGATATCGGCGAGAGGCTTGTCCGGAAGCCGCGTCGCCTTCAGCCTCGCCGGGATGACAATCAGATTGGACGCCATGAGGGGTCAGATAACACGTGAGTTAGGGTCCCGCGACACCTTGGCAGAGCTAAATGGCTCAGTTACAACAGGCGCCTACGCCTGACCATCTCACTGTCCGTCGCAAGAGCTCGTTAAGCAGCCTCGGCACCCGGGGGGGGACCTCGACCATGAAGTATTACCGCTACAATCAGATCGCCATGGCCGTGCTTGGCGCGCTGCTGCTGATTTTCGGCACGAGGACGATCATCAAAATCGCCTCCGAGGAGCCCGAGCCGGAAAAGCCAGGCTATGAAGTGGCTGGCGCCAAAAAGCCGGGCGCGGAGCAGCCTGGCGGACAGGCCGCGCAAGGTGGCGACCAGATCCTCGTGCTTCTCGCCACGGCCGATCCAGCCAAAGGCGCCGAGGTCGCCAAGAAGTGCCAGCTTTGCCACAATTTCGAGAAGGGGGGCCCCAATCTGATCGGGCCCAATCTTTATGGCGTGCTTGGCCGCGATATCGCGTCGCATGAAGGCTACGAATATTCCGACGCGCTGAAGGCGCTCCCCGGCAATTGGGACTACGTCAAGATCGACGGCATGATCACCAATCCTGCGGTCTATGCGCCTGGGACCAAGATGGCGCTGTTCCCGGGCCTCCCGGATGCGAAGCAGCGCGCCGAGGTGCTCGCCTTCCTGCGCACCAAGAACGACAACCCGCCGCCCTTGCCAGAGGCCGGGGCTCCTGGCGGTGCAGCCGCGGGTGGCAAGGCCGCTGAGGCTGCTCCGGAAGCGGCGAAACCCGCAGGCGAAGGCGGCGAGGACGTGGCGGTTCTGCTCGCCCATGCGGATGCGGGCCGAGGTGCCGAGGTCGCCAAGAAATGCATGCTTTGCCACAATTTCGATAAAGGGGGTCCCAACCTAATCGGCCCCAATCTCTACGGCGTGCTAGGCCGTGACGTTGCATCTCATGAGGGGTACGACTATTCGCCGGCACTCAAGGCCAAAGGCGGGAAGTGGGATTACGCATCGATCAACGCCATGATCAACAACCCTGCCGCCTATGTGCCGGGGACCAAGATGGCGTTGTTCCAAGGCCTTCCCGATGCCAAGCAGCGGGGCGATGTGCTCCTCTTCCTGCGCACCAAGAACGACAACCCACCGCCGCTGCCCGAGGCAGCCGGAGGAGGCGCGGCACCGGCCGAAGCGCCCGCGGCGGCAAAGACCGAAGAGCCGGCACCCTCCCCAGAGACCCCGGCAGCGCCGAAGGCCGAGCAGCCAGCGCCGCCTGCCGAGACCCCTGCGGCGCCACAGATTGAGGAGCCGGCACCATCTGCCGAGACCCCGGCAGCGCCGAAGGCCGAGGAGCCGGGACCCTCTGCCGAAACCCCAGCCCCGAAGGCCGAGGAGCCGGCACCGTCTGCCGAGACGCCGGCACCGGGCGCCGCATCTGAGGGGACGTCGTCCAAGCCTTCGCTTTCGTCACAGCCGCAGCCGGTTTATCCCGACGGGCCGCCGCAGAACGACTAGGCTCCGGCGGATTGGCGCCTGCCTTGCCGGCAGCGCTCGCCCCCACACCGAATATCCCTTCCCCGCTCAAGCGGGGGAGGGTTAGAGATCGGCCCCGAGGCGGGGGCCCGCACTCATCCACATGAGCGATATTTCATGTGGGCGGCGGTGCCCCCATGCTAAGAGGCTCCCGCTCGCTCGTGGCCGGGGGCTTGCGGCCAAAAGGCTCGGTCCCGCAACCCCATGGCGGCACCAGGCAACGGTTCAACGTCAAGCGTAGCTCGCCCGCCATGATGCTATGTCGCTTCGTCCTTTCCCTGTTGCTCTTAAGCCTGATTACCGCTCCGGCGCACGCCGGGGAGGAGGCGCAGCGCCACCACGCCGTCTCGCTCATCGGCACGCCGAAATACCCGGCCGACTTCCAGCAATTCGACTATGTGAACCCGGAGGCTCCCAAGGGCGGCCTCGTGCGCATGGCGGATATTGGCAGCTTCGACAGCGTCAACCCGGTCCTCTACAAGGGAGAGGCCGCAGCCGGCCTCGGGCTCGTCTATGAAAGCCTCATGTCCGACAGCCTGGAAGAGCCCTCGACCTCCTATGGCCTGATCGCCGAGTGGGCGTCCTATCCGCCTGATTTTTCGTCGGTCACTTTCAAGCTCCGCGACGAAGCGCGCTGGCACGACGGCACGCCGATCACGCCGGACGATGTCGTCTATAGCCTCGAGGTGAACAAAGCGGCCAATCCGCGCATGGCGCTCTATTACAAGAACGTGTCGCGCGCGGAAGCTACGGGTGCGAACGAGGTGACCTTCACTTTCGACGTGAAGGGCAACCGCGAGCTGCCGATGATCATGGGCCAGCTCACCATTCTGCCCAAGCACTATTGGACGGGCAAAGACGCGAACGGCAATCAGCGCGACCCGCTGAAGACCACGCTCGAGCCGCCGCTCGGCTCCGGACCTTACCGCATCAGGCAAGTGACCCCGGGGCGGACCATCACCTATGAGCGCGTTCCCGACTATTGGGGCAAGGACCTGCCCGTAAGCCGCGGCCAATGGAACTTCGACGAGATCCGCTTCGACTACTACCGGGACGAGACCGTCGCGTTCGAGAGCTTCAAGGCCGGCAATCTCGACTACCACCAGGAAACGAGCGCGAAGAACTGGGCCACGGCCTTTGACTTCGCCGCGGTGCGCGATGGGCTGATCAAGCGCCAGGAGGTGCCGATCAAGAACGCGCAGCCCATGCAATGTTTCGTGCTCAATCTCCGCCGTCCGCAATTCGCCGACCGCCGCGTGCGGCAGGCGTTCAATCTCGCCTTCGACTTTGAATGGGCGAACAAGAACCTGTTCTATGGGCAATATGCGCGGGTCGGGAGTTTCTTCCAGGGCAGCGAGCTCGCCGCGCCGGGCGAGCTCCCGCAAGGACGCGAGCTCGAAATCCTGAACGAGGTGAAGGATCAGGTGCCCCCCGAGGTGTTCACCGAGGTGCACCGCAATCCCGTGAACGGCAGCCCCGAGGAGATGCGCGCGAACTTACGCAAGGCCGCGCAGCTCTTGAAGGAAGCGGGCTACGAGGTGAAGGGAGGCGTGCTCACCAACAGCAAGACCGGAGAGCCGATGACGGTCGAGTTCCTGCTCGTCTCGCCACTGTTCGAGCGCATCGTGCAGCCCTTTGTCGGCAATCTCAAGCAGCTCGGCATCACGGCCACGCTGCGCATGGTGGATTCCGCGCAATATACACGGCGGCTCGACGCTTTCGACTATGACATCGTCGTCGGCAACTTCGCCCAGTCCAATTCCCCCGGCAACGAGCAGCGTGATTTCTGGGGGTCGGAAGCCGCAGGCCGAGAAGGCAGCCAGAACCTGATCGGCGTGAAAGATCCCGCGATCAACAAGCTGGTTGACCATGTGATCTTCGCCAACGACCGGGAGGAGCTAGTGGCGGCCACGCGCGCGCTGGATCGGGTGCTGTTGTGGAACGACTTCGTGGTGCCACAATGGTACTCGTCCAAGGTGCGGATCGCCTATTGGGACCGCTATGGCCAGCCGCAGACCCTGCCGGGCCTGACGCCCGGCTTCGTGCAGGTCTGGTGGTTCGACCGGGAGAAGGCCGCCCGCTTGCCGGGGGCTTCCAAGCCTTGATGCGGAAAGCGATGGCGTCCTTGCGAGGGGTTGCTGCGGGCGCGCTGATCCTCGCCGCCCTCCTCGCCAACGCGGCGCCGGAGCCTGCGCATGCGGTAGAGCGCAAGCACGGGCTGTCGGCCTTCGGCGATCTCGCTTACCCAGCCGATTTCCAGCACTTCGCCTATGTGAACCCAGACGCGCCGAAGGGCGGCACGTTCTCGCTCGTGGGCTGGGGCGGGGTCACCACCTTCGACAGCCTTAACAACTACATTCTGAAGGGCGACGCGGCGCAGGGGCTCGAGCTTCTGTTCGACACGCTGATGACGCGGGCGGCAGACGAGCCTGACGCCGTCTATGGCCTCGTGGCGTCAAGCGCCGAGGTCGGCGACGACGGCATGTCGGTCACCTTCACGCTCCGGCCGGAGGCGCGTTTCAGCGATGGGAGCCCGCTCACCGCCGACGACGTGGTCTTCTCCTTCGACGCGCTCAAGACCAAGGGCCACCCAATCTACGCGCAGACGCTGCAAGACGTAGTGAAGGCCGAGGCGCTCGATCCGCACACCGTGCGCTACAGCTTCAAGGGCTCGCTAGTGCGCGACCTGCCGCTCACCGTGGCGGGCCTCCCGATCTTCTCCAAGGCCTATTACGCGACCCGCGACTTCGCCGCGACGACGCTCGACCCGCCGCTCGGCTCGGGTCCCTACACGGTCGGCGACGTCAAGCAAGGGCGGACGATCGTCTACCGTCGCAATCCCGACTATTGGGCCAAGGACCTGCCCGTGAACCGGGGCCGCTGGAATTTCGACGAGATCCGCTTCGAATATTTCCGCGACCGCACCGCGTCCATGGAGGCCTTCAAGGCCGGGACCTATGATTTCCGCGAGGAATTCACCTCTAAGGTCTGGGCCACCGAATACGATTTCCCCGCCATCCGCGCGGGCAAGGTGAAGAAGGAGGTGATGCCGGACGAGACCCCCTCGGGCACGCAAGGCTTCTTTCTCAACACGCGGCGGGAGCAGCTGAAAGATCAACTGGTGCGCCAGGCCCTCGATCTCACCTTCGATTTCGAATGGACCAACCGCAACCTCTTTTACGGCCTCTCCACCCGCACCGAGAGCTTCTTCGAGAACTCCACCATGAAAGCTTTAGGCGAGCCGTCGCAAGCCGAGCGGAGCTTACTCGAAAATCTCGGTGTGCCGGTGCCGCCTGCGGCGCTCGGTGCCGCCTACCTTCCGCCCAAGACCGACGGCTCGGGCCAGATCCGCAACCAACTCGTACAGGCGGGCAAGCTGCTCGACCAAGCCGGCTGGACCATCAAGAATGGCGTGCGGGTAAACGCCAAGGGTGAGCCGCTCAAGCTCGAGATCCTGAATTTCGAGCCGGCCTTCGAGCGGGTCACCGCGCCCTTCGTGAAGAATTTGCAGCTGCTTGGCATCGACGCATCCATGCGCATGGTGGACCCGGCGCAATATCAGCGGCGCCTGAAGAGCTTCGACTTCGACATCACCACCGAGCGCTACGTGATGCGCGACACGCCCGGGGTGGAGCTCCGCAGCTATTTCGGCTCCGCCGCCGCGTCGATGGATGGATCGCTCAATCTCGCTGGCATTGCCGATCCTGCCGTGGATGCGCTGGTCGAGCGGGTGATTGCCGCCAAGAGCCGCGACGAGCTGACGACGGCGGCAAGCGCGCTCGACCGGGTGCTCAGGGCCGGGCACTACTGGGTGCCCCATTGGTATAAGGCCTCCAACACCATCGCTTATTGGGACAAGTTCGGGCAGCCTGAGACCAAACCCCGTTTCGACCGCGGGGTTTTGGACACCTGGTGGTATGACGGCGCCAAAGCTGCCAAACTGACGGCGACCGCCGCTGTCGCCAGGGATTCCTTGGATGCGCCTGCCTCTCGACGCCCCTATCTCATCATCGCGCTTCTCGTGGGGCTCGGGCTTGCTGGCCTTTTCATCCTGAGGCTCAAGAGGTCGGCCCGGAAACAATGACTGCCTATATCCTTCGTCGCCTGTTGCTCATCGTGCCGACCATGATCGGCATCATGCTGGTGACCTTCGCCATCGTGCAGTTCGCGCCCGGCGGCCCCATCGAGCGGCTGATCGCCCAGCTCACCGGCACCGATGTCGGCGCCACCGCAAGGTTCAGCGGCGGCAGCGGCGATTTCGGCGCTGGGCGGCCGCCAGGTGGCGTGCCCGGGGACGTGTCCTCGCCTTCCAAATATCGCGGCGCGCAGGGGCTCGATCCGGAATTCATCAAGAGCCTGGAAAAGCAGTTCGGCTTCGACAAGCCGGCTTACGAGCGCTTCCTCATGCTGATGTGGAACTATCTCCGCTTCGATTTCGGCGAGAGCTATTTCCGCGACACAAGCGTGCTCAAGCTGATCCTCGAGCGAATGCCGGTCTCGATCTCGCTCGGTATCTGGATGACGCTTCTGTCCTACGCTATCTCGATCCCGCTCGGCATTCGCAAGGCGGTCAAGGAGGGCTCGCGCTTCGACGTCTGGACGAGCACGGTCATCGTCATCGGCTACGCCATTCCGGGCTTCCTCGTGGCGGTGTTCCTGATCGTACTGTTCGCCGGAGGATCGTTCCTCCAGCTCTTCCCCTTGCGCGGGCTCGTTTCCGAGAATTGGGCTGAGCTCCCCTGGTACGGAAAGATTCTCGATTATTTCTGGCACCTGGTGCTGCCGATGATCGCCATGGCGCTCTCGGCCTTCGCTACCACCACCTTTCTCACCAAGAACTCGTTCCTGGAGGAAATCCGTAAGCAATATGTGACGACGGCGCGGGCGAAGGGATTGACCGAGCATCAGGTGCTTTACGGTCACGTGTTCCGCAATGCCATGCTGATCGTCATCGCGAGCTTCCCAGGTGCCTTCATCAGCGCCTTCTTCGCGGGCTCGCTCCTGATCGAGACCATCTTCTCCTTGGAGGGCCTCGGGCTGCTCGGCTTCGAGTCGATCATGAACCGCGACTATCCGGTCGTGTTCGCCGACGTCTATATCTTCTCGCTGATGGGGCTCGTCATCAACTTGATCTCCGACCTCACCTACACCTGGGTCGATCCGCGCATCGATTTCGAGACGCGCGAGGTTTGAGCGATGGACGTCCCTACCGACGCCGCCGTCACCGCCGAAGGGCCGAGCTGGTGGCGGCGCCCGCTCTCGCAGCTCAACCGGCGGCGCTGGCAGACCTTCAAGGCGCATAAGCGCGGATACTGGTCCTTATGGATCTTCCTCGTGCTGTTCGGGATCAGCCTGTTCGCCGAGTTCATTGCCAACGATAGGCCGCTCCTCGTCAAATATGACGGCCACTACTACTTCCCCATCTTCAAGAGCTACCCGGAGACCGCTTTCGGCGGCATCTTCGAGACCGAGGCGGTCTATCGCGACCCAGCCGTGAGGGAGATGATTACACAGAAGGAGGGCTGGATCGTCTGGCCGCTCATCCCATTTTCCTATGACACGCCCAACAAGACTCCGCCCATGGCGTTTCCGGTGAAGCCAACCTGGATGCTCACCGAGGAGGACTGCAAGCTTGCCGTCGAGCAGGGCTTTCACCCTTGCAATGACGAGCTCGAATGGAACTGGCTCGGGACCGACGACCAGGGCCGCGACGTCGTTGCCCGCGTCATCTACGGCTTTCGCATCTCGGTGCTGTTCGGCCTCGTGCTTACGTTCTTCTCTTCCATTATCGGCGTGGCGGCAGGCGCGGTGCAGGGCTATTTCGGCGGCTGGACCGACCTCCTGTTCCAACGCTTCATCGAGATCTGGACCTCGGTGCCGCAGCTCTATCTGCTCATCATCATCGCCGCCGTTATCGAGCCGAATTTTTGGATCCTGCTCGGCATCCTCCTCGCCTTTTCCTGGGTCGCACTGGTCGGGGTGGTGCGGGCCGAGTTCCTGCGTGCCCGCAACTTCGAATATGTCACGGCGGCGCGCGCGCTTGGACTCTCCAACCCGAAGATCATGTTCAAACACCTCCTCCCCAACGCCATGGTGGCGACGCTGACCTTCGTGCCCTTCATTCTGAACGGCTCGATCAGCACACTGACCTCGCTCGACTTCCTTGGCGTCGGCTTGCCGGCGGGATCGCCCTCGCTCGGCGAGCTGCTGGCGCAGGGCAAGGACAATCTGCAGGCGCCTTGGCTCGGGCTCACCGCCTTCTTCGTCATCGCCATCATGCTGAGCCTCTTGATCTTCATCGGCGAGGCGGTGCGCGACGCGCTCGACCCGCGCAAGTCCTTCGGCTGAGGCTCGCACATGCACGGCTCGCACTCCCATGGCCCCCGGGACGCACACGATCACCGCCGCGACTTGAACGAGCGGCGGCTGGGGCTCGCCGCGCTCCTGACTGGGCTGTTCATGGGGGCCGAGGTCGCTGGCGGCATCGTTTCGGGCTCGCTCGCGCTGTTGGCCGATGCCGGCCATATGCTGACCGACTTCGCCTCGCTTTCGCTTGCCTGGTTCGGCTTCCGGCTGGCGCGGCGCTCCGCCGACTGGAAGCGCACCTACGGCTTCGACCGCTTTCAGGTGCTGGTTGCCTTCGTGAACGGGCTTGCCCTGTTCGTCATCGCCGGCTGGATCGTGTTCGAGGCCGCCGAGCGCCTCGCGGAGCCCCAGGCCGTCGCCGGCGGCATCATGGTGGTGGTCGCGGTGTTGGGGCTCGCCGTGAACGTCGCGGCCTTCATACTCTTGCGCGGGGCGGACCGTGAGAATCTCAATGTCAAGGGCGCCGCCATCCACGTCCTCGGAGACCTGCTCGGCTCCGTGGCGGCACTGATCGCCGGCGCCGTGATCCTGCTCACCGGCTGGACGCCCATCGATCCGCTTCTGTCTATCCTCATCGCCGCCATCATCGTCCGGAGCGGGTGGAAGGTGGTGGCGGCTTCCGGCCATATCCTGCTCGAAGGCGCGCCGCATGAACTCGACACGCGCCATATCGGACCCGACCTCATCGCCAACGTTCCGGGGGTGGAGAGCGTGCATCACCTGCATGTGTGGTCAATCACCCAGGAGCGGCGCATGGTGACGCTGCATGCCTGCATTGGGGAGACGCAGGATTCGGACCGGCTGGTGAAGGCCATCAAGCAGCGCCTCAAGGACCGCTTCGGCCTCGATCACGTCACCGTCGAGATCGAGCGTGGCGAATGCGCCGATGCGGCTGACGCGAAGAGCGGGTAAGCACCTCATGGCAAAGACGCAAGAGAACCCCAAGCCTGTGCCGGCAGCCCCCGCAAGGGACACGCTTATCTCAGTCGAGGATCTCTCCGTCGATTTTCAGAGCGGCGGCAGGATCACGCACGCCGTCAATCATATTTCCTTCGACATCGGCAACGCGGAGACGGTGGCGCTGGTCGGCGAATCGGGTTCCGGCAAGACGGTGACCGCGCTTTCCATCCTGCGCCTCCTCCCCTACCCCGGGGCCACCCATCCTTCCGGCGCCATCCGGTTCAAGGGCGAAAACCTCATGGCGCTTGCGCCGGACGCGCTCCGCCACGTCCGTGGCAATCAGATCTCGATGATCTTCCAGGAGCCGATGACCTCGCTCAATCCGCTGCACACCATCGAGGGCCAAATCGGCGAGGTGTTGAAGATCCATCGGGGTCTGTCCGACCGGGCGGCGCGGACCCGCGTGCTCGATCTGCTCGACAAGGTCGGCATCGACGATCCCAAAGGACGGCTCGCCTCCTATCCGCATCAGCTCTCGGGCGGACAGCGGCAAAGAGTGATGATCGCCATGGCGCTCGCCAACGAGCCGGACCTGCTCATCGCCGACGAGCCGACCACAGCGCTCGACGTGACCATCCAGGCGCAGATCCTCGATCTCCTGCTCAAGCTCAAAGCCGAGTTCAACATGGCCATGCTGCTCATCACCCACGATCTCGGCATCGTGCGTAAGATGGCCGACCGGGTCTGCGTGATGACCAATGGCGAGATCGTGGAGCGCGGGAGCACGCGCGAGATCTTCGCCTCGCCCCAGCACCCCTATACCAAGCACCTGCTCGCCTCCGAGCCGAAGGGCTCGCCGCCTCCCGCCAATGCCAAGGCGCCGGTTATACTGGAGGCCCAGAACTTGCGCGTTTGGTTTCCGATTAAGCGCGGTTTCCTGCGGCGCACCGTCGGCCATATCAAGGCGGTGGACGGGATTGATCTTGCGGTGAAAGAGGGGCAGACGCTCGGCGTCGTGGGCGAATCAGGCTCGGGCAAGACCACGCTTGGGCTTGCTTTGCTCAGGCTCGTGTCGAGCGAGGGGCCCATCGTCTATCTCGGCAACCGCATCGACGGATACGACTCAAAGCGCATGCGGCCGCTCCGGCGCGACATGCAGATCGTGTTTCAGGACCCTTACGGCTCGCTCTCCCCGCGACTTTCGATCGCGCAGATCATCGAGGAGGGCCTCCTCATCCAGAAGCCGGGGATGGATCGCGCCGAGCGGCGGGCGCGCGTCGCGCGGGCGCTGCAGGAGGTCGGACTCGATCCCGCCTTCCAGGACCGCTACCCGCACGAATTCTCGGGCGGCCAGCGCCAACGCATCGCCATCGCCCGGGCGCTGGTGCTCGAGCCCAAATTCCTCATCCTTGACGAGCCGACTAGCGCGCTCGACGTGTCGGTGCAGGCGCAGATCGTCGACCTCCTGCGCGACCTGCAGCGCCGCTACAAGCTCGCTTATCTCTTCATCAGCCACGATCTCAAAGTGGTGCGCGCGCTCGCCAACGCCATCATCGTGCTCCGCTACGGCAAGGTCGTGGAGCAAGGGCCGGCGCGGACCGTGTTCGCCAAGCCGAAGACCGACTACACCAAGGCGCTGCTCGCCGCCGCCTTCGAGCTCGAGGCGACGCGCGGGGACGCGGTCTCGACTTAGGCGCCACCGGGAACCCCAACCGCGCTCGCACGTTCTTAGCCCTGGAGCTATCGAGACCAAGAAGAAGGAACGGACCATGCGCGGTATTCTCCTGTGGCTGATCGGCATCCCGATCCCCGTCATCATCCTGTTGTGGCTGTTCGGCGTGCTTCACTAGCGGGGCTGCCGCGTCGGCAAAGCGCCAACCCTCGGCAATCGCGTGACCCCTAGCACCTCGCTGCCGGTGGCGGCGATGCGGGCTTTGGCTTCACCCAAAGGCTCGACCACCACTGCCATGTGATGGGCGCTGGCATGGACCAGCGCGTCGGCGCTCGCCATGATCCCGACATGGCCGTCCCAGAATACGAGATCGCCACGCGCAAGCGTGTCGGTGCGCGGCCAGTCGAGCGGAAGCCCCATCTCGGCTGCCTGCATGTCGGCGTCGCGGGGGCAGGCGAACCCAGCGGCCTCGCTCGCCAGCTGGACGAGCCCCGAGCAGTCGACGCCGAGGCTGGTGCGGCCGCCCCAGAGATAGGGCGTGCCTAAAAAAGAGAGGGCGACGTCGACGAAGTCCGTCGCGGGCTGAGCCGCCGGCCGGGTGTGCTCCGCCACGACAAAGCCGCCGGTTTGAAGCGCCAAGAACCTGCCCTCCTCCGCCGAAGCAGGGAGCAGCGAATTTAGGCTCAACAGCGCAAGCGGCGGCGTCTTGATATCGGGCTGCGGATAGAGATAGGTGCGAAGCGCGGCGATCCGGTGGGTAGGCGTCATGATCGCGCGGGAAAGTCCTTCGCTCGGCATATAGCCGACATAGCCATCGCGGGCGAGCTGCACCCAAGCCCAGCCCTCACTCTCCTCAAAGAGCGTGAGCGTCTCGCCGAACAGCGCCTCGGTATCGAGGGTCGCATCGAAGCGGGGCTCCCGGCGCAAGGGCAGCACGGGAACTTGCAGCTGGCGGGGTTCCCCGGTGACGTAACGCGCTGCCTTGACGTGGTCTCTGAGCGACTCCGCGGCCAGACCCTCGCGATAAGCGTGGCGGCGCGGATCTCGCAACACGCCGTTGATCACGGCCCGAGCGCTTTCTCGAAATAGGCGAAGAGTGCACGCGCGCCTTGCGGCTCGCCGCCCTGCGGACGCCCGGGCTGCTCGCGGGGGACCCATCCGAAAATGTCGAGATGGATGAAGCACTTGGCTTGCATCACGAAGCGCTTCAGGAACAGCGCCGCGATCACGGAGCCCGCATGGGAGCCCTCGGCGATGTGGTTCAAATCGGCGATATTGCTCTTGAGCAGCTTGTCATAGGGCGACCAGAGCGGCATCCGCCACATTGGATCGCCGACGCTGCGGCCGTGGGCGAGCAGCGGCGCGGCCATATCCTCATCGTCAGTGAAGAGCGGCGGCAGGTCGGGGCCGAGTGCAACCCTCGCCGCGCCCGTCAGCGTCGCGATGGTGATCAGATAGTCCGGGGCCTCTTCGTCGGCGAGACTGATCGCGTCGGCGAGCACGAGGCGCCCCTCGGCGTCGGTATTGCCGATCTCTACGGTCATGCCGCTCCGGCTCGGAAGCACGTCGCCCGGCCGGAAGGCGTTGCCGGAAATGGAATTGTCGGCCGCGGGGATCAGCACGCGGAGTCTCAAAGGAAGCTTCGCCTGCATGACGAGGTGCGCAAAGGCAAGAGCGGAGGCGGCACCCCCCATGTCCTTCTTCATGAGGGTCATGGCGCTGCCGGGCTTGATGTCGAGACCGCCCGTATCGAAGCAGATGCCCTTGCCCACGACCGTCACCTTGGGGGCGTGTTCGGAGCCCCAACGGAGATCGATCAGACGCGGAGGCCGGTCACTCGCCCGGCCGACGGCGTGGATCATGGGGAAGTTGTCGGAGAGAAGGCTCGATCCCTCGGTCACCTTGACCGCCGCGCCGTGCTCTGCCGCGAGTTCGCGGGCAGCCGCCTCGAGCTCGGCGGGACCAAGATCGTTGGCCGGCGTATTGATCAGATCGCGGCCGAAATAAACCGCTTCCGCAAGCGCCAAGGCTCGTGCGCGGTCCACCCTATCCGGCAGGACCAGGCGCTTGGGCTTCACGTCGTTCTCGGCTTTGTAGCGACCGAAGCGATAGGACCCGGCAAGCCAGGCGAGCGTTGCAAGCTCGGGGTCCGGAACCGTGGAGGCAAAGCGATAGTCGCCCGCGGGAAGCGCCGCCGGCAAAGCGCCGGCAAGGAGCGGCGCTTCCGTTGCCCAATCCTCAATGCCGACGCCTAGCAAGGCCCCGGCCACGCCGCCGCTCTCATTTGGCAGCAACAGCACGGCGCCCGGCTTGGGCAGCCAGTCCCTCGCCTCGAGCCAACTCCGCTGGGCATCGGTCAGCTGTTGCAGGCTCGCATCCTCCTTCGAGGCGACGAGCCAGATGGGAAGCGCCGGGCTGCCCGCTTCGAGTAGCAGCTCTCCCAGCTCGCGGCGCGATTTCGGCAGAGTTCTCGTCGACATGGATGCAAAGTCTGGGGCTTGATGGGGAGGCGCATTAATGCCAGGGGAGCGTCCCAATGACAATGGCGGAAGGCGGGGGACATGCCCGGGACCGACTACACACTCGTCATCGGCGACAAGAACCTCTCGTCATGGAGCCTCAGGCCCTGGCTTGCGATGAAATACGCCGGCATCCCCTTCGCCGAGGAGCGCATCAGATTGCGCCAGCCGGAGAGCAAGGCTGCCATCCTGCGTCATTCGCCCTCAGGCAAAGTACCGGCGCTGAAAACGAATGGCCTCGTCGTCTTCGATAGCCTCGCCATCCTCGAATATCTCGCCGAGCGTCACCCCGAGTTTGCCTTGTGGCCCCGGGAACCCGAGGCGCGCGCCCGCGCCCGCGCCATCGCCGCCGAGATGCATTCGGGATTCGCTACACTCCGCAACGAAATGCCCATGGACCTGCTCGCGCATCTCCCCAGTCCGTCCATCGGGGATGAGCTCGAACACGACATCCGCCGCATCGTCGGCATCTGGCGCGAGACACGCGCGCGGCATGCCGGCGATGGGCCCTTCCTGTTCGGCGCCTTCTCCAATGCCGATGCCATGTTCGCGCCCGTGGCGACGCGCTTCCGCACCTATGGAGTGGACCTCTCCCGCTTCGGCGACGACGGCTCCGCCGCGGGCTATGTCCGCACCATCCTCGCTTTGCCGGAGATGGCCGAGTGGACGGAGGGCGCGGAAGCCGAGCTAAGAGAGCGGATGAGCGCCTGACAGGGGCCACGTTCTCATCATGAGGGCGGCGAAGGCCCGCTCCTTCCCCTCGGGATTATGGTTAATCCTTTTTGACGCGTGTCCCACATCATAGCTGGAGTGCAATGACGTAAGGAGCGGGCGCTCCCCTCCCGCGCCCCTCAAGGACCGTTCAAGTCTTGTCCCTCGTTTCCCGCCCACGCCCGCGCGGCGCCTTTGTCCTGGCGCTGCTTACGACGTCGGCGAGCATCCTGCTCGGCGTCTGCAATATGAGCGACCACCGTTTTTTCCCCGAAAAGTCCGCGAATCTCGCTTCGCCCCAGGCCGCTCTAGCGGGGGCCGACAGCCCCGACGCCGCGTCGGCCACGGCGCAATGGGCGGCAGCCTATGCCGAGAACCCGCAAGAGCCGCGCACCGCGCTCGGCTATGCGGGGGCGTTCAAGGCGACGGGATCGAAAGATCAGGCTATGGAGGTCCTCAAGGTCACGAACATGGTGACTTATGCGCGCGCCTTGGTCAGCCTGAGGCGATTGAGGATCGGGGCGAGCAGCGACGAGCGCTCGTTCTTCGGTTCGGAACGGTCGGTGAGGAAACAGGCGAGGGCTCGGAACTGCTCCGCGGGTCTCGCCTTCTCGGACACCTCCTCGACCATTTGACCGTTATTGGCGGCCGTGCCGAACAGCTGTGCGTCGAACTCGATGATCGCCTTGGGCTCCAGCTCCAGCGCCTGGCCGAAATCCTTCACCGAGATCTCCGGGCGCTTCGGCACGGCGACCTGATTGAGCACGAGCACCGGGGGCCGGTCGTTGGGTCGCGCCGCCTTCAACTGATCAACCAGATTCTTGGCGTTGCGCAGATTGGCGAGGTCCGGCACCGCCGTGATCACCACGCGGTCGGCCCTGAGCACCACTTGCTTCGCCCAGGCGGTCCATAAATGCGGCACGTCGACCGCGATCCAGGGCACGTTCTCCCGCACCACGTCGAGCACGGTCTCGCAGGCTTGCGGCTCGAGGTCGTAGGCGCGGTCGAGCGTGCCGGGAGCGGCGAACAGGCTCAAACGATCGGAGCAGCGCGAGAGCAGCCGGTCGAGAAGCACCTCGTCCAGGCGCTCGGGCGAGACCAGCGCATCGGCGATGCCTTGCATCGGGTCCTGATTGAAATCGAGGCCGGCGGTGCCGAAGGGCAGGTCGAGATCGGCGATGACCACGTCGCTGTTGAGCGAGGCGGCAATGGCGAAAGCGGTGTTGTGGCAGACGGTGCTCGAGCCCGAGCCCCCCTTGGCCCCGACAAAGGCGATCACCTGGCCGACCGGGCCAGTCTCTGGATCGGTATAGATGGCGGAGACGCTGTCGATGACCTGCGGCACGTTGACCGGCGCCACGACATATTCGCTGACGCCCCGGCGCAGCAACTCGCGGTACAAGAGCACGTCATTGATGTGGCCAATGGCGATGACCTTGGTGCCTGGGTCGCAGACCTCGGCGAGACGATCGAGATCGCCCAGCATTTCCTCCCGGTCGAGCAGAGATTCGATGACAATCAGGTTGGGCGTGGGCGCGTTGCGATAGAAGGCAACCGCGGCCTGCACTCCGCCCATCTGCACCGTCACATGCGCCTTGGCAAGCCGCCGGTCCTCGCATGCCTTTTGGATCACCGCAGCGGTATCCTGGTCCTCGCAGAAAGCCTGGATGTTGACGCGGGGAATCGGTCGCGCGCGGATCGCGTCGACTTGCGGCTCTTCCGCCGGATTTCGCGGCACCTCGCTCTCAGGCGTCGAGCGAAGCGAATAGGCTGCATCGCTGATCACTCCGAGTCCCCTAGCCCCTGGCCCACCTCGCTTGCGGTGGCATGTTCCCGACCGGTCCATTTGGAGACGGTGGACTCGCCATTCACATATTTGCCCCACACCACGTCACGGCGCTCGCCGCCGCCGGCCATTGCTCCCATTTCAGGTCCTCGACGCGGACCGAATCGCCAAGATTGATGTCGTTGGCCGCCACCAAACCGTCGACGGCACCGACCGTCTTCTCGACCTGTTGCACTTCGCGCGGGCGGGACACGATGCGCTTGGCAATCCAAGCGGCGCCCAAGGCGGCGGTGAAGGCGATTGCCAGGACGATAACTCAGCTCGCTTCATGACTGACAAAGTCCTCCGGACCCCCACGCCTTGCGACGTACGAGTTCACTGTGACGGCGAAACCTCAACGCGAAGTTAATGGTCGTGCCAAATTGGCCGGGCGCGACAGTTCAGAGATGGGTTGAAGCCTCTGCGCCCAGGCACGCGGCTACGCTTGCAAGGGCCCTAGCCTCGGCCTCCGCCGAGCGAGCCAGCGTGAGCGAGTTGCCTTCAGCCGTTGACAGCCGCCATGAAAGGCGTGTCCGGATAGATGAGCAGTCCCGCCGCCGACAGCGCAATGCCATAGGGCACGCCCTCTTTGCCATCGTGCAGGCGGACGAGCCAACCTTGGCTGACAAGGGCCACCGGCAGCGGCATGCCGCGCCACAGCAGAATGGCGAAGGTCAACGCGCCTCCGATCAGCGCGGTGCTCAAACTATAAGTGAGGAGCGCCTGGGGCCCGAGCCAAAGCGTCGTGGCCGCGAACAGCTTGGCGTCGCCGCCCCCGATCCAGCCCATGGCGAAGCAGCCAAAAGCCAGGATGAGCGCCGCGGCTCCGGCGAGAAGGTGGAAGCCAATAACGGTCCAGCCGAGCCCTGCCAAGGGCGCGAGCACGAAAAACCCGGCAACCAGTAGAATGGCGATCCGGTTCGGCACCGTCATGGTGACGAGATCCGCGGCCGCCGCAAAGGCCATCGCCGCGGGAAAGACGGTGAGCAACAGCGCGTCCTTGATCATCCCGGTCTTTCGGCCATTCGCGCGCCCTCGCGAAGCCTAGCGCAGCCGCAAACGGCGGCTTCAACCCGCCTTGGGCTTCAGGTCCGATTCCACGCCGTCGAACAATGTGTTCAGCTGGCCGCTGATCTGGCCGAGGATGGACACGATGGCAACGCCGATGGCGGCGGCGATGACGCCATACTCGATGGCCGCCCCGCCGGACTCGTCCCTGGCGAAACGTGCAACCAATGTCTTCATGCGGCTCTCCCAGTCGCGGCATTGACGGGCCAGCATCGGCCGCCGGTTCCTGTCCGCGCGAATGAGCCGGAAGGCTATTGGAGGTGCCTTACATCCGCGTAAACCGCCCAAGAATCGCTCGACTTACTCTTAACGAAGAGTTGCCCAGCGGCTCAGGCCCCCCGCAAGAGCTGTCGGTCACCAAGAATGAGGGGCAAGCTCGCCCGCTGACGAGTGCCCTGCATAGGCGCCGGCGAGCTGCTTGGCGTCTTGGGCTTGGGGCGCGCCAGTTACGCTGCCCCAGAGATCGTATTCGTCGGCGGCTTCGACGACCACGCGCAGGCGGTCGCCAACGCCAAGCGCCGTCTCGCCGTTGAGATAGACATTGCCGTCGATCTCGGGCGCGTCCCAGGTCGAGCGGGCGATGGCGCCTTCTTCATCGACCTCATCGACGATCACCTTGATGGTTTTGCCGATGCGGGCGGCAAGCAGCTCGGCGCTGATCGCCTGTTGATGCTGCATCAGCCGTGCGTGGCGCTCCTCTTTCACCTCCTCGGGCATATGGCCGGAAAGGACGTTGGCAGAGGCACCCTCGACGTTCTCATATTTAAAGCAGCCAACGCGGGCGAGCCGCGCTTCACTGAGCCAATTAAGCAAGAAATTGAAATCCTCCTCGGTCTCGCCAGGAAAGCCCACGATGAAGGTCGAGCGGATGGCGAGGTCTGGACAGATCTTCCGCCAGGAGCGGATGCGCTCGAGCGTCTTCTCCTGATGCGCAGGACGGCGCATGGCCTTCAGCACCGAAGGGCTCGCGTGCTGGAAGGGAATGTCGATGTAGGGGAGCACGCGGCCTTGCGCCATGAGCGGCAACACCTGATCGACATGGGGATAGGGGTAGACATAGTGCAGGCGCACCCAGACGCCGAGGCTTCCCAGCGCCTCGGCAAGACTGATGAACCGCGCCTCATGCTCGCGCCCCCGCCATTCGCTCTTGGCATAGCCGAGGTCGAGGCCATAGGCGCTCGTGTCCTGGGAGATGACGAGCAGCTCCTTCACGCCTGCGTCGACCAGCCGCTCGGCCTCGCGCATCACCTCGCCGATCGGCCGGCTCGCCAGCCGTCCCCGAAGGCTCGGGATGATGCAGAAGCTGCATTTGTTGTTGCAGCCCTCGGAGATCTTCAAATAGGCGTAGTGGCGGGGCGTGAGCCTGATGCCTTGCGGCGGCAGCAGGTCGAGGAACGGATCGTGCGGACGCGGCACGGCCTTGTGCACCTCGTCGACGACGGTTTCATATTGATGCGGGCCGGTGATGGCGAGCACGTGCGGATAGGCCGCCCGGATGCGTCCGGATTCGACGCCAAAGCAGCCGGTGACGATGACCTTGCCGTTCTCGGCCAGCGCCTCGCCGATGGCGGCAAGCGACTCCTCCTTGGTGCTGTTCAGGAAGCCGCAGGTATTGATCACGACCGCGTCGGCGCCCGCATAGCTCGAAGACAACTCATAGCCTTCGGCGCGGAGCCGCGTGATGATGCGCTCCGAATCGACGAGCGCCTTGGGGCAGCCCAAGCTGACAAAACCAATTCTTGGCGTGCCAATTCTCGGCGAGCCACTCTTAGATGAGGATCCCGGCATGGGCGCTGTTATAGGCAAGGTGGAGGCCGTTGTCTGCCGCCGCATAATCTTCCGTTCCGCCGGAATCTCCACCCGCACAGGCGCTGGCCGCGGGAAGATTCCTGAAGCTGCTCGGTGTCGCCGCGAACGCAGGCGCGAGCAGGGAGGTCGTGGTGGATTGGCGGAAGCCGCTGATCGGCGCGTAGCGGCGGTCGGTGTGGCATCTCTTGCGCGGGAGCACGGTCGAGCCCGTCTGCCGGCGGCTGGCGGTAACTGGTGTTCTCTGGGTCTGGTGCCGTTACCCAACCCAACGCGCTCAGCGGTGCGGAGGCGGCGACGGCAAGACCTGACGCCAATCGGCGAACGAGCCGTTGAAGGCATTGCGATCGACGGGGCCCTCGATCCCGGGCACGTAGCCGGTCGTCGTGAATTGCCAGAACAGCCAGGGTCGGTCTCCATAGACCTCTTGCGGCTCGGCGGCGACCGAGCGCAGCCAGAAATTATAGTCCTTGAGCTCGCCCTCTAGCACGTCCCGGTGGAACGCGACATTGGTATAGATGATCGGCCGCTTCCCCGTATGCGCCTCCATCGCCTCGAGCATGATCTTGACCTTCTCGAGCGCGACATCGGACGGGGCCTCGTTGGGGCAGTTGCGCGAGGCGTGGTTCCATTCGAGGTCGAGCACCGGTGGCAGCGCATCCGGATCGAACGGCACGTTTAGGACGAACCAAAGCGCCTGCTCTCGGGGGGCCCGGCACCAATAGAAGCACCAATAGAACATGTGATAGGCGCCGCGAGGCACCCGGGCCCGCTTGGCCTCCTCCCAGTTTTGCTGGAACTTGGGATCGAGATGATCTCCGCCTTCGGTCGCCTTGATGAAGGCGAATTGCGTGCCAGCGGCGCGGGCCTTCTGCCAGTCGATGTCACCCTGCCATTGGGACACGTCGATGCCCTGAACCGGCATGGCATGGGCGCGCGCGACGCCGTCATGGGGCGCGACATCGGCCAGCACAAGCTGGCGCGCCGTCACCCCAGCAGCGCAAGCAGCCGAGAGGACCGAAGAGAGCGCCACGATAGCAAACCGGCGACGCGCGACGAACATGGGGCGATGACCGAGACCTTGCGGAACCCGTTACAATCTTTGGCGAAGCTGGAGGTTTTACCCCTGCGGGGGTTAAAAATTTCAGTGCTCTGGGGCTGCGTCTTCCCGGTCGCATCTGGGACGAAACGGGTCGCAGCGTCAGCGCAGGATATTGTTGAGGTCGGGGTCCTCTGGCTCATCGCTCTTTTGCGACGGCGCCTCGTCGGAATTTGCGGGCGGCGTGGCCTTCTCGGCCTGCGGGCTGGGCCTGCCGCCGGCAGGCGGCTCGGCACCCCCGCCATCGCCACCTCCTGCACCGTTGCCCTCGGCATCGCCGCGGTCTTTGCCAATGCGGACGGAGCCCAACATACGGCCGATCGCCTCGCCCACCGGCTTCCCCTTGAACTTCTTCTGGATGACGTCGCCGATCTGCTTGACCGTTTTCGACGTTTGCTCGGGGCTCGCGAACATGCCCTTGATCTCCGGCTTGAAGGTGGGATGCGCGAAAGGCCCTTCGATGCGGACCGGGATAGTCATGCCGGCAAGATCGTTGGCTCCGCCCTTGCCTTCGGGTCCGGCCACGATCTGCGGCTGTGTCAGGAAATCTATGCTCCCGGTCACCATATCGACGGTCCCCCGCCCGGTGACCTGGAGTAACGGGCTCGTCATCTCCAGATCGTGGGTCTCTGCAACGCCGCTGGCAATGCTGAAGCTGCCGCCAAGCGCACTGAACGCGGTCTTGGCACCGGGCCCCTGTTCGAGATTCGGCATTTGGCCGGCACCCATACCGGCGATCAGCTCCGTCAGATTGATGCCTTCGATCGAGCCGTCGCTGATGGCGATGCTGCCGTGGCCCGCGAGCGAATGCTTGATCTCCTCGCTGGTGCTGCCATCGCCGCTCAGCTTGAGCTCGATCTTGGCGCGCCCTGAGAGCAGGTTGAACCCCGCCGCGGCATCGAGCAACGGCTTGGCCGAGACGCCGTCCAGCACGAAATTGCCGGCGAAGCTCGGGACGGCCTTGGCGCCATCAAAGGTGAACGTGCCGGTGCCCTGCCCGTCATAAAGCTGCATGCCGCCCAATTTGGCGTCAAGCACACCATCGTGAAGGGTCAAGCCGAGCGAACTCGGCCCGATGGTAAGCCGCGCCACTTTCGTCTGCAGCACATTCACATTGACGTCGGCGTCGAAGGCGGCAGGCGCAATTTTTGACGCATCGTCGGACCGAGCCTTCGGCGCTTCGGCAGGCGCGGCCGTCTCGGGTGGAGCTGCGCCGGAAGCAGGCTCGCCTTGCGTCTCCGCGCGATCCCCGTCGTCCTTGGGCTCGGCCGAGGCGGACGGAGAGGGCTCTGCCGACCCGGTGTCCTCCCCTGTCGCGGCCGCCGGCTCTGGCGTTGCATTGGGCTTGGCCTCGGCCAGAAACGGATCGAGATCGAGCGTTTCGATGGCGAGCGCGGCGCGAAGGTGAGGTCTCGGGCTTTTTAGCGTGACCACCGCCTGGCCTTGGCCGGTCGCATGGCTGAGCGCAAAGCGCGCCTGCGTGAAGGCGATCTCATCCGCCTGCCACGCTACGTGGCTGGAAAGCTCGCCATTGCCGACGGCGGTTGCGGATGCGGGCTCCTTGCGCAGCCACGCCAGAAGCGAGGGCACCGATTGCGACTTGGCGGTCAAATCCCCTTCGGCGCTGAAGGCCGGCTTCGTTGCGATATTGCCCCCAAAGCTCGCGTCGATGGCCTCCGTGTCGAGGGCAAGGTCGAGCCTCGCGGAGCGTGTGTCGAGATCGGCCGGCGATGTCAGCTTGAGGTCGAAGCCCACGCGAACGCCCTTCCAATCGAAGTCACCCTTGGCGGTGAGCGGATCGACGAGATGGGGTAGGCTCAACGCGGCATCGATGTGCTCGATGCGCCGCTCGGCGCCGTTGGCGTCATAGATGATGCGCACCGTACCGTCCTCGATGCGCACGTCGTCCAACATGATATCCCGGCGCGGAGATCCGCCTCCGGCGTCCGCTGCGAGAAAGCTTGGGCGTGCCGATGCGGCCCGCTGGCCGGAGGACGTGCCCGCGTCTCCCTGCCGCTCGGCCCCGCCAGATTGGGGCGCAAGGCGCACGGTCAGCACCGGCTGCTCCATGACGACGCGCTTCGCGTCGACCTGACGGCTGAACAATTGGTAAAAGCTCACGTCAAGCGCGAGCCGCGCGATCTTGAGATCGGCGCCCGCCCGGTTGGCAGGATCGGTGATCTCCGCGTCGGTGAGCACGATGTGGGGATTGGGCAGGAGCAGGATCGACGTGGCGCCGTGGACCATCAGGTCCCGGCCGCTCTGCTCCTTGACGCGCGCCGCCACCCGGCCGCGCACCGCATCGGCCGAGATGAGGACATTGACGGCGACCAGCACGAGCACCAAGGCCGCAACCACGCCCGCGCCGATCTTTAGCAGCAGTTTCATTCGCATCCGGCTCAATCCGCCCGAAGAGCGGATCTTATAGGGAACGCTTTGGTCGTGCCCCGGCTTCGTGCCGAGAATCCACGCCTTACTATAAGAGCCAAATCGGAAGACGTGAATCGCCGCAGCAACGCCGACAAGCGGCGGAGATTACGCCGAGAAATAAGGTGACAATAGGCCCACGGCGTGTTGATGCAGGGAAGCGCGTTCCACCTAACGCACAAGAATGGCGTGATTGTCCCATTCGTAGGGTGATGCGCGCCGCTCCTCGTCCGGGTCAAGCGAAACGCCGGTCTCGACCAGCCATCCTTGGCCGCTCCTCCGTCGGCTTCGCCAGCAATTGATTGACTGCAAGCTGCAGCGTCTTGGCCGTAGCAAGAGCATCCGCATAGCCCACCTCGGCCATGTCGGCATAGGCCCTTAGCACGTCCGTGACGCTTGCGGTCTTGACGCTGGCGTTCTCGAGGGTGGGCTCGGCGGCCGCCGGCGCCAGCCCAAGGCCAAGAAGGACCGCGAGCAGGACTAAGCTTCGCGCCGGAACCGACACCGAAAGCATAAGCCCTCCTCGATCCTAAACGGTTCGCAGCCGAGACGCGCCGCCTCGCATAACGGAATGCCGCGCCCCTACCCCCGTGGGAGAGAGGCGGACTCCTTGCAAAAACCGTAGACCAGCGGCTAACATGCACGCAATGAAATCTTTTCAGCAGAATTAATTCGAATCATGCATCTGAAAGAGGTCGACGCCAACCTCCTCGTCATCCTCGACGCGCTGCTCGTCGATGCGAGCGTCACAAGGGCCGCCGAGCGCCTTGGCCGCAGCGCCTCGGCCATCAGCCATGCCCTTGCCAAGCTTCGCGAAATCTTCGCCGACGAGCTCTTCGTGCGCGCCGGTCAGCGACTTGTGCCAACGGCGAAGGCGCTCGAGCTCGCGCCCACGGTGCACGTCATTCTCGCCGGCATGGAGAGCCTGCTCAGGCCGGCCAAGCCCTTCGATCCGACGGAGACCGAGCGCAACTTCGCCCTCGCCGCAAGCGAGGTTGGCGAGCTGATCCTGGTGCAGCCGCTCAGGCTGCGGCTTGAGCAGATCGCACCCTCCGTGCGGGTGGGCTGGATGCCCGGCCAAGGCCAGGAGATCATCGACGCGCTCCGCCAGGGACGCTGTCATTTCGCGATCGACATCGAATCGATGCCGCTGCGCGCGCCGGATATCCACGCGCTCAAGCTCTATGACGACCGCCTTGCCACCGTCGCCCGTTCGGGCCACCCCTTGGGCGCGGGCGAACCGGATGCGGTCTCTTTCGCCCATAGCGACCACATCGCCGTGAATGCACTCCCGGCCATCGAGCTGCTCGACCGCGAACTCGCCAAGCGGAAGCTTGCTTGCGCCATTTCGGCGCGCGTCTCCTCGGTGCTCGCGGGCCTGCTGCTCGCGCTCGACAGCGACGCCCTGCTGACGCTGCCCCACTCCTTGGCGCTGATCCTGGAGCGCCAGTTTCCGCTCACGTGCGTGGCCCAACCGCTCGGGGACATCGTTCTTTCGGTGCGGCTCCTGTGGCATTCGAGCTATGACCGCGACGAGTGTCACCATTGGGTGCGGGATGAGATTGCGGCGCTCGCGCGAGAGAGCGGAAAGGCGGCATGACATGCGGCAGAGGATGCGGATGTTGGTGGCGCTGCTTGCCGCGGCCGCGATGGTTCTCGATGTCAGTGCGCCGGCGGCGGCGGCAGACGCAATCGAGAGCGACCTTGCCATTGCCGTGCAAGGCGCCGAGAAGCGCATCAGCCTCGATCAAGCCCTTGCCCTGCTCAACGTTCCCTCGGTGAGCGTCGCGCTCATCGATGGGGGCATTCGCGCGCGCCTATGGCAAGGACGCCACCCCCGAGACGCTCTATCAGGCGGCCTCGCTTTCGAAATTCGTCGCCGCCATCGGCGCCATGCGTCTCGTCGAACAGGGCAGGCTCAAGCTCGATGCGGACGTGAACGACGCACTAACCACCTGGAACCACCTGGCACGTCCCGAGCAATGCGTTCGACGAGACGCACAAGGTCACCTTGCGCGGCCTGCTCAGCATGACCGGTGGCATCGGCGTGCCGGGCTTCCTCGGCTATAAAGTGGGCGAGCCCATCCCCACTCTGACCCAAGTGCTAAACGGCGCCCCACCCGCCAATTCGGCGGCGGTCACACTGATCGAGGTTCCCGGCAGCGCCTATCACTATTCGGGCGGCGGCTACGAGATCGCCGAGGCGCTGATTGAGGATTCGGGCGGCAAGCCCTTCGCCCCCTCATGCAAGAGCTCGTGCTCGGCCCGGCAGGCATGACCCGGAGCAGCTTCGACCAGCCGCAATCGCCAAATCTCGAAGCCGAAGCTGCAAGCGGCCATTTCAGCGATGGACAGGAGCTGCCCGGGCGCTGGCACATCTTTCCCGAGCATGCCGCCGCCGGGCTTTGGTCGACGCCGACCGACCTTGCCAAGCTGCTTGTCGCCTTGACCAGGGCCTGGCAGGGCGACGGCGTGCTGGCCTCCTTCGTTTTAAGGTATTAAATGGCTGCAATTGGCCATTAGAACATGTGTAGTAAACGCCTACCCATGTTTTTACCTTGTGGGTGTAACACGATCTAGGTGGCTCCCTACACCGCCGCACCGGGAACTAAATCATCCTTGCTCCATTGCGCCGCCTACAGTAGCGCCGATTAATCCACCTACACTTCCGCCATTGGGGACTTCGGAATGTCATCAAGCGCAAGTCTGTAATCAGTTCGGAAATTGCCAGTGGCAACAAGTTTGTCGCTAATGCGAAATTTAATTGGTGCGGCAAAAACCTCGCATGAGTTTCAATTCATACACCCCCGGTTCCGCATTTTCTCAATCAAGGCCTGCTTCAGGTAGGCGTCACCCCATGGGTTGCTCAAGAGAGCCATCATCTTCGCGCACCATTCCGTAGGGACAGACGCCGAGGGCGCCGGTTGTTGCGCGGTATTCGTAGGGCGATCGGAGCTACTCTGTGGCACAGGCGCGACCGGGACGGCTTGGATTTCCGCAGCACCATAGGTGACCGAGGTTGCCGAGGTACTTGGTTGCGACAATTGAGGCGTTGGCCTCCATTCTCGCGCCAGCTTTTGCGCCTCGGCTAGCTGCTCGGGCGTCATTTGGGACGCGAGGGAGTCACGAGCTTTAACCGCCTTGTCACGGTTCTCTGCGTCTGAGGCTGAAAACCGCGAGGCAGCGAGATTGAAGCACTTATGTGCCTCAACGTAGTCCTGCGGGACGCCTTGGCCCATTAGGTACATGACGCCGAGATTGAACTGGGCAGCGGCGTTGCCCTGCTCGGCAGCAAGACGATACCACTTCACCGCCTCGACATAGTCCCGCGGGCCGACATCGCCGTCGGCATACATCTGCCCGAGGGCGTTCTGGGCAGCGGCGCCATGGTCTATAAAGCCCGTTGCATTTTGGGCGGCAAGGCGCCACCACTTGACCGCCTCGGCATCGTCCTGCGGGACGCCTTGGCCCATAGCGTACATGACGCCGAGATTGAACTGGGC
>Ga0116222_1000141_pt1 | contig 49357 bp, 59 predicted proteins | sample Sb_taG_12_FD_88963 | JGI IMG/M metagenome (GOLD analysis project Ga0116222, IMG submission 88963) | Peat soil microbial communities from Weissenstadt, Germany - Sb_50d_9_AC metaG | ecosystem: Environmental > Terrestrial > Soil > Wetlands > Peat | place: Germany: Weissenstadt | collected 2010-09-21
AATCGGGCGACATGTCGCCCAGACGCTCGACCTCGCCGCTGTAGGCATACGGCCGCGCCCGCTTCCAGTATTTCTTCGCCGGTCCTGCGATCGACGCGCCCTCAAGCGCCGCCTGATTCAGGAATGCGAGCAGCCTGGGATTGCTCTTCGACGTCAGCACATCGCCCAGCACATCCGAAAAACGTCCGCAGCTCGCCTCCACGTCGGCAACCGCATGCGCGACCGTACCGTCCGCTCGCGCCGCGCGCTGCGCCTCGAGCACCGCCTGCAGGTCGGCTTGCTGCGCCGGCGAATCCGCAGCCGGCGGCGGCGCCAACAGCTCGACGATATCGACCTGCGAAGCCAGCAGATAACGCGGCCCGCTGTGCGGCGCCGGGGCCGGCGCCGGACAGTTGACGGCACTGTTCGCCGCCGCGACGGCTGCGACGGCTGGCGGCGCAGGCAGTGCCGCCGCCAGCAACAGCACCGGCCAGCAGACGATCAGCGAGCATCGGCGCGGGATTTCATGAGCCATGGGCGCACTATGATCCGCGAAAGCCATCGCGGCAGCCAGCTTAGGCTAGGCGAATTAATCAAACTCCGTCATCAGTTCCGGGTTGCGCCGATGTGCATACATACGCCCGATCTGTGCCGGGGTGACGCGCCCCAGAGATAGCTCCGGCAGCCGCTCGAGGGGGAAGAACTCCACCGCGCTGGTCTCAAGGCTCGGGCACGCCGCCCCGCCGATCAGCTCGCAGATGAAGAAGAGCTTATATATAGAGTAGGGATGGCTGGAGACGTGACCCTGCCGCCGGTAGTCCCAAACCGCGGCGAGCTTCAGCGCCCGGGCCTGGAACCCGGATTCTTCCTGGATCTCGCGCTCGACGCATTCCCTGGCGGATTGATTGACGTCCGCCCAGCCGCCCGGCAGCGTCCAGCGGCCGTCGCTGATCTCCCGCACCAGCAAGATCCGCTCGTCGCGGAACACGGCTCCGCGAACGTCCACCTTGGGAGTCGGATAACCCAGATCCTGCTCGAACAGCGCACTGATCCGTTCCGCCGGCGCCCCGGAGCCCGACGCCAGCATGGCCACGGCAATCGCACGCAGCCGCTGATAGCGCTCGATATCGTACCGGTCGTTTGAAAAGGCCAGGCCAGTCTGCGCAATTGCCTGCAATTCTCTCGCCCACAGCAGCCAGCTCGGTTCATCCATCGCACCACCCTTGGCGTTCCCGCGACTCTAGCAGTAGAGTCAGCGCCGACACTAACCGCCGCGCGCGATTTCAGGAGCATCTAAATGAAACGAACCGCATCCGCCATCTGGTCCGGCGATCTCAAGAGCGGGCACGGCGCGCTCGCCACCCACAGCGGTGTACTCAAGGACACTCCCTACAGCTTTGCGACACGCTTCGAGGCCGCACATGGCACCAACCCGGAAGAACTGATCGCCGCGGCCCATGCCGGATGCTTCACGATGGCGCTGTCGGCAAGCCTCGGCAAAGCAGGTTTCACGCCCAAACGCCTGGCGACGCAGGCCACCGTATCGCTGGATCTGGTCAGCGGCAACTGGACGGTTACCGGCGTGCATCTCGAGAACGAGGCCTGGGTACCCGGCATCGGCGCGGAAACATTCGCACAGATCGCGGCCGACGCCAAGGCGAACTGCCCGATCTCGCGCCTGCTGCGCGCCGAAATTTCACTTCATGCCAAGCTCGAGCCCGGCGAGGGTCATTGACGCGCGATAGTCGGCGCGGCAGCCGTTCGCGCAGCGCATAGAGTTCGCGCTCTTAGGTGAGGCGAATACCGCCCTTAGCGAAGCGCTTCAAAGCCGGGATGCGCGGCGGCGTGTCGGTCGAAGGTGACCGTCTTGGCACAGCCGGCGTCCCGGCACAACTCGACGATCACCGCATCACTGAAATCTGCTCTCGAGTCCCGATACGCCCGAAGCGCTCGCCAGATGACATCCGCCTTCTCGAGCATCAACTGGGGCGCGGTCAAAAGTCCCTCGATAACATCGGCGATCGCCATTCGGGTCGCTCGATAGTTCGATGACATCACCCAGGCCACCTCGGCCAGCGTCACGATGGAGATGAAGCCGCGCGCTTCGGCCGACAGAGACCCTTCTATCAGCCGCGTCGCCGCGGCCGCCTGGCGCACATCGTCTTGGGCGAGGTAGCGGACAACAACGTTGGTATCGAGGCCGATCACCGCCAGCGGCCCATTCGGGCGAGGCTTTTATTCATGTCCTCAATGGTCACGGCGCGTCGCGGCTTGGGTAGAATTCCCTTCAGCAAGCGAATGTCCCGGGTCGCGGGCTTGACGAGAAAGCCAGCGTCGGTCTCGATAAACTCCACACGATGTCCAGCTTCAAGACCGAGTTTCGTGCGAACGGCCTTCGGTAAAGTGATCTGGCCTTTGCTGGTGATCGTTGCGGTAGCCACAGTACCTCCTTAGGCACAATATTGTGAGCAAGGTATCTTACCTCAAGTAAGGAGCACAGGTAAGAGTAGCTGGCTATTAGGCGCAAATTTCCGCGACCGCGGGCGGCCTTCGGTATCACTAGGTTATTGTTTCGCAAACAGATCGCGCGGCGGCGACCGGCAGCCCGCGCTGCTGCCTACTTTGGATCCAGAACCCGCTATGACCGAATTTCGTGAATCTTCCCAGGAGGCCTACTACAGCTAAATCAGCACTGAATTATCAGCTCGGGCGCGCCGACCAACCTCTGCTGGCGATCTTCAGATCAGCAGCTCGGCGATGGCGATCCGCGCGTCGGGGGTAGCTTGCGGACAGCTCGTGTAGCCCACGCGGTACTCCCGGTGCCATCCTGACTATCCGGCTTTGGCAAGCAGATTCTCGAGGCTGGCGGCCGCAGATCGGCTGTACTGGGCTGCCAAGCGTCGCAGCAATACCAAGTCTAGCGAGTCGCCAGCCGCAGCGATCACATTGCGAGCGTCCTCGATATCCTGTGGTCCGTTCGCAGCGACTTTCATCGCCAGAAAATCCTCACGGCTGACAAATCGCAATGACTGGCCCATAAACGGGACCTCAATCGTGCGCGAGAATGTTGCTGCTTCGAGACCGCGTAGGCCGATCAGCAGATCGACGCGGTTCCCATACGTATCCGTAAGCGCCAAAAGGCATGCAATCGGATCATCCAAATCGCCGCGCCGCAGCTCGGCATGGAAACCCGCTGCAATAAATGCCTGCTCCAGGCGTTGCGCATCCTGGGTCGTGAATGACAGCACGGCGTCCGCATCCAGGCTGGCACGAACGACACCGTGCACTGCCGCTGCCATCGCGCCGATAACGGCGTAATCGACCTGTTCCCTTTGCAAGACAGCAGCGACATCGAGTAACAACAGAGCCGACTGACCGGGAGCGGTGGTTCTCACGCGCCTGCTTCCGACGAAGGCGCCGACGGTTTCGGCCGGGCGACCTGATGCAGTGCCATCATCAGTTGGCAATGCTGCATGAACGCCTCCAAACGCTGCTCCGGAGTCAAGCGTTGCGTTGCAGCCATCACGGCCTCACGCGCCTCTTGGGCAAGTCTCGAGTCCATGCGGCACAGTCTATCGGCTCGGCGCCGACGCGCCTACCGCGCGACCGTGCCTACCCCTTGCCGCCGCCGCCCCCTAACGCCGCAGCTGTTCCTGGTGGGCGCGAAACCAGTCGTAGGTGGAAGCAAGCCCGGCGTGGAGAGCAATTTTCGGCTGCCAGCCCAGCGCGGTCAGGCGCGAGGTATCCAGCAGCTTGCGCGGCGTGCCGTCGGGCTTGGAACGATCGAAGTGCAGCTCGCCTTCGAACCCGACGGTGTCGGCCACCAGGCGCGCCAGCTCGGCGATGCTGACGTCTTGGCCCCAGCCGACGTTGACCGGCCCTTCATCGCTATATTGACGCATCAGAAAAACGCAGGCATCGGCCAGGTCATCCACGTGCAGGAACTCGCGCCGCGGCGTGCCGCTGCCCCAGACTTCGACCGCTTCGGCGTGCCGCAGCTTGCCCTCATGGCATTTGCGGATCAGCGCCGGCAGCACATGCGAGTCGACCAGGCTGAAGTTATCCCCAGGCCCGTACAGATTGGTCGGCATGGCGCAAATGGCATCGAATTGGAACTCGCGCCGATAGGCCTGGCACATCTTCAGGCCGGCGATCTTTGCGATCGCATACCACTCATTCGTGGGTTCGAGCGGCCCGGTGAGCAGGCTGTCTTCAGGGATCGGCTGCGGCGCGAGCCGCGGATAGATGCAGCTCGAGCCGAGGAACAGCAGCTTGCGAGTGCCGTGCCGATAGGCGGCGTCGATGACGTTGGTCTGGATCTGCAGATTATCGCGCAGGAACTGCGCTGGATGGCTGCGGTTGGCTTCGATGCCGCCAACCTTCGCCGCCGCCAGGAACACGTATTGCGGCCGCTGCTCGGCGAAGAAGCGCTCGACGTCAGTCTGCCGCCGAAGGTCGAGTTCATCATGCGTGCGCAGCAGCAGGCGACTCACGCCGTCGGCGCGCAGCCGGCGCACGATGGCGGAACCTACGAGACCGTTATGGCCGGGAACATAGATCGGTGAGTCATACACGATCCCGCCATTATTCCCGATACGGGTAGGTCTTGAAACCTTCGGGATTGCGCGAGCCGGCGCAAAATGGGGGCGGGTCGTGCAGGGGCAGTACTTCCTCCGATGGCGCGATCGGCATGGCGCACGGCGAATGTTACGTAATATTCTCAACCCTGTCATACCCGGCAGTCTTGCCTCCGGTACTGTCCCTCTCAGAGTGTAGGAAAGGACGACTCAGCGAGGCTGTCACATGGATGAGAAGCTACTGGCGCGTACGGCGCCAACGGATGCACTGCCGCTGGCGGGCGCCGCGATTGTGCTGTCGATGGTTGCCCATCCCGCAATGGCGGTATTCAACAATACCGATACAGTGACTTATTCAACCGGCGTTGTCGCTACGCCCGGTAATGCGACCAACATCGTCGCTGCAGCCGGCTCGGTGGAACTGGGCGACGCGGACGATCAGCTCGCCCGCCGCGAAAGCCTGCGCCGCCGCGTGCGCCAGTGACGACGTGGCGCAACCGAGTACCACCAGAAACCCACCACCAGCCGCGAAGCCCAGCCCTTGCGCGTGGCAAAATCGTTCTGACCCATGTTGCCTGCTCCCGATAGAGAGATCCTGCAATCTGCGGGAGGGTATTGCCGAATGGTATCGGCAATATGAACTTTCTGTGGCGTCCTTGTGATCGAACGACTCCATCGCCGTCGCGATCGCATCCCCTCAGCCAGTGCCGATACTTCCGAGGTAGTCGGGCTTGCCGAGCTTGACGCCCGCGTGCCGCAGGATGTCGTAGGCGGTCGCGCTGTGAAAGTAAATGTTGGGCAGCACGAACGACAGCAGATACTCCCAGCCGTTCTTGAAATTGAGCGTGTTGTTCGGGAATTTCAGCACCACGGCGCGGCTCTCGGCCGCCTCCAGCTGGCGCGGCTCGAAGCCCTTGACATAGGCGATCGTCTTATCGAGCCGCTGCTTGAGTTCCGCAAAGCTCGACTCCGTGTCCTCGTATTTCGGCGCTTCGACCGCCGCCAGACGCGCCATGCAGCCCTTGGCCGTATCGGAGACGACCTGCACCTGCCGCGTGAAGGCAAACATATTCGGGTACAGCCGCATTCCCAGCAGGACCGCGGGGTCTATTTTCTCGGTTTCGGCATGCAGCCGGCCTTTTTCTAGAACTCCCTCCAGGTTGCCGAGTGCGCGGACCAGGACTGGAACCGAAGCGTCATGGATAGACAGGCTCATGTTGAAATTCTCCCTCTAGGCTGGTGGCACGCGCGGCGCGCGTGATCGCTCGCGTATCCTGAGTCAGAACGATACGCGCCCGCAAGCCGGGATGGTTGTCCTCCAATTTGAGCTCGCTGCCGTGCAGCCGGGCCACCGCATCGACCAGGCTGAGTCCTAAACCGACACCGGGAGTGCAGCGACTCGCATCGCCACGGTAAAAGCGCTCGACCGCCTTGGGCTTTTCCGCATCCGGAATGCCTGGTCCGCTGTCCGCGACCACGATCTCGACGCTGCCACCGTCGCCGACCCGAACCGCGACCATGATCGTGCCGTCCCTGGGCGTGTACTTGAGTGCGTTGTCGATGAGGTTTCCGAGCGCCTGGGCCAGTAATACCGGATCGCCACGAACCGGGGCGGGCCCGGCGATCTCCAGCGATAAGGTCGTACCCCTGAGCTCCGCGGCAGGCTGATAGAACTCGACCGCCGCGGCGGCGACCGCGGCTACATCCACCGGTACAAAGCCGGAGCGGCGCAGGCCGCTGTCGATCTCCGCCAGCCGCAGCAGCGCATTGAAGATGCGGATGACCTGGTCGACGTCAGCCACCGCCGCGTCGATCTCGGCGAAGGTGTGCTCGGCCGACGGCTTCGTCAGCGCCAGCACCTCCAGGCGCGAGCGCAGCTCCGCCAGCGGCGTGCGCAGATCGTGGGCGATCGCATTGGAAACATTGCGTATGCCATGAATCAGCTGCTCGATCTGATCGAGCATGCCGTTGATGGTCCGCGACAGGGTATTGAGCTCATCGCCGCTGCGATGCGTCGGCAGCCGATGACTCAAATCGCCCTGAATGATCGCCGAAACAGTCTGGCGGATGCCATGAATGCGCGCCATCAACGCACGCCGGATCAGGATGCCGCCGAAGGCGCCGAGGACTGACAGAATCGCGACGGCGCCGGCCAGCGCGTACCAGAAGCGCCGCTCCAACGGCGCGTAGCGCGCTGTATCGCGGCCGACGAGCAGGTGATAGCCTCCGGCCAGGAGCGCGTGCACCACGGCGACATCGGTCATGCGGTTGTCGAGCTCGAACCTGACCGTGTAGGTGCCGGCTTTTGCGGGCACATTCGCCGGCCAGGCCGCGAGATTGCCGGCCAGCGGTTTGAGCGCGGCATCGGCCAGCAACAACTGACGCTCGCCGGCGATCTGCATGCCGACGCGCGTGTTGATATAGCTGATCAGGCCCGGCGCCCCTTCGCGGCGAAACACCTCGGTCAGGCGCAGCGCATCGGATTGCAGAATCTCGTTGCGGCCCTCCTGGATCGTCACGCGCCAGGCATACCAGAGCGGCGCGGCAAACAGCGCCAGCGCCGCCAGCCCGAGGCCGATGTAGCCGACCGAAAGCGTCAGGGCGGAGGACCGTGGAACTTTCATGACATCCGCCTATCAGTCATGCGAAGTCAGCGTGTAGCCGGCGTTGCGCACCGTGCGCAGCAGCGGCCGGTCGAAGTCGGCATCGATCTTCTGTCGCAGCTTGCTGATGTGTACGTCGACCACGTTGGTCTGCGGATCGAAGTGGTAGTCCCAGACGTTCTCGAGCAGCATGGTGCGCGTGACCACCTGGTCGGCATGTCGCATCAGGTACTCGAGCAGCTTGAATTCGCGCGGCTGCAGCGTAAGGCTGCGGTCGCCGCGCGTGACCTTGCGCGTCAGCAAGTCCACGCGCAGGTCAGCCACTTCGAGTTTTGTCTGTGCGTTCTCACCCTGGGCGCGTCGCGTCAGCGCGTCGAGGCGCGCCAGCAGCTCGCCGAACGCGAATGGTTTGGTCAGGTAGTCATCGCCACCGGCGCGCAGACCGCGGATGCGCTCATCGACATCGGACAATGCGCTCAGGATCAGGATCGGCGTGCGCTTGCCCGACTTGCGCAGGGCTTCAATTATCGCCAGTCCATCGATGTCCCCTGGCAGCATACGATCCATGATGATGACATCGTAAGGCTCGCTGGCAGCGAGAAACATGCCGTCGCGGCCGTTCGCCGCATGGTCGGCGGTATGGCCAGCCTCCTGCAGGCCCTTGACCACGAACTGGGTCACGCGCTCATTGTCCTCGACCAACAGTACTTTCATGAGGCTCCTTGGATCAACGGGTCGGCTGGCGCGCCGGCCGCCGCGGCGGCATACGCACGCCGCCGCTGGCCGGTGAACTGGTCCAGATACAGATAAATCACTGGTGTCGTGAACAGCGTCATGGCTTGGCTCAGGATCAATCCACCTACCATGGTGTACCCCAGCGGCTGGCGCAGCTCCGAACCGGTACCATGCTCGAGCATCAGCGGCAGGGAGCCGAGCAGCGCCGCCATGGTCGTCATCATAATCGGCCGGAAGCGCAGCAGACAGGCCTGCCGTATCGACGCTTCCGGGGACAGATGCTGCTCGCGCTCGGCCTGGATCGCAAAGTCCACCATCATGATACCGTTCTTCTTGACGATGCCAATCAACAGGATGATGCCGATCAGCGCGATTACCGACAGATCGAAATGAAACAGCAGCAGCACCAACAATGCGCCGACGCCGGCCGAGGGCAAGGTCGACAGAATGGTCAGCGGGTGAATGTAACTCTCGTACAGCATGCCGAGAATGATGTAGACCACGACCAACGCCGCCAGGATCAGATAAGGCTCGGTCTTGAGCGAGCTCTGAAAGGCCTGCGCCGTGCCCTGGAAACTCCCGGTAATCGTCGACGGCATGCGGATTGCCGCCGCCGCCTTGCTGATCGCATCGACGGCGTCGCCCAGCGCCACCCCGGGCCCGAGGTTGAACGACAGCGTGACCGCCGGGAATTGACCCTGGTGATTGATCGACAGGAAGGTCACGTGCTGCGTGTCGTACTTGACGAAGGTCGACAGCGGCACCATCTGGCCGGTGACCGGTGATTTGACGTAGATCTTCGACAGCGACTGCGGATCGGCCTGCAGCGACGGGGTGATTTCCAGGATCACGTGGTAGGCGTTGAGCTGTGTGAAATACTGCGTCACCTGGCGCTGGCCGAAGGCATCATCCAGGGTCTGATCGATCAGCGACGGCTGAATGCCGAAACGCGCGGCCTGATCGCGATCGATGGTCAGCGACAACATCGAACTGTCGGTCTGTTGATCCGACGCCGCATCGCGCAGCATCGGCAGTTTCTGCAGCTGCGCCAGCAGCCTCGGCGCCCACTCATTGAGTTCGTTCAGGTCCGCGTCCTGCAGCGTGTATTGATACTGCGTACGCGCCAGGCGGCCGCCGACGTTGAGGTCCTGCGCGGCCTGCAGGAATATCGTCGCGCCCGGCACGCGGGCGATCTCGCGGCGCAATCGGGCGATGACCTGATCGGCGCTGTCGGCGCGTTGATCGCGCGGTTTGAGGCTGATGGCCACGAAGCCATTGTTGAGCGAGCGGCTGCCGCCGATCGCCGTGGCCCAGCTCTGCACGTCCGGATCGCGGGCCAGGACGTCGGTCAGCAGATGCTCGCGTCGGACCATTTCGCTGAACGAGACGTCCTGCGGCGCGTCCGACAGGCCGACGATGATGCCGGTATCCTGCTGCGGGAAGAACCCTTTCGGTATCAGCACGTACAGCACCATCGTGAGCGCCACGGTCGCCACAAACGTCATCAGGGTGGCAGGCTGATGGCGCAGCACGAAGTCCAGGCCCCGCGTATAGAGCGCAAGCATGCGGTCGAAACCGGCCTCGATCGCGAGGTACAGCCGCCCGTGCTGCACCTGCTTTTCATTGCGCAGGAACAGCGCGCACATGGTAGGCGAGAGCGTCAGCGCGACGAAAGCCGACACCGCAATCGTCATCGTGACCGTCACCGCGAACTCGCGGAACAGCCGGCCGACGATGCCGCCCATCAGCAGCAGCGGGATGAATACCGCCACCAGCGAGATGCTGATCGACAGGATGGTGAAGCCGATCTCGCGCGAGCCCTTGAGCGTCGCCTCCAACGGCGACAGGCCGCTCTCGATATGCCGGTAGATGTTCTCCAGCATCACGATCGCATCGTCGACCACGAAACCGACCGCGATCGTAAGCGCCATCAACGACAGGTTATCGAGGCTGTAGCCGACGACGTACATCAGCGCCGCCGTGCCCAGCAGCGATAGCGGCACGGTGACGCCGGGAATGATCGTGGCCCAGGCGGTGCGCAGGAACAGAAAGATCACCATGACGACCAGTGCGATCGTCAGTACCAGCGTGAACTCCACGTCATGCACCGAAGCCTGGATGGTCGTGGTGCGATCCACGACCTGGTCGACTTTGATCGAGGGCGGCACCGACAGCAGCGTCTGCGGCAGCAGCCTCTTGACGCTTGCCACGACGTCGATGACATTGGCGCCCGCCTGCTTGAAGACCAGGAGCAAAATGCCGGACTTGTTGTTCTGCCAGCCGAGCATCTGGTTGTTCTCGGCGGCATCGACCGCGATGCCGATATCGCGGATTCGCACCGGCGCACCATTCTTATAGGCGACGACCACGTCGTTCCAGGGTGCGGCCTGCAGCAGCTGATCGTTGTCGTAGATGGCGAAACTATGCAGCTCACCGTTGATCGAGCCCTTGGGTGCATCGACGGTCGCCAGGCTGATGACGCCGGCCACGTCTTCGAGCTGGATGCCGAGGGCGGCGATCTTGGCCGGATCCACCTGCACGCGCACCGCGGGCTTCTGCTGGCCGCCGAGCGTCACCGATGCAACCCCGGAAATCTGCGACAGCCGCTGTGCGATCACGTTCTCGCAGTAGTCGTCCACGGTGGTGAGCGGCAGTACGTCGGAGTGCACCGCGAGGATCAGTATCGGCGAATCGGCCGGGTTGACCTTTTTATAGGAAGGCGGGCTCGGCAGGTTCTTCGGCAGCTGGCCGCCCGCGGCATCGATGGCCGACTGGATATCCTGCGCGGCGCCATTGATGCTTCGATCGAGGCCGAACTGCAGCGTGATCTGCGCGGTGCCGAGCACGCTGGTGGAGGTCATCTGCGACAGGCCGGGAATCTGCGCGAACTGGTATTCCAGCGGCGTCGCCACCGATGAAGCCATGGTCTCCGGGCTGGCCCCGGGAAGCTGCGCGGTCACGACGATCGTCGGAAAGTCCACCTGCGGCAACGGCGCCACCGGCAGCAGTGGCCAGGCCACGATGCCGATCAGGAGAATGCCTCCCATCAGCAGCGAGGTCGCGATCGGCCGCCGGACGAAGGGCTCGGAGATGTTCATGGCGCCAGGCGCTGCACGACCTTCGAAGCCTGAGCGTCGGCGTCCTGCGGTGGCGCCTGCTGCGCGTTGGCCGCCGAAGCGGCTGCGGCCAGCATGCGCACGTGCGCGCCCGGCTGCAGCCGATATTGATTGGTCGTCACGACGCGCTCGCCGGACTCCAAACCGTCGGTCACGACCGTGACGCCCTCGCTGTCTTCGGCGGTCTTGATCGGCCTCGCCTCGACCGTGGAATCGGCTTTGACGACATAGGTGAACAGACCCTCGGGTCCACGCTCGACCGCGGCCGTCGGCAGCGTCACGGCGTCGCGCCGCTGGTGCAGCAGCACACGAACGTTCACGAACTGGCCCGGCCATAGGGCATTGCGCGCGTTCGGAAAGGTCGCCTTCAGGCGCACCGTGCCCGTCGTGGGATCGATTTCATTGTCGATCAGGGTCAGCATACCGGTGTCGAGCTGAGTCCGGTCGTCGCGCGACAGCGCCGTCACGCCGACTTCGCCCGCAGCCAGCGCCTGATTGATCTGCAGTACCACATCCTCGGGCAGCGTAAACACGATCGATATCGGCTGCATTTGCGTGACCACGACAATGCCGGTGGTGTCGGCGGCGTGGACGATGTTGCCGGGATCGACCAGGCGGATGCCGGTGCGCCCCGAGAACGGTGCGGTGATGCTCGCGTAGGCGAGCTGTGTGCGCGCATTGTCGATCGAGGCCCGGTCGACCTGAAGCTGCGCCTGCAGCTGCGCCACCAGCGCCCGTTGCGTATCGAGCACCTGTTGACTGGTCAGATTCTGCGGCGCCAGCACCATATAGCGCTGCAGATCGCGCTTGGCACTATCCAGCTGCGCGGCGTCCTTGGCCTCCATACCGGTGGCCTGGTCGAGCGCAGCCTGCAGCGGACGCGGATCGATCTGCGCCAGCAGATCGCCTTTCTTGACCAGCTGACCCTCGACGAAGCCGACGCGTTCCAACTGGCCGTCGACGCGAGCTGTGATCTTCGCGGTATAAAAGGCTTGGACGTTACCAAGGCCTTCCAGATAGACCGGGACATCACGGCGCGTAGCCACGGCCGTCTCGACCGCCACCGCGGGCGGACCGGGGGCCGGCCCCGCGGCCGTGGCCGGCTTGTGCGACAGCCATACCCAGCCGAGCGCGACCACCAGCGCCGCGGCGACGCCGAGCAATACGCGCCGATACCGGATGTTTGCCGCGCCTTCGATGGATCCGCTCATTTATCCGGCTGTGCTGGTCGCCAGCCACCCCCGAGGGCCTGAAATAGGTTCACTAGAGCCTGCAGGTGCTGATACTTCACCTGCACCAGAGTGTCCTGGGCCGTAAACAGCGCCGTCTCGGTATTCAACATTGTCAACACGTTGATGGTGCCGGCCTGCATCTGCAGCTGTGAGAACTCGAAGGCGCGGCGCGCCTTGTCGACCGCTATGTGCTGCCGCAGCTCCTGCTCCGACGTCTGCTGCACGGCTACCAGCGCGTCCTCGACATTGCCGAGCGCCGTCAGTACGGTCTTATGATAATCCGACAGCAGCTCCGCATAGCGCGCCCGCGAGTATTCGACCTGGCCACGGCGCGCGCCGGCATCGAAGATGGTCTCACTGATCGCCGCCGTAAGTGAGAACACACGGCTCTGCGGCAACAGCAGCGTACCCAGGGCCGTGCTCGCGTAACCGCCGCTCGCCGTCAGGTCGATGGTCGGAAAATACGCGGCCCGCGCCACGGCAATGTTGGCATTAGCCGCCATCAGCTGCGCCTCGGCTTCCGCCACATCCGGCCGCCGCGCCAGCAGCTCCGACGGCAGACCCGCCGTGATCGGCGGCGGCGTGAGCTGCTTCAGGCTGCCGCCGCCAACGTCGATCGATTCCGGCAACTGGCCGACCAGGATCGCGAGCGCATCGATGTTCTGCTGCAGCTGCTGCGCCAGCGGTGGAATCGACGCATTCAGCGTCGCCACCGTGGTTGCCTGCTGCGCCACATCGAGCGCGGTCGCGGTGCCGACAGTCTGCTCGAGTTCCAAGCCGCTGAGCACCTGCTGAGCGTTGGCGAGATCGTCCTGCGCGACCTCGAGCCGGTCATGCTGTTCGAGCACCTCGAAATAGGTCAGCGCCACGCTGGTCAGCACGGTGAGCGCGATGGTCTCCCGGTCGTAGCGGCTCGCCTGGGCGGCGTCCAGTGCCGCATCGCGGGTCGCGCGATTCTTGCCCCAGAAATCGAGCGCGTAGCTCGCCGTCACCGCCGGCAGGTACTCATTATAAGTGACCGGCGGTCCGCCGGTGGCGACCAGCTGGCGTTGGCGAGACGCCGCGGCGCCCGCATCGAGCGTGGGCAGCAGCGCCGCACCGGCGATCCGCGCCAGCGCATCCGCCTGGCGTATCCGCGCGATGGCCGCGGCAATGTCGTCGTTACCGGACTGGGCACGCGCGATGTAGTCATCGAGCTGCGCCGAGCCAAAGCTATGCCACCAGTCGGCGGCAGGCCAGTCGGCGCTCACGCCGGCCGGTGCATTCTGCCAGACCACCGGCGTGGCCACCGTGGGATGCCGATACGCCGGCCCGACGCTGCAGGCGCCAGAACTTAAAGCTAAGCCAAAAAGCAGGCATCCGCGGTATGCCCGCCCGGCCAGATGATGCGCTGTCACCTGGGCAGGGTAACGGCCGACCGGTTAAGTCGACATGGCCGGAAGATTAAACTGAATTAATACCGGACTTACGGCGCCCTGGCGCGCCTTTATCATCCCTGCCCGCGGGCACTTGCCGCCTGTTCGAGCCGCCGCAGCAGCTGTTCGAAGCGGGCGACATCGCGGCGCTCGATACCGGCCAGCAGTTGCGCTTCGTACGCCAGCGCCAGCGGTACGATTCGATCGTACAGGCGTTTACCGGCGGCAGTCATCATCAGGCGGTGCGAGCGTCCGTCCTCGGCGTTCGGCAACCGCTTGACCAGGCGGCGACGCAGCAGGCCCTGCGCGGCGCGCATGACCGTCACCTTGTCCATGATCGTGCGGCCGCAAAGCGTTTGCTGCGTCAGCGGCCCCTCATCGGCCAACACCGCCAGCAGACGCCACTGCGGATTTTTGAGACCGAATTGGTTCTCATAAGCCCGGGCAATGAGCCGCGACACCGCATTCGCTGCGACCGACAGCCGATACGGCAGGTAATCCTGCAGACGCAGTCTGCTGCCAGTGCTACTCGGCATCACTCTGGGCCGCCGGCGCCGCGCGCGCAAAGACTTCCTGCCGCATGCAGTGCTCATAGATGCGCCGGATGGTCGGAAACGGCTCGAGCGGACAATCCACGCGCTGCGCATTGAACACCTGCGGTATCAGGCAGCAATCGGCCAGCGTCGGCGCATCGCCGTAGCAGCAGTCCCCGGCCGTATCAGCCTTCGCCAGCACACGCTCGAGCGCAGCAAAGCCGAGCGCGATCCAGTGGCGCGACCATTCGCCGCGGCGCGCCTCGTCGATCCCGAGTGGCGCCTTGAGATAGCGCAGCACCCGCACGTTGTTGAGCGGATGGATATCGCAGGCGATGCTCAATGCCAGCGCGCGCACCCTGGCGCGCGCCGCCGCATCCCGCGGCAGCAGCGCCGGTGTGGGATGCGTCTCCTCCAGATATTCGATGATCGCGAGCGACTGCGTCAGCGTCAGCGCGCCGTCCTCCAGCACCGGCACCATCCGCGCCGGATTGCGCTCACCAAAGGCCGCACTGTGCTGCTCGCCGCCGCCGCGCAGCAGATGCACCGGTATGGACTGGTACTGCAGCTCTTTGTAGTTGAGCGCGATACGTACGCGGAAGGCCGCCGAGCTGCGAAAGTATGTGTAAAGCTTAATCATCGGGATCACCACCTCAACTGCGTGCACTGAGCACGCGGCCTACGAGCTCGCCGAATCCGAGGCGCGCCGCGCCCGCGCGCTCACACCAGCCGCGCATGATCACCGCATCGCCATCTTCCAGAAATCGCCGTGTTTCGCCGTCGGGCAATGTCAGCGGCCGTTTGCCGCCGGCAGATAACTCCAACAGCGATCCGGCCTCGGTGGCTTCCGGGCCCGACTGCGTGCCGGTGCCAAGCAGATCGCCGGGTTGCAGGTTGCAGCCGTTGACGGTGTGATGCGCCACCATTTGCGCAATGTTCCAGTAGGCATGCCTGAAGTTGCTGTGCGACAGGCGGCAGGGCACTCGCCCCGCCCGGCGCATCGCCTGGGTCTCCAGCAAGGTCTCGAGTTGTATGTCGATCGCGCCATTCCTGCGCACTTCAGGCGAATCCAGGTAAGCCAGCGGTGGCGGATCTTCGGCCGGTCGCGTCCACGGGACGCGGTAAGGCCCCATGGCCTCGAGCGTTACGATCCACGGCGAAATCGTGGTCGCGAAGTTCTTGCCGAGAAACGGCCCGAGAGGCTGGTACTCCCAGGCCTGCAGGTCGCGCGCCGACCAGTCGTTGAGCAGGCACAGCCCGAACACATGCGACTCGGCATCCTCGACGGCGATCGCGGTTCCCAGTGCGTTGCCGGATCCGATGAACACGCCGAGTTCGAGTTCGTAGTCGAGTCGCTGGCTGGCCGCGAGCGTCGGCGCCGCGGCGCCGCCGGCGAGGATCTGCCCCGAAGGCCGCGGAAACTGCTGCCCGGAGATTGCGATCGAAGACGAGCGACCGTGATAGCCAATCGGCATCCACTTGTAATTGGGCAGCAGCGGATTGTCGGGACGAAACAAACGTCCGACTGCAGTCGCGTGATGGATCGAGGTATAGAAATCGGTGTAATCGCCGATGCGCGCCGGCAACGCGTATTGCGCCTGGGCTTGCGGCAGCAGACACGATGCCAATGCCGCCCGCTGTGTCGAGCCCGATCGCAGGATACGCGACAGCGCCAGGCGCAGCGCCGACCAGGTCTGCGGCCCGGCCGCCATGAGTTCGTTCAGAACCGGATGGGCAGCGGCCATAGCCGCTCCTGCGGCAGTCGGTCCCACGGTAGCGACGCTGAATACACCGGCTTTCAGCGCCGCTGCCAGATCCAGAATCTGATCCCCGATCGCGACGCCGCCACGAAACGCCTCGGTGCTGCCGGCGCGTCGGAACTCGGCCAGCGGCAGGTTCTGTATCGGGAAATCCGTTCCGGGAGCGTTGGCGGAAGCGACCCAGCTGTCCAGTCGCGGGTCGTGCGTTTCATTCAGCGCCATGGCGGCTCACCGGCGAGGACATCAGCGCTGCTGCGGATTGAAGTGCTTCGGCAGCCCCTGCCAGCATTCGAAATAATCGCGCTGCAGCAGCGCCGACTCGAGCGCGTATCGTGTCGGCCGGATGACGCAACGCGTCTCGAACATGAAAGCCATGGTGCCGGTGATGTGCTCCGGTTGCGTGGTATCCGCATGGCTCGCGCTGTCGACCGTCGCGACATCCGGACCGTGGCCGCTCATGCAATTGTGCAGTGAGGCGCCTCCGGGCAGGAAGCCATCGGCCTTGGCATCGTACACACCCTCGATAAGTCCCATGAATTCGCTGGCGATATTGCGATGGAACCACGGCGGACGGAACGTATGCTCCATGGCGAGCCAGCGTGGCGGAAAGATCACGAAATCGATGCCGTCGACTCCCGCTGTGTCGGTAATGGATTGCAGCACCAGAAAGATCGATGGATCCGGATGGTCGAAGCTGATCGAGCCGATGGTGTTGAAGCGGCGAAGATCGTACTTGTATGGCGCCAGATTGCCGCGCCAGGCCACGACATCGAAGGGTGAGTGGTCCATGTCCGCCGCCCATAGCCGGCCCATGAACTTCGCGACCAGTTCATACTGTTCGTCCCGGTCTTCGTACCAGGCCACGGGTGTACGAAAATCGCGCTCGCAGGCCAGCCCGTTCGAGCCGATGGGACCGAGGTCCGGCAGACGAAATGCGGCGCCAAAATTTTCGCAGACGTAGCCGCGTGCGGCGCCATCGCGAAGTTCGACGCGGAAGCGCAGCCCGCGCGGAATAACCGCAATCTCGAGCGGCTCCACCGCCAGCCGCCCCAGCTCGCTCACGAGCAGCAACCGCCCCTGCTGCGGCACGATCAGCAGTTCGCCGTCGGCGCTATAGAAGGCTCGCCGCCTCATCGAGCGGTTCGCGGCATAGACGTGGATCGCGCAGCCGCTTTGCGCGTGCGGATCGCCATTGCCGCCCAGGGTCACAAGGCCCTCGAGAAAATCGGTCGGCTTGGCCGGTATCGGCAGCGCGCTCCAGCGCATCTGGTTCGGAGGCGTGGTCACCTCGGAGAAGTCGCTGCCGATGTGGCCATGGTCCATCGGCCGGAACGCACGATGCGTCACCGCCGGCCGGATCCGGTAGAGCCAGGAACGTCGATTGGCGCTTCGGGGCGCGGTGAATGCCGTGCCGGACAACTGCTCGGCGTACAGACCATAGGGACAGCGCTGCGGCGAATTCTGTTCCGGCAGGGCTCCCGCTAACGCCTCACTCGAGAAGTAGTTGCCGAATCCGGCCTGATACGACAGCTCGGCGCCCACCCGCGGTTCCACGGCGCTGCTCATGACACCTTGCCAGCCCCCGGGCCGAGCGACAGCACACCGCGGCGCACCTGATCGAGCTCCAGCGACTCGAACAGCGCCTTGAAGTTGCCTTCCCCGAAGCCCTCATTGCCCTTGCGTTGAATGATTTCGAAGAAGCATGGGCCGACCACGTTCTGCGTGAAAATCTGCAGCAGCAGGCCCTGTCCCTGGGTCGGCGCGCCGTCGAGCAGGATGCGCCGCTCGCGCAGGCGCGTGAGCTCCTCGCCGTGACCGGCAACGCGCTGATCAAGCGCCGTATAATAAGAGTCGGGGGTATGCTGAAACTTCACGCCGCGCTCGCGCATGCGGTCGACCGTCGCGTAGATGTCCTCGGTGCCGAGCGCGACGTGCTGGATGCCCTCGCCCTTGTAGTCGTGCAGGAATTCCTCGATCTGGGACTTGTCGTCCTGGCTTTCGTTGAGCGGAATGCGGATCTTGCCGTCCGGACTCGTCATGGCCTTCGAGAACAGCCCGGTGGCCTTGCCCTCGATGTCGAAATAACGGATCTCGCGGAAGTTGAACACCTGCTCGTAGAAGTCCGCCCAGGTCTTCATGTTGCCGCGATTGACGTTATGCGTCAGATGATCGATATACGTGAGCCCGGCACCACTGGACTGTTCGCGGGCGACGGCCCCGGGAATTGCCACGAAGTCCACGTCGTAGATCTCCTGCGCTCCGTAGCGGTCGACCAGGTACAGATAGGAGCCGCCGATGCCTTCGATGACCGGAATGTTCAGCTCCATCGGCCCGATCGAGCCCTTGGCCTCCTTGGCGCCGCGCTCAATCGCGAGTCGCAGCGCCGCGGCGGCGTCGCGCACACGAAACGCCATGGCATTGATCGATGGACCGTGAGCGCCGCGAAATTCGGCCGCCTGACCGCGCGGCTCCATATTCAGAATGAAGTCGATATCGCCCTGCTTGTAGCGCAGCACGTTCTTCGACCGGTGGCGGGCCACCGCGGTAAAGCCCATGGCTTCGAACAGCTTACCCAACGCGATCGGATCGGGACTGGTGAACTCGACGAATTCGAAGCCATCGGTGCCGAGCGGATTATCGTAGAGATCCTGGCCCATGCAGCGCCCCCGTGATCCTAGAGCCCATCGGCTCCATTTGCCGGCCATTGTACACTGGTTTCATTTGTTACTATTAGCCCTCGATCGGCAGGCCGGCATTCTTCACCACCGAGCGCAGTACGAAGCTCGAGTCCACGCGCGCCACACCGGGCAGCTTGGTCAGAACCTTGCTGTGCAGGCGCTCGAAGTCCGCCGCATCACGCGCCACCACCCGCAGCACGTAGTCCGATTCGCCGGTGGTCAGATCGCACTCGGTGACTTCCGCGACCGCCTGCACCGCCTGCTCGAACGCGCCCAGATCGCGGTCGGTCTGCCCCTTCAGAGTGATGCGGATGATGAAGCCGACGGTGACGCCAACCTTGGGAGGACAGAGCATCGCGGTGTAGCGCTCGATGACACCGGCTTGCTCCAGCAGGCGCACACGTCGTAGGCACGCGGATTCCGACAGGCCGACGCGCGCCGCGAGTGCCGCATTGGACTGCTTGGCGTCGCGTTGCAGTTCGCGGAGAATCTTGCGATCGGCGCGGTCTAGTTGCATATACCTTCAATATACATAAGTCTTACGCAAGAATCTGCTATTTTAATGTCATTTCTTGGCCCATTTTGCAATCGGCTGCCACCGTAAGGGATCACAATCAGTGATCGAGCGTGCGAGCAGCAGCGCCATCGGGAGAGCAGCAATGAGAATCGGCGTCCCCAAGGAAATCAAAGTTCATGAGTATCGCGTCGGGCTGGTGCCGGCGGCGGTACGCGAACTCATCGCCAGCGGCCACGAGGTGCTGGTGCAGAGCGGCGCCGGCACCGGCATCGATTGCAGCGACGAGGACTACCGCAATGCGGGTGGCAGGATCGCGCCCAGCGCCGATGCCGTCTTCAACGACTCGCAGCTGATCGTCAAAGTGAAGGAACCGCAGCTGGGCGAATGCGCCCGCTTACGGCGCGATCAGGTGCTGTTCACCTATCTGCATTTGGCCGCGGATCGCCCACAGGCTGAAGCCCTGATCAAATCGCAATGCGTCGCGATCGCCTATGAGACCGTGACCGCAGCCGACGGCTCCCTGCCGCTGCTGATGCCGATGAGCGAAGTGGCGGGACGCATGTCCATACAGGTCGGCGCCCAGTATCTGCAGCAGGGCAACGGCGGCCGCGGCGTGCTGCTGGGCGGCGTGCCCGGCGTGACGCCCGCCAAAGTGGTGGTGATCGGAGCCGGTGTTGCCGGCACCAACGCCATCGAGATGGCGCACGGCTTGCGGGCCGATGTCACCGCGATCGATCGCTCGATCCGCCGCTTACGTGAATTGGATGCTCAATTCCGCGGTGCCGTGCGTACGCTGTTTTCCACGGCGGACACCATTGAGCGGGCCGTCGCTGATGCCGATCTGGTCATCGGCGCGGTGCTGTTGCCGGGCGCTGCCGCACCGAAGGTGGTGACCGCCGCCATGATCAGGCGCATGCGGCCCGGCTCGGTCGTGGTCGACATTGCCATCGATCAAGGCGGCTGCTTTCAGACCAGTCGACCCACGACGCACGCAGCACCGATCTATGTGGTCGATGGCGTCATCCATTATTGCGTCACCAACATGCCCGGCGCTCTGCCGCGCACTTCCGCCTTCGCGCTCAACAATGCGACGTTGCCTTACGTCAAAGCGCTGGCGGATAAAGGCTGGGAGCGCGCCACGGCGGAGGATCTCGGACTTGCCGCAGGTCTGAATATCGTTCGCGGTGCGGTGGTGCATCCCGCGGTCGCACGCGAGTTGGGGTTGCCCATCGCCGCGTGATCCGAAAGAAAAAATGGAGCGGCGCCCGTTACCTTGCAAGTTCGGCGCGGTGATGCGGGGGTTGCACCTTTCAGGCCGACCAGGAACTGGATCAACAAGGCCGTCGCCGCCGCTCCACTGGAAACCCGCGCTCGCTAGTCATGGCAAACGATCATTGCGCCGTGCTCAGTATATATATCCGCAGCTCGATGGCTCCCGCTAGGCGATGCCGCCCACGCAGAGGTATTTCAGATCGAGATATTCGTTGATGCCATAGCGTGAGCCTTCGCGCCCCATGCCAGACTGCTTCACCCCGCCAAACGGCGCCACGACTGTGCTGATCAGTCCGGTGTTGATACCGACTATACCGCACTCGAGCGCGCTCGAAACACGCCAGACGCGACCGACATCGCGCGCATAAAAATACGCTGCCAGGCCGAATTCTGTGTCGTTCGCCATACAAATCGCGTCTGCCTCGTGCGTAAAGCGAAACAATGGCGCAACAGGTCCAAAAACCTCCTCACGCGCGAGGCGCATCGAAGAGCGTACATCGGCCAGTACGGTGGGCTCATAATAAGTCCGCCCTAGCGCATGCCGGCGACCGCCGATGATCGCGCGTGCGCCCTGGCTCAGGGCATCGCCCACCAACGCCTCGACCTTGGCCAGCGCGGCCACGTCGATCAGCGGTCCTTGTTCCACGCCGGGTTCCATGCCGTTGCCGACCTTGAGTTTCGCCACCGCCGCTGCCAGCTTGTGCGCGAAAGCCTCATAGACCCCGTCCTGTATCAGCAGGCGATTGGCGCAGACGCAGGTCTGGCCGCTATTGCGGTATTTCGACACGATTGCCCCCTCAACCGCGGCGTCGATGTCGGCATCATCGAACACGATGAACGGTGCATTACCGCCGAGCTCGAGCGACATCCGTTTCAAAGTCGGGGCGCACTGCGCAGCCAAGATCCGGCCAGTCTCGGTCGAGCCGGTGAAACTCAACTTGCGCACGATCGGATTGCTGGTGAGTTCTCCACCGATCGCGCGTGCATCACCGGTCACGACGCTGCATACGCCCGCGGGCACGCCGGCGCGCGCCGCCAGCTCAGCCATCGCCAGCGCCGACAGCGGCGTCTGCAGGGCCGGCTTGACGATGATCGTGCAGCCCGCGGCCAGGGCCGGCGCCACTTTGCGGGTAATCATCGCCGCGGGAAAATTCCAGGGAGTGATCGCGGCGCAGACACCGACCGGCTCGCGAATAACGACAATGCGTTTGTCCGCCCAGGGTGAGGCAATGACATCGCCATCGACACGCCGCGCCTCCTCAGCGAACCACTCGATGAAGGACGCCGCATAGCCGATTTCGCCACGCGACTCCGCCAATGACTTGCCCTGCTCACTGGTCATCACGCAGGCCAGATCGCTCTGATTCGCCATCATCAGCTCATACCATCGACGCAGCACTCGCGCGCGCTCCTCCGCGGTCTTGGCACGCCATGGCCCGAAGGCGCGGTTGGCCGCCTCGATCGCGCGACGGGTCTCGGCGATGCCCGCATCGGGCACCGTGATCAGGAGTTCCCCGGTGGCGGGGTTGCGCACTTCGCGCACGGCACCGCTGTCCGCACCGACCCAGTGACCATCGATGAAGCATTGGCTCTTGATCAGGCTGGAGTCTTTAAGATTCATAGGTGTTCCTGAGGTTCGCGGGCACGGGCGGGAAGGCGCCACGGCTGGACGCGGTGCATGATAGCCCTGGCATCCGCAACCCTGGTACGGCCCGGCTATGATTCTGCGCAGCCCACCGGCCAGGGCCTTGCTGGTTCATACTGTTGCGCAGGCGCCCGTACGGAATAGCAGTGTCATGAACAGGAACTCGAGCAGCGAACAGCCGGTCCCGGCGACAGCTGCGCAGGGCGGCCGTCGCCGCCTGATCTTGCCGCACCCGATCGCGAGGCTCGGCCGCGACCAGCCCGAACCCGAGCGCGAGCTGTTGGCGCAGCTCGGTCCCGACTGCGTCTTCATGATGGGCGACAACCCGGCATTGCCGAAGATGCCTGAGAAGCCCCAGCTGCTGGATTTCTTCCGCCTTCGATTCAACGCGTTCACGCGCGATCATCTGCTGCAAAGTGCCAAGCTGGCGCTGCAATCCGGACTCGAGGAAAAGATCGTGCTCGCCTGCCTGCTGCACGATATAGCCAATGGCGCCCTGATACGGACCGATCACGGCTACTGGGGTGCGCAGCTGATCGAGCCCTACGTCGGCGAAGAAATCAGCTGGGCCGTTCGCTATCACCAGGCCTTGCGGTTCTTCCCCGACGAGGCCGTCGGTTACGATTATCCCGAAGCCTATCGGGTGTATTTCGGGCCCGAGTACGAGCCTTCTGCGTACATACGGCAAGCCTACGAAGAGGCCAGGAACCATCGCTGGTACATGACTTCGCGGCTGATCACGCTGAATGATGCGTATGCGTTCGATCCCAACGTGATCGTCGACCCGGAAGAATTCATCGATGTAATCGGTCGACACTTCAAGCAACCGGCCGAAGGGCTGGGGTTTGATAATTCACCGGTCGCCCATATGTGGCGCACCATGATCTGGCCTAACAACCTGTTATGACTCATCCGGGATTTGCGCAGCAGCGCCAGTGTGTCAATTGACTAGCGCGCCGAGTCGAGCTCGGAGATGAGCGCATCCCTTCAGCACGATCACGCCCAGCTGCGACGGCGCCCAGCTGAGCAGCATGACCAGGGCCGGCAATGCTACGAATGTCGTGACTACATCGGCACGACGCAGCCGGCCTTCGAGCACATGACCCATCAGCAGCGCCGCTAATCCCCCACCCAGGTTGAACGCGATCTACGCAGCGGCCGCCTGCGGCTTAGTGATTCCATTGCCGACCAGCAGCATCCGCAGCCAGCTCGACGACAGATACAGCATCAACAGACCCGGAAAGAAGCTGACCCGGACCAGCAGTGTGGGTACTGCCCGACCTCCCGCCACGATCGCGAAGAAGCTTCCGGGCTTAGGGTTGGTGGCAGCACGACCACCCGCGCTGCCGGGCAGGCCTGCCGCCCCATGTATGCGCTCGAACGCCGGTGGCCTGCAGATCTATGCCATCGCAGAAGGCCGCCAGTACGCAGCAGACGATCATTGCGACGCACGTGTCATGGCTCACGAACTCATGGCCCGGTCTTTTCGATCTCTATATCCTTGACGCTGCCGCAATCAGCACCGAGCCATTTCCCTTCCATTGTGCTGTTGACCGTCATGGTCTTCGCGCCATGAGAAATGAGCGAGTTCACGGTCCCGGATACTTGACCCGAGCTGACAATTCGAAAGTGCACGCTGGTGGATTGCTTACCGTCCTCGGTGGAACATTCATGGTGCGCTTCGAACTCGCTGGGGGTATTGGTAACCAAAGTCGTCTGGCAATTCTTCGACTGGTCGCTGCCGGCGTTGAAGCCGCGCGACCGCTTCTCCGCCGTCATACACTCCTTTAAGACGCGGGGTTGCGACCCACGCGCGATCGCCGCCTGCATGGCTGCCTCGAACTTGGCGCGCTGATCGGGCGGCAATTTCTGCAGTTGCTCGTCCGTTATCGGCAGATTACCGCTGACCTGGGGATGCGTGCTGATTTCCCACAGTCCCAGCTTGACATTGAGCTGCGGTATTTCCCCGGCAAGCGCCAGCGCCACGGCTACCCCGCTGGCGCCGAGCGCGCATAGAATTGCCCATCTTTTCCCCAACATAACCATCCTCCGTGGTTGCGCGTTGATTGATGCGCATCGCAGACGGCGACATCTTACTCGCTGCGCGGCCGGATGGACCCCCGATTCTGCAGTGCCCCGGAGCCAAGGCGGCGGCTCTCGGTCGCCAGAGTCATGCTGGGAGGTGGCCTATCCGCTCTAAGGCGATTTCGCGGCGATGTCTTGCGGCGAGGGCATCTGCGATGCATCCGAGCCTCCCCCGAGTGCCTCAATCAGTTGATCGCTGTCGGTAAGTTGTTGCATGCGCAGATTCACAGCGGTCTGCTGGTTGCTCAACAGCGTGGTTTGAGCGCCGAACACGTCGAGGTACGGACCGATCGCCAATCTAATGCGGTCGGTGGCGATCGCCAGATATCGCTGCGCCGAAGTGACCGCCGCGTCCTGTTGCCGAATCTTGAGTGACAGGATGCGCAGCGCCGCGAGCTTGTCTTCGACCTGCCGGAATGCGGTCAATATGGTCTGCCGATAGTTTGCGGCCATTTGATCGTCGGCGGCCGGGGTACTGCTCGACCGTCGCCTTGCGCAAGCCGGCACCGAAGGGCGTTGCCGCCACCGTCGGACCGACCGACCAGAAGCGGCTTGGCCATGTCAGCCAGTTCGCCGATGAGGTACTTTCGAATCCTGCAGCCGCGCTTAACGTGACGGTTGGTATGTAGGCTGCTTTCGCGACACCGATCTGCGCGTTTGCTTGTGCCGTAAGGCGCTCATCTGCGGCTATGCCCGGACGACGCTCGAGCAGCTGAGAAGGGATGCCCGCGGATCTCGCTGCCGACGCCGAAGCCATTGCGCGCGAAGAGAATAAATCATTGAGCTGCGTGGTTCAGGACGCGCTACGCGTGCTGAAGCGATCACGGCTGCATAGTGAATTTCGCGAATCGCAGGGTTACTGGTCGGCCCGCGCTCGCGCCAAGGGCGTGCTGTCCGCGCGGGAACTCGAGCGCCTGCTCCGCCGTTGAAAGCGGTCTTTGACACCAACATCTTCGTTTCCGCCCTGGCGATCCCTGATGGTCAGGGTGAACGCGCTGTCGACCTGGTCATCGACGGCCTGGTGAACCTCAGCATTTCCAAAGAGACCTCCACGAGGTGCTGCGCGCACTGGCACTCAAGTTTTCGCGTGGCCCGGAGGAGATTTCCAGAACTGCGGTCTTTCTGTCGGATTTAGCCGAACACGTAGCTGCCCGCCGTCAGCTGGCAGTGCTCGACGACGAGCCGGATAACCGCATTCTCGAGTGCGCTGTGGCGGGTCAGGCCGACGTCATCGTCACGAGGGATCCGGCTATGCTCAAATTGGAGACGTATCAGGAGATTCGAATACTTTCGCTACGCCACTTTCTCGATGAGATTGCGGACCGGAGCCTTGTGAACTGGCATGAACCGCACGCACCGCTGATAACGTTTCAGCGAGGCCTCTTCTAGCGCCAATCCTGATGATGATAGTAATTGCCTCCCCCTCCGCGTCCCCCTCCCCCTCGAAACCCATACCCAATGCATCCACTCAGCAAGCTGCTGAGGATCAAGAGTGCAACAGTCCATTTACGCATCACTGGCCTCCTTTATCTTGTCGTACACCCCTAGCATGACGGCAGCTGTGGGCACCTGCACCACCAGGATCCATGATGATGAGGTGTAGCAACGGCGGGGGCGCCTTATTTGGTCGACGGATGCGCATATTCCCATTCGAGGAAGCGGGCCGTCTGCGAGTCCGTGCGTTCCGGCATACAGCAGCGTACAGACGCGATTTTATCCCCTCGCATCTCGCGAATCCCCCAGAGGATGATGCGGTCGACTCCAGCCTTCTGGATGGTGGCACTGCGGGCTTCAAAGCGCGTGACCAGGACGTTGCCGGAGACATATGTGTTGAGCGGGGTACTGCGACGACTTTTGTCCGCCACGTAACGCTCGAGATCCTTCTGGATGGCGGCCTTGCCCACGCACGGGGCCATCGCACACAGGCCGCTTTCCGTATCGATTACTGCATCCTCGGAAAATAATGCGAGCGCCCCCGCCACATCGCCCCGCGCGAGCGCGTCTAACAGCTGCTGCTGGACGGCCACGGGATCCGCCTGCGCGACGGCTCCCGCAGCAGCCACCAGAATCAGCGCGGCGAACGACCTGAGAACGAAAGACTTGAGCATGGCGCCCCCTCTCAATTGCATGCGAGAAATAATTATAGCCTACCCATGTTAGCGTACAGATGTAGACATCCTTCAGCCGTACGCCAGCGCACATAAGTCAGGAGGCTACGACAGTAGTTCATATCTGACCCGCCAGGTTTCGCGGCGGGACTGACTCATAAAGCCGAAAACTCGCCTTTCCGCAACTTCTTGATATGCCTAAACTTTTAGCTTTAACTATGTCGGGTGTTTGTCTGTCATGAATGTCGGGTTTTTGCAGACGGACGAAAGATGCGGAACCGGAAGACATTGCGCGAGAGGGTCGAGGCGCGGATTGCCCGGAAACGGGATAACGTGTTCCTGACGCGCGAGTTCCGTGATCTCGGCGGCGAGGATGAGGTGTTGCGCGTGCTGCGCATGCTCGTGCGCGAGAAGCGCCTGCTGCGGCTCGGATATGGCGTCTACGGACGGCCCTTCGTGTCGCAGCAGTCCGGCGCGCCGATCCTGAACAGCCCGAGCGGCTTCGCTGGGGCGGCGCGCCAAGCGCTCACCAAGCTCGGCGTGGAGTGGGAGCCAATCGAAGCGGAGAAGGCTTACAACGAAGGCCGCTCGACGCAGTTGCCATTTAACGCGGTCGTGCGGGTCAAGGGTCGAATTTCGCGGCAGCTCCGTTACGGGAACTCGCAGCTCGTTCTTGACCGATGACATCACCGTGCAGGAGCTGCTCGAAGTCCAGGCGCACATCAGTTTGCCGAGCCCGGCGCTGGTCGAGAAGGACTTCCACATCGTCAAAGCCCTGGCCGCGATCGCCGCGCTCGATACGGCGCCGCCCCGGCTAGTGTTCGGAGGTGGCACCGCCGCCCTGAGCCGGGCTTATCCCGGCCTTGAACAGCGCGCAGATCTTCATTGCGGGCACTGCCGCGCAGATCCGGCAGGGTGTGCATCTTGACCGCTGCCTTGGTGGTTCAAAACGGCGCCCAAGAAGACAGCGAAAGCGACAAGTCGATCGTCGTGGAATCCAGGGCGTATGTCGTGTTGCTCAGATCGGCACTGAACGGTTCGTTGACTTACAGCCTGCGTGCAATGCCGATCAGAGGCTGGGCGAAGTCGGCGCAGATGCGCCAGTCGCGCGTGCACAAACCGACGAGATTCAGGTCTACGACGCGCAAATCGCCGCACCGGGCAGCTTCAACCTGACCTGGCACGACAATTACACGCCGGACGGCCGCACGGGTACGGATTACGCCGGTGGCATCGTTCCAAACCACACACGCTCAACGGGGTCCCGGGGTGGGCGTAGGGCGTGGCCCCGTGGTTTGAGGCGGGTCTTTATACGCCCCTGTACAGCCTCGCCGGCAACGGCGCCCCGACGTTCAACGGTTTCAAGCTGCGTGCGCTGTTTGTTGAACCGGATGCCGCCAACCAGCACTTTACCTACGGGGTGAATTTCGAGTTCAGCTACAACACCGAGCACTGGAATCAAAACCGCTGCACGCAGGAAATCCGCCCGGTCCTCGGTTGGCATCTGGGCCCACTGGACGTCATCGTCAATCCGATCCTGGATAACTCATACAAAGGATTTTCGGAGCTCGATTTCGCCCCGGCGACGCGGGTCGCCTACCACTTCAGCAAGACCTGGGCCGTCGCGGCGGAAGAGTACGACGACTTCGGCGCATTGCGTGAGTTCTACGCATCCACTCAGTAACACCAGTTGTTCGGGCTCTTCGATTGCAACGGCAAGCCGTGGTCGTCGAGGGCGGCGTCGGCCTGGGTCTGACGGGCGCCACCAACAAAGTTGTGCTCAAACTTATCCTGTCACGCGATCTGAACTGATCGGCAACCGCAAGGCGGCGTGTCCTATTGCCTGTCTGGCGGCTGCACATGCCCTGCAGCCGTGTGCAGATCGAGCTGTATTCTTCCGCTGTTGACTACGCGATCACGCGTGGTATCAGTCACGCGAATGTTGCCACGCTGCAGCTGCACAACGACGCGCCGCAGCTCGCCCGGTGGCACGTGGATAGTAGCCGAAGCATCCAGATCGGTGATCCAGCCTCGCTGTTCGATGCGGTAGCTCAAGGTCGGGATCGGTTCGGCGCGGAATTGCGTGGTCGCATCCAGTCGGCTCGCTGGCAGGCCAAACCCATGCAGCTCACCGTCCACGAGCATTTGCGGTTTCGGAAAATCGCCGATTATGATGTCGATGTTTGCGGTACGTGCGCTGACTTCGAGCACGCGGGGCGCCGGCGACAGCATGGATAGATCCACATGCGTTGAGAATTGTCCGCCGTGCGGCGTCACGAACAGGGCGATCAGCACGAGCGCCGCGCCCAGCAGCGACAGCATCGTTAACATCCGATTGCCGGGTCGCCGGGCCGGTCGAATGTCGGATGCGCTCCGTTGAGCGGCTTGCTGCTGCGGAATTCGCAGAATGTAGTAGTACAGCACGTGCGCCAGACCCAGCGCGAGCATCGCCGACCAGATCACGTCAGAAAGGAAATGGCCGCCCGCCGCCATGCGGCCCAACCCCAGGGCCAAACCGACGGCGAGCCCCAACGTGAGCGATGCGCGCGCCCAGGCCGGCCGCCGGCGTCTCCACAGCCACCAGCCGCTCGCATACAGGAACCCCACCGAACAGTGGCCGCAGGGGAATGACTCGCCGCCTTCACCGCGCAACGGCGCCGGTGTGTATTGCAGTGTGCCGCCGAACTGCACCACATCACGCGGCCGAGGACGGTCCCAGTGATCTTTGAAGACCGCGTTGATAATCAGCCCGGGCCCGATGACCACACTGAGGATCAGGAAAGCGCCATTGATGCGCCAGGCCTCGCGTGCGCGTAAGTGTCCGACCAACACCCCGATCAGACCGAGCCCGAGCAGCGACGCGGTGATGAAGGGAGCGACGTTATATAAGACCGACCACGGCCAGTGCTTTCCGAGCGGCCAATGATCCACGCCGTCCGGGCGATAGAAAATGCGCGCCGCGGCGATATCGAGCGGCGTGACGGCAAATACCAATGTGACCACGACGGCAAGGGCGATCAACGCTGTCGCCTCGGGAAGCCAATCGCGGCGCAGCACTCCCATCGGGCGGGCACCCCCAACGCGCTCTACATAGCCAGTGAATCAAGCTGGCATTTCACACCCACTGGTCCATGGCGTCCATGATCGTTCAGATGCCGTTTGATGGTCCGATTGCGCGACCTGCCTTCTTCCAGCCACGCGCATCCGGCTGCTGTCGAAGCTGCCGTTCACGATCACGCCGGCTTAGCACCTGTCTTGGCAGGGGTCCCTGATGGCGCGCTTGGAAAGTCCTGAAACGGGCTTGCTTCTGCCCTCGTATTCCCGGTTGGCGATATCGCACGTCAGCGTCGCTTCGCCGAGTTCGCGCAATCGCTCGAGGAGCGTCCATAGGAGCCTGGGCCGTGCAGGCTCTCGCCTAGTACCGCAGTTGCATGCTCACATCGCGCCTCGCTGCAGCAGCGCCATTGAAAGACTTGGGTGCGAGGAAGGCTGCTGCAAGCCCAAGAAGGCATCGTTAAAGAAAGCACCGCTGAAGTTGCCCAGCGATATGCCGACCAACGTATCGGACGGATACTGAAATCCGGACTCCACGCGGGCCCACGCCGTGCCGTAGGTCAAGGCATCCAGGCCAACATCGAGCACGCGTTGCGTCGTATCATTCACAGCCAGCGACTGCAGATTGCATTCGGCAAGCTCGGTGAGCACCGCCGAGCGAGAAGCGTGAGATGAGGGCATGCTCTGCGTATCCTGGCCATTCGGTCGCTCCCGCGCCGCCGCGCTCTTGAGCAACGCGCTCTCTTCGTCTGTTGCGACAATCGTGGCCTCACCCACCGCCGCGCAGCTTGTCGAGCATCCATTCCCCCGGATCGTCGCCGCTCGGGGTTACGAGCACGCTCGCATAGTAGGCGTAGCCCGATACGGCGCGCAGGCGGTCGCTCCAATCGACGGCGTTTTGCTGAGTGCCGAATATCGGCGTGTGGCTTCGGGCCCAGTTCGATACCCTGCGATCCCATCCGTCGATTTGAAATGCAGCCGACGCCACCAGTGGACCCCAAATGCGTGGGCTTTCAGCCGCATGGACCGCCGCATCTCCCACCCTCTGCCATCCGGGGATCACCGTCGCGTCCTGGCCCCATCCGTGGCCGTCCAGCAACGTCGCACAGCCCCCCATCGCCAGCATCGCGAGCAGCATAGCAATGGCAGCCCAGAAGTTTTGGTATAGGCCCTGCAGACACCACCGTAGTAAGAAAATTATTTCCGGACCCGCACCGTGACGATGCGTCGGGAAGCACGGAGCCGCCCGCTTCGACGGCGCGCGAGCGGCTTTGCAGCTGTTGCTTACTATAGTTGACACTTCTACGAGCGTGATTGAGTTCATCCCGACATCAAACCGGACGACATCATCTAAGACGAGGGACATCCACAGCCCTTTCGTGCGGCCAAGCGCACGCTGTTCATCGAGGCCGCTGCTCTGGCGACGCCCGAAGACTCTTCAGGGCCCGTGGATCAGCGCGATGAGCATCGCAATGGCGACGCCCAACGCGCCGGCCGTGCTGATCAGCACGCCGCCGGCCGCACAGTCCTTCACGACACGGATCTCGGGGTGCAAGTCGGGATGCAAGTGGTCGGCGAGGCGCTCGACCGCGGTGTTGAACAGTTCGGCCGCCAGGACGGCGCTGCCGGCAAGAATCACGAGCGCCCACCAGAGCGCTGCGGGTCGCAGAAGCGCCAGTGCGATCAGGACCAGGAGCAGCGCCAGCGTCTGCGTCCGCAGGCTCTGCTCGGTGCGCAGACCATGCGCGACACCTGCGATCGCGAAGCGCAGGCGGCTCAGAAAGGGCTGATTCTTTCGTGTCTCCATCGCCTGAAACCTCTAACAGCGCCGGCTAATCTAGGTAGGGTTGGGCAGCCGGTTGCTCGAATGCCGTTAGCGTAACTCGAACCCAGGATCGCCCGCACTACACAATCAGGGTAAGTCGGTTCTTTCGGTCATCAGTACTCCATGGTTCAGAGGGATCGGCCCGATAGCTCGGTCCGAATTGCTGCTGCGATAGAAAGGGATTGGGTAAGCCGTCACGATCGCTGGGAAAGATTTCAAAATTTCTTCTGCAAACCGACACTCAACCCGCGCGGCAGGATCTCAACTGACAGCGGGGTGTCACGGTGTGCGCTCCAATAACCCGCCGCGGTGCCGAGAGCCCAGCCTGCGAGCACGTCGGTTTGCCAGTGAGCCTGCTGTTTGAGGCGCCCAATGCCGTCGTAGAGCGGCAAGAGCTCGAGCGCCCAGATCCACGGGTCGCCGCGCGCGGATTCGTCGAGGATGATCGGTGTCACGAACGCCGCCTGCAACGTCACCTCGCCACTCGGAAAGCTCTGGCAGCAGCTGCCTTGAAACCACTTGTTCGGCCCCTCGTTCTGATAGGGCCGGGCCCGGCTGAAGGCATACTTCAGAATCTGTGCGGCGACGCCGGAGACCGCAGTCGAGTCGATGCTTTGCCAGAATTCGTGACCCAAGTGCTCATCGTCGCCCAGCCAGAGCGCGCCGATGCCTTCGGTTGCGAGCACAGCGTATTCGAGATCCAGCTGATAATGCCGGGCCCAGATGCCGCTGTTGTCGTAACGCCATTCGTGATCGATTCCGAGCAGCCCACTACCGGCGAAGGCGCATCCTGAAGCCGTCATCAACAGCAGAAACACGTAGGGTCGCGTATGACTCACAGTTACCTCACGGTCCTGAATATGGGCCTGGATGATTCTGAATATCCGCGTTCGAAACGATTAGCCGCGCACCAGGGCGCGCGCCGCGTTGCTGTATGAGTCGGCTTTGACCGCAGCCGCCGCGTCAAGGACTACCTGTTCCAGCACGGCAAGGTAGTCGAAATAGCGCTTTCGACCTTGTACCGTGATTCGGCAGATCGTCTGCGGGCGATTGTGCTTATAGCCCTTGGAAATCTCGACCAGCTTTGCGCTCTCGAGTACCTGCAAATGCTGGCTCAGATTGCCATCAGTCAGCCCACACAATTGCTTGAGATCTCCGAACAGCAGACCCTTTGGATGAGCCACCAGAGAGGTGAGCACGCCGAGTCGCGCGCGCTCGTGAATCACCCGATCAAGGCCGTCGTAAGCGAATGGATGCGGGCGCCGCGGTTTGTTGCTACGGCTCGTCATATGCTTCCCGGTGACCGAATTGCAGCAATGCGGCGACCAGCAGCTGGCCAATGCCAAATGGAACGCCCATCGCCCACGGCGAGAATGAGCGTTCTCCGACTCCCAAGGCCAAGCAGGTCAGCCCCGCTGCGAGATACCACACCCCGACCGCAAACATCGGGCGCGGAAGGAATCGGCTCGAGGCAAATACACCCATACTAAACAGCACCTGCCACAAGCCCGGAAGCATCCAGAGATTTTGCGCGGCGCCGCGCACCAGCACCACGGTCAGCATTAAACCGGCGACGACGGCTGGCAGAAACTGCGCGAGCGCGGAGAGAATCATTTCCATCGCCAGACCCGAATGTACGCGCCGGGCACGGGTGACCGTCTCAATGCTGATAATGGTTAACGACACGGCGGCGGTTGCAATCCAGATAGCCAGATAGACCGAAATCTCGCGCTCGGGGTTTTTGACCCAATGCGCCTGCATTGCCGCAGCCAGCAGGGCCAGACCCCCGGTGGCCGCCAGCGTCGCCGGTCCATAACCGCGAAATTCCGCGTCGCGGGCCAGGTGATCTCGGATCGAGTGGATCTCGGCTAACGCCTGGTGCAGATCTGTCACGCTAGACACCGATAAGCTTTGTAGTGCAAAGTACAGCGGATCGTAGTCTCGAGCAAGCGTTTTGTCCACGCCGCCCAGGCACCACGACATGGCTGAGCTTTCTACCCCTGCCGCTGGTCGTAGGCCCAACGAGGCCGGAGCAGGCGGCGCGATTGCGATCGGCCGAGAATGCAACTCATTCCTGATTTCCTCGAGCGCCTCGCAGCCCCATGATGACTAGTTGTGCAGTGCGAACTTATTTTCCTGATCTTCTTCGCCTTTGAGCGTAATGATAGGAGTGCGATGAGCACTCTACGAAGTCGTGTGGTCCAAGTCTTCTTGATATGCGCCGGATTATTCTTGATCGAGCCATCCCATGCCAGTGCGCCCCGTGCTTTAGACAGTTGTCGAGGGCAGGTCATCTATTTGGACTTCTGGGCATCCTGGTGCGCGCCCTGCCGGCAGTCCTTTCCGTGGATGCAGGCAATGAAGAATGCCTACGAGCACCAAGGTTTGACTGTGATTGCCATCCGCCTTGATCACGATCGGGCCGACGCCGAGCAATTCTTGCAGAGATTCCATCCCGGCTTCGCTGTTCAATTCGATCCGCAAGGCGCCTTCGCTGAGCGATTCAAAGTAGCGGGCATGCCGACCAGCGTGATCATCGACCGAGACGGTGTCGCGCGCTTTACGCATGGCGACTCGCGCCGCTTCTTGCTAAGGGACGGAATGCGCTGTGGACATATTTTAGATGCCCATACGGGTTGGCCGGTGCCTAACTCACCACGCTCCGTCACCGTGGCTGCGAGCAGTTGCACTGAAGCTGGATTGATATCAACCCTGGCCCTGCTACGCGGTGCTGGGGCACAAGCGTTTTTGGAGGAACAGGGGTTCGGTGCTGGCTCCTTCAGTAAGTGCCACCGACCGCGGATCCGATCCGACGGGGCGGGTTCAGGTCGCTCTCTCGGTGTCTTTTTTGGTTTATTTATTCTGTACTACCAAGTGATCTGACACGTTAAATGCACGTCGCAATCATCATGGACGGAAACGGACGCTGGGCAGCACATCGCGGCTTGCCGCGCACCGCAGGCCACGCCGAAGGCGCCAAGGCCGTGTGCGCTGTGGTTGACGCAGCGGCGCGCGCAGGCGTCGACACGCTCACGCTGTACGCCTTTTCGGCGGCCAATTGGGCACGCCCTCCCGCGGAGGTCGATGCGCTGATGCGTCTGTTTCGCAGGTATCTCATTACGGAGACCCACCGCTGTGTCGAGCAGTTTATTCGCATCAACGTGATCGGCCGGCGCGATCGGCTGAGCGAAGGCCTCCTGCGCGCTATCGAGCAGAGCGAGCGATTGAGCGCAGGGGGTTCACGCATGCATCTGCGCATCGTACTCGACTACTCGTCCCACGATAGTATCGTGCAAGCCGCGTGGCGCGCCGATCGCAGCGCGAAGCTGACACCTGAGGACTTTCGTCGCCTCCTCGACGAGGTCGACCATTCCGTGCTGCCCGCGGGCGCAGTCGACCTGCTGATTCGCACCGGAGGTGAGAAGCGCCTCAGCGATTTCATGCTCTGGGAAGTCGCGTACGCCGAGCTGCATTTCACCGACTGCCTGTGGCCGGACTTTGATGAGCAGTGCTTTCGATGTGCGCTCGATGACTACGCGAGCCGCCAGCGGCGCTTCGGCGCGCTGACATCGGAAACTCCCTAGGAGCCGCAGATGCAACTGCTTCGAGCGCCGTAGATTCCCGTGAACATGGTCACGCCCCTCAAGCTGCCCACTGCGCATCCCGATTCGCCTCTATTGCGACGGTATCCACTGCTGATCAACCCTTTCTGCCCGAAAGATCTGCGCGCCTTCCGGCGCGGATCAAACTTGATTGAGCTAATATCCTCTCTAAAGTCCTGCGGATGGCGGCTCACGTGATGGATAACCCATCTGACTCCCAATCCGATGTGTGGTCCGAGTGGCTCCTGCATCGCCGACACGCCGATGATCCAGCGTTTGCGCATATAGTCCGTGCCGAGGTTGAACGCTACGTCGATCGCGTTCTTGACGCAGCACGGCTTACCGCCGGCATGACGCTTGCGGACATCGGCGCGGGAGAAGGCCCCGTCGCCTTCCGCGCCATTGACCGCGTTGGCCCATCCCTGCGTGTGCTCCTTACGGACATCTCAGCTGCATTGCTTGCTCACGCCGAAACACTCGCCATCGAACGCCACGTGCGGCAGCAATGCACATTTCTACACTGCCGCGCTGACCAGCTCACTGAAATATCGGACGCCTCTGTCGATGTCGTCACCAGCCGCGCGGTTCTCGCCTATGTTGCCGACAAGAGCGCGGCTCTACGCGAATTCCGTCGCATACTCAAGCCCGGCGGGCGCATCTCCATCGCCGAACCCATCCTTCAGGACGACGCGTTTATGGCCACCGCCTTGAGAACGACGATCGAGACAACGGCCGTTCAATCTCAAGACCGCTTCCTGCCTCTGCTGCATCGCTGGAAAGCGGCACAGTATCCCGACACGCATGAAAAAATCGCCAATAGTCCGATCGCTAACTATTCGGAACGCAATCTGTTCGAATTCGTTCGTCGTTCTGGCTTCATCGAGATCCACTTGGAGCTCCATATTGACATGCTCCCGTCCATCATTACCTCTTGGGAAGTCTTTCTCGGGGGCTCACCGCACCCGTGGGCTCCACCACTCAGCATCGTGCTTAAGGAACAGTTCACGCCGGAAGAACGAGAAGTCTTCGAACAAGTCATGCGCCCCATCGTCGAATCCCCCGATGCCGTGACTACGACTCGTATCGTTTACCTCAATGCAATAAAACCACTCGCATAACAGTGAAGCGCTGTAAACGATATCCCGCCGTTTGCGGTGGTTGTAGAATTTCATCACTTTGCGCGCAATGTTTATGATCCGCCCGCGTGCTGCAATCTCGAGGAGCACGGTTGCGACGAGCCCCATTGAATTACCCGGCCGGTTTGTGGTTGCGCAGATGTTGAAGCTCGCTACCGCTTGGCTAAAGCCACAAAGCCCTCGACCATCCCGTTGGCTCGGCCACCGTTGCACATAGTGTGTTGGGGATGTTGAAGAGCCCCCGCGCCCCTCCTCATAGCCCTGCGGTACCCAACGATGATCGCTAATGATGATCAATCGGCCTCTTCTTTGACCGATACACAACGCTATGGATCGCTGGCCATGGCATTCCACTGGATTACGGTTCTGCTCGTCTTCGGGGTCGGCGTTCTGGGTCTGCTACACGACTCCTGGCCAAAACGCACCCAGGCATTCTGGATCAATATCCACGCGCAGCTCGGCCTAATCGTTTGGGTATTGCTCATGGTACGGTTCTGCTGGCGCAGTCGGCACGCGCCGCCCCTTTGCCGGCGGAGGTCGGCCAACTCTCGCGCCGTCTATCCGGTCCCGTTCACGGCTTGCCCTACGTTCTGATCTTTATCATACTGATCCTGGATATCGCGACCTTCATCTGGCACGGCCGCGTATTCGACTTTGGTCTGTTCCGGCTCAATTTCGGGGTCCGATCCAACCGCGCGATTTTTCATCCCAGCGAGGATATCCACGGTTACTTGGCCTGCTGGCTGATAGCCGTGCTGAAGGGACTAAATGACAAGCTAGCGAGGGGCGCGCGCCAGATAAGTCGGGCCTAATGAACCCGCTGGCCATGCGGATCAATGACTAGTTCGCCATCCTCCTTGGCGAACGGCCCGCGCTGCGGCAGTGGCAGGATGTCGAGCACGGCTTCCGATGGGCGACACAGCTTGACGCCCCAGGGCGTCACCACGATGGGGCGATTGATCAGAATCGGATGCGCGAGCATCTGATCGATGAGCTCGTCGTCGGTCCAGTGCGGCGCTGCCAGTCCAAGTTCGGCATACGGCGTGCCTTTTTCGCGCAGCAGCGTCCGCGGCCCGATGCCCATGCGCTGCAGAAGGCTTTGAAGTGTTGCTCGGTCCGGTGGTGTTTTGAGATACTCAATGATGGTCGGCTCCACGCCCGCATTGCGAATGAGCGCCAGCGTATTGCGCGACGTGCCGCACGCGGGGTTGTGGTAGATCGTGACGGCGACAGGCTGCGAGTTCATAGGTCCGTGTTCCTGCGGGCGGCCGGAGCTAGGGGCTCATCCATTGCCGCCGGCACATCAGCGCTGGATTTCATAAAAAGCACGCGTGCCACGCTCAAGGCCGCGATGGCCCCGGCGAGCTGCGCGACAATGAACTCGGGCACATCGACGGGTCGGATTCCAGAAAACGTATCCGACAGCGAGCGCGCGATCGTGATCGCCGGGTTCGCAAACGAAGTGGACGCGGTAAACCAATAGGCGGCTCCGATCCAGGCGGCGATCATCCAGGGCGCGTCCTCCGAACGCCGGTGACCCAGCACGACGAGCAGCAGCCCGAATGTCGCGACCGCCTCGGCGAGCCATTGCGCCGGCCCGGTTCGGATGTGCGCCGAGGCCTGCCACAGCGGCAACTCAAACATGGCGTGCGCCAACAGCGCGCCGGCGCAGCAGCCTACAATTTGCGCGAGCGTATAGGCGCCCGCATCGCGCCAGGCGAGCTTTCCTCGCAACGCCACAATGAACGAAACCGCGGGATTGAAATGAGCACCGCTCACCGGACCCAGCAGCGCGATCAGCGTGCCCAGAACAGCTACCGTCGCGGCCGTGTTGGCCAGCAGCGCGACGGCAACATTTCCGCCGGCGAGACGCTCCGCCATGATGCCGGAACCCACGACGGTGGCGGCCAGTAACAACGATCCGATCAGCTCGGCGATCAGGCGTACGTATTGGTTGGAGCGCCGAGAATTGAACTCGGGACCCACGAAGATGACGATGCACCAGCGACTCCCGCAACAGTCTCGCACTATCCATCGTTCGGGTTCAGCAAGGGATCACAAGTGCTTGATCGATTGGTGGCTAGGGTGGGACTCGAACCCACGACCTCGGCATTATGAGCGCACCCTTTGGATTTTAGAGTCCTTAATTTCAATCACTTGCTGCGTGGCGTCCGTTGCAATTGGCACCACTGAGCACAGCAGAGCACCACCGAGTCACGCAAAAGTCCCACAAGCCTTCAGTCACGTTCGAAGCCTCTTCTCCCGCTACGGCGCGAATGAATCCAAGACATCGTGGTTTGGCACAGCACACTCTGCTTGAGGTCCCGTGCCGCCGCCTCCGGAACGCTGCGATCCGGCAATAAGTACATGCCAACGCAGCCGCGCGAGGGGATCGCCGCGGTGTGACTGCCGAGATCCCTCCAATCGTAGATGTCCAGCGCAAACATGCACACCCACTCGCCCCCTGCATCGCCCTCGCACCAAACGCATTCGTACCGAAGCTTGCCTCGGTTGGCGGTAATTGTGTCCAAATTCTCGGCGGCTCGGTTGCGCTTGATCGTATCGACGGCCAGAACGTGCTGCTGAAGTATCGGGATGATCCGGATACCGTCCGCCCGTCGCTCGCCGCGTGGAAAAGGCGTCTGTATGGAAACCAACGCGCCGACGACCACCGGTCGCCGATACAGAGCAGCGTGGAAGCCCCTAACCCAGCGCCAAACTGCCGCGTCGACCGGATTCAGACACCTTGTCGGATCAGCAAGTTACGGATTCTGAAAACAATTTGGTCCCCGCCGATCCCCCGAAAACCCCATAGCTGTCACTGGAGCTGTCACTGGAAATCCCTCTCTCCGACGTCACGCTCAACCAAACGGCACAGCTAGAGCCCCGATCTCGACCCCAGCATTATGAGAGCGGTAGATTCGAAGTCAGTCCCCGCAAGGATTGCGGGCTGTGGTGGTTCCGTACTGGCGCTCCGGCCGCCGTGGTGGTAGTTTTTACTACCGCCATCTAGAGGACCGAATCGTGAGCAAAGCCGTCAAGAAGGCCATCTCCCTGCCCGCGGATCTTGCTGCCGAGGCTGAAGCCATAGCACGCGAGGAGAACAAATCATTGAGCGCCGTGGTTCAGGATGCACTGCGCGCTCTCAAGCGGACACGGCTGCGCAGCGAATTTCGGGACCTGCAGGGCTACTGGTCGACTCGAGCTCGCGCCAAGGGCGTGCTGTCCGAGCGGGAACTCGAGCGCCTGCTGCGCCGTTGAAAGCGGTCTTTGACACCAACATCTTCGTTTCCGCCCTGGCCATCCCAGGTGGTCAGGCGGAACGGGCCGTGGACCTCATCATCGACGGCCGAGTGAACCTCTGCATCTCCAAAGAGATCATTCACGAGGTGCTGGACGTACTGGCGCACAAGTTTTCACGCGGCTCGGAGGAGCTTGCAAGAACCGCGGTCTTCTTGTCAGACCTGGCCGAACTCGTGGCTCCCCGCCATCGTCTGGCCGTGCTCGACGACGAGCCGGATAACCGCATTCTCGAGTGCGCTGTGGCCGGCCAAGCCGACATCATCGTCACCGGTGATCGAACTATGCTTAATCTGAAAAGGCATGAGCGGATACGAATAGTCTCGCTGCGCCAATTCCTGGAAGAAATTGCGGACTCGGAGACGTAAGCGGCGTCTTCCGTCACCGCGAAGGGGCGTTCTGCGGGCTGCCACGGATGGACCGGCGTCAGTCCGGTCATACCCTTTGCGACGCTGATGGGCACGCGCGCTGTGAATGATCCAACCGCCAATAACGCGGCACAGGTCATCATCGGGGGCGCGTAGCGACACACTGCCAGCGACCCATCGAACATGCCGGCGTTCGGCGCTGCGTACTCAGATGCCGAGATCGCGAGCGTCGCCAATTACATCACTGCCCGATTCGGCGTAAAGGCTTCGGAATTAACCGCCCCACAGGTGGAGAAACTGCGGCGCGAAGAATAAAGCCGTCCCGTGGTTGCGTGTCATGTCTGCAAGAGGTGGCTTCTCTCGCTGGGTCTTGTGACCGGCGCTCTCGCGCACACTGCGCTTCGGCGCTGCCGCGATGTGGCGTCATCATTGAGGAAACTCGAGCACGCGTATTGTCACAGGTGCGCCGGTCAGATCGTCGTGGCGGGCAAGCGCGACACCCCACGAGTAAAAACCGGCGGGTAGATCGGGCCCGAGTTCAACGGACTTGGCGTACCATTCTTGCGCACCCTTCCAGTCGCCGCGCCCATCGACGATGTCACCGGGTACCGGTAGCAATCCACGAATGTGCCGCCCGACTTCAAAACGGCATCGGCCTTGTCCGGACGCCCTGCCGCTTCTTCCGCCGGGCGCGAACCGGACGACCGTCTCGAAGACACTGCTCGCCGCTCCAGTCCGTCATCGGCGGTCGCGGAATGCATCGCTCGCCAGAGCGAGCCATTTGCTTCTCATCTCGAGTCAGCGCCTCCTGCGACGTCTCAGTTGCGCCACTGCGCCCTCATTCAGCGCCGCCTCGTGGGCGAACTCCTCCGCAACAAATTCCATGAACGCCTTCGCTCGCTGTGACAGTAGCCGCCGCTCTGGATAGATCAACTGGATCGGAGTCGGCGGTCCAGGATAGTCCTCCAGAAGCAGTTGTAACCGACCATCCAGGAGCGCGTCTTCAAACAGCCACACCGGCGAGTAGGCGATTCCCAGCCCGTCCAAGGTTGCAGTGCGTATCCCATCCGGAGTGTTGACTCTGAAGCGGCCGTGCACTGCGACGTCGAGATCCTTGAATGACCAGACATTACCGGATGACAACAATGTGTAGAGGATGCAGTCATGCTTCTTTAGATCGGTTGGTACCTTTGGCATCCCGTGTCGCGCTATGTAGTCCCGGGTAGCGACGCAAACGCGCTCGACCGTGCCGATGCGGCGCGCCTTGAGCGCACTGTCCTTGAGCGCGCCAATGCGAATTGCTACGTCCACGCCCTCTTCGATCAGATCGATAAAGCGGTCGCCGATCTGCAGATCCAGCTCCACCTTCGGGTAACGATTCAGAAATGTCTTCACGCGAGGCAGCAGGTACGTCCGTCCCAGGAGCGTCGGACAAGCTACACGGAGCACACCGCTCGGTATCTCCTGGCCACGAACGTTTGACTCCGCTTCGGCGATCGCATCGAGCAGACGGCGGGTATCAGCGTAGTAGCGCTCGCCCTCGGGGGTCGGAGTCAACTTGCGCGTCGAGCGATGCAGCAACCGGGTGCCGAGATGCTGCTCGAGCGATGCGATGTGCCGACTGATATTGGGCTGGGTAGTGCCCAGCTCCCGCGCCACAGCAGAAAAGCTCCCCGTCTCTACCGCGCGGACGAAGGACGTCATCAAAGCGAGTCGATCCACGGCTATCTCCGGTCGCTGAAGGCTGAACGCCGTCGGGCCCATCCACGGCCGCGTGGCGCCATCCCAATTCATTCTGCGGACGTATGAATAATATCAGTTTGCACCTACTTATCAGCTTCCCGCAAACATTTAAGACTATCGCCACTGTCATCCACCGATCACACAACGCAGCAGGAGATCCTCATGGGCAAGCTTCAAGGCAAAGTCGCGGTAATCACCGGCGCGACCTCAGGAATGGCATTGGCGACTGCCAAGCGCTTCGTCGCGGAAGGCGCGTACGTCTTCATTACCGGACGTCGGCAGAAGGAACTCGATTCAGCCGTCGCGGCGATTGGCCGCAGCGTCGCGGGTGTTCAGGGAGATGCAAGCAATCTTGCTGACATCGACCGGCTCTACCGCACAGTCAAGGACCAGAAGGATCATATCGACGTGCTCTACGCCAGCGCGGGCCAGGGCGAATTCAACATTCCGCTCGGAAAGATATCAGAGGAGAGTTTCGATAAGACATTCGACCTTAACGTACGCGGGACGCTGTTCACTGTGCAAAAGGCACTCCCGCTCATGCGGGACGGCGGATCGATCATCTTGACTGGCTCCATCGCGAGCGTGAAAGGCTTCGCGGGTATGAGCATTTACAACGCCAGCAAGGCCGCTGTGCGCTCATTCGCGCGCTCCTGGACTAATGATCTTAAGTCCCGCCGGATCCGAGTGAATGTCATCAGCCCCGGCCCGATCGAGACGGGCGTGTTCGCGGGTGTTCCCCAGGAAATGAAGAACGCGTTCGTGTCTCTCGTGCCGATGGGCCGAATCGGACAGCCGGAAGAGATCGCGAGCACGGCGTTGTTCCTCGCTTCGGACGACTCTAGCTTCATTACCGGAATCGAGCTATTTGTCGACGGTGGTACAGCGCAGATCTGATGCGGTGTGTACCGTTATAAAGAATGTATTTGTCCTCGATGTCAGTCGAGCATACCGTGGAGCTCATCGGTGCTGATAGTAGTAAGCAGCAGATTCCAGGAGAAAAGCATGCGCATACCCGTGAGAGGTTGGAAGTCCGCCGCGCTGGGTCTGGCTGGAGCACTCTGCGCAGTTGCTGCAGCCGGCCAACCCCTGCGCTCCGCCGAGGCGTCGTTCCTCGCCGAAAACCGCGCTGCGATGGACAAAATGATGGGCGCCATGGATGTCAAGCCGTCCGGAGATGTGGATCAAGACTTCGCTGCGATGATGATTCCGCATCATCAAGGGGCCATCGACATGGCCCAATCGGAAGTGCGTTACGGGCGAAACGAACAGTTGCGGCGTATCGCCCAGGAAATCATTGTCGAGCAACAACAGGAGATCGCTGTGATGCGGCTGGCTCTAAATCAGCACGCGCCACCGTCCGAGGCATCGCTCGACCCAGCGGGTGACCCGCCTCCTGCGGGCGTTCCCGACCCTACGATGAAAATGCGAAAGGAGCCCAAATGAGAGCCTCATTATTCTCAGTTGCTCTAGGCAGCAGTGTCCTCGCAAGCTCATACGTCTTCGCTGGGCAAGCGCCCGGCAGCGCATCGGCGCCCGACATCCCCATCAGCCACCGTGACCGTGTCTACGCGGCGGAGCAGTTCTCCAATACCGTGTCGGTCACCGACCCCGTGGATAACAAGCTGCTCGGTGTCATCCGGCTTGGCGAGCCGCAGCCGACCAACTTCAGCCCGCTTTATAGGGGACAGCTGCTGGTCCATGGTATGGGCTTCTCGCCTGACCACCGCACTATTGCCGTCGTGTCGATCGGCTCCAACTCAGTGGCGTTTATCGACACTGCGACCAATGCGGTGAAGCACGTGACTTATGTGGGCCGCGCACCCCATGAGGCTTTCTTCACGCCGGACGGCAAGGAAGTCTGGGTCACGGTGCGGGGCGAAAACTACGTCGCCGTGCTGGATGCTACGACGTACGAGGAAAAGACGCGGATCATTGTACCGAATGGCCCTGGCATGCAGATCTTCTCGCCAGACGGCCAGTATGGATACGTTTGTTCATCCTTCAACCCTGAGACCGACGTCATCTCCGTCACAAGCCACAGGATCGTCGGGAAGGTGCAGCAGGCAAGCCCGTTCTGCCCGAACATCGCGGCGACACCGGACGGTTCCCAGGTCTGGTTCACCCTGAAGGACGTGGGCAAGACACAGGTCTTCGAAGCTCACCCGCCATTCGCACTGCTCAAGACGCTCGACACGGGCCCGATCACCAATCACGTCAATATCGTGCGCAATGCCCACGGCATGTTCGCCTATGTGACTGTCGGGGGATTGAACGAGATCAAGGTCTTCCGGACGGACGACTTCAGTCAAATCGCTACGATCCCAGTGGGTAAGCTGCCTCACGGAATCTGGCCCTCAGGTGATGGAAGACGCGTATATGTCGGGCTCGAGAATGATGATCGGCTGATCGCGGTCGACACGCTCAGCAACCGGGTGATTGCCACTGTGCCAATCGGCCAGGCCCCTCAGGCAGTGACCTATGTCCCAGACGCCGTGCCTGAAGGAGCCGGAACCGGAGGGCTCGAGCAACTCGGGCTCGCAGGTCAAGTCGCTCGCTTGGCGATGCGGTCTGTGAGTGAGCAAGGAACCGCAGGCAGCCGCGCGCCGACCAGCGTGACTCTCTTTGATCAGGGACTGGTGCAAGTGGTGCAAGCGTCGGTCACCGGGCTTGAGCCAAAGCACCCGTATGTACTCGCTCTCGCCCCGCACGCGGACGGGAGCGGCACACTGCAGGCGCTAGCCAGCTTCACCACTAACCCGGCCGGTTCGGCGATCGTGAATGCGGTGGATCCGATTCGGCAGCTTGTAGAGAGCGAGGCAACTACAGCACGCCGGTATCTGGTCATCGCAGCCGGCTCAGCGGCAGAGCCAGGCGAACCAGTGCAGATCCAGATCCCCTGACCGGGTGCCGGCTGTGAGTGCGCGTGTCCCAAAAGCGTGGTCATTCTGTCCGTAGTCGATTTGCACGTGCCGCAGCCGCTGTCTCTCGCCTGGAGAAAGGACAATCAGTCCCCTTTGCTCGCAAGTTTTGTGACCGAGGTGCAGCGCTTTCCAGACGTGCGAGCGGTCAATAAAAGTTGAAGGCGTCGGGTTTTGCCGTGAAGACCGATTCAGGTCACAACTGCGGGTATGCACCCTTAAGGCTGAGAGAGCTAGAGCCTGTTGGAAGACGTCCGCTGGTTCAGATGCGCTTTCTGCGGGTGCGTCGTCGGCGCTGAATATCTTTGATCACGACGGGCGTCGATCCTCGCTTCAGCTTATCGATGAACCATCGTGCGGCAATTCCTGGTGGCGACTCGGTGCGATATACCGCGTGCATCGGTAGGACAAAACCCTTGGGCGGCGCGTCTGCGGCAACGATCTTGACCAGATTTCCGCGCGCGAGATCAGCTGAAACCAGCTCCGCGGGCATCCCGCCCCACCCGAGTCCCGCCCGTAGAAATGCGTGCTTCGCGCCAAGATCGGCAAGGCGCCATGTCCGCGGCGACAGCACCCCGAATTCCTTTCCTTTCGACAACGTAGAGCGGTCCGTGAGCACCAGCTGGACGTGCTTTGCCAGCTCGCTCGAGGGGATTGGCCCAGCATAGCTGGCCAGAGGGTGTCGTGGTGAGGTGACGTAAACCAGTGGAACCCGAAGCAGAGGTTCCTGGCTGAACTGAGGTGGAACTAACGCCAGCTCTCCTGAAATCGCCAGTGTGCAGCGTCCATCGAGAACCGGTTGAATCACTGCGCCCAGGGCCTCCACGTAAAGTCGCAGCGGCGTGAGTGGAAACGCGGCATGAAACGCCTTCACCGCCGCAGTCAGGGTTGCCATGGGGAACATGACCTCGACGACCACCGAGAGGTCAGCCTCGAGTCCACCGGCCAAGTGCTTCGCTTGGGCCTTGAGTAGATCCACGTCGCCGACGACAGTGCGCGCGTGCGCGAGCAGCACCTGCCCCTGAGAAGTGAGCACCGGCCGCCGTCGCGCGCGGTCAAATAATTTCACCCCAAATTGCCCTTCCAAGTTGGCCAGCGTCTTGCTGACGACGGATTGGGCCCGCCGGAGCTTGCGCCCAGCACCTGAAAAGCTGCCCTGATCGGCCGCCGCAATAAATGTGCGAAGTTGGTCTAGGGTGACAGCGGCCAGCATACATTCCTCTAGGAGATAGTTAGCATCTAGAAATATAGACTACCGCGATATGTCATGCCGAACTAGCCTGTTTGCGTCGTTTCAATGCACGCGGGCAAGTGCCCAAGGAGACAGCTGTGAAAGTCGCTTTATATGGAGCCACCGGCAAGTCCGGGAGCCGCATTCTCAAGGAGCTCGTATCGCGCGGGCATCAGGTCACCGCAATCGTGCGCGACCCGGCCAAGATCCCGCAGCCCGGTCCGGGGGTGTTCGTCAAGCGAGACGACCTGTCCGAGGCCAAGAAGATCGCCGCCGCGATCAATGGAGCGGAAGCGGTCATCAGTGCTTACGCGCCACCGCAGGATGATCCCGATGCGATCGTGGGCGTTACCCAACGTCTGATCGATGCGCTCGGCGGCGGAACCAGCGCCCGTCTCATTGTCGTCGGCGGAGCCGGGAGCCTATTTGTGGCACCCGGAGTAACACTCGTGGATTCGGGATACGTGCCCGAGCCATATCTCCCGATCTCCAGAGCACACGTCAAAGCCTTCAACGTGCTCCGCGCGTCAACGATCGAGTGGACATACCTGGCTCCAGCCGCCTATTTCACGCCGGGCGAGCGCACCGGTAAATTCCGCCTGGGTAAGGACGAGCTCATCGCTAACGCTCAGCAGGAAAGCCGCATTTCGATGGAGGACTACGCCATTGCACTGGTGGACGAGCTTGAGAAGCCGCGCCACCGGCGGCAGCGCTTCTCCGTCGGGTACTAATAGTGACGTCCCCACCGTTAAGCTCTCTCTCTATCGGAGTCTGCAATGAATACATCCCCCAGCGTCCCGGCCGACGGTTTGAGTGCCTCGGCTTCAGTCAACAAGGGCAACGCCGCGCTCGCGAATGCCGCTGAACTCTCCGGCCGGTTCCTCTTGGTCTTGCTGTTCCTGCTCTCCGGGATCGGCAAGCTCGGCGCGTACAGCTCTACCGCGGCCTACATGTCTGCGGCGGGCGTTCCTAGTGCGTTGCTGCCCGCCGTCATCGCCACTGAGATACTCGGATCGCTTGCCATCGTCCTCGGTTGGAAGACGCGAGTTGTCGCTTTCCTGCTCGCCGGGTTTTCGTTACTCACTGCACTCACCTTTCACAATAACCTGGCCGATCAGACACAGATGATCATGTTTTTCAAGAACCTCTCTATCGCCGGCGGCTTCCTTCTACTGGTGGCTAACGGCGCCGGCTCGCTGAGCCTCGACCGACGCGCATCGAGGCGCGCATCGAGGCACGGTTCGGACTAGAGCTTGTATTTGCCTCAACCAAGCCTGAGGAAATCGCAATGAGTATCGCCTACCAGCGCACATCCCATGGTCCAGTAGCGGGACGACTTGCTAGCAAAGTTGTGGCAATTATTGATCATTGCGTAAGTAATGTCCTAAGATGTATCCGGGAGGTGATGTGCTATGCGTCCTTCCGGAACACCGCAGGAACTCGAACAGCGACGTCTGCGAGCGGTGCGCTTGCTCAATGAGGGGTTTTCCCCAGTTGAGGTGGCGCGCCAAATCGGTGTCGATCGGCGCAGCGTTCGGCGATGGAAAGCGGCGGCTCGCAGAGGTGGCACGGCGGCAGTGGCTGCCAAGCCTGCGTCGGGTCGGCCGCGGCGCTTGACTGGCCGTGATCTCACGCGCCTGCGTCGCATGCTCATTCAGGGTGCTCAGGCGGTCGGATTGCCCACGGATTTGTGGACCTGTCCACGGGTAGCCTGGCTGATTCAGCGCCGCTTCGACGTGCGCTATCACCCGGCGCATGTCAGTCGCCTGCTGCATGGCCTGGGGTTCTCACCCCAGAAGCCCACGCGACGTGCCGTGGAGCGCGATGAAGAGCGCATTCGTGCCTGGATCGAGCAAGACTGGCCGCGGGTAAAAAAAACGCCGCGCGCCTGAGGGCGAGCATCGTTTTCCTCGACGAATCCGGGATGCTCATGGCGCCCTTGGTGCGCCGCTCCTGGAGCGTGCGCGGACACACGCCGGTGCTGCGCCAGCGCGGTCGCTCCCAGCACAAAGTCTCGGCCATCGCCGCGCTGTGCATCCTGCCAAATCGCGATCGGATCGCGCTGTACTTTCGCCTGCATCCCGATGCCAACATCAACACTGAGCGCGCCATGGATTTCCTCGAACATCTGCAACGTCAGCTGCACACGCCCATCGTGCTCGTCTGGGATAGCTTCCAGGCTCACAAGGGCGAACTCATCAAGCAATGCGTGCTGCCTCGTTCGGCACACCTGCAATATCTGCCGCCTTATGCCCCCGAACTCAATCCCGTGGAATACTTGTGGGCCTATTTGAAAACCAATCCCCTCGCCAACGATCCCGCCTTTGATCTTCACGCTCTGGCCCATCGAGCACGCCGCGCTGCCCACTCCGTGCAACGCCGGCAAGATCTGCTGCGAAGTTTCCTCCGACATACCGGGCTTCCTTTACGCCTCACATAGGACATTACTTATGCAATATTTAATAGCTGGCTGCGAAACGCATACGCATCAGCGATACAGGACGCGTATCCGTCCACGTGCTCTTTGAGCGTTAGCGCGAGGGCGGCATCGGAGACTGCTTTATGATCCAGCGCCTACCTGATCGGTCCGCACGTCATGTGATACGCGAGCAGCCGGCCAAAGTTGGACGGTACGGGGTATCGGTCTGCGCAGGGGCGCGGATCGATTGTCGGCACGCCGTCCGAGCTAATCAGCCAGACAGCCGTCGCGGTCTGCAATTCTGGCAGCGGCGTCTGGCCGATGAACATCGGTATCCTGAAGCTGTCGAGACGGCGCCCTTCCGGCAACAGCCCAAGACGCCTGAGCCTGTCTGCGCCCAGCCAGCTATACAGTAGCTGCAATTTCTTGTGATGAGGCATTACCGCTGGATCGAGAAGGGTGATGATGCTGCCCCAGTCAGGCCCGATCAGATAGCGACTCGCGCCCCAAAAGGCAGAGCTGTCGGGCGCATAGACGATCTCCCCGGTCTGGGCGTGTTCCGCCAGGTAGTGGGCTAGATCGCGGTAATGCTGCAGCTTATAGGGCGTGATCGCCTGCATGTACGCAAGCCAGCTCAAGACAACCATTATCGCGGTCATCAGTCCAATCCTCGCGTACAGCGTCAGCGTGAGATGAGCCATCGCAGCACCAAATGCGATCGCCACAAATGGCGCACAAAATGCGAACGTGCGATCAAGCCAAATGGGCTGCACCGCCAGGCACAATAGGCTGCCGAAGATTAGTGGCCACGCTACGAAACACGCGACCATCCGCAGCAGCCGCGGCAGAGACACCACGGCGGCGATCAGACCCAAGATGACGACAATCGTCGCGGCTGGCGCTGCCCACTGCGGCAATGGCGCATGGCCGTAGCCGATGATCCAGCCAGCGATTGTTTTGCTCGCTGCATGAATCGACGGCCCGTATGCATGGAAGACGTGGCGAATACCGGCGGTGAGGGCCCAGGGCAGATAAGCGCATGCCACGACGGCCGTCGTCCCGATCCACGTCGGCAAAAGGCGTCGCACCTGATGTCTGTTTCCGGCGGGGAACACGTACAGCAGTGCAGCAGAAACGGCAAGGATGCTGGCGCCGTGGATCGCGCTGATGGCGGCGAGCAGAACAATCAGGGGCACAGCTGTGCGGAAACGATAGTCCGCGCAAAATCGATTGGCGGCGATCCAGCTCAGGACGCTCAGGCAACTGTACATGGCGTACATGCGCAGTTCATGGGCAAAGTAGATTTCACTGCCCATCACTGCACAGAAGCTCAGTGCGAACAGTCCGCCGCGCGTGCCGAACTGCCGAGTCGTTCCGAAGAAAACAGCCAGCAGCGTCGCGGCACTCCAAAATCCAGAATTCAGCAGCAGCCAGACATCTCCGTGCCCAACCCACCCCCAGCCATTGAGCTGCAGGTAATATAGCGGCGGATGAACGTCAAGA
>Ga0116222_1000158_pt1 | contig 45907 bp, 50 predicted proteins | sample Sb_taG_12_FD_88963 | JGI IMG/M metagenome (GOLD analysis project Ga0116222, IMG submission 88963) | Peat soil microbial communities from Weissenstadt, Germany - Sb_50d_9_AC metaG | ecosystem: Environmental > Terrestrial > Soil > Wetlands > Peat | place: Germany: Weissenstadt | collected 2010-09-21
CCAGAGCCGGGCGATGGGCGGGACGTAGGCCGCGGCCCCGCGCGGCCCGCTCAGCGGTCGGTTGGCCAGGATGTGATCCGCCAGCTGCGCCACGCTGAGCACCGCGCAGCCAACTGCCACGATTAGCGCGGGCCGAGCCCCGACCGAAGCGCCGGACATCGGCAGCGCTGCCCAGGTGAGAGTGCCCGCCGCGAGCAGTGCCGCCGCGACCACGGCTCGGGCCGGCTGGGCGGCTCGGGCCGGCTGGGCGCCAGCCCCCGGCCGAGTTCCCTGCCTGCGCTGGGAGCTCGCTCTGGGCCGCGCCGACTGGTCGGCAGTCATCGCCGCGTCACCATGACCCGCCTGCTGTACGGAGCCAGCGGCTCGTCCAGGCTCGACTGCCCGTCCCAGTGCACCACCGGGATGCCGAGCTCCCGCAGCGAGAACCTGATTGCCTGCTGCTCCATTCGCCACAGCCGCCGCGCCAGATCGGCCATGTCGCGACCGCGGCCCTTGCCAGGGTCGGGCTCGGCACAGAGCACGTCTATCACCAGGACGGCGTGGCCGCGCTCGCGAAGTTCGCGCAGGGTCTCGATCAGGCTCAGGCTGAGCAGCGGGCTGAACACCATAATCAGGGCGCTGGGTGGCAGTGCCGCCCGCGGCAGCGACGTGACCGCGTCGGTGCGGACGCCGTCACCCGCGTCGGTCAGCAGCAGGCCGGTGATCCGGTGCGCCTGACGGCGGCCGGTGCCTGGGGCGACCCAGCGGATTCGCTGGCCGTAGCTGACCAGGCCGACCCGGTCCCTGGCGCCCAGGTATGCCGTCGCGGTGCCGGCCGCGCCCCGGACCGCCAGGTCCGCTGAACTGGCTCCGGCCTGGCCGACGTCGGAGCTGACATCGGCCAGCACGACCACCACCTGGGCCCGCTCGGCCGCGTAGGTGTTCAGCTGCAGCGTGCCGCGCCGGGTGGTAGCCGGCCAGTTGATCCGCCGCTGCCGGTCGCCGGGCACGAACTCGCGTACCCCGGCGAACTCGGTCCCCTCGCCTGCTGTCCTGGCCGGATGCTCGCCGAGCCGGGCAGGCAGCTTGCTGAGCACCACCAGTGAGTCAAGCCGCGCGGGCAACGGATGGCAGGTCACCCGGGGCAGGCTCACGGTCAGTCGTCCTTCGGTGAGGCGCCACCGATCGCGCAGCACCACCTCCAGGACGCCGACCTGCCGGGCGCCCCACCGCTCCACTCGGAACGGCAGCCGGATCCACCCGTCGTCCTCGAGAGTGGCTGCCCCCGCGCTGATCCAGGCCGCTGGGCGCAACCTGGCCTGCACCGAGTAATCGCGGTGACCGGTGATCCGGGCCGCCAGCACGGCCTGCTCGCCCTCGGTCACCGGCCCCGCGCCGTCGGCCAGCGACAGCTCGACGGCGGCCAGCCGGTCCCGCTGCCAGGGCGCGAGCAGCAGCAGCGCGGGAGCGGCCAGCCCAGCGAATTCGGCCCGCCTGGTGATCACCGCGAGGAACAGTCCGGCGAGTGCCGTCGTGACCAGCCGGCCCGCATGGCCGGACAGCCGCCACCTGACCGCAACCTGTCGCGGCGGGTCGGCGGTTACCACGCGGGATCCGGTTTCAGCTTCATGTCTTTCACAAGCTCATGGCGTAACAAGGCCAGCGGGGTCGGTCCGCGGCACCGGGACGCTGGCCAGGATCCTGGCAATCACGTCCTCGGCGCTGACCTGGCGGACCCACAACTCGGGACGCAGTGTGACCCGGTGTCCGAGCGCGGGCACGGCGACGGCCTTGACATCGTCAGGGATGACGTAGTCGCGGCCATGCAAGACCGCCTGGCTGCGGGCCAGATGCACCACGAACAGGCTGCCGCGCGGGCTGGCGCCGACCTGGATCTGCGGGTTGTGTCTGGTCGCCTGGATCAGCGCGACCACGTACTCAAGCAGATCGGGCGAGACCTCGACCTGCTCAAGCGAGCGGCGCATGGCGATCAGCTCGTCTGGGCCGGTCAGCGTGGTGAGCGTGACCTCGTCGGCGGCCCGGTCAAGCCGGCGCTGCAGCATCTGCGCCTCATCGGCTCCAGTCAGGTAACCGAACCGCAGCCGCATGCTGAACCGGTCGAGCTGCGCTTCTGGCAGGTCGTAGGTGCCTTCGTACTCGATCGGGTTGGAGGTAGCCAGCACGATGAACGGCCGCGGCAGCTGCCTGGTCTGGCCGTCCACGCTGACCTGACCCTCGCCCATCGCCTCAAGCAGGGCGGCCTGGGTCTTCGGGGGAGTCCGGTTGATCTCGTCGGCGAGTAGCAGCTGGGTGAAGACCGGCCCCGGCCTGAACACCATCTCACCGGTCCGCTGGTCGTACATGGAGGCGCCGACCACGTCCGACGGCAGCAGGTCCGGGGTGAACTGGATCCTGATGAATTTCAGCCCGAGCACCCGGGCGAACGACCGGGCGGTCAGGGTCTTGCCCAGGCCGGGCAGGTCCTCAAGCAGAATGTGGCCGCCTGCCAGGATCCCGGTCAGCACCAGCTCAAGCGCGGTTCGCTGGCCGATGATCGCGCGCTCGACCTCGTCGAGCACGGCGGCGCAGCGCTGCGCGGTCTGTGCCGGGGTCAGTGTCAGGGCCGTCGGCTCGGTCACAGCTGCTCCAGTCGGTCGATCAGGGCGGTCAGCACGGCCGACGGTATGCCCGGCGATGTGTCAGCGTCGGGCGGGGTCAGGCGCTGCGGGTCGATCCAGTACCACAGGTCACGGCCGCCGCTGCCGGTGCCGAGCAGCAGTCGCCGCGCGGTCTCCGGGTCGGTCGCCAGGCTGATCCCGTGCCGCTCGGCGAGCTTGGCGGCCAGCAGGTTCTGCAGCCTGCGACGCGGGCCGCGATCCCAGGCATTCAGCGACTTTGTCCCGTCGGTGAGGTCGGCACGGGCCCGCCAGAATCCGGTGAACGACTGGACCGGGCTGGCCGGATAGGGTTCGGCGTCCTCCCGCGGCTCGTCTTCCTGGCCGACCAGCAGGCGCAGGACGACCAGGCTCACGGCTGCGCTGACGAGCACGACGAGGCCCGCCGCCGCCGGGCCGGCCAGCGGGTAGCTTGCCGCGGCCAGCGCAGTCACCAGCGCGACAGCTACCGCGAGCTCACGTCGTGCGCCCCGCCAGCCGCTGTCCCCGTTCGCCTCGCCGGCGCCGGTGGCCTGGCTGGTGCCGGTGATTTGGCTGGCGCCGGTGGCCTGGCTGGTGCCGGTGGCCTGGTCGGTCTCGATGACGCTGCCCTCCTGACTCATCGTTCCGGCTGGCCTGGTCCGGTGCCGCTGGGCCGGCCAGCGGCGGCGACCGGAGCAACCGTGCCTGCCCGGCCGGTGCTGGCCGTCGGCCGGGCGGCCGCCAGTTCGGCCAGCGCCCGTTGGGCCTCGTCCCGCTGCGACCCGGGCATCAGGTGGGTGGAGAACCGCGCCTCGTAGAACAGCCTGGTCAGCCGGCCGGCCGGAGCTGCGCTGATCAACCCGGTGGCAACTGCCCTCGCCAGTAGCTCGCTGGGGGTTTCGGCGACCTTCCTGGCGGTGCCGGCGTCGGCGAGGCTCCGCTCCATCGCGACGTAGCAGGCGATGATCGCTGCCCTGGCGTCGTCGAGGTCGCGCAGCGCTGCCCGGCCCGACTCGACGGCACGGGCTAGTTCGGCCGCAGTATCAGCCGGCTCACCGAGTGGACCGCTCGGATGACGTGGTCGGCGGGCCCGGTACAACCGCCAGGCCGCGATAGCGATCGCGATGACCGCGGCGAGCAGCGCGGCGATCAGCACTTCCCGGACGACCGCCAGGCTGATCACGTCATTGGCGGCCCGGCCGCCGTGGGCGCCGACGTGGCGGCCGCGGCTCGGCAGCGGTACCGGAGGCGGGGCGTACCTTCGGCGGGTGATTGGCTCTACGCTCGTGAACAGAATCGTTACCGGGATCGCGACCAGTCCGATCACCAGGGCGCCGTTGAGATAGGTCCGCAGCTTCGTGCCGAGATCTGCTGCGGATTCGGCCGCGCGCTGTGCGGCACGGTCGCTTCGCGGTTCGGCGTCCTCGTTCTCGCGCTGGGCGGCCGATCGCCAGTGCAGGGCGACCAGCAGCCCGCCGAGGACCGCTTCGACGACGACGCCGATCGCGATGATGACGCCGCGGGCCGGCAGATCCCAGCTGACGGCGGGACCGGCGGCGTGGATTCCCGCCGCGGCCAGCAGGATGAGCAGCGACAGCAGCGTGATTCGGACTGGGAGTCGATCCGGCATTTCGCGCAAATGATACCGAGCAATCACCGCCAGCGGTTTCGCCCGTCCGCGACCTGGCGCTGGCGGATCAGGTGCAGGCCAGGGACCAGTTGCGGCACCCGCTGGCAGCCTCGATGTCATCCTTGCGGCCATTGCCGCCGGCGTCTCCAGGTATGGTCCGGCAGGGTGGGGACGTGAACGCTGCGCCGGATGGGAAGAGTGACCGGCGGAGCGCGGATCTGGTACCCCAGGCGGACCGTGGATCAGCCTGCGGGCTGATGACAGCGGGCCACCTGGGCCTGGAGAGTTGGAGTGCGGCGCCGGTCTGCCAGGGCGCAGACTGGCTGCGTGGTCGGCGCTCAGCGACCCCCGCTGACGACCGCATCGATGAGAGTGAGGCCACAGCAACGTGTCCGCAGATTCAGCCTGGCCAGCTCAGCGCCCGCCAGGGAGCCCACCGGGGGCCGACGATCCGCTGGCGCCAGTCATCGCGACGACCGCGCTCACCAAGCGCTACCCGGGACCGGTGATGGCACTCGACGAGCTCACGGTCCAAATCGCGCCCGGCATTACCGCACTGGTCGGCGCCAACGGAGCAGGCAAGTCCACGCTCGTCAAGATCTTGCTCGGGCTGCTTCCGGCCACCAGCGGGACCGCTGTCGTGCTCGGCCACGACGCCGCGGGCGACGGCCATCAGATCAGGATGCGCACCGGCTACATGCCCGAGCACGACTGCCTGCCGCCGGACGTGACCGCGACCGAGTTCGTCACGCACATGGGCCGGATGTCGGGCCTGCCGGCCACCGCCGCCAAGGAGCGGGCGGCTGACTCGCTGCGGCACGTCGGGCTTTACGAGGAGCGCTACCGGCAGATCGCGACCTACTCCACGGGCATGAAGCAGCGGGTCAAGCTGGCTCAGGCGCTAGTCGGCGATCCGCGGCTGCTGCTGCTTGACGAGCCGACCAACGGCCTGGACCCGGCGGGACGCGGCTCGATGCTTGATCTGATCAGCCGGATCGGATCCGAATTCGGCATCTCGATCCTGGTCGCCTCGCACCTGCTCGGCGAGGTCGAGCAGATCTGCGACCAGCTGGTGGCGATCGACGGCGGCAGGCTGCTGCGGGCCGACACGATCAGCTCCTTCACCCAGTCAAGTGAGGTCCTGCTGATCGAGGTGGAGGAGGGCTCGGATCTGCTGGTCGCCGAGCTGACCAGCCGCGGCCTGGCCCCGGTTCGGTACCAGCGCGCGCTGCTTGTCCAGCTCGCCGACGAGACCACCTTCGACACCGTCAGGGACGCGATCGCGGACCTTGGCCTGCCGCTCAACCGCCTGGAGCAGCGCAGGCACCGGCTGGAAGAGCTGTTCAGCGACAATGTGCCGCCCGCTTTCGAGACGACAGGAGCTGCCGATGTCCGCTGATGCCGCCCGCGCTGCCGGGCCGCCGGAGCTGGCCAATGGCGGCGTGATCCACGACATCGGGTACCGGTCCTACGAGGGTCAGCGCCTGGGGCGGGCTGAGATCGTCCGCACGCTGTGCTGGCACAGCCTGCGCACCTCGTTCGGCATTGGCCGCGGGGTCAAGGCGAAGATCGTGCCGGTGATCACGTTCGTCATCATCTGCCTGCCCGCCGTGATCGACGCCGTGATCGTTGCCTTGAACCCGGCGCACACGCGGCAGGTCAGCTATGACACCTACACACCGCAGCTGCGCATCCTGGTACTGCTGGTTTTTGTCGCCGTCCAGGCGCCCGAGCTGGTGTCCCGCGATCTGCGCAGCCACTGCCTGCCGCTGTACTTCGCCCGGCCGATCCGGCGGATTGACTATCCCGCGGCGAAGCTCGCCGGGTTCTTCCTGGCCGTGCTGGCCATGATCGAGATCCCGCTGCTGCTGCTCTACCTGGGGACGGTCACCCAGCTGCACGGGGGAAGCACGATCTGGCACGAGACCAAGGCGCTGATCCCCGGCCTGGCGCTCGGAGTCGCCTGGGCGCTGGTCCTGGCCGCGCTCGGACTGCTGTTCGCCTCGCTCAGTGGCCGCCGGGCGTATGCCACTGGCGCGGTCGGAATCTTCTTCCTGATGACGCTGACATTGGCCACGCTGCTGACGAAGATCGGTCAGCAAGGGTTCGGCCCGCCGTCAGGCGCGCCTTCGGCGCTCGCCAGGTTCTCCGGCCTGATCAGCCCGTTCACCGACCTGGACGGCTTGCGGATGTGGCTCGGCGGCACGACGCCGGGCATCATCCCTGACCCTGGCAGCTTCGGTCCGCTATACGGCCTGATGTTCGTCGTCTTCGTGGCTGCCGGTATCGGCGGCCTGGTCCTGCGGTACCGAAGGGTGGGTGTGGCATGACCACCATCGAGCTGGACCACGTCTCGCGCTGGTATGGCAATGTCGTGGCGGTTAACGACGTCTCGATGACGGTGGGCCCCGGGGTGACCGGCCTGCTCGGCCCGAACGGCGCGGGAAAGTCGACGATCCTGCACATGATCGCCGGCTTCCTGGAGCCGTCCCGCGGCACGCTCGCCGTCGCCGGATCAGCCAGTTGGCGGAACCCGGACATCCTGCGGAAGCTCGGCCTGGTGCTGGATCGTGACACGGTCTATACGTTCCTCACCGGCGCCGCGTTCGTCACCGCCATCGCCAGACTGCATGAGCTGCCCGACCCGGAAGCGGCCGCCCGCCGGGCGATCGGCATCGTCGAGATGGCCGACGCCCAGGACCGCAGAATCTCGACCTACTCCAAGGGAATGCTGCAGCGGATCAAGGTGGCCGCCGCCCTGGTGCACGATCCCGAGATCATCGTGCTGGACGAGCCGTTCAACGGGATGGACCCGAGACAGCGGCTGCAGATGATGGACCTGCTGAACGCGATGGGCCAGCAGGGCCGGGTGATCTTGTTCAGCTCGCACATCCTGGAAGAGGTCGAGCGGCTGTCCGGCACCATCCAGGTCATCGTCGGCGGACGGCTGGCCGCCTCCGGGGACTTCCGGGCAATCCGGCGGCTGATGACCAGCCGCCCGCACGTGTTCCTGGTCCGCTCGTCCGATGACCGGCTGCTCGGCTCGGCCCTGATCGGCCGCCCTGCCGTCACCGGCGTGGAACTGACCGGGCGCGGGCTTCAGGTGCGCGCGTCCGACTACGGCACCTTTACCAGGGAGTTGGCGGGACTGACCAGGGCCGAGGGAATCAGGCTGCGCGAACTGCTGCCGGCCGATGAGTCGCTCGAAAGCGTCTTCGCCTATCTGATCGCGCCGTGATCAGCCATGATCCGTTGTGATCCGCTAGGGGCGAGTCTGATCAGCGCAGCGCGCGACGTGGCCGCGACCCGCGGCCAGGGAAGAGAGAGTCGAGTCTGATGACTGATGTCGTCAACACAGTGGTTATGCGGCTGACGGTCCGGGCCACCATGGGCCGCAAGCGCGCGCTCATCTTCGCGATCGCACCGGTGATAATGCTCGCCGTCACCGCCCTGCTGAAGCTCCAGGCCAAGAGCCCGGTGTGGCCGCCCGAGTTCCTCGGGATCTTCGGGTTCACCGTGGTGCTCCCGCTGACGGCGCTGATCATCGGCACCAGCGTGCTCGGCGCCGAGATCGACGACGGCAGCGTGATCAGCCTGCTGGGCACCCCGGTTCGCCGGCTGACCGTGGTGCTGAGCAAGTTCATCGCCGCGGTCGCCCTGACGATCGTGTTCGGCGCCATTCCCCTGTATCTGGCCGGTGCGATCGCCACCGGGCCGGGCAGCAAGCTCGCAGTCGGGCTGTTCGCCGGCGCGATCGCGGCCTGTTTTGTCTACAACGCTCTGTTCGTGATGCTCTCGACGGTGACGACCAGGGCGATCGCGGTCGGCCTGCTGTACCTGCTGGTCTGGGAGGGGCTGCTCGGCAATCTCGTCGGCGGGGTACGGCTGCTGTCGGTTGACCAGTACGCGCTGGGGATCTCCAACGCCGTCGCGAACAACCCGCAGCTGCACGCTCATCTCACGCTGAGCTCGGCGGTTGGCATGGCGGTCGTCGTCATGTGCGCGGCACTGGCCTTCGCCGCGCGGCGGCTGGCGTCGTTCTCGCTGAAGGGGGACGCCGTCTAGGCGGGCGTCTTCCGTGATCACGTGGCCTGGTCAGGGATCGCGACGGCGCGGGTGATCACGATCTGTCGGGCGGATGAGCGGCCCGGTCAGCGCGGCGTGTCCGGCCCGGGCACGAATCTAGGTCCATGGCCGGGGATGATCACCGAAGCCACGGCGAGGATCCTGGCCCGGCTCGCGGCCAGGACCGCAGGATCGGGGCAGAACGGGTCGTCCGCCGGACCGTCGGAGCCCCACCAGGCGTGGGTGCAGACGTAGACCCCGTCGGCGGTCGAAGCAACCGTGCTGATGTCCTGGATGGTATGACCCGGGGTGGCGATCAGCCGCACGGACGGGCTGAGCACGGCCCCGTCGGCCGGCCGGCTGACCCACAGGTCACCGTCGTAGCTCGCCCAGTGGTCGTGCACGCGCGCCGCCGGGAACAGCGCCGCATTGACGGTGTGGTCGGGATGATGGTGGCTGAACACCACATCGGTGACCGCCTCTGGTGCGAACCCATGATTCGACAGCGCGCCAAGCAGGGCTGCCCGCGAGGACACCATGCCTGGGTCCACGACCACCACGGTGCGGCCGTCGACGATCAGCGTCACGGTGCTGCCGACGTGCTCGCCGTCTTCGTCTTCGCGAACGTAGCCATCATGCAGGATGTGCACGCTCGCTGACCCGGTCGCTGGGATCTCGGAGTCTGACATGAGGCGAGACATTACCGGGCCGACATAACCGGCCCGATGGCCGGTGCCGCAGTACTTGGAGCGCATGATCGTGGAGAGAATTCGGCAAATAGCGCAGAAAACTCTCCGCGGTACCTGATCACTGCTTGGCGGCTGCCTTCATTTGCTTCTTGTGCGACCGGACCGCGGCGAGCGAGCTCTCGTCGGTGATATCGGCGACCGAGTAGTGCGAGCCTGGCTCGCCAAACCGGCCCGCCGCCTCGCGCCAGCCGTCTGGCTGGACGCCGAGCTGCTTACCGAGCAGCGCGATCGTGATCTGCGCCTTGTAGTTGCCGAAGCCGGGTAGCTCGGAGAGGCGCCGCCGGAGTTCCGCGCCGCTGGTGACGCCGCTCCAGACCGCGCTGGCGTCACCGTCGTAACGGTCACTGACCACCCGGGCGAGCTCCTGCGCCCTGGCGGCCATCGCCCGAGGGAACCGGTGCAGCGCTGGCCGGTCGGCGAAGATGTCGGCCAGCACGTCCGGATCGAAGTCGGCAAGCTCCTGCGCGGTGGGCTCATGCCCGAGCCGCAGCGCCAGCTGATACGGCGAGCTGAACGCCTTCTCCAGCGGCACCTGCTGGTCAAGCATCATGGCGAGCAGCAAGGCCAGCGCGTTACTGGACAGCAGCTCGTTGGCTGCTGCCTCGATCGGCAGTGACAGCGTCATGTCGTCCTCCTGGGAGTCGCGTTCCATCATCTCGCACCGAATCTGGTCAGAGCTCTCCGGTGGAGAGCTACCGTAGGGATGACGGATGTGGTCTAGTGGGCTAGTCAGGCAGAGCGGGATGAAGCGATCCCGATCGGAAGTGGAGTCCGGTTATGTCGCGTAAGTGGCAGCTGGCAGTCGCCGGGTTCGTGGTCGCGATCGTGCTGTGGATCGTGGGAATTCCGTGGTACGTGCCCGTCCTGTTGATCCTTGCCGCGCTCGCCGTTCCGATCATCGGCTACCGGTCGCTGGATTCCAACCAGCGGGCCAGGATCCGCCGGATGCGGAACCGCAAGCAGATCGGCCGCTGACCGCGCCTCAGCCGAGCTGACCCGGGTAGAGCAAGGACAGCTCGCGCGGGTATCCGGCGATCAGGCGCAGCTCGTCGTCGGTCAGCGGCTTGCCCGTCGCCGCGGCGCCGAGCTGGAAGATCAGCTCCTCATCGGCACTCGCGTCGATGCCCAGTCCGCCCATGACGTGCCGGAAGCCTGCCATTCCGCCATATTCACCAGTCAGCACGACCCGGCCGGACTGCGCACGCCAGTCCTGCGGGAATGGTCCCAGTGCGTCATCGTGGTAAAGCTCGTAATTGCTCCGGTCCTTGAGCGCGCCATCGGCGTGAATGCCGGACTCGTGGGCGAACGCGTTGCGGCCGGTTCCCGGCTGGTTCTGCGGCAGCGGCTGGCCGAACGCGTAGCTGGCCCAGAGCGCGAATCGGCGCGCCCAGGACAGGTCGATCGGGTCGCCGATGTCAGCGATCTCTGCCACGCCGAAGCCGTGTCGGAAGGCAAGAATGCAGGAGAGCAGGTCGGCGTTGCCTGAGCGCTCACCGATGCCGTTGACGCAGGTGTTGACCCACGCATCCTGGCCGGCGTTCACGCCGATGGTCTGCGCGCCGCCGTCCTTGGCCGCGGTCACGGCAGCCGTCATTTCTTTGATGATCGCGGAGCGGTCCAGCCTGCCGCGGAACTTGTGGGCGATCATCTTGGTCGGACGTCGAGATGGACAGGTTGTAGTGGCTCAGCCCGAGCGGGATCGCGCGTTCCACGTCGGTCGTGACGGCGCGGCACCACCCGGACAGTCGCAGCGTCCCGAAGGCACCAGCCTGGGCCAGGGCAACACTGGCTCGGACGTAGGGCACCTCGTGAAACAGGAACGGGAAGCCGATCTCGGACTGGGCCACGCCGAGCTTGGCCAGGTAGAAGTTGACCATCGTCTTGCCGAACTTGGACAGGCCGGTGCGGGCGGTCTGCACGCCATCGCGGTTCGTGGCGCCGAGGTAATGCTGGCATCGGCCGGCCAGCCGACCGCCGCGGCGCGGGTCGTGGGGGACCTGCTCCGGCGGGGCGAGAGGATCCCCGGCTTCGGTCACTTCATCTACAAGACCGGCGACCCGCGAGCCGTTTCGCTTATCGACATGCTGAGGAAGGCCGCGCCGGGGTCGGAGCGGCTTGCCGTGATCGAAGCCGTGCTCGCGGAAGCGCGCAAGCGCGCGCTGCCCGAACCCAACATCGACTTCGCACTCGCCGCGCTCGCCGCGGTGACCGGAATGATAGGCGGTGCTGGCGAGGCGATATTCGCGGTGGCCCGCGCGGCGGGGTGGCTGGCGCACGCGCTGGAGGAGTACGCCCGTAATACGCCGATCCGCCCGCGCGGGATCTACACTGGACCGGCTGCGGCGAGTTCCTGAAGCCGGCCTGTGAGCGCGCCCAAGCGGCCCGATCCAGGCGGGTGGGCAGCGGACTGGCGGGGGTATGTCTGCTGTCGGCCGGTGCTGAGGGAAGGGACGTCCCGCGATGATCGAGATTGCTGCCATCGACACTCCATCACTCGGCGACCGGGGTTATCTCGTCACGGACGGCGAGGTGGCGCTGGTGATTGACGCCCAGCGGGACTTCGACCGCGTGCTAGCGCTCGCCGCCGAGCGGGGCGTCCGGATCACGCACGTCGTCGAGACGCATATCCACAATGACTACGTGACCGGCGGCCTGGCGCTGGCAGCCGCGACCGGCGCCGCCTACCACGTGAACGCTGCCGACCCGGTCTCTTTCGACCGGGTCCCGGTGTCCGATGGTGATCAGATCGACGTTGGCGAGATGCTGGTGCGAGTGATCGCGACACCCGGTCATACCTACAACCACCTGTCCTATGCGATCTCGGCGGCCGGGCACTGCATCGCGGTGTTCACCGGCGGCTCGCTGCTTAACGGATCCACCGGGCGGACCGATCTCCTCGGCGCTGAGCACAAGGTTGAACTTGCCAAGGCGCAGCATCGCTCGGCGCGACGGCTGGCGGCTGAGCTGCCAGGGACGACCGCGGTCTGCCCGACGCACGGTTTCGGCAGCTTCTGCTCGGCCACGCCGACGGTCAGCACCGCGTCGACGATCGCGGTCGAGATGACGACCAATCCGGTGCTCACCATGGACGAGGCCGAGTTTGTCGAGACGATGCTGGCCGGGCTCGATGCCTATCCCGCGTATTACGCCCAGATGGGACCGGCCAACGCGGCGGGCCCGCTCGCGCCCGATCTGACGCTGCCTCGCCGAGCCGAAAGTGGCGAGCTGCGCCGCCGGATCAATGCGGGGGAGTGGGTTGTCGACCTGCGTACCAGGACCGCGTTCGCGGCCGGGCACCTGCGCGGGGCGCGGCAGTTCGAGCTCGGCGACTCCATGGTGACGTACCTGGGCTGGCTGATCCCGTGGGGCACACCGCTGACACTGATCGGAGCGACCGAAGCGGACGTGGCCGCGGCACAGCGAGATCTGGTCCGGATCGGCATCGACCGGGTCGAAGCATCGGCCACCGGCGGGCCGCCGGACTGGGCGGCTGGCGAGCCGCTGGCCAGCTACCAGGTGACGGATTTCGCCGGGTACGCCCAGGTCCGCGAGCACCGGCAGGTAATTCTGCTTGACGTCCGCCGGGACTCTGAGTGGAGGGCCGCCAGGATCGACGGTGCCGTGCATATTCCGCTGCATGAACTACCCAGCCGGATCGCCGAGGTCCCTGGCGGTGAGGTCTGGGTGTACTGCCAGGCTGGCTACCGTGCGTCGGTCGCTGCCTCGCTGCTGGATGCGGCAGGCCGGAGTGTGGTGCTGATCGATGATGACTTCAGCCATGCCCAGCAGACCGGGCTGGCCAGCGCTGGCGCCGTCCCTGCCTTCCTGTAGCGCAGGCCGTATCGCACGGGCGACCCCGGAGCCGGCGGGAATCTCCGCGGCCGGACCGGCATTGCATTATCAGGACCGCAACCTCAGGAGAGCTGACATGCCCGTACGCCGCCTGAACCACGCCGTGCTCTATGTCCGTGATCTCAGCGAGACCGTCGACTTCTACCGTGTCGCTCTTGGCTTTGAGGTGCGAACCGAGATACCAGGCAGGGCCGCGTTCCTGCGGGCGCCTGACTCGGCCAACGATCACGACCTTGGCCTGTTCGCGGTGCCAGAAGGGACGGCCCAGGCAGGGCCATATCTCGGCCTGTACCACCTGGCATGGGAGGTGGGGACGCTGGCCGAGCTCGCGGAGATCCGGTCCAGGCTGACCGCGCTTGGCGCCCTGGTCGGCGCGAGCGACCACCGGGTATCCAAATCGCTGTACGCCAAGGACCCGAGCGGCATTGAGTTCGAGGTCATGTGGCGGGTCCCGGCGGATAACTGGGACCAGGAGATGGCTACCGGAGCGATGATCGGTCCGCTCGACCTGGAAGGCGAGATCGCCCGGTGGGGGGACCAGGTGACCGGTGCGGCGGCAGGTTCGGTGACCTGACTCGCCGGGTGCCCCGCCGCGATAACTCACCCCGGGGCCAGGGGGTCGGGGTCGGGCTAGAGGTGAGGGCTGGGTCAGGGTCGGGGCCGGCCGTCCGTGGCCGTTTGAAGGCCAGTCGCACTTCGCTGCTCCCGGCCGCGCGTTTACCAGGTCGTGACACTGGTTTATTAAGTCGTGACACTGCGTGAAAACTGCCGCCACTCTGCCGGTAATCCGCATGGACTGCCACTAATACGCAATGCCACGCTGACCCAATGTCGACCAGGCAATCGCGCGGCGCATTGTCGCCCCGCCTTAATCGTCAGGAGGGATCAGTTTGAAGAACTCACGATGGCATCTGCACCGGCGGCTCGCTACCTGGTTTGCGGCTGCCGTCCTGGTCAGCCTTACCACCGCGGCAGTCACGGTGATCCCAGCCAGTGCCGTCCCTTCAGCGCAGCCAACCCACGTGTCGGTGCATATCGGCTCCGCGGTCGGCAAGGGAGCGATCGGATGCGGTGACCCGATCTTCGGGCCGTTCTACTCCTCGGGCAAGATCGAGGTTAAGGCGTCAACCAACTGTTCAGCGACCGTGGCGAGCATCTTCATAGCCGTTACCCTCAGCCGGAACGGGCGCGCTGTCGCGAACAAGGACTGCTCCAACTATGGAAAGAAGTCTCTGAGCTGCACCGTCTCTTACACCTGCCCAAAGAGAAGTGACTACTACTACCAGGGAGCCAGCACTACCGCGGTCATTCTTCCACCCGGCTACAACCCGCCAACCTTGTCCGGCGCCAATGTGACGCCCGGAACCTACGATCAGTGCTGAGCACGACCTGACCTGCCGGTCCCGCCTGAGTGCGCACCTGTGGCCACTAATTTCGGCGGGACCGGCACACATTCCGAGCCGGCTGGTTGAATAGGCGACATGTCGCAGTCGGCGAGCCATCGCATGCAGAGTTCGTTCCTAGCGCAGCCGCTGGTCCCTGCTACTTGGCCCGATCTTGAGCAGCTATTCGGCCTGCCCGGCGGATCGGTCGTGCGCTGCTGCTGGTGCATGTATTTCCGCCGGAGCGGCGGGGTCAGCGCTGCGACCGCCGGCCCGAACAAGCAGGCCATGTGCGACCTGGTCAACAGCGGAGTCGTGCCCGGCCTCGTCGGATATCTCGACGGCAATCCGGCGGGCTGGATGAGCTTCGGCCCGCGCGAGGACTACATGAAGCTCCGGCGTTCTCGGATCATGAAGCCGGTTGACGACACTGCGGTCTGGGCGGTGGTCTGCAGTTACGTCGCCAAGCAGTACCGGGGCCAGGGCGTGCAGCGCAAGCTGCTCGCGGCCGTTATCGACTACGCGCGAGATAACGGCGTCAAGATGCTGGAGGCTTACCCGGTCGATATCGCCGAGCGCACGCACGATGACAACATGTTCTTCGGTTCACGCAGCCTTTATGAACGGGCCGGCTTCCGAGAGGTCGCACGCCGCTCCCCGACCCGGATTGTCATGCGCCGGCCACTGCGTCCCCGCCGCGCCTCAGACAACGAGCCTGCCCTGGGCCGAGCCACGCACCTCGATCATGATCATCACGATCGAGGCGATCATGGCGAAGCGGGTTTGCCTGGTGGCCTCGTGGTGGCCTCGACGGTGCCTTTGTAAGCCATTCCCTTGATGTGCACCACAGGCGCATCGAGCGGTGGCTGATAGTCCCACCCCTGGATGGCCTGGTCGTCCGCGGTGACGCCGAGTCCGCCCAGCTCGACGCGGATACCGGGCGGCAGCAAGATATCGATCCGCGACTTATACGCGACCGCGACGACCGTCGTCACCGGTGCGGTGAACTCGGCTGCCCGCAGGTCGAGCCAGCCGCTTCCCTTGTAGACCACCGATGTGAAGCGCTTGGGCACGCGCCAGCGGCCACCGCGCCGGATCGAGCTCTTCATGGCGATCGCGAACCGCCCTGGCTTCCGGCCGGCCACAGCCGGGGCGGCCTTGGGCGTCGCCTCCGCGCGGATGTGCTGAAAAGACGGGCGAGATCAGGCTCGGGTCAGCTCGGTATACAAAGCTGCGGTCTGCGCGGCGATGCTGGCCCAGCTGAAGTCGGCAATCACCCGCTGTCGCCCGAGCTGCCCCATGGCCGCGGCCCGCGCCGGGTCGCTGACCAGTGAGCTGATCGCTTCGGCGAGGAGGACCGGGTCATTGGGCGGCACCAGCAGCCCGGTCTGAGCATCCAGCACGACCTCGGGGATCCCGCCGACATTGGTCGCCACGACGGCGACACCGCAGGCCATCGCCTCCAGGTTGACGATCCCGAGCGGCTCGTAAAGGGATGGGCAGGCGAAGACGGTCGCGTGGCTGAGGATCTGGATCACCTCCGTCCTGCGCAGCATCCCTTCCAGCCAGATCACGCCCGACCGGATCTGGGCAAGGTGCTCAACCAGGCCGCTCACCTCGGTGCCAAGCTCCGGTGTGTCCGCCTGCCCGGCGCAAAGCACCAGCTGCACGGCTGGGTCGAGATGCTCAGCCGCGCGCAGCAGCACCGGCAGGCCCTTCTGCCTGGTGATCCGACCGATATAGACGACGGTTAGCCTGCGCGGGTCGATGCCGTAACGCTCAAGCACATCGGTACCGCGGTCGGGGGCGTACTCCCCGGTGTCGATGCCGTTCCTGATGACATGCACCCGGTCGGCCGGCACGCTTGGATAGGTAGCCAGCACATCGGATCGCATACCTGAGGAGACGGCGATGACGGCGGCCGCTGATTCCACTGCCACCCGCTCGCACCAGGACGACAGCACGTAACCGCCGCCGAGCTGCTCCGCTTTCCACGGGCGCAGTGGCTCAAGCGAGTGCATGGTCATGACGTGCGGAATGCCGTACAGCATGGCGGCGAGATGGCCGGCCAGATTCGCATACCAGGTATGCGAGTGAACCACGTCGGCCGAGCCCACTCCGGCCGTCATCGACAGGTCAGCGGATATGGTCTGCAGCGCTCCGTTAGCGTCGCAGAGCAGATCCCACGGGCGGTGCGCGATCGCACCTGGCCGGTCTTCGCCCTGGCAGTGCACAGCCAGGTCCACCAGCTGGCGAAGCTCGCGGACCAGGTACTCCACGTGAACACCGGCGCCGCCGTAGATATCTGGCGGGTACTCCCTGGTCAGCATCGCGACGCTGAGCCTGCGGTAGGGCTGGCTGGTCACGGGATGACTTCCTGGCCCTTGCCGACAACGGTGATGCCGCCAGCCGAGACAACGAACCCGCGGGCCCGGTCGTGTTCCTTGTCTACTCCCACGACGACGCCGTCGGGAACCACGACGTTCTTGTCCAGAATCGCGTTCTGGACCATGGCGTAGCGGCCGATCCTGGTGTTGTGCATGACGATTGCTCGCTCTACCCGTGACCAGCTGTTGACCCGGACGCCCGGCGACAGCACCGAGTCGAGGACCAGGCCGCCCGACACGATCACCCCGTTGCTGACCACGCTGTTGATCGCGCGCCCGATGCGGTCGCCGTTGTTATGGACGAACTTGGCCGGCGGCTCCGACGGCACGTAGGTCAGGATCGGCCACTGGTCGTTGTACAGGTTGAAGACCGGGTGGACAGCGCACAGATCCATATGCGCTTCGAAGTAGGAATCGAGCGTCCCGACATCGCGCCAGTATCCGGCGTCACGCGGATCGGTGCCAGGTACCTCGTTCTCCAGGAAGTTGTACGCCTGCGCGCGGCCCTCCCTGACCAGCATCGGGAGGATGTCGCCGCCCATGTCGTGGCGACTGCTGTCATCAGCCGCATCCTGGCGGAGTGCATCAACGAGTACATCGGTGCTGAACACGTAGTTCCCCATGGATACATAGGACAGTTCCGGGTGCCCAGGCAGAGCGGGCGGGTCAGCCGGCTTCTCCAGGAATGCCTCGACCGACCGCCCGTCGGCACCGGTCTGGATCACGCCGAAGCCGGTCGCCTCCCGCCTGGCTAGCGGGATGGCGGCTACCGTAACGCCAGCGCCAGTGGCCAGATGCTGATACGCCATCTGCATCATGTCCATCCGGTACACGTGGTCCGCGCCGAAGACAGCCACTAGATCCGGCTTGTCGTCGAAGACCAGGTTGAGCGACTGATAGATGGCGTCCGCTGACCCGGTGTACCAGTGCGGTCCGAGTCGCTGCTGGGCGGGCACTGGGGTTACGTAGTTCCCGAGCAGGTTGCTCAGCCGCCAGGTGGTGGTGATATGCCGGTCCAGGCTGTGGCTCTTGTACTGGGTCAGTACGGCGATTCGCCGGCCGCCGGCGTTCACCAGGTTCGACAGTGCGAAGTCGATCAGCCGGTAAAAACCGCCGAACGGAACCGCTGGCTTCGCCCGGTCTGCCGTGAGCGGCGCCAGGCGCTTGCCGGCCCCGCCAGCCAGCACGATGCCGAGCACTCGCGGTTCTGCCATCCCACGCCTCCTCCGCCTGCGGCCGTCCGGAAGCTGGGTAATCCGCGGTGCGTTCCGGTTGCGCGACGCGTTTCGGTGCACGGACGCTGCCGGTGCGCGGCCGAGCGACGTTCCGGTCGATACTGCTTCCCAGTGTGATCCTTTTGCCGGGGAAGTAACCCGGAAGGTAGAGATGTCCCTTGGACTGGATTAGGTCAGGCGGGCCGGGTCACCCGGATCTTGGACTGCGCGTGACCGGTGCTGTCCCAGTCCGCCATGAACGTCGCCTCGAGACCGTGCTTGGCGGCGAGCGAGATCAGGGTCTCGGTCCGGTAGTAGAAGTCCTCACGCAGGACGTGGTGCTCAGCCCCCTCGGTCCGGTCGAACGTGAAGTCGAAGAAACCCCCCGGCGTCATCACCCTGCCCACGTGACCGAGACACTCATCGATTACCTCGATCGGAGAGTGCGAGAACACGCTGTGGGCGTGCACGAAGTCAAACATCTCGTCAGGCAGGTAATGCAGCCGCAGATCCTTGACGAGGGTCAGGTGCGGCAGTTTCGATCGCAGGTCATAGGTCGCGACAGTGTCCTGAGCCGCGATCAGGATGTCCGGTGAGATGTCGACGCCGTAGTAGTTCCCTGCGTCGAGATAGTCGATGAAGAGCCGTCCGGCGCGGAGGTTGCCGCAGCCGATCTCCAGCATCCGCATGTCGGGTTTGACGCCGTGGCTGACCGCGTAGTCGAACTGCAATTGCCCGATCTCCAGCCAGGACTCGTGGGTCTGGCTTCCGACGGCGGCTTCCCGGCTGCGGGACGCATCCGAGCGCATCACGGCGCGGTAGTAGCTGACGTGGTCCGGCGTGTTCAGGCGAAGCCAGGCGTCACGGCCGCGGCGCCGGGCGTAACCTGCGATCCGGCCCGGGTGCCGAATCGCGTAGAAGATCTTGAAGGAAATGCGCGAGCGATCCTTGGAATGCACGGGCTTAGCCTAGGGCTTTGCGCAGTCGGTGTTCAGTCGGCCGGCCCGGCAATCTGATGTGCAGCCCGACGGCTGGCCAGGCGGACGGCAAGCACCCGGGCCGCGGCCACCCCGGCGCCGAGGATCAGTGCCCACACCACCGCCTCGCCCAGTGCCACCTGCGGATCCTCGGCCTTGTCTGGCGGCTGCCGTCCGGTGGCCTTGGTCCACGCGAAGATGATGGCCTTGCGCGCGCAGTAGGCAGCGGCCGCGCCGGCCAGCGCATTGATGGCCTTGCCGCTGATGTCACCACCCTTACCAGGCATTCGTGTCCCTTCCAGTGCTTGGTGCGTCCGCCGGTTCTCCGGTGGCCGGCTGCGCGGCGTGATCACCGGCCACATCATCGCACGGAGCGCTCTGGCTGGAACGCGGCCGGGCTCCTTCGATGGCGGCAGCCAGCCGGGCGGGCGATCTGGTGGCGATCAGCCAGTACGGCCGGTCGGCCGGCCGCCCGACCACCTCGATGTAGACCGCCTCGGGCAGATAGGGCCGGATCAGAAGGTACGCCGCGGCGTTCGCTCGCGGGCCGCGCAGCGCCCTGGTCTGGACCGCATCAAGCGCGGCGATCTGACCCACCTGCCCGAGCGGCAGACGTTGCGACCCGACGCGCAGCTCGTTGTCGGTTACCTCGATCGTTACCGCGCCCCAGATCAGCAAAATCGCAGCGCTGCCACCGCCAAGAAGGACATAGACCACGACAGCCGCGATGATGCTCAGCCCGGCCCACAGGATGGTCCCGAGTAGCAGCACCAGAAACGCGGTGAGCTGCCACCACGAGGCCGGCACGCCGAGTCGTTCACGGTAGACGCGCATTCGTCCACCGTAGTTGGTTACATGGAGGCATGAACTCCGGCGGTGGTTCAGAACCGAGTGCGGCGCGCGGTCTGGCGAGTCGGCTGCGTGCCGTCGCCTCGGACGGGCGCAAGCGATCCCGCGCGGCGATTCACGGCCGGCTGACCCGCCGGGCTGCCCCGGAGTGGGAAGCCGACCTGACATCGCAGGACAATGCCGATGATCGGCCGGATCGGTGGAGTCCCACCGAGGCGGAGGAGCGGGTCCCGGACGGACCGGAATCGGGCGACGCCAGCCCGGCGGGCACGGCGAAGGCAGGCATGGCCAAGGCGGGTGCGGCGTCGGCCGGCCGGACGGCAGAGACGGCGACAGCAGGCAACGAGTGGGAGGCGGTGCGAGAAGGCGCTGGGCCGCAGGGTGCGCAGGTGCCCAGTCTGCTGCAGCATGCGGCGGCCTGGTCCTGGCGGCTGCTGCTGGTGGCTGCCGTCACGTACCTGGCATTCAAGGCGGCTGTGGCACTGCGGCTGCTTGTCCTGCCCTTCATCGCGGCGATGCTGCTCACCGCGCTGCTGCAGCCGCTGACGGGACGACTGCGGCGGGCCGGGATGCCAGGCCTGGCGGCGACCTGGTGCACGCTGCTCGCGGCGATCGTGGTGCTCGCCGGAATCGGGGTGCTGATCGCCAACCGGGTGCAGGCCGACTATCCCCGGCTGGCGGCCGAGGTCCAGCGCACCGCGCACAGGGTGCAGATCTATCTGGCTGGGCCGCCGTTCCGGCTGAAAGGAATCCGGCTGGAGCGGCTGTCAAGCAAGCTGCTGAACTATCTCGCCCAGCACAAGTCCCTGGTAGCGGGTACGGTCCTGACCGGCGGCCGGATCGCCCTCGAGACGCTGACCGGCCTGATCCTGACCATCTTCATCACGTTCTTCCTGCTGAAGGACGGCAGCCGGATCTGGGTCTGGCTGATCAGCGGACTGCGCCCGTCGGCCCGCGGGCGGGTGAACCGGGCGGGTCATGCCGCGTGGCATGTCCTGGTCAGCTACGTCAGAGGTACCACGGTGGTGGCCGCGATCCATGCCCTCGCCATCGGCCTGGTGCTGTGGATTCTTGGCGTCCCGCTGCTGGTGCCGCTGGTGATCCTGATCTTCCTGGCCGCGTACGTGCCGCTGATCGGGATTCTCGTCGTCGGTGCCCTGGCCATCATGGTGACGCTGGCGACCAGAGGCTGGATCGCCGCGGTGGTCTTGCTCGCCGTGCTCCTGGCCGAGAACCAGCTTGACAGCCATCTGCTGCAGCCTCAGGTCGTGGGCCGCGCGGTCCGGCTGCATCCGCTGGGGATCATCGTCGTGCTGGCAGTGGGCGGGATCGTGGCCGGCATCCCAGGTGCGATCGTCGCGGTGCCGACCACGGCGGTGATCACGTACGCCTGGCCATTTCTGCGGAACGACCCCAGGCCCGACCGGCCGGCCGTGGCTGGAGCGCTGCCCAGATCCGGACCGTCTGAGCATGGAGGCTATCCAGGTGACCGACCAGGCTGAGCGGGTCGAGGTACTGATCAAGCGCCTCGATCCCGGGCTGCCCGTACCGGAGCGGGCGCACCCAGGTGACGCCGGAGTGGACCTCTACGCCGCGGCCGACGTCGAGCTTGAGCCGGGCGGGCGGGCGCTGGTACCCACCGGGATCGCCATCGCCCTGCCGGACGGTTACGCCGGGTTCGTGCATCCTCGATCGGGGCTGGCAGCACAGTACGGCGTGACCCTCGTGAATGCACCGGGCACGATCGACGCGGGGTACCGTGGGGAGATCAGGGTGACCATGCTGAATACTGACCGGGCCAACGCAGTTCGCTTCCGGCGCGGGGACCGGATCGCGCAACTAGTGATCCAGCGCGTCGAGCGGGTGGTTCTGTGCGAGGTGACTACGCTGCCCGGGTCAGCCAGGGGGACTGGCGGCTTCGGGTCGACGGGCGGTCACGCCGACGGCGTCGCGGGAGCTAAGCCGCCGGACTCCGGCAGGTAGTCCAGTGAAGTTAGGAGCACGCGCGTGTTGCGACGGCGCCGCCGCGAAGGCGGGGATCTGCCAGGGCCGGAGGACGGCTCGGCCAGGAGCGGGCCGGGCGTCGCGGACGGGCCGAAGATCGCGGAGGACCGCGACGAGCCCGATCCCGGCGTCGGTGCTGAGTCGGGCCGCGGGAACCTGACCGGCGACGAGCTGAGCGAAGGGCTCGACATCGGCGGCAGGCAGCCTGCCGGACCCTGGGATATCGCGGCTGATCATCCAGCCGGAGACCGGATTGACTTCGGCAGCCTGCTGATCCCGATCCGCGATGGGTTCGACGTCCAGATCAACATCGCCCAGGAACAATGGGTCGCCGTCGTGCATGGTGAGAGCGGCATGCAGCTGCAGGCCTTCGCCGCGCCTCGAAGCGGCGGCTTGTGGGACGAGGTCAGGCACGAGATCGCCGCGAACATCGCCGAGTCGGGCGGCAGCTGCCAGGAGGAATACGGGGCGTTCGGCGCCGAGCTGCACGCTCAGGTGCCGATGGGTGACGAGGACCAGCCTGGTCAGGAACTGCAGCCGGTCAGGTTCCTCGGATATGACGGGCCGCGCTGGTTCCTCCGCGGGGTGATCAGCGGCCAGGCTGCTCGGGACAGTGGTCAGGCCGCGCCCTTTGAGGAACTCTTCGCCGACATCGTGGTCGTTCGCGGTGACTACCCTGCCCCGCCAAGGGAGCTGCTGGAGATCCGGCTGCCCGAGGAGGCAAGCCCGGTGGTTGATTCTCTGGTCGCTGAGCACTTCGCTGAGGAGATGGGCTGGGAGCTGCCGAATCCGTTCGAGCGTGGTCCCGAGATCACCGAGACCCGGTAGCGAGCAGCTGGCCTAGCTCGCCTTCAACGTCCTCGCTGGTAACGAACAGCAGCTCGTCGCCGGCCTCAAGCGGATCCTCGCTGTTCGGCACGATCACCCGGCCATCCCGCAGAATCGCGACCAGCGCGGTGTCGGCAGGCCACTCGATCGCGCCGATCAGCTGACCGGCCAGCGGAGCGTCGTCAGGCATGGTCAGCTCGACCAGGCTGGCAGCGCTCTGTCGGAAGGTCATCAGGCGGACCAGGTCCCCGACGCTGACCGCCTCCTCGACCAGGGCCGAGAGCAGCCGTGGCGTGGACACCGCGACATCCACTCCCCAGGACTCGTTGAACAGCCACTCGTTATTCGGGTGGTTGATCCGCGCCACCACCCTCGGGACCCCGAATTCGGTCTTGGCCAGCAGGGAAACCACCAGGTTCACCTTGTCGTCACCGGTGGCCGCGATTACCACGTTGCAGCGTTCCAGCGAGGCGTCGTCGAGCGAGCTGATCTCGCACGCGTCGGCGAGCAGCCACTCCGCCCTCGGCACGCTGTAGACCTTGATGGCCTTGGAGCTCTTGTCTATCAGCAGCACCTCGTGGCCGTTCTCAAGCAGTTCTTTGGCGATCGACCTGCCCACGGCACCCGCGCCAGCGATGGCGACTCGCATTAGTGGCTCCCCTTTCCTGGCGCGGCCGGCCTGGTGAACACCGACGAGATCTGCTTGAGGTCGTCCTCCCTGGCGATCACATGCAGCACGTCGCCTTGCTGGATCACGGTGCCAGGCCCGGGCAGCAGGGCCTCGCCCAGCCGGGAGATAAACGCGATCCTCGCCTCCGCCGCCGCTTCCAGGGCACTGACCTTCTCGCCCAGCCAGTCATCGCAGCAGCTCAGCTCGGCGAGTACCACCGACCCGGTCGGGTCGCGCCAGAGCGTGGCCGCGCCCTCGGGCAGCAGCCTGCGCAGCATCTGATCGGCCGTCCATCGCACGGTGGCGACGGTCGGGATGCCGAGTCGCTGGTAGACCTCGGCGCGGCGCGGGTCGTAGATTCGCGCGGCCACCTGCTGCACGCCGAAAGACTCTCGCGCGACCCGCGCCGCGATCACGTTCGAGTTGTCGCCGCTGCTGACCGCGGCGAAGGCGCCCGCCTTTTCGATGCCGGCCTCGATCAGCACGTCACGGTCGAAGCCGATGCCGGTGACCTTGCTGCCCTTGAAGCCAGGCCGCAGTTTGCGGAAAGCCTCGATGTCCTGGTCGATGACGGCCACCGAGTGGCCCTGATCCTCCAGGATGTGGGCGAGCGTGGAGCCGACTCGCCCGCAGCCCATGATCACGATGTGCACGATCATCCTTCCAGCCGAGCGCTGCGTGTTTAACCTATTCCCTCTTCCCCGGCAGTGCTAGCGCACCAACTGCCACCCCTGCCGCATGATCCCGATGCCGCACCGGCAGCATGGACGGCGTGACAGGATCGGCGTCCGCGACGCTCACGGTGGGAGATGTCCTCGACCTGACCGTCGGGGAGGCCGTACACGGCGGCTGGTGCGTGGCCAGGCCGGACGAGATGGGCAGCGCGGACCAGCGGGCCGGAATGGTGGTCTTCGTCAGGCACGCGCTGCCGGGGGAGCGGGTCCGGGCAGTCATCACCCAGACCACGGCCAGGTTCGCCCGCGCCGACGCGTCCGAGATCATCATGCAGGCACCGGAACGGGTGAGCCCGCCGTGCCCGTACGCCAGGCCAGGTGGCTGCGGCGGCTGCGACTGGCAGCACGCCAGCCTGCCGGCGCAGCGCGAGATCAAGGCGCTCGTCATCGGCCAGCAGCTACGGCGGATCGCCGGGATCGAGCATCAGGTGACGGTCGAGCCGCTGCCCGGGGATTCCGGCGGACTCGGCTGGCGCACCAGGGTGCGATTCGCCGTCGGCCGGGACGGCCTGGCCGGCCTGTACAAGCACCGGTCGCACGAGATCGTCAGGGTGGGTGATTGCCTGATCGCGCATCCGCTGGTCACCGGCGCTGGCGTTACGCGGCAGCGCTGGCCGGGAGCAAGGTCGGCTGAGGTGGCGGTCGCCCCTGGCACGGGTGAGCGGGCGGTGCTGGTGCACGGCGGCGGCAGGCGGGGAACGAATCCGCCCTTCCTGATCCAGCGGGCGGCCGGTCGTGACTGGCGGGTGGCGGCAGCCGGGTTCTGGCAGGTGCACCCGGGTGCGGCAGACGTACTCACCGAGGCAGTCCTGGCGGCACTGCGACCAGAGCCCGGCGAGACGGCCCTGGATTTGTTCTGCGGTGCCGGACTGTTCGCCGGGATTCTTGCTGACGCGGTCGGGCCGGATGGTGCCGTGATCGGCGTGGAGCAGGACCCGGCGGCCGTTCGCGATGCCAGGCATAACCTGCGGTCGACTCCGTGGGCGCGGATACGCCGCGGCGACGTGGCCGAGGTGCTGGACCGGATCGGCCTTAGTGGTGCCTCGATCGCCGTTCTCGATCCGCCGAGGACCGGGCTGGACCGGTCGCTGATCGAGGTGCTGACCGCCGGAACCTCCGCCGGGCAGCCCGCCAGCCCTGGCGCACGTGCGGCTGGGTTGCGCCGGATCGCCTATGTATCGTGCGATCCGGCGACCCTGGCTCGCGACCTTGCCGCATTCGGCCGGCGTGGCTGGCGGCTAGCTGGGCTGAGGGCATTCGACGCCTTTCCGATGACGCATCACGTGGAGTGCCTGGCAACGCTGGTGCCAGAGGCCGGCTGAGCTGCCGGATGCCGGCTTAGCGGTGCCGGAGGCGGGCTGAGCGGTGCCGGACGTCGGCCGACCGTGCCGGACGCTGGCCGAGCGGTGCCGGATGCCGGCTTAGCGGTGCCGGATGGCGTGCGGCAGGATGCGGTTATGCAACTGCGGATCTTCACCGAACCCCAGCAGGGGGCCGATTACCAGACCTTGCTGCGCGTCGCCAGGGCCGCCGAGGACCTTGGGTTCGACGCGTTCTTCCGCTCCGACCACTACCTGAAGATGGGTTCGGTCAGCGGTCTCCCCGGTCCGACCGATGCCTGGATCACATTGGCCGGCCTGGCCACCCAGACCGAGCGGATCCGGCTGGGCACGCTGATGACCCCGGTCACCTTCCGTTATCCAGGTCCGCTTGCGATCAGCGTCGCGCAGGTTGACCAGATGAGCGGCGGCCGGGTCGAGCTCGGGATCGGCACCGGCTGGTTCGACGCCGAGCACGCCGCCTATGGGATTCCCTTTCCAGATCTTGGCCAGCGCTTCGAGATGCTGGAGGAGCAGCTCGCTATCATCACCGGGCTCTGGCTGGCACCGGACACCGAGCCGTTCTCGTTCAGTGGGAAGCACTACACAGTGACCGGCTCGCCTGCGCTGCCCAAGCCTGCGCAGCGACCGCGTCCGCCGGTCCTGATCGGCGGGGGCGGGCAGAAGCGGACTCCGCGGCTGGCGGCGGCTTACGCGGACGAGTACAACGTTCCGTTCGATGGGGTCTCGGGAACCCAGGCGGCGTTCGACCGGGTGCGAGCTGCGGTCGCCGCGGCCGGTCGGCCGGAGTCATCGATGATCTACTCCGCCGCGCAGGTGGTGTGCTGCGGGCGGACCACGGCCGAACTCGAGCGGCGGGCGGCGGCGATCGGGCGCGAGCTCGACGAATTGCGTGACCACGGCCTGGCCGGGACTCCTGACGAGATCGTCGGGAAGATCGGCAAGTTCGCTGGAATCGGCGCCAAGCGCCTCTACCTGCAGGTTCTTGACCTGGAGGACATCGCGCAGCTGGAGCTGATCGCGGCCGAGGTACTGCCTGCCGGGTGAGCAGGCAGCGCCTGGTCAGCCGGTAGGGCCCGGGTCAGCGCCCGCAGACTCGGGCTGGGTCTAAGCGGTCAGCAGCCGCCGGGCGGGCCGGGGGTTCCCGGCCCGATCGTGGGAGAGTCGACCATCCCGACAGCGGACCGGACGACGCCGCCGAAGTGAACGACATACCAGACGCCGCGCCATGAGATCAGTGACGCGATGCCGAACGACCGAACCTGCCCGTGCAGCCGGTACACCACCCGCGGGCCCGCGACGTGCCAGTAGCCGACCCTGTTGTAGCACACCCCGGGACTGACCCAGGCGGCGTCCGCCGACGGGACGACCACGGCGATCAGGCTGGCCGCCTTGGCATTTGGTCTCAGCAGGTCGTGCGCGGCCCTGACATCCAAGGTGAATTCGAGCCAGAGCCGTGAGCGCCAGTCCGCTGCCGGATCGTAGATCGCCTTCACCTGCTTGTATGCGTCGACCGGGAAGAAAGCTGGCCGCGCATCAGACGGGTCACCGGTCTTGACGGCCAGCCACAGGTCGGTGACCAGAGCGTGGAATGCGGGTCCGTACGCTCTGGGCTGGACGGTGGTCTGCGGCAGCCGGCCGGCGCCTGGCGCGACCGCAAGCGGGCCAGGCGACCCGGTCGGTGCGGGCGGGGGCGTCGAGGATGGGGTTGCTGACTGGTCGGCCGGCACTGCGATCGGCGAGACCTGTGGTGTGGCTGGCCCCGTGGCCGGGGCTGGCGAGCCGCATGCGGCCAGGGCAAGCGTGGCGATCAGGGCGGCGACCGGAGCGCATGCGGCAGCCACAGCTGCTGGTCGGCTGTGCGGTCGCAGTCTTGCTGACGTCATCGACACTTCCACTGAGCTGTCGAGCCAGGACGCGGGACGTGCCGAGCATAGCGGGGTCGGCCGTCAGGCGAGCGGAATCCGCCCTGGCCGGACTCTCCCTCGTGCGGCCGTCCGGTTGGACAATGGCAGCGTGGCTGAGCTAGTAAGGATCACGATCCGGGTCCGCCCAGGTGCGTCGCGCACCTATGTTGGCGGATCGCGGGCCGAATCCGGGGATCAGCAGGTGCTCGGGGTCTGGGTCCAGCAGCGTGCCGTGGACGGCAAGGCCACCGAGGCGGCCCTATCCGCCTTGGCCGATGCGCTGGGCCTGCGCCGCCGGTCGCTGCGGCTGGTGGCAGGGGAGCGGGCTCGGGTAAAGATTGTTGAGGTGTCCGATCCGCCAGCCGACCTGGCCGAACGGTTGGCGCGCCTGGCAGGCTGACCGGCCTCGGCGGATGGCACGGCTTGCGGACCCGGTCAGGTCGGTCTGAGGTCAGCGAAGGCAGTCATGTTGCTGAAGTCAGCGCATGGTGGTCAGGTCGGGCTGGGGCAGCCAAGGACGGTCAGGCTGGGCTGGGGTCAGCGAAGGTGCGGCGGTCAGCTCGTGCTGAGGCCCACCGACGGAGCTTCCGGCGGCTGCGGTGCTGACTCTTGATTCCCGCGCAGCGTGACGAAGGCGAGCACCCCCACGCCGATTATCAGGCCGGACGACAGGTACAGCGCGACATGAAGGCCGGACTGGAACGCCGAGTAGGCGGCGTGGATCACCTCCTGGATCAGCTTTCCTTCGTTGGCCGGCCCCTGCGAGCTGGTCTTGCCGTTGGAGGGCACCGCGCCGGTTTCCACCCCCTGGATCACGACTGCCTGCAGACCAGTGGGGATGCCCAGGTGGGTCAGCCTGGCCGACAGGTCGGCATGCAGCCGCCCGTTGACCAGCGAGCCAAGGACGGCGACGCCGATTACCGCACCGACCTCGCGGCTGGTGTTGGTGGCTGATGCCGCCATTCCCGATCGTTCCGGCGGGACCGCGGCGAGGACGGACGAGGTGATCGGCACCACGCAGGTGCCGATCCCGATACCGGTCAGCGTCAGCGCGAGGGCCAGGACCAGGAACGGCGGGTTGGGACTGATCAGCGCGTTGGTCAGCAGCATGCCAGCGGCGAACATCGCGCAGCCGGCCACCAGCGCCCACCGCACGCCGACCACGCTGGTCCACCGGCCGGCCAGCAGCGACGCGGTGATCATCAGCGCGGTCATCGGCAGGAAGACCTCGGCGATCTGATAGCCGGTGAAGCCGGCTACCTCGACCAGGTAGAGCGCCGTAAAGAAGAAGATCGCGAATGTCGCGAAGTAGGCGCAGAAGGCCACGATGTTCGGGGTCGCGAACCTCGGCACCCGCAGGAACCGCAGGTCGAGCAGCGGATGCGCGGCCCGGGTTTCCCGCCAGAGGAAGGCAACGGCCGAGACCGCGCTGATGCAGAGCAGGGCAAGCACCCCGGCCGAGGCGAAACCTGCCTGCTCGGCGTCGATGACCGCGAAGATCAGCGTAGCGAGTGCGCACGCTCCGAAGATGCCGCCGGTCACGTCGACATTGCCCGCCTCAGGGTCGGAGTTCTCGGGCAGGAAGATGATGGCGGCGACGAGCGCGGCAAGGCCGAAGGTTATGTCGAACCAGAAAATCGCGTGCCAGTTATAGACGCCGACCAGCGCCCCGCCGAGCACCGGGCCCATCGCGAGCGAGAGGCCTGACACCGCGGCCCAGACCCCGAGTGCGCGGTTGCGGCTGCGCTCCTCGTCGTACAGGTGCCGGATCATCGATAGCGTGCCAGGTTCGCTGGCGGCGGCACCGAGGCCCATCACGCCCCGGCCGGCCAGCAGGACGGCGAGGGCGGCAGACGGAGCGATGTTCTGCGCCAGCGCGCACATCAGCGCCCCGGCACAGTAGACGCTCACCCCGATCACCATGATTCGCTTGCGGCCGAACTGGTCGCCGATCACCCCGAAGATCAGCATCGCGCTGGCGAACGTCAGGGCGTAGGCGCCGACCACCCACTGCAGCGCGGTAACCCCGGCGTGCAATGTGGTCTGGATGTCGGCCAGCGCGACGCTGACGATCGTGGTGTCCAGGAAGGTCAGGAACAGCACCGTGCACAGCGTGGCGAGCGCGAGCGGACGGTGCCGCCGCCAGACGGCGACTACCGCCCCGGAAGGCGGGACGAGGGCGTCGGTCACGCCAGCGCTAGCCTGAGCACGCAGCGGGCAGGTGCGGCAACTGCTCGAGCTTGAGCAGACTGCAGAAGCTCGTGTCACCCACCTTCCAGATGCCGTCCTGATATACCGCGACGCCATTCTGGTTGGGCAGCGCCACCGTGCCACTGGCCAGGATGCTGTAGACCACGCCCGCCTGATCAGTGCCGGTCAACGTCACCTTGTTGACCTTCGCCGACGCCAGCTGGGCGAGCGTAGATCCGGCCTGGGCCTGGATGATCGGGGCGAACACCGATCCGTTCTGCAGCAGGGCGATCCGGCGCGCGACCGGCGTCTTTGCGTTGAAGAACGCGACCCAGTTGGCCTCGATCGCCGCCGTCGCGCCAGCGCCACTGGTCGGCTCCGACGCCCCGGTAGCCGGGGCTGAGCTGGAGGCTGGCTGCGAGCTTGCTGAACTCGGGCTCGGGGATGGGCTCGAAGAGCTTGAACTGCTGCTGCAGGCGGTCAAGGTCACCCCGGCGGCGATAATCAACGCGACCGGCGCCAGGCTTAGTTCCCGGAATTGCAGATTTCGCATAACCAGAGTCTGCCGCAGAAACCCGCTGTTGCCTAATGTTGCAGATGATTCGACACTCAGGTGTCGCGAGCGGGCGGCCGTCGCGGGTCGGTAACACCGTCCCACGGGTCGAAGTCGACTTCCAGCGTCTCCTGCTCCGGGCGCTGGTCGGCGGGGACGTGACGCAGATTCAGTCGGATCCTGGTCCAGGTCGATGACCGGCCGCGCATCGAGTCGACCAGGATGTCGGCCGGCTGCAGGCAGGCCGCCGCCTGCGGATGACGTTCCTTCCAGCGCTCAAGTCCGGCCAGCGCCTCGGCTTGGCCGGCCGCCCTGGCCACCTCGATCAGCGGCATCGAGGTCCGCCGCCGGCCGGTGGGCCCGCTGCTCTTGCCGGGCGCTGGCCTGGGCACGGTTGCTGGCTGCACGGTTGCTGGCTGCACGGGTGCTGGCTGGACAGGCGCTGGCTGGACAGGCGCTGGCTGCACAGGCGCTGGCCGCTCGGCCAACGGCCGCTCCGCCGTCGGCCGCCGAGCCGGATCCGGCTCGGCCGCGCCTGATGCCGGCCGGGCATCGGCTGGCGGTGCGGCGGCTGGCCGCCGCTTGGACGGCTGCACTCGCGGCGCCTCGCCGTCGGCCTTGGCGAAGTGCGGCGGCCAGGGAGCGTCGGGCAGCCCGGCCCGCTGGTCGCGTTCGGCCAGTTCGAGCAGTGGCTCAAGGGAGCCGGCCGCATCGTCGATGCAAGCCCACGGATCGCCGATCTGCGCGAACCGCCGCGGAACGGTCTCGATCGTGAACGCGTCAGGGTCGCAGTCCGGGACCTCGTCCCAGCTCAGCGGCGTGGAAACGCGCGCCTGCGGGGTCGGCCTGATCGAGTAGGCGGAGGCCACCGTCCGGTCTTTGGCGTTCTGGTTGTAGTCGACGAAGACGCCGTGCCGTTCCTCTTTCCACCACCGCGAGGTAGCCAGGTCGGGCACCCGCCGCTCGATCTCCCTGGCCAGCGCCACAGCGCTGCCGCGGACCTGGGTGAAGGTCCAGCGGGGCTCGATCCTGGCGTAGATGTGGAAGCCGCGCGAGCCCGACGTCTTCGGCCAGCCAGTCAGCCCGAAGTCGGCAAGCACCTGCCTGGCCACCATGGCAACATCCAGGATTTGCTGAAACGCAACGCCGGGGATGGGGTCAAGGTCGACCCGGAGTTCGTCGGGGTGATCCAGGTCGTCGGCGCGCACCGGGTGCGGATTGAGATCGATGCAGCCGAGGTTGGCCACCCAGGCCAGCCCGGCCGGGTCGTTGACCACGACCTCCTCCGCCGTCCGCCCGGACGGGAAGCTCAGCACGACGGTCTCGATCCAGTCCGGCCGGGATGACGGCGCCCGCTTCTGGAAGAACGCCTCGCCATCGGCCCCGTGCACGAACCGCTTGAGCACCATCGGCCTGCCCGCGACGCCGCGCAGGGCACCATCGGCCACGGCGAGGTAGTAGCGGACGATGTCCAGCTTGGTGATCCCGTTATGCGGAAAAAAAATCTTCGCCGGATTCGAGATCAGCACCTGCCGCCCGGCTACCTCGATGGTCTCCTTGAGATCGGGCATGCGCTCACGATAACCGGCGCGGGGGCAGGCACCGGGACGGCGGTCTTCAGGTCGACCCGTGCATTGCGGCCGACAGCGGTCGCGACGATCACGGCGGCAGCCGCGGCCGCTGTGAGCCAGCCGACGTGCTCGCCAAGCAGCAGTGCGGACCAGCCCAGGGTCAGGGCCGGCTGAGCGAGCTGAAGTTTGCCCACCCTGGCGACGCCGCCGAGCGCCATGGCCTGGTACCAGACGAAGAAGCCGAGGCACATCGAGATCACGCCGACGTAGCACAATCCGAGCACAGCGGCCGCGCTGACGTGCTGGGCCGGATCGGCGATCGCCGCGATCGCGGTCACCGGCCCGGTCACCGGCAGCGCCAGGATCAACGCCCAGCAGATCACCCGCCAGCCGCCGTACTCGCGGGCCAGCGCGCCGCCTTCGGCGTATCCCAGGCCGCCCATCGCGATCGCGACGAGCAGCAGAATGTCGGCGGAGCGGAGCCGCCCGCCACCCTGGATCAGCGCGAATCCGATCACCACGGCGAGCCCGAGCGCAAGCGCGGCCCAGTAGGCCGGGCGGGGCCGCTCGCCCGCCCGAAGCACGGCCATTCCGGCCGTGGCGGCCGGGATCAGCCCGGTGAGCACCGCGCCGTGCACGCTGTCGACCTGGCGCAGCGCGATCGCGGACAGCAGGCCGAATCCGATCCCCACCGCGCCGGACACGATGAGCAGGCGCGGGATGGCCGCGCGCGGCGGGAGCAGCGGCTGGCGCCTGGCGGCAAGCACCGCGATCGCCATGGCCGCGGCGATCACGGACCGGCCTACGCCGACTACCAGCGGGCTGAACGAGGTCTCGGCGGCCGTCGTCGCCGGGAAGGTCATGCTGAAGCAGATGACGCCGATCGCGCCCAGCAGCAGCGGCACCGTCTTCCTGGCAGCTGCGCTCCGGTCACCGGCATTCCGGTCGGCTGCTTCTCTAACAGAGGCAGAAGTGCTTCCATTAGCTCTCATGAATGATGATAGCAGTCAGGCATCGGCGCGGGCCGGACTTGAGGCCCTGGTCCGGTCGTTGCCGCCGGAAAGCAAGCTCCCCTCCTACCGTGAGCTGCAGCAGCGCTATCACTTCAGTCCGGCGACCGTGCAGCGGATCCTGGCCAGCCTGGCTCATCGCGGGCTGGTGGTCACCCGGCCGGGGAGCGGCACCTTTACCGCGCCGCGCCGCTCGGTCGCCACGTCAGCCGACGTCTCCTGGCAGACCCTGGCGCTGGGCAGCCGCGCCGGGCTCGGGACGGATCTGGAGCGGCTGGTCGAGCCGGCGCCGCCGGATGCGCTGCCGCTGGCCAGCGGCTTCCTCGACGAGCGGCTGCAACCGCTCGGCCTGCTTGCCGCGGCCGCATCCAGGGCGGCCCGGCGGCCGCAGGGCTGGAGCCGGCTGCCGTCGCAAGGGCTGCCTGAGTTGCGGGCTCACTTCGCTGCCGAGACCGGCGGCCCGCTGAGCGCTCAGAACGTGCTCATCACGCCGGGCGGGCAGGCGGCGCTTTCAGCGGCGTTCCGGCACCTGTGCGCACCTGGCGATCCGATCATCGTCGAGTCGCCGACCTACGTCGGCGCGCTGGTCGCCGCCCGAGCGGCCGGCCTGGTCCTGGTGCCCGTGCCCGGCGACCAGCATGGTGTGCTGCCCGACGTCCTGTCCGACGCGCTAGCCAGGACCGGCGCCCGGCTGGTCTACCTGCAGCCGAGATACGCCAATCCGGCTGGGACGGTACTGGCGCCCGATCGCCGTGGCCCGGTCCTTGACGCGGTCGCTCGGCACGGCGCGTTCCTGATCGAGGACGACTGGATGCGCGATTTCGACCTCGGGCAGCCGTCACCGCCGCCGCTGGCCAGCACGGACGATCACGGGCACGTCATCTATCTCCGGTCGCTGTCCAAGCCGGTCGCGGCTGGCCTGCGGGTGGCCGGGCTGGCCGCCCGCGGGCCGGTGCTGGCCAGGCTGCGCCGCGGCCGGATCAGCGACGATCTGTTCGTCGCTCCGGTGCTGCAGCAGATCGCGCTTGACGTGCTGACCGCGCCGGGTTGGCCCAGGCACCTGGGCAGTCTGCGGCGGGTGCTGCGGGAGCGCCGCGATGCACTGGCCGGCGCGATCAGCGAGCTGCTGCCCGGCTGCGCGCTTGAGACGGTGCCGTCCGGCGGCGTGCATCTGTGGCTCCGGCTGCCTGATGGCTGCTCGGACATCGATGTGGCCGATCTCGCCGCTGCCCGCGGGCTGGTGGTCGGGCCGGGGCGGATGTCATTCGCCGGCGAGCCGCCGGGGAGCTACCTGCGGCTCAGCTACGCCTCCGCCGAGGCGCACGCGCTGGTGCGGGCCGTCGAGATCCTCGCCGAGGTGCTCGACGCCGGCCAGTGCTCATGAGGATGCCTCGCGCATGCCGCGGTTCGCGAGAGCGTCGGCCAGCTCGTTACCTGAGTCGCCGGCGTGGCCTTTCACCCACAGCCACTGGATCTGGTGCCGCTCGACCGCGGCCTCAAGCCGCCGCCACAGGTCGGCGTTCTTGACCGGTTTCTTGTCAGCCGTCCGCCAGTTGTTCCGCTTCCAGGTCGGCAGCCATTTGGTGATCCCGTTGCGCAGGTAGGTGCTGTCGGTATGCAGCCGCACCGTGGCCGGCCTGGTCAGGCTCTCCAGGGCCTGGATGGCAGCCATTAGCTCCATCCGGTTGTTCGTGGTGCCGGACCGCTCGCCGCCACAGAGCTCCCTGGTGTGCCTGCCGTACCTGAGCACCGCCCCCCAGCCGCCCGGGCCCGGGTTGCCGCTGCACGCTCCATCGGTCCAGATCTCGACGGCCGGGCCGGCCGGGTCTTGGATGTCCGCCACTCGACGCAACCTACCGGCCGGGCCGGGCGCTGCGGGCGAAGTCAGGCCGGTGCCGTCAGGCCGGCGTCGTCAGGTGAGCGCCGTCAGGCCGGCGTCGTCAGGTGAGCGCCGTCAGGCCGGTGCCGTCAGGTGAGCGCCGCCAGGCCGGCTGCCAGCGGCTTGAGAATGTCCGGCGCTGCCGCCAGCGGCAGGCCGATGACGGCCAGGTCGGCACCGGCTTCCTGGTAGGCGGCGGCCGTCCGCACCGCGGAGTCGATCTCGTCCGCCGCGTCCACCCTGACGTTGACCGAGCAGGTGATCTCGGCAGCATCGCGCCCGATCTGAGCACAGTGGGCGAGCAGCGTCTCCTTGAGGTTCACCCAGTCGGCTACGTCCGGGGTGATCGCATTCCAATGCTGTGCCCACCGCGCGGCGGTCCGCAGCGTCCTGGTCTTCCCGCGCCCGCCGATCGCGACCGGCGGATGCGGCTGCTGCACCGGCTTGGGCTCGCAGCGCGCGTCGGTCAGCCGGACGTAGCGGCCGTCCAGCGTGGTGGTGGTCTGGCTCAGCAGCCGGACGATCGCCTCGACGCCCTCATCGAAGCGGTCGAACCGTTCCTTCAGCGGCGGCAAAGTGATCCCGTAGGCGTCGCACTCCTGCTGGTTCCACCCGGCACCCAGCCCGAGTTCCAGCCGGCCGCCGGAGATGATGTCCACCGTGGCTGCCATGTTCGCCAGGACGGCCGGATGCCGGTAGATCATCCCGGTTACCTGGCAGCCGATCCGGATCCGGCTGGTCGCCTCGGCCATGGCTGCCAGCATTGACCAGCCCTCGAAGTTCGGGCCGGCCGTGTCGCCGGTAAGCGGGTAGAAATGATCCCAGTTCCAGGCCGACTCGAAGAGCTCGATCTGGTCGGCGGCCAGCCAGAGATCGCGGATCTGCGCCCAGGTCTGGTGCTCGGGCCTCGTCTTGATCGCAAAGCGCATCGCGGTACTCCTATAGCTCGGGGACGGTTGCGACTAGCTCGGGGACGGTTGCGATCTGGCTGGCGATCAGCTCCCGCTCCTCATCTTCGTCGATCGCGCTCAGCGCGTCAGTGGCCTGCTTCAGGTACCTATCCCGCTCGGCCTTGTGGCCGGCCGCCGCGTGCGCGCGGGCCATGCCCTCGAGCGCGGAGGCGCGCAGCCAGTCGGGCTGGCCGTCGGCTTCAGCGCGGTCGAGCGCGGCGCGGGCGTGCGCCAGCGCGACGTCGCCGTAGCCGAGCAGGCTGGCCACATGCGCGATCTGCCAGTCGGCCACCGCGCGGTTCTTCTCGGTGCCGATCGCGTCCCAGTGCAGCCAGGAGGCGCAGGCCGTCACCAGCATCAGCCGGTCCTGCTCCGGTGTCCGGTCGGGCAGCTCGATCAGCTCCCATGCCTGGTTGAACAGGTGCTTGGCCAGCTCCCTGTGCACCTGGTCGGTTATCAGCTGATTGGCATCGGTATTCGTCACCGGGCTAGTCAATCAGTTCATCGGCGGCCGCCGCGAACAGGGCGGTGTGCGCGTCCACATCAGCGGCGGTCGTCGCCGGACAGATCAGTGCCATGTTGTGGAACGGCGTGATCAGCACGCCGCGGTTGGCCAGGTACAGGTGCAGGTACTCATCGAGCGCGAGGTCGGCGGCGGCCTGCGACTCCCCGCCGGAGCGTGGCGGCCGGGGGCAGAACCGGTACTCGGCCCGAGCGCCGAGCGCCACGATGTTCCAGGGCAGGCGCCGGCTATCGAGTACGTCTCGTACCCCGGCGGTGAACCGGTCGGCCAGCCCGATCATGACCGCGAACGCCTCGTCGGTCAGGACATGCTCCAGGGTCGCCCGCATCGCGGCGACCGACAGCGCGTTGCCGGCCAGCGTGCCGCCGACGCCGCCGACGTCCTCGATGTCGGCCGACTCGTCCGCCAGGATCCGGTCGGCCAGCTCGCCGGACAGCCCGAAGGCGCCGCACGGGATGCCGCCGCCGATCGACTTGCCGATGGTCACGATGTCCGGATCGAGCTGCCATGCCCGGGTGCAGCCGCCAGGGCCGGCGCTGAACGTATGCGTCTCGTCGTTGATCAGCAGCGTGCCATGCGCCCTGGTCAGCTCCCTGACCGCGGCAAGGTAGCCGGGCTCGGGAAGCACGATGCCGATGTTGGTCAGCGCGGGCTCCATCAGCACCGCCGCGACGTCTGCGCTGGCGAGCTCTCGGTCCAGCGCGGCGATGTCGTTGAACTCGACGACCTTGGTGGTGACCGTGGGATCGACCGCCGCGCCGACATTGCCTGGTCGCGAGCGCGGGCCGTCCGGCGTGGCGACGATGAAGGTCTCATCGACGCTGCCGTGATAGCAGTAGCTGAAGACAGCGACCTTGGGGCGCCTGGTGAGCTGTCGCGCCATCCGCAGCACCCACCGGTTGGCGTCGGTGGCCGATAGCGTGAAGCTCCAGTGCGTCGGACCGAACCTGCGGGCCAGCTCGGCCCCCACCCAGGCAGCGTCCTGGGTGGGGAGCATGGCTGTCGCCCCGCCGAGCTCGCCATAGCGCCGGGTGACCGCGGCCTGGACCGGGGCCGGGGAGTGGCCGGCCATCGCGCCGGTGTCACCGAGGCAGAAGTCGATGAAGGCGTTGCCGTCGATGTCGGTGAGCCCGGCTCCGTGCGCGGTCGCCAGGTACAGCGGGAAGCCGCCTGGCCACATCCGCATCCAGGTCATCGGCACGCCGCCGAGCAGATGCTCGCCCGCCTGCCCGAACGCGCGCAGCGAGCCGGGATGGCTGGCCACGTACCGGTCGCGTTCACCGCTGATCAGCGCGGCGAGGCGTGCGGTGTCGATTCGTACCCGGTCGGCGGAGGCCGGGTCGGCGGACTGCCGCCCATCCGCTGCCTGCCCGGCTTCCCGCTCCGGTATCACGGAACCTCCCGTCGCTTCCAGCAGAGAAACTAAGGTCGAAACGAAATACTTCGTGGTCTGTGCTGGCACCCCACAGCCTGGTCATGCAGGTTGGGAGAGAGGAAGGCCGCAGTCGGATGCAGCCCGGGCCAGCGCCTTGTCGTAGGTGATGAAAGCGGTCAGGGCGGAGCCGATACGCCGGGCGCTCGCCAGGTGAATCGCGTCGAGGGATCCGACACCTGGATCGCTGGCGAACGCGCTCGCTTCGATGAAGGCGCTGGTATTCACCACAATGAGATCGATCCCGTCTAGCAGGGCAGCGGCAGCATTCAGTCGGGCCGTCAGGACCGCCTGCTCGACCCGGAGACGACGCTGCTGGTCATAACAAGACCGACGGGCCGACCTGAGCACCTCGGTCAGCGCCAGCTCGCAACTGACCGTCTCTGACTGTCGGCCGTCCAGGTAGCGCTGTAGCGCCGGTGTCTCCGGTTCGGCGATGACCAGTTTCACCAGGGCGCAAGAATCGAGATAGATCACGTCCGTTCGCTGGCGCGCAAGTCGGCCAGAATCTCAGACAGCGACGGTCCATCGGTGATCGGTGGCAGCGGTGTCCAGGCGCTGAGTTCCTCCCGTCGCCGCGGCCGCAGCTCACCAGCCGCGATCAGCTCGGCCCGGCGCCGTTCGCCTGGCGTCATCGGCACCAGCCAGGCGATCGGCTGTCCGTTGCTGGTCACTGGCACCGGATGGTCGATGCGGGCGACCTGATCCGCAGTCAGCTTGCCCAACTCGCGCATGCTGATGGCGTGAGTGGCGACGGCTGTCGGGTCAGGCCGGCGGCGCCGTGCTCGCCTGGAAGCCAGCTGGCCACTAACGGCCAGAGGCTCGAGCTCAGTCGACATGACCGACACTTTATCAGTCTGCCCGACATCTTGCTCAAGTGTCGGGCGCCGAGCAGCAACGCTACGCCAGTCTGACGCCCGAGCCTGGGAGGCGCGTCTGATCGCTCGAGCCTGCTGGCCACATCAGGCCCTATGGTGGCCTGGTGCATGTTCTGATCTCGGCAGACATGGAGGGCGTTACCGGTGTCACCTGCCCGGAGGACGTGACGCCTGGCACGGCCAGCTGGGAGTACTTCCGGACCATGCTGACCGGCGACGTGAACGCCGCCGTGGCCGGCTTCTTCGCCGCTGGCGCTGACGAGGTCACCGTGACCGAGGCGCACTCCACGATGCGGAATCTGCTGCTTGGCGCGCTCGATGAGCGGGCGGTGGCCGTGGTCGGGAGGCATAAGCCGCTCGGCATGATGGAGCGCATCGACGCCGGGGTGGACGCCGTCGCCTTCGTCGGCTACCACGCGGGTGCCGGACGCCAGGGCGTGCTCTCGCATACGTACCTCGGTACCACGATCGTCGAGGTGCTGATCAACGGTGCCCCGGCCAGCGAGGGCCGGATGAACGCCCTGCTCGCGGCGGAGTTCGGGGTACCGGTGGTGCTGGTCACCGGAGATGACCTGACGTGCCAGGATGCGGCCGAGTGGGCGCCCGGAGCTGAGCGGGTCGCGGTCAAGCGATGCGTCGACAGATATACCGCGGCGTGCCTGTCCCCGGCACGGACCGCCGGGCTGATCACGGAGGCCGCGTCGGCGTCCCTGGCCGCGCTGGTCAGCTCGGCCCGGCCGGCGCATCCCGACCGGCCGACGCATCCCGACCAGCCGGGCGGGCCGTTCTGCTACGAGGTGGAGTTCGATGGCACCAACCCGGTGATCGCCTGCACCGCGATCCCCGGCGTGCAGCAGACCGGTACCCGGCGGGTGTCCTTCACCCTGCCGACCATGGTCGCCGCCATCCGGTGCTTCCGGGCCGTCACGGTCCTCGCCGCCGCCTCGGTCGAACCTGCCTACGGCTGAGCCGGAAGCGTCAGTAACCCCGGCGGACAGACCTGCGTACTTGCGGTTGCATGGCCTTGCAGGCAATCTATCTGGCAAATACTGGAAATCACTGGAATAATCTGGGACCGAAGCTATACAGTCACCGTGTCGGCGATGGCATAGAACTGCGCAGCGGGCGATTGAGAAGCTACGCACGGAGGGTAGGGAGAGAGATCATGGCCTTACGGTTCGTCGGTGTGGACTCCGATTCCCCCCACAACGGATCCCCGACGGTATGGGTCGATGAGGAGGACGGCAGCATCGTGGTTCAGGGTTGGAAGATCACCAGCGAGGCGGTCCTGGCACAGATCGCGGCGCGCGGACCGATCCCGGCGCACGAGACGGTGCTGCGGCTCCCGGTCCGGATGGCTCCGTTCCTGGTGGAGGCATGCAATGGCGATGGCACCGCTGATCACTGAGACCGGCTGCTTATGCCATCGGCGCCGACTTCTTCTAGCGCGTGGCAGGTAAGGCGGGAGCTCGGTGCCCGGCTTGGCGAGATCCGCAGAGATGCGGGCCTAACCGGCCGGGCACTGGCGCGTCTGGCCGGGTGGCACGAGTCGAAGATATCGCGGATCGAGAACGCCGTGACGGCCCCGGCCGACGCCGACATCCGCGCCTGGTGCGAGCACTGCGGAGTGCCTGACCAGGTCGCGGACCTGATCGCGTCGCTGCGGACCGTCGAGGGCATGCATGTCGAATGGCGGCGGATGGAACGCACCGGACTGCGCCGCGCGCAGCAGGCAGTGCTGCCGCTCTGGGAGCGGACCAGCCTGTTTCGCGCCTACTCGTCCTGGCTGATCCCCGGTGCCGTGCAGACGCAGGCGTATACCCGCGCCGTGCTGCGCGCGATCGGCGCGCGCCGTGGCATTCCCGATGACGTGGACGACGCCGTGGCCGTGCGCACGGACCGGCTGCGGCTGCTCCGTGACGGAGGCCGACGGTTCGACATCCTGATCGAGGAACCGGTCCTGCGCACCACAATCGGCGGTGCTGAGGTGATGACCGGCCAGCTCAGCCACCTGATCGCCGTCGCATCGAGGCCGGCGGTCTCGCTCGGGATCATCCCGATGGGGATCGAGCGCGATGTGATCTGGCCGGTTGAGGACTTCTGGATCTTCGATGACGCACAGGTGAGTGTGGAGCTGGTGTCCGGGCTGCTGACGATCACCCAGCCGGGGGAGATCGCCAGCTATGCGAAGGCATTCAGCGACCTGTCGGCGATGGCTGTCAGCGGGACCAGGGCTCGCGCACTGGTCACCGCCGCGATCGACGCTCTCGGCTGAATCCGTGTGCAAGCTCGTGCAAGTTCACCAGCATGCGCGCCGTCCGCCCGCTTCGCTGCTGCTAGCTGCGTTTGGCAGGTCGTGGCCGCAACTGGTGCATGATCAGCCTGCTTGCGCGGTAGCCGGTTACGGGGGCAGTGCTGAACCATCTCGGCTCCGGTGCGTTTAACCAACAGCTGCAGGTGCCGATTGATGACGTTGGCAAATACTGGAAATTACTGGAAGTATCTGGCTTCGCACGGTACAGTCTGCCGCGTGAGCGATGAGTTGGAAGCACTTGAGCGGATGATCGATAACCTGCGCGCGGATGTGCGGCGCGCGACGATCGGAGGCGACCGGATTCGGGCCAGGGAGATGCGAGCCGAGCTGCGCGAGGCTGAGCGTCGGTGGGACGAAGCCCTGGCCAAGCTCGCTGATGAGCCGCAGCACCCCGGAGCGCACTCCGGGGCGCCTGCATCCGCAGCGTCCCTGGCCGCGATGCCAGCGACGTCCTCGCCCGCAGCATCGGCGGCCACGGCGTCGCGGTCCGGGACATCCCCGGCTGCGGCGCGGGGCGCAGGGCCACGGAGCGGAGTCCTGCTGCCGGCCCGCGAGCAAGTCCATCAGGCGCTCACGCTGCTCGGCGCCCCGGCGACACCGAGGCTGATCGTCGCGGTACACGACGCGTTCTACGCCGGGAAGCTGATCAGCTCCCGGCTGACCAGCCTGCGCCGGGACGAGGAATGCTCCTTCCGGGCGGCTCCATACGCGCGGCCGTACTACCTGTGCGCCGCGCTCACCGCTGATCTGCTGGCACCGGTCCGCGGCCTGCTCGCGGTTTCTACCTGGCCGATGGACCGGCGGGTCATCGGCCCGCTCAGCCCGCGCGTGGATTACCTGACCGCCGCGATCGCGGTGGCTGAGCGACTGCTGCGCATCGCTGATCCCGACCCGGCAGCACGGCGGCTGTTGTGGAGGTTTGCCGCGAATATCCCGCAGGCGGCGACAAGCATGCGGACGATGACGCCAGCGGAGGTCGCGGCCGCCGCTCGGGCCGAACTGGCTGTGCACCAGGACGCCGACGCGGCGCACCGGACGGCCTCGGCCGGCCGGGCCAGGGCACAGCTCGATGACGCGGCGCAGCTCTTCGGCAGCGGCCTTTCGCTCAGGCGCCAGTCAGGCTCAAGCGGCTGAGCCGCTGAGCCACCAAGCCACCTCCATCACGCAGCAACACACCGAAGCGCAGGAAAGCGCAGGAAGCCCAGTGAACGAACTCGAGGCGCGGCTCGACCAAATCCGCGGCGCCATTGCGCCCCGCAACCACAACGCCAGGACCATCGCCGCGCTGACCAGCAATCCCGGCTGCGCCCGCCGCGCGATCATGGACGCCGCTGGGGTCGACAAGCAGCTTTTAGCTTCCTACCTGGGCTTTCCCGCACCGTTCGGTCAGTCGCAGTTCGCCCTCGGCCGCGGCAACGCGTTCGAGGCTCAGGTCAAGGCCAGTGGCTGCGCGGAGCTGCTGAGGCTGCTTCGCGAGCAACTCGAGCTGCCCATCCCCGAGGTGTCCTACGACAATCTGGACGAGGTTGGCGGTAACACCAGCCGCGAGGTGCGGCACGCCAGGACCCGTGCGCTGCTGGCGCGAGCAGCCCGGTCCGGCGAGGACGCCGGAACCCTGTTCGACCACCCGCTGCTCCGGCTGCGGGTCGGCGGCCGGCCCGTCTACCTGGAACCCGACCTGATCGCCTTCCAGCTCGGCGGCAGGTTTCGCGTGGTCGAGATCAAATCGTTCTCGGTCATCGACGGCCAGGCCGATGGCGACAAGGTCGCCGCCGCCGTGATCCAGTCCGCGGTCTACGTCCTTGCCCTGCGGGAGCTGCTCGCCGAACTCGGAATGGGCCCAGGAGCCGTCGCTGACCAGGTCGTCCTGGTCTGCCCGGAGAACTTCTCCAACCAGCCCACCGCCGCGCTGCTTGATGTCCGCAAGCAGCTGACCGTGCTGCGGCGCCAGCTCGCGCGCCTTGAGCGAATCGACGCGCTGGTCGATCTGCTGCCGCGAGCGCTCACCTTCGACCTGCGGCTCGATGAGTCCCGCGTGCCGCACCGGCCGACCGGTGAGCTGACCAGCGATGTGCGCACCGTTCAGGCTAGGTATGTTCCGCAGTGTCTAGCCAGCTGCGAGATGTGCTTCTTCTGCCGAGACGAGGCCCGTGGCACGACTGCGGCACTGGGCCGCGAGGTCAGGGACGAGCTCGGCGCGGTGGAATGGGTGAGCGTCGCGCTCGGCCTGGCTGACGGCACGCTGACCGCCGCCGACGACCAGGCTGAGGCCGCCGTGCTGCTGCGGGCGGCCGCCCGGCTGCGCCGGGAGTGCCTGGGCGGTGCCGCGTGAGCACACTCACCGCGCTGGCCAGGGCGCGGGCGGTGGATCGCGGCGTCGCTCAGCCGGTCTGCACGGTGCGGCACGTGCACATCAGCGATCGCCCGCTGGTCCTGATCCCGCTGGCCCTGGCAGGCGAGGCCAACGCGCCGCTGGCGGCCATGGTCGGCGCCGAGCGGCAGTCACCCCGGCTGCTGGTCGTCAACCAGCCGCGCAACCGCGATCAGCGGTTCGCGTTCGCTGCCCAGCTGGCTGAAATCGTGCTGGCGTACCTCGACGGATACCGCCCGGCGGCGGCCGTGACGTCGGCGCCGGGCGGCAGTGCGGCCGAGCGCGGTGCCGACGCGCCGCAGATCATCGTGCCGAACCCGGCTGGCATCGGGTTCGTCCGGCTCTTCGGCCGGTCCACTCGGTTCCGGCGGTCGTCGGGCGAGTACGCCGTCGACCCAGCCGTGCCCGTCCTCGGCCGGTGGCTGACCTTCGTCGCGGAGCGGAGCGAGTACCCGGGCTCGTGCCTGCTGCTTGCCGCCACCCAGGCGCTGGCGCTGCACTGGGCCAGCGGCCAGAGCCCGGTCGAGGACCTTAACCTGGCCGCGCTGCTCGGCTGGATTGACCCACCGCCGGGGATGACCGGCCAGGAGGCGGCGGTCGCCGCCGAGGATCCGGTCATCTGGCCGCCGGCCGGACCGGCCACCGACCCGACCTTCGATAACGAAGTGCTCGCACCGCTGATCGCCGCCTGCGGACGCTCGGACGCTGACCCAGGCGCCCGCCGACGGGCCGAATTTTCGCTTCAAACGGCTCTCTCGGGGCAGCTCGCCCCGACCTGGCGGCTGGTCTGGCAGGCGGTTGACCTGCTCTGCGTACTGCCGCCGGGCGGCCGGGTGGCTGCCAGGTGGGATGCCGACAAGGAGGCGTTCGTCAGCTACCTGGAGCACCTGCGGGACGGCGGCCCGCCGCAGCCGCGCCGGGATTCGGCCGTCGCGGCGGCCCGGCGGCTGAACTGGCTGGAACGCGCCCAGGCCAGCTACGCCGCCCAGCGAGCACTCGATGACCCGCTGGTGCTGGCCGACTACCGGCTGACCGGCGAGGCGTTCGGCGGCCCGGTGACCGCCGCCGAGCCTGACCGGCTCGACGCGACCGGCAAGCGGCGCAAGCTGCGCCCGCTGATCACCGTCGTCACCGACGATCCGGTTCAGGTCGAACCGGGTGCCGCCCTCGTCTCGCCAACCCGGCCCGGGCAGACCGCGCGGGTGGTATCGGTTTCCGCCCAGCCGCCGGATCTGGCCACGCTGGCCCCGGGCAGCGCTGCCTGGTCGCGCCCGGACGCCGTGCTTGGTGCCGAGGTGAACCGTCCGCCGGCCGAGGTGGTGCTGGAACTCTCCGGCGGGATGGGCCGGGCACTGACCGCGGCGCCTGGCAGTGTTCCCGAGGTCGGCGAGCGGCTCTGCTACACCACGCTGACCGACTCCTATCAGATGCACGGGACTTTCCCGGCGCGCGAGGACACTCCGTGGACGCACGGCGGGCCCCCGCCGGAGTACGTGCCGGCCGACGCGGACGCCGCTGAGGAGTGGTCATGATGATCCAGGACCGGTCTTATCTCGCGGCGGCGGAATGGGTCGCCACCGAGACCGTGGCCGCGGTCATGGCCGATCTGGGCCGGGCCCGGCGCGGCGTGGTGGTGGACTCTCCGCCAGGCGCGGGCAAGTCGACCCTGGTGGTACGTGCCGCCGCAGACCTCGCCGCGGCCGGCGAGCCGGTCATGGTCGTGGCGCAGACCAACAGTCAGGTCGATGACCTGACCGACCGGCTGGCCGAAGTAACGGATGAACGGACCATCGGCAGGCTCTCGGCAGCCGATTACGTGCCCGCGCCACGGGTGACCCGGCACACCTCGGTCAGCGTCGCCACCCGGATCCGCGACCTGGCCGGCTGCCAGGTGATCGTCGGTACCGCCGCGAAGTGGGCGACGGTCGGCGAAGGCACCTGGCCCTGGGCCGTGATCGATGAGGCCTACCAGATGCGCTCGGACCTGCTGCTGCGGATCGCCGGCCGGTTCGACCGCGCGCTCTTCGTCGGCGACCCTGGCCAGCTTGACCCGTTCTCCACCGTCGAGATCGATCGCTGGACCGGCCTGACCTGGGATCCCATGCAGAGCGCGGTAGCCGTGCTGCTCCGCAACAACCCGGACTTTCCGGTCCGGCGGCTGCCGGTGTCCTGGCGGCTGCCGTTCTCGGCGGCTCCGGTGGTGGCCGAGGCGTTCTACCCGTTCACCGGATTCCGGGCTGGCACGGCACCGGAGCAGCGGCGGCTGGAGTTCGCGACCACGGCGCTCGGGTCCGGTCCGGTGGACGAGACGGTGGAGACCGCCGCGGCATCGGGCTGGGCACTCTATGAGCTGCCTGCCAGGCACACGCTCCGTACCGACGCCGAGGTCGCCGCGGCGTGCGCGGCGCTGGCCGAGCGGATCCTGCAGCGCGGCGCGATCTCGGTGTCCGAGCGGGCACCGACGGGGGAGCGGGTGACCGCCGACCGGATCGCGATCGGGACCGCGCACCGCGCCCAGGTCCAGGCGATCCGGTCCCGGCTCGGCCCGATGTCGGCGGCGGGCGTGACCGTGGATACCGCCAACCGGCTGCAGGGCCGCGAGTTCGACGTGACCATCGTGCTGCACCCGCTGTCGGGCCGGATCGATGCGACCGCGTTCCATCTGGAGGCGGGTCGGCTGTGCGTCCTGACGTCCCGGCACCGGCACGCTTGCATCGTTGTCGCCCGAGCCGGAATCCCTGAGCTGCTTGACGCCCACCCGTCCACCGAGCCGGTCCATCTCAACGTCCCGGTCAAATTCCCTGACGGCTGGGAAGCCAACCAGTCCGTCATGGCCCACCTGGCGAACTGGCGGGTGCGTGCACAGTGAACGGCAAAGGAAATATGCGTTGGCCAGAGAGAGCCTGTCCGGGGCCAGCCAACGACTGGCCCCGGACGACGGCGGAGCTGCGGCCCGTGGCCGCAGACTGTGTTGCGCATACCAGCCGGACAATCGCCACGGCTCATGCCGCAATGGAGCCGCCGCCGGAGTCA